>ERZ778029.1788-NODE-1788-length-16344-cov-3.699306_pt1 | contig 16344 bp, 20 predicted proteins | sample MGYA00375759_ERZ778029 | MGnify/ENA primary metagenome ERZ778029 (study PRJEB29350, sample SAMN05389819) | bioreactor metagenome | isolation source: Ammonium sulfate bioreactor | place: South Africa: University of Cape Town | collected 2014-04-04 ...
GCTGCTGCTGCTGCTGCTCGTCCTCGGCAATCACCATGGGAAATAATCAAATCGTTTCTCGTTCGAATGGTATTCTTCTATTTCATTTCGCAACTTTTCCGTCGTTCATCAACACCGAATTCGGCTGGCAATGTAACTCTACCAGCGAATCCGAACACAGGCTATGCACCCGGCAATCTTTTCATCAAAGGAGATTTATTAGATATGTATTTGTTTATCAATGAAGACGAAACATATGTCTACGATCCACTACGAAAACCGAATTGGGAAATCGATGCAATGAAATATGGCGATTGGTCACAAGACGGAACTTATACGAAATTTGTTGAATTTCCAATTTCAAAAAACGTGCAAAATAATGGTTCACTTTATTTGCATGTTGTTGTGACCAAACACGGACTGTCCATTGATCCAAGCGAACGAGAGTCTCATTCGGCACAATATGTTTTCTACAAAAGCAAACGTAAGACAACAACCAACGAAAAAACGAAATAACCTATCCGATTGAATATATGATTTAGGTTTGAATAAATACAAAAAGAAAGTTTATAAAAAAACGAAAAATCTCCTCACTGGAGAAACTGAACAAGATGCTGAATATCAAAAAGTACAGTCGATTTGCACTCGATTAAGTTATCAGTTGAACGGACTTTTTCGTTTAGAAAGCCGATGATAATCTTGTTGAATTATTATCTCATTGGCATTCAAATATGACCGTGAATCTTCTCGATGATCAATCACCATGGACAAAAGGCACGATTCCTCCACCAATGGATAAATGTATGTTTGTTATTTACGAAAAGATCAAAGTCGTTTTTTAAATGTCAATGAAAAATGCTAATTTCGTAGATTTCGATTTCGATATGTACACTGGAAAATACTATCCAGTTTTATATTTAAATGATTATTGGAATTTACTTGCCGATTATTATCCAGTTAATAATACACTTGAGTAGGATTTAATAATAAAAAGAGAAAAACAAAAGAATAATCTTTGGTTTCTAGTAAATTAAATTTAACAATTACAGTTGCACCTATTCAATTATGGAAATGGCAAATGTATATTTCACAAAATCTCCGACAATCATGGTACGGAAATTTACTTGGTGAAGACGAAAATGATGATGATCAAGATGCAATGAAGGTAAAAATCATCCTATTTGAATAAAAATTGTCTTGAGTTTTGCAAATTTTAGCGTGCACTCGTCGAAACAAATCCATATCTATTAGCTGTCACGATTATTGTCTCGTTAATTCATACTGTATTCGAAATTCTCGCATTTAAAAATGGTTCGATTGTGTTCTTGTTTTCTGATTTTCCAAAAAACATTTTGTTCTTCTCGCATAGATATTCAATTTTGGCGAACAAGAAAATCTCTCGAAGGTTTATCGGTTCGCAGTGTTTTCTTCAATATATTCCAAAGTTTTATTGTCTTACTCTATGTTCTCGATAACGAAACGAATACCATGGTTCGTATAAGTGTTTTTGTCGGCATCTTAATCGAATTATGGAAAATCCCGAAAGTTCTTAATTTTCAAGTAAATTCAATTTGTAATTTTTAACCTTTGAATATGAACATTCTCTTTCATCAACAGCGTGTACCCAATGAGACATGGTTAGGATTTCTTCCTAAATATCGTTATATCTACAAGCAATCGTATACCGAGACATCAACATCCGAATACGATCGAGTACGTCATCGAAAATAAGAGAGAGAAAGAAAAACAACATGTTCAAATTTGATTTTAGATGGCATTTAAATATCTTTCATGGACGTTATTTCCATTAGTTATTGGCTATGCATGTTATTTATTAATGTATCACGAACAAAAAAGTTGGTATTCATTTTGTTTAAGTACTGTCTATGGTTTTCTATTAACATTTGGTAAGAAAATAAGAATTTAATTCGATATTTTGATTTTTCTATTCGAAATTAAGGTTTTATTATGATGACTCCACAATTGTTTATTAATTATAAACTCAAATCTGTTTCTCATTTACCTTGGCGTATGATGACATACAAAGCATTGAACACATTCATTGATGATCTCTTTGCATTTGTTATTAAAATGCCAACAATGTATCGACTTGGATGCTTTCGTGATGGTAAAAGAAAACCAAATCACTTCCTATTCTCAGTTGTTGTTGTTGTTTTTTATTATTATTAATTAGATATAATATTTTTTATTTATCTCTATCAACGATACATCTATCCTGTTGATCGTAAACGTTTGAATGAATTCGGCACAACAGGTGAAACCGATTCGAATGTTGTTGTGCCAACGAACGAACACGAAACAGACGAAAATCAATCTCAAACAGCTGAACATGAAAAAACCGAATAGAATATTCGAGTTGTTTTTCCATGTTTAAACTTCGAAAAAAAGAAAACAAAATCTAGATGTTTGTGTTCATTTCTTGTTGTTCGTTTTGTTTGTTTTTTTTTTAAATAGAAACAAAAATTGTTATTTTACATTTTTTTTTCGATTCTGTGCTTTACCTTCTATTTCGTAAATATACATATTAGATATTTTCGAATCAACTTCAACATCAAAGCAATAAGATTGGATCATCTAAAAAATAATTCCGCCAATATATATTTCGTTTATTTCAGATTCGCCTAGGTTTTTCTTCGCAAAAACAGATCGATTCATCATGGTTCACATGAATGTACTTGCCGATGCGCTTAAATCAATCAACAACGCCGAAAAACGTCATAAACGACAGGTCATTATTCGACCATGTTCGAAAGTTATCGTCAAATTTCTAACTGTTATGATGAAACATGGTATGACAATTAAAAGAATAAAAAATCCAAGTGATTTTGTTTGTTTCAAGGTTATATTGGCGAATTTGAAATTGTTGATGATCATCGTAGTGGAAAAATTGTTGTGAATTTAAATGGTCGATTAAACAAAGTATGAAAACGAGAAAGATTTTTGATGATTATGATTGAGAAAAAACAATGTATTTAGTGCGGTGTCATCAGTCCTCGATTCGATTGTCCCATTCGTGATATTGAAAATTGGACAAAAAATCTTTTGCCATCACGTCAATTCGGGTAGGATGAAGCATTTTTATGTTGTTTTTTTCTATTTGAATGATTTAGATATGTTGTATTGACAACTTCACATGGTATTTTAGACCATGAAGAAGCTCGACGAAAACATACTGGTGGCAAAGTACTCGGATTTTTCTTTTAAAAGAAGAAGAAGAAGAAAAAAAATCAAAAACAAAACAATAAGATCAATTATTGAACAATAACAGATTGACAACAAAAAGACGAAAAGAAAATTTACCCTAGTTTTCTTTCTTGTTTTTTGTACTTTGTTTTCAGTTTTGTTTTTTGTTATTGTTTGAATACGATTATGATCAACAAACAAAGAAAAATACAATAAAAAGAAACAATCTATCGAAATAAATAACAATATATCTATATATACAGCAAGAGAATGAAGGATGATTGATAGACCTATATATCGTATATACATATGTATGTATGTGTGTGTGTATTTTTAATCCTTCGTGTTGAATACACTGTTGATATTGTCAAGTGGTCAACTGCTACTTGACTTTGTGAAGGTTAGTGTGTGTCGCCTCATTGAGATAGAATTTCAATTGGCATTGCTTTGGGTTGTCTATTTGAACGACTGTTTCGTTGTTGATAAAGAAAATAAAGAAGAAAAAGAAAATGATGGAAGAGAGAGAGAGAGACCGAGAAGAACAATAAGGACAATGAAGCCGATAAAATAAGACAAATTCATTCGTTCCATTGACACACACATTTATTATATCGTCGAAAGGAGAAAATCTTATTCGTGTCTTGTCGTTTTCTCTTTTTTCCCCCTTCATCTTCATCATCTTTATTTATATAATAACTGACAAAGATCTCACTACGACTAATCATAAGACCTATGTTCTCTCGTCTCGTTTTTCCTCATTGTCGTTGTCCTAGTCTCTTTTGCCTTCTCTTCTCTTATTCTTCTTTTACTCTAATTAGAGTTTGATGAAAGCGTAGATACAAGATAGAGAGTAAGAGAGAGCAAAAAAAAAAGAAGAAGAAGAACAAGCTCATACATGCATACGCACACACACACACCTTCCGGTCCGTTATGTAAACTAATGTGTACGTTATTCATCCAACGACGAAGGGCTCTTTAATGATCTTTAAACGTATAGAAAGAGCCCATCGATGTTTAAACGGTAAGTAAAGAAAAATAAAACACAAACGAACGGACCACAACCGAATAGTTTCCGTTCGATATGTATCGAGTAAAAGCATTGATGTCATTTCCGCCTACATACGTCGAACTGCCAAACAAGAGGAAAAACTTGAGTTAAAGAGATAAAATGTTGCTATGCATCATACGTGGCTTAAGGAATAGCAACGACAAATTTGTTTCATCGACTTCTTCATCTCGTCGCTCGACTCGATTTCTCTTGTGTGCGTATATGATGAATTGTCTTAGTATGGCTGTCATTTGGTCCCTTTCATTCTTGTCGACATTGGACTGAGGGTGATCATCGATCAATATGGTTACATTTGCTCAACAATGAATCAACATCAAATGTGTCATTTAGTTTTCCTTTTTTATGATTGTATATATGCATTCAAAAAACAAATATTTATTAAATCTATCAAACATATCTGTCTATTAATATGATAAGTATTGATTTTTTTTATTATTATTTATTTTCATTTACATTTGTCGGTCTTGAACAAAGAGTAGAAAAAAAAACAACAACAAGAACAGTCGTAGATACAATTCTAAATAGATTAAATTTTTCTTTTCTAATTGATAAGTACAAAGATCTTCGAATAATTCTATTGAGATATTTTTTCCGTTTTATGCTAATAGTTACTCATTTCCGCTTTAATAATATGAAAAGAATTGCCGCAAAAGAAAGAAAAACTAATACAGTTAGACAAAGAAGAAGAAAAAACAAAGTTAATCGCCTTTCGTTCTTTGTTATCTTCTTGTTTTAATACGACAAAGAGAGAGAGAGAGAGAGAGGAAAAAAAAGTTTACACATGTATTTTGAACTACAAGTACTATTTAAATTAATCCTAATGAAGAGGAAAAAAAATCCGAAACCTACAAAGGTAAAATAAGAAACATTGTGTATGTATATTTATTCTATACAATCGTACTCCTTCGATGGATTATGCACGAACATCATTATTAGCATATTACACGACGAAAAACATACGGACAAAAAAAAAAACGAGGAATAAGTATACTTTTGCCGTTAGGCACATATTGAGAAACTGTTTTTCCTTTCAGCACCTTATTTTTTCTCTTCGCTTTCTTCTTGACTTAAGTGTATAATAAGAAGTATTAAGTAGTTTTTCTTTGACTCTCTCTTGTTTTGATGATGAGCAGATATACTTAACGTATATCATTGGTTGTGTAATATATCTATCTATCTATCGATATGTGTATGTTTAAAGAGAACAGGCGCGTTTGTATTTAACGATCTCTAATCTAAATGTGTGTACGTATGCGTGTGAATATGATCGAGTTACTGTCTGATAAATAACACTTGTTTTAATAGTATCGGTAAATTCAATTTAGATTTCTTTTATTTGAATTAATTTTTCGAAATAAGAAACGAAAAAAAAAATCGAGAGATAGAGAGAAGAAAAAGAGAAAGAGAAATCGAGAAAAGAAACATACATACATATATGTATATGTATATGTGTACGTATGCATACATACGTTCGTATGTCGTTCTTTCTTCATCATAGTTGATTATTACTAGCATGTACTGGATTACTGGACACTATTGCTATAGGGACTAAGTGATTCAATTACTGACCCACTGCGAGTTATATACGTATGCTTTGTTCTCCACCTATTTTCGTCTTCTTCTTTGAAGTTAAGATTATTGATTTCAAATGATTTTTTTTTGTTCTTATCTAAGAATTTTCATCATTTGAAAGCTAATTACTTTTGTAGTAGGACATAACGTCATGTATTTTATAATGTCTACAGAGACATTCGAGAGAAGAAATATTTTGATAAATGAGTCAATTGAGACACATTGATCTCGTTAGATTAAGTTAAATAATAACTCAGAGAAACAAACAAAAATCCGATGACAGATGTTCTGATTTACGTTGATCATCTTCAAACATTTATCTTGAGAATTAAAATTAAAAAAAAAGAAATGTCAGAAGAAGTATTAGTATTTTCTTTTATTAACATATTCTGTTGGCTTTATCTTTATGCCAATCAAAAAAAGAAAAACTAGATAGGAAAAAAAACCAGCAAAGATTTATTTATTCGTCTATCGTTAGTTCATCAAATCAAGTGCGTGTATGTATGTGGCAGCTGTGACATTTTCAAGTTAGTCGTTTGAACGCGTTCATTCATATGGAAGGCTAGACGTAAGTAACTAGATGGGCATGGTAACAAGAGATTTGTATAGATTGAAAATGATGACGACGATAACGATGACTCTTGTTACTCGATGTGAATGACATATACATGCATATATACACATACATAAATATGATTGTACCTGTTGTCGCTCAACAAAGAAAGACATATCCAGACATATGACACGTTCAGGTTGTATGGAAAGAGAGAGAGAGAGAAGCAGTTGTAGTCATACTGATGCCGACGACGAAACCTTTTCAATCAATGAAACCTCGCAATTTAGTCTTTTTAGTTCAATACTTGTCCATATATATACACACACACACAAATATACTCGAAGATTGAAAGAAAAACACGACGAAGTCCAAGTCCATTCTCATTTTATTCGATGAACAATGACGATGATGATGATGATGATGATGATCAAGTAAGGTTGAGGGTGAAGATAAGGAAGTTGTTCAACAGTATAATGATCAAGCAATTAGTGTGAATTCTACTCATATCATTTAGTTAATTGTCGTTCAATGTCACATCTCGTTTTTGTTCTCTTTCTTTTTTTGTTGTAATATTTCTCTTTGTTCGTTCGTTCGTTCATTCGTTCCCATACACAATATGAAAGAAAATACCATCGATTACTTCAGGTAAATCGTGCATACGAACACAAAAGAAGAATGAGAAGATGGGCTGTTCTTTTTTTTTGTTAAATTAACCACAGGGGTATGTGTGACACAACAGGTTTTGTTCTTGTCAATGTTTTATGGCACTTTTTGTAGAATAGAAAAAAGGATTTCATTCTTTTACTCTTTTACATTTAACAACACACACTGAAAAATCACTTCACAACATACAAAATGAAAATTTGAGTGACAAACGTAATATTTTTTTTCTTTTCTCATTATCAGATTTAGTCTGCTCCTGATTTTATTCTTCGGCAAGTTAATGGACATTTTAGGTCATTCGAAACATTTTTTGATAATTGCTCGACAATGTTCATCCATTGATTTCTTCACATTTAATTTTTTTTATTGTCTGTTTTTCAGATCATTTTCTTTCTTTATTCTTCTTTATTCTATCGTACAATGTAACTTGGCATCAGCTTGCATAATAGCTTACTTGAAGGGTCACATGTAAAAGACGTTTTACTCTCCCTTTCTCACTCATTTGTCTCCATTTATATATATATATATTCAATATTTAAACAATTTCGCTCATTTTTTCCTCAACAAAATTTTGACCATGACATCACATTCAACGAATAAATACTTTACACGTTCATCATCACCGAAAATAAATATTAATAAGCATAAAACAAATTCTCTATTAACATCTTGTTGTACTTGTTCTCGGTCACGAGATAAATCACCACAATTAAAGAAAAATTTTACAAATGAAAATATTAAATCAGATGTGCAAAAAGGATTTTTTAAACGTATTCAATCATTTAAAGGTATGACATACTTTTCGAATAAAAAAGAAAAAGAAATTAAAAAAAAACTATACGCATATCTACTAATTTTGAATATTTAAGCACAAAAACGACAAAGTTCTGCTCGAAAAAAACAACTCGCTGCTGTTACAGCTGTTGCAATTCAAAGTTCATCTGCAATATCGAATGGTTATTCTCTCGTTGATAATGAACGTCTATCGAATGATTTCGATGATCATTATTCTCATGAAACACCATCATCATGTCAACAACAACAACAACAACAACAACCCGATACCTATCCTGTAACTTATTCTCATCGTTTAATTCGAAATTCTCAATCAATTCCATTATTAAATCGACATGATAATATCACGACACGTATTAATTCAATTCCATACGGTATTCGTGGTTTAAATAATGGTATTGATTCGTATTCATTCACAGATATTGAAGTTGCTTCATCAATAAATGACGAAGGCAATGAACGAGTCAATCCTATTTCATCGATATTAATGAATATCGATCGACAACATGATGATGAATATCAAAGTGCAACACCGAAAAGTTTTGCATCGAAAGATTTCTCATCAATGGCAACCAATCTGTCGGCATATTCAACGCAAAGTTTACTTCGACGACTTATTGATAAAGCTCAAGTTTTAAATGAATATTACAATGATATTTGTACGAAAACAAATGTTCATACTGTTGTACGCAAACGTTCATCATCGACATCGACGAATTCACTTTTAGGACGAACAGGTGCAACGCCACGTTCGTTACTTCATCGTGATCAATCAATTGAATCTATACGAAAAACTCGACGAAAACATCGTAGTATCTATGATAATATGTCAACGGATAGTTCGAGATTCAATCTCTATGCTGACGAAGATAATGTTTTAAAAGAATTAGTTCGTTTTAATAACGATATTGATTTGATTTTAACACGGTTGGAAATGGAAGGTGAAAATATTCAACAACAACAACAACCAATAAATAGTAATGATGATGGTCAACAACGACATTCACTATCGAGTACACAATTGTTACTTGATGAACAAGATCAAGAAAGTACAATAACGAAATTAGATGATTTGAAAAATCTTATTCAACAAACAAGCATCTATCCAAGTGATGATTCTGGCCTTGCGGCAAGTCCACAGATCAATGATCGGTACGTTTTCATCAATTTATCATTTTTGATTTCCTACTGTGCGTAGATATTCTCTTATCAGGCAAAAAAGCAAATTGATGTGCTAGAAATATTATGTATAGATGCGTATGTTGAGCGATTGAGAGATGACTGTTGTCAAACATCCGACGTTCTTTCTTATGACATTATTATTTATCCTTTCCGAACAACGAATCGATTGACTTTATTCGGAAGATAAAACTAACTTTGTCTGTGTATATATATATATAATCATTTGCATTCGATGTGCATTCAATTTCTCGAGAGATTCGATTTTGTTCGGTTAATCTTCATGCTTGATCATACTAAATTATTATCACTGTTATGTTGTTGTCATCGGCGTAGTAGCCACTTGACTCTTTCCGTTTTTTGGTGAACCGAGAAAATAACAAATAGGAGAAGAAGAAAAAACGAGAGAGAGAGAGAGAGAGAGAGAGAAAGACCGATGTGTCTAAGAGATCAACGAACAGTTTTATTCAAACAAAGTTGTAGAACAAGTTGTTAAATAAATATTTGTTTCTAAAGAAATTGAATTGAAAAAAGAAGCAAAAGAAGAAGAAGAAACGTTTCTCTTTTCTTAAAAACTCGACATACACACTGGCAGCAACTATTCAACTCGAAAATTTTAATTTATCAGTATTAAGCAATATTGTTGAAGAAGAATGTTGCACGATCAACAGGTAAATCAACAGAATACAACTAGATAAAATGATACTTCAAATCAAGGTTATGATTTCTCCGAAATCTTTTTCAACATTCTTTTTTCTCTCTCTCTTTCCTTTTCTTTCTTTTTATTGATCGATTGATTAATCGTTAATATACCAATATACTGTTGACATAATCTTTAGTTCTATTAGCTTCGATGACCTTCCATTCACAAGACATATCTATGCGAAAAGAGAGAAAGAAATGTTTCTTTCTTTTTTTTTCTTATTGATTTGATAATAATAATAGATTTTATTAAAAGATTTCCATATTGATATGAGAATATTGAACGTATGTAGATATATTCGAAAGTTTTCTTTCTTTCTTTCATTATTTAAAATCGTATATTTATGAGTTCAATCACACATGTTATGACATCAGTCGAATATAATATTAGACATCTATTACATGAAGAAGAAAAAGAAAAAGAAGAAGAAGGAATAGACAGTTCTGATTGAATTTATTTAAAACTCCTTCTTATGCTTCTTCTTTGTCGTTTTTTTTTGTATGTACATCGAATGTTATGAAATGACGAAGAAAAAAAATATAATAAAAACGTGTATTCATTGAACACTCTTGTTATTAACACTAGTTGTATAACTGTTATACATATATTCTTCTCTCTCTCTCTCTCTTTTTCTCTTTTTCTTCTTGCATACCAATCGATATAATCTTCTTGTATTGTTACTGTTGTGTATATGTATGTGCGTGTATGTATGTGTGTGTGTGTGGGTCGACAACGACGATTTCGAAGGTAATACGCCGCAGACAACGACGTAAGACGATACAGTCTGATAAAACTTGGCACGCGCGCGCATGCACATACATATAAACGCACATATCCATCTATAACGATTAGTGCCCTTCTACATTTCCCTTTATTCTTTTCTCGCGTTCTCTCTTGTTGGTACTGATGACGTATTTTAGTTGATCGGGCATGCGTACGCAATCGTTGCATCATAATGATCTGTCGTCAATCGTACAGAATGTTAGAACAAATTTTCTCTCGTTTTTTGTTTCTTTCACTAACATTCATGAGCACTAACATTCAACGATTACGACGTCATCAACATAGAACTCAACACTCTTATCATAAGGTAGAAGAAAAGAAAATTACTTTCATATAGTATCTCTTTTAGTATGAGAAACACAATAGGATCCTAACTAACGTCTCTTTTCTATCATTTATTGTACTAAAATATGTCAAATTTCAATGTCCTTCATTCTTTTGTTATGATAACCTTCGAAATTGGCTTTTTTTTCCTCAAAAGATGTGAACACATACACGCATAGCTTTTCTCGCATATGTATATCTGAACAATCTAAAGGTTTCTCTTCTATTCTACCTTTACATATTCATCTGAGTGGACAAGGTCAATATTTCAGTTAAATAGATTTTCTTCAAAATTGAAATTTGATGTTTCATTCATTAAAGAGTTTTTTTTGTGTCTTGCATTTTAATCGACTACAAATACTTATTTATATGCATATGTATATGTATATATAAGAAAAGAAAAGGAAAGAAGAAATAGTAAAACAGTAAGGTTATTGATCAATGTTCATCTCCGTTTTTCTTTCTCACACATAATGATGAAAAATATACACAAAGCTACTCGTCGTCATTTACCCTCCTATTCTCTCTTTTCTCCATTCTCTCCTATCCGTACATAAATCAATTTCGAGCCTCGAGACTCATACAACGATATATATATATATATATGTATATATACTATATATACACATATACATTTTCTCGTTCGCTTACGCACACCTAGCTATACACATAATCGATGTTAATCCATTCAGTGAACCTGCTGATTTGGTTGAATATCGATATGTCGTCAAGCGTGTATATTATTTAAGTATATATTTGATTTTTAGAGAAGAAACTGATCAGACAAATCTTCTACCATCAAACGAAATAATTACAATGCGTACGAATACAAATGAAATCAATATACATTTACTACTTTCAAATGATATCAATCGATTGAGAGAAGCAGGTTTGAATATATTTGAATGAGAAAACGAAAGATCGACAAGACAGTTCATTCGAATTTTCCTTTAGCCTTGTCAAAACTATTGAAATTAACTCAACTCAATTGCACTCATGATAATCAACATCATCATTATCATCATCATGAATCAATGTAAGTCGAATAGTTTTTTGAATTTAAAGTATTTGATTTAATTTTCAACAAAAATAAATTAACAATTAAGAACATTAACCAAATTAAATAAACTTCCTAAAGCAACAACATGGAAAGGCAAACGTGTATTCGGCGTTCCTCTTCGTGTTTATCAACAAACCACCGGACAAATACTTCCTATAGCTATAACAAATGCACTACAATATGTCCGTATGAATGCAGGCAAATGTGAAGGTTTATTTCGTAAGCCAGGTGTCAAATCAAAAATTGATCGTTTACGTGCACAAATTGAAACAACCAATGATTTAAATATGGATTCATCATATGAAACAATTAAATTCGATGACTATCAGCCGTTTGTTGTTGCCGATGTTATACGACAATATTTTCGTGAATTACCTGAATGTTTAATTCCAACATCGATTACACGTTTACTATGTGATTTAATTAAATCATTGACACAAGAAGAACAATTATTAGCTATACGTTATGTATTTTTATTATTACCAGACGAAACACGAGATGTTTTAGAGACAATTTTAAGATTTCTACTTGATGTTTCAATACGATCTGGTAATAGTCAGGTAAAAGATAGCCAGAGCGAGAGAGAGAGAGAGAGAGAGAATTATTTGCTATTTTTTGTATTTATTTAAACGTAGATAACTTGTCGAAGTTTAGCACGTATATTTGTACCATCGATATTTCAATCCTATCATGATATGCACAATACATCATCGAAAGTTCTTTGGTGGAAATGGAAAAAAGATAAATTAGATGCTATTCAACAAGAAAGTGAACGTTTAACACTTGAACTTTGTCTTATGACAATGATACTTAATGTTGATTTACTTTGCCGAGTAAGAATAAGAACAAATACCGATTCAATCAATGATAATGATATTTCTTTGTGTGAATATTTAGGTACCAAGTTCACTTAGTGAGGAATTAAAATTACCAACAATACGAAAAACGAAACGTCTCGATGATCTTGTTCGGCAAGCTTGTAATGGAGAATTTCATATGAAAAAATTCATAGCTAAAGATAGTGAACAATTTCTTCAAGTACGCTAAAAATTGAAATCCAAACAAATAAATGTCACTGTTATTTCGCTTTAGCGTTTATCAAATACGAAATTTAAACATGTTCAAACGAATATCGATGGTGTCGAAGTTGGCATACATAAACCATCGATAAATAATTGTGATACTGATGAAATCAATCTGCCACTTTGGAAATGTTCAATTGAAATTCCGAATACCAATGTTAAACAAGTTTGCCAACGAATTCTACACGAACGATATCTTTGGGATAATCATTTTGCTGAAAGTCGAACAGTCGAAAAGATCGACGACGATAAAGAAATTGTGCAATATGTTTTAAATTTTCTTGATCTCGTACCTGTTCGATCATTTTGTGAATTTCGGTAGATAATCAATATCAATAATCAGAACACATTATTTTCTATATTTTTCTCGATTTAGTTTTTCAAAAAAAATTGCATCACGTTCTGTACCTGATGCTAACGCTATGCTCATAAGTGCAGTTTCAATCGATCATTTACAAAATCATTTTCTACCAGGAAGCATTGGCAATACCAAAGATATGCATTATTATATTACACCTTCGACAACACAACCAGGACATGTTACTGTTACTCAGATAGCCTCTGTAGACTTCAGGTAAAATCAATCATTGATTTGTTTGTTGTTTTTGTTAATCGAGAAATTTATCGATTGAATTCATTTTTAAGTGGCCGATCATCTCAATGGTATGAAAATGTATTTGGTTATTTATTAGCACATAATCTCATATCACTACGAGATACATTTACAAATTCGAAAATAGTTAAAGTTTAACAAATATAAATCAAAGAAAAAAAAATTATCTTCAAATTGCATTCCTCCGTTGTCTTTTTCAATGAAGAAGATCTCATCGTTCTTCTTTTTATTACAAAATAGAAAAAGGATTAAAATAGTTTCTCTCTCCTCGAATTTCATTTGAACGAGGAGAACAATTGTATTATTTAATCCTTTACTTATTCTTATTTTCTCAGGAGACCGTCCTTTAAATTCTTTTGTTTGATTCGACTATTCACACTAAGCATTTATCTATATGTGTCTCGTCTTTTTACTCCTCGATTTCTTTTTCTTCTTCTTTTTTTTTTGTTTTTGATCATTTTAATCGTTCTCGATAATCGTTTGTTTTCTAACAGATTTCTTTTTCTTCTTTTTTGATGTTCAATTTTCTCTTTTCGTCGTTTTCTTTTTCATTTTGCTATTTCAAGTAAAAATAATAAAAACAGTTGATGAGATAAATATCCGATGAAATTATTCAGATATGATAAACAAAAAAAAAACAAACAAACATGCGAAAGAATTACAAGTTTATAAGACTCTTAAAACACACTTCAAACAACAAAAACAACAACCGGATCGTATACAAACAATTAAAGAATGTGTGTTATTACATATTTCGTGTTTTAGACGAGTGCTTCTTTCGTTTGATTATAATGTATGATGCATCGATGTTTTTTTCTTGTACTACTATGTCCGCCACTGATTGTTGTATATTTATGTGGACTAAGAACAATGGCAATAGGTTTATAACGTAGACTCCGACGTTGATGTGCAATTGATGTAAACGATTTGACACTATGCCGTAGACTACTAAAACGACGTAATGTTGCTGGTGTTTCAGGTGGTTTGAGTTGACATGTTTCGGATTTGGCTTTTAAATGATGATGATAATCATTTAGATCATAACAAGCAGAACGTTTACTGTAACACGTACCCATTTTTAACTAGACATTCAATGAAAATACATTTTTGTTTTGGGTTATTTCTTTAAACTACATACTGGTAATGTTTGTCAATCATTGTGATTGTCAAGGTCACTTGAAATAAAATGACGAAAATGAAGGAAGTAGACTGTGTATACAACGGTCAACGCTAATCAAGTTTCAATTCAACGGTGACCGTGCGTATGTGTATTTTGATTTGATTGAACGAAATGAGAAGAGAAACGTAAAGCGAGATGACCGATTTCGAATCAGAAAAGGAAAGTGAAGACAAAATGAAATTTTCTTTTTCTCTCTCTCTCTCTTCGCCTTTCGCCCTACTGTATTCTTTCGATGTATTAAAATAGTTTAACTATTCGAATATGAATTTAACCATGACAATCATATGATTACGTAAAAAAGTTCACTTGATAATACAATTTATCTTTCGTCTATCTAATCAATCCTTTGTCGCTTTTGCTTTTGTTCAAAAGGTGATTGTAATTGTTCACAAATAATCTAACCTTTAACTCGAAAAATTCAAGGTAAATTCTCGTCAAAAAGTCATTTCGATTACATGTATGTTATCGAATCTCGTTTCATAATTAACATTCGTCTGAGAAATTCACGAAAGTATTCTTTTAATTGATCATTAAAATGATTGTTGTTGTTTTTGAAAGGAAAAACAAGTATTGACATAAATTTTCGAATGTTATTTGCTCGTTTACATCTCTTTTTTTTGGTTTTGATTGAAACATTGAAATGAAGAAAGAAAAACATAAAAAGAAAGAAGCTGTTTTTGTTGTACTTGAAGTATGATTGAATAAATAGAACTCGAAAGAGAGAAATGTTCATCGTTGTTTTTCTATTTAAGATCTCATTTCTTATCTAAAGAAGATAGTTGATTTAGAGAAAGAAGAAGAAGAAAAAAAAACAAACAAACAAACAGAATATAGAGAATAAGTAGTAAGAATAATTATCATAAGAAGAAAAACTGTAAAGTGAGAGAAAAATATTTTCTGTATATTAATTTCGTCGTGTTTGCAGAATAGTTGTTGGCCGAGTCGAAGGTGGCGATGAGCCATTTGTTATACCATTGGTTTCAACTGTAGTCAAACCATTTTGAGTACTTAAATCTCCTACACTTTTACTCTGTGCAAGACCATTTTCATTCGTTACAGGAATATCGACAGCAGGCTCTGTTGCTGTCGAATCGATTCCATTGGATTTAAAAGTTGTAAAACGCGAATAAGCATTTGGATGACCATTGTATCTCGATGATGAGATATAAGGTGATGATGAATTACGATCAACACTTGATGAACGTGCTGCACGTTGCGAATACGTATTATGTTGTTGAGGAGTTGTTGTTGTTTTTGTTTGATTTGTTTGAGATGAATTATATTCATCTGTAATTGTGTCAACAACTGTTTTCATCGTACCTTCTAAAAGATTTCGATATGTTTCGATTTCTTTTTCCAATGATGTTTGTTTCGTAATAACTTCTTCGTAATCTTTCGATATACGTTCTTGTTTCAATTTCATTTGATCGATTTCATTTTGTTGTAATTGTTCGAAACGTTTGTTTTCGTCAACACTCATTTCGAGATTGATTTGCAATTCTCTTGTACGTAGTTTTAGATCGGCATTTTTTTGTTTCAATAGACTACTTTCAGTTTTAATACGTTGAAGATCTGTACGTAC
>ERZ778029.1789-NODE-1789-length-16343-cov-4.028057_pt1 | contig 16343 bp, 15 predicted proteins | sample MGYA00375759_ERZ778029 | MGnify/ENA primary metagenome ERZ778029 (study PRJEB29350, sample SAMN05389819) | bioreactor metagenome | isolation source: Ammonium sulfate bioreactor | place: South Africa: University of Cape Town | collected 2014-04-04 ...
AGAACGTTAGATTGTCGTGGTGCAGGTAATTTCGATCGACCACGTAAAGGACTTGATGTCGCATCTTCATCGTCACTGTCTTCGTTGTCATCTTCAGTTGGAACATCTATTTTAAAAATTGATTTCGTAATCAATATGAGCGAAAAGAGAATTACCAGGTACGAAAAAATCACTGAAATCAAGTCCTGATTGAAGACGTAAGATGCCGACGCCATATTTTAAATCTAAAGCATCATGAATAATATTAAAATAATCAATTGTTGTTTCCGATGCAGTTAGCCAATCGTTTTTAAAACCAAGAAAAACAACATTCGGTCGCATTTTTCCAACTCCAAGACACTGAACAAAGAAAGTAAATTCATTTCTTTTTATAACAACAACGATTTCTCATACTTGTAATAGAGAAATTGTACCCTGCCGAAGTGTCGGTGCAACAATAGTTTGATAAAATGCTTTTGGATTTCGTTTTTTCAGCCATTTTTCTCCTGGTTCTTTCTGTTCATATAATTTAATATTCACAGTTGGATCATCCTTAAACATACACAATTCAAACTCAGCGAATTTCTCTAAACATCATTTACTATAATCACATGTCCACAAATCATTAAACTATTTCCATGTGTTACTAATGTTCCGATATCGACCAGCGCCGGTCGACATATAGGATTGCCTGTTAAAACTAACATTTGTGGTCGAAAATTTTTCACATGTTCCTGAATACTATCCAATTTGAATGTTGCATCAAGTGCACGACGATATGTATGAGCTTGAACTGATGAACCCCAATTAATTTCTATCGAAACAAAACACCCTCAATCAGTTTATCGAATTGATATTCTCATTGAATTTAGTTCTACCTGGTTTCGTTGTACGAACATATAAATAAATTCCCGTACTAATCACTAATGTTATCAATGCAGCCCACCTGAAAAAAACACATTTATTCGAATAGAATTTCATTGAAAAATCATTGCCTCATTTTTCTTACCAATTTATAATAAACATTACTCCTATGCACAGCAAAGCACCGGTTAAAGCAAGCCATTGATTGTAATACCTAAATGCCGGTCGCCATCCGCTTGCTCTAGCTAATGATGCATCAAAACACGAATAATTAACTAATGCATATGTCATAAGAAAAAAGTTCGAGATTATCGGAGCGATAACATTTAATTCGCCTGAACACAAAACATAGTCGATTTATCATTTTGATTTGAGAAAATTTTTCAATTTACCAATGGCAATAAATGCAACAGCAATGAAATACGTGAGAAAATAAGCTCGATGTGGTTCATCGGATTTGCCGTGTCCAACGGAGAAATATTTCAAACGTGGAAAGATCATATCACGACAGACAGCTTGAAATACTTTCGGTGCACCGACAAGACTTGCCAATGCACTCGATAATGTTGCAGCAAAGATGCCCGCTAAACGAAAAATGTATCTTCTACATTAATCATTTTTATTTTCCGCAAAACAAACCGGTGATAATTGGACCGAATGCAGATATCATTTTCATTGTTTGATAATTATAAGTCAAACCTGTTTTACAATTTCGATCGCTTGTATTCAATGAACAATTGACAATTTGAATAAAACTTCCATTTCGTCGTTCATAGTAATCCACTAAAATTATTAAATCAACGAGAAAAGATTTATTTACCGAAAAATCTTACAAGTAACGTCTCGACGTGTTGTACAACCTGCTACAACGCAAAATAGAAGATAAACAAATGATGTCAATGCGATTGCCATGTTAGTGCCGAGTGGAATGGCTCGTGAGGGATTCTATTTCGAATTTAAGAAAAGAAAATCTCATTTCAAACGAAAGAAAATTCATGAATATAATTCTACTTTCAAATTGCCAGATATATTTGCGCCAGCTAGAATACCTGTTACTGAAGGAAAGAAAACACCAAATACACTCTGGAATGTGTGACCATTTTGAAATTTCGGCCCAAAATTTTCTTTTATTACTTTCCCTAAATGAAATCATTCGAATTAACTGAATCGAAAACAAAACAATAATAAAATGAATTATATACATGAATATCCTTCGAACCCATGACGTCGTTTATAAGGAGTCACAGGTAATAGAGATCCAATAAAAAAATCCAATAATGATGCTGATAATGTAATTAATAAGGTTATTTGCACGACAGTTTCACCACGCATGCCAATTAATGCAATGCCCAGTATAAGTGTCATTGTAATTGCACCAACAATTCGTACAATATTCACTGCATCATCTTCAACGACGACTCCAAATATTTTAACTTGATGTTCCTAAAAAGTTCATTTAGTATTATTCTTGCTAATAAATTTAAAAATTCGTACGTACTTTAAGTAGATCGCGAACTGTTTCAGCAAAACCAATCGTATACATAGCAGCTGCAACTGCGTCTATGAAAAAATGACGTATTTAGATTTCTAATCTTTCATTATTCTGATCGAAATTTACTAGCAAATGAAAAAATCAATCCAATAGCACCACCAAATTCTGGACCAAGACTTCGCGATATTAAATAGTATGTTCCGCCTCCTTTCACTTCTCCATTTGTACAAATAGCACTCATCGATAAAGCTGTAAGAACAGTTACTGCAGTCGAAATAATCACGATAACGCAAGCTAAACCAATGCCAGCTTGACCAGCTACCCAAGATAAACGAAGGAAAAGCATCACACCAAATATATTCAAAACACAACGAATCTATTTCGAGAAGAAAAATCATTTCAAAAAGACCGAACTATCTTCGTCGTTAACATACAAGAACACCAACAATCCATCCGAATTTAACTATTTCAATTTTAGGTTTATTTTCTGGAATCGACGGTTGATCAACTGGTGGTACTACTGTGCTCAACATTTCACTATTTAAATCGATTGTTGAACCTAATCGAAGTCTCGATGTTTCATGTAAAGCTTCTAATGTTGGCCGAATTTTTGATTCAGGTGAAGTTATCGAAAATAAATTTCGATAATGATCAACATGTGGTAGTGCATCGATTGTATCGTACGAACAAATTTCCTTTGCTGGCTCAGCGACAACAGGCGTCGAATCGACATTCGCATTCGACGGAGGAATTAAACCATCAGCTAAACTACTCTGTTCACTATCATCATCACCACCGACTAATATTTGAATTTTTTTCACGGTCGGAACGGACGTTGGTTGAACAGCTGATGATAGATCTGAAAATGGATTTATTCTTAATATTGAAATTAATTAATCTGTTCTTACTAGTCGGAATACTCGGTGCTTTTGATAATGTATCAGAATTGGTTTCAGTTTGAGATACACGTGCTATTTGAAAACGTGCACTACTAAATGATCGGCCGATTTCAGCAGTTGTACGATTACTATCTGTATTTGTCGTAATCTCATGTTCGGAATTATTTATATTCGACATTCTTAATGTTTTGTAATCATCTAGAAAGAAAGAAAAACCAAAATGAATTAACATTCATTTAACGATCTTGTCTTGAACGATCGACAAACTAAGACGACTATTTTCTTTTATATGTCATTATATAATATGCGATTTCGACAATGATAAATTAGTATGCACTACATGTTTAGTAAGAGATCAACAGGCAGTCATGATTATTAATGTTTTTCTTGTCTCAAAAATAAAAAAAAAGAGGAAATCTTGTCTCTTATTCTATTCGTTTTCACTAGAGAGATAAAGATTTTTATTCTCGTCTATCTATGAAATCATTGTAAATGAAAACAACAAATGATATTTATATATTTTTATTCATTCCATATGGAGGAGATTTTATCGTTGAAAATGATCGAAAAGAATTTGATAAATTTCTTTTTTTGTCTTAGAAAACAAATCAAATTATCTGAATGTCTATGATTATAATTTCGACAAAGAATTTCTCGCGCAAAATCCTTTTCGAAACTAATTAAAAGATTATCTGATTTCCGATTGCTTTGAAAAATTGATAACAAACAAAGAAAAAAAATCTAATAAATAACTGAATTGTTTTATCAATAAAAAAATAACATTAAGAACAGGAAACGGCTACAGACGATATTATTTCTATGAGACATTTTCTTCTTTTCTTTTTTAAAAAAGACTAATATGCCATGAATGAAACTGATCCTTCTAATTAATAAAAAAGTATATGCATACATATCGAATTTTTTCATACGTGACCTGAATTTTCTTTTCTTTTTCTATGAAAACAATGTAGATCTTAATTTTCTTACTTTATGCTCATTACAAACGGGTTCTAACCTTGAGTGAACAAGAAGAATGTTTCTAATATATATATATATATATATAGACATGATCTTTACGTTGTAAAAATAAGGAAATTCGATTCTTGTAAAGATTTTTATAAAATCATGAACTCGAGTATTGTTTCTATTTTTACACCTAACTAACTTACTTCACTATCCGAGCAATGTAATCATTGAGTTTTACAGACAAACAAAGACATATAGAAGAGAAAAGGCTCGACAGAGAATGCAACAACTCGGGGAACGGATACCAGAGAGAGAGGGTGCAAAAGAAAAAAATGAGACCGTGTTGCATTCTTGTGCAATTTGTCGTTTTTTCTTTCTCATTCTTTTTCTCGTTTCCTCGAGTAGAACGCAGAGAAAACGCTGTATATCTATATATATTTGGTTATTTTATCGACAAAGCTCGTTCAAGTACTGAGAAAAACAAAAAAAATGAAATTTTATTTAACAAGAGCACTTTACTTGATCGGAGCATTAAAAAAGATAAAAAAGAAAGGAGAAAAGAACCAGTTTTCACCATACAACAATTCTGGATTATATAAAGCAGAACTTTTTGTTTGTTCTTCTTTTCACCAACATTGAAATACTTGAAATTAAATCGATCTTTCCATTTTCATGCATTTGATTAATCAGTAAATACGTTCTTTTTTTAACAAAAAGTTCGATTAACAAAAGAAGTGAAAGAATAATGTTCTCAATTAGTCATTCTCTTTTTTCAAGATCTTTCCTGTGTATGTTTACTTTGTTCTTTTTTTTCTGTTATTTAATTTATCTCGAACATTACGAATGAGAAAGATAACACAAATAAATATTCAGTTAATTTACCTTCTGTTTTTTTTTGTACTAAACGTAATTATCCTATTTGATCTTTTTCTTGTACTTGCAAAAGTTCTGCAATCAGTCGAACTCGGTGCATTTTCTTCAAAAAGAAAACGAATATTGCTTTCGCAACAACTGATGAATTATTAATGTTCCCTCGAGATGTCTTGAGAGAACGAAAGAACGAGAGAGAGAGAGAAAAACTGGAATCCTATAGTAATAATCAATATCATTGATCTTGGCTACCATCTATATACATTCACATAAACAAACAATATATATGCTTAGCTTGAGTTTTCTTTCTACTATATGTAAGAAGAATCAATGCTTATGTCCTTTATGTAAGAGCTTTTCTTACGTTTGACCTTGACATGCGTTTTCTCCGAGCATACAAAATTCTCGTGTCAGTTTGCATGCGTGTCAAGATTTTTCCTTGGCCATGTGAAGTAAATTTTACAATCTGTTGCATTTATTCTTTTTACATAGAGAAACCAAAGAAATTAAACATTTTATTTATTATTGAAGCAGAGAAAAAAACGACAATTTCTCATCTAGAATCATTAATTCAATAGATATTTATAAATAAAATGATTCATAATTTAAAGCTGTATTAGCATTTGTTTATTTTCTTCTTTTCTTCTTGGCTTCGATTTACTTAATAAGTTTTCAACAATTCCTTTATTTCGAAGATAATAATTAGAAAAATATTCTTAGTGCAATTCGGATCCTATTAAAATTAATTATTTATAAATAACAAAATGAGAAACGTGAATGTCAGTCATTCGTTTATCGTTGAAGAAAAAGGAATTTTATTGTCAATTAAGCTTCTTTTCTTGATATTAAACCAAAATCTTTCAAAAAAAATAGTTCGCTGTGATTATATATTACTGTACTATATCACATGTAGACATAATTAAATGTCAAGTCCATAGGCAGATTTCTATTGATAAATGACATCATTATTAGACAATTGATCTGATCTTCTAGCTGGAAAATAACATTTTTGTGTTGTTTTGTAGAAAAACAAGTCCATAAAATTGATTGTAATGTCCGTTTAATGAAGATCGAACAATATTTTCTTTTCTATAAGACGTAAAAGAAAATCTGTGGGTATGTTTCTCCAAATACCTGGAAATCGATGTCTGACACGTTGAGTTTTCACTTCAAAATGAATTTACATCTGCTCAAGAGTTTTTCTTTAATTGACAAAACAACGTTTGCTCTTTGAAATAAAAAGAAACTAAAGGAGAAAACGTCAATAATTGAGTACTTATCGATATATCTCTACACTTTTTTGATGTTTCTTTCTCTATCCCGCCGATGCATTTTTGTTGAATGATGACGTCGTTCGAATCGTACAATATACAGGTCGATTTGATTAATAGCCTCTCTTGAGATCACCTTTGCCTTTTATCTTTCTTATATTTTTAAATTGTCTTCATACACCTTTTGAATATCTTAACATATTTTTCTCAAAAAAAGAAACATTCGTTTCATGTACATATTCTCAATGTTCTTTTAATCGGTTCTTGTTAAGAAAGAAGATACTGCTGTTCAAATAGACAGATAACAAAATGATCGATGGGCATACTGCTGCTACTGAACATAAACGAGAAGATGATAATGACTTACATTGTCATATGAAGTCTTGATAAATATTTATACGCGTGTGCTTGTATACAATCTATCGGAATTTCTTTTTCTCTCCGTTCGTTCGTTCGTTGGCTCGTTCATTCATTTCAAAATAAGATTTCTTGATTTGTATGTTTGCCTCATTAAAAGATCATTTTTCATTTTGTCTATTCTCGACTGTCGACCGACATGCAGATGCACAGAAGCGCATACACATACACACCTTGTTCAATCTTACACTCAATTGACTCGAAATAACACATTTATAAAGACGAATATTTTCTTCAAAAATCGAGCTAATTTATAAATTAATTTTATTCATTACGAAAAAATCTTGTTCGCATTTACGCCGACAAATGAATTGTCTGATCTCAATTTTTTTTTGTCATCACTGTTGGGTGTCACTGATATTGATGATTGTGAGTTAACACAGAAGAAAAAGAGAAATATCGAAATAAAAAATCTTTCGACTCGATCAGTTACTCCAGAGATCAAATAATTGCCTGTTGGCTATTTTGATTTCTTGGTGATCGATTGACAGGCGGCATTTCGTACGATTTCTCTTCTCAACATACAATTCAGATATAGAAGACATCGATCGGTATAATTGTCTTACGTCAACATTGCGCCGCTTGCATTTGTCAGAATAAAGAAAAGAAAGTGAGTCAAGTATGTGTCTACTTGCAGAGAAGATGTGATCGTTCTCTTCTTCAGGTGTTATTATTTGTTCGCGAAATAAGAAGAAAGTTGACTTCACAACATTGAATGGCTCATTGAGCAAAGGCGGGACCCCTATGCCGACACTATTCACAAGAATTGTACTATTCAATAAGCAAATATTGCAAGATTCTTTCTCTGTATTCATGTACCGCTCGATCACTCTTGTAAAGAGACCTTTGTTTCATTCATTTACCAAAACTAGACATACGGATATCCGAAATCATCTGTTATATTGTCACATAAAGTAAGAAAAAATACATACATATGTATATCTAGATATCGAAAAGAAAGCAAATCTGAATAAACAAATAAGGAAATCAAGCATAGTAAGACATTACACGTACAAATAAAAGAACGACCAAGAAAGTTTTATCTGATTTATCTCTAACAAACTTAGTATCATTCATCTTCTTTTGACAAATGAATAATGTGTACCACCTTGTTCTTTCTTGGAATATCTGTCTATGTGCTCCCTATCAAAATCTTTCATCACTTCCGTCTTGTCATCATTGTATTAACGAAAAATGAAACAAGAAAACGAGAGAGAGAGAGCAGAAGATCTTTAATGTATGTCTCTTTTCTTTTGTAACATTTTTTTAATATCCTCCTTCGTTTTAAATTGTGCGAAAGAAAAAGAAAAAGAGATCAAACACATAACAATTCAATAAACTCAATTAAAATCAAGAAGTGTTGTAATTAATTTGCATTAGAATACAAATGAACATCGATTTTTGCAAGAGTGAACATTGACATACGTTTAGATCAATCGTAGGCGTTTATTTTCTCTCTTTTTTGTTGTTATTATTGTTGTTTTGTATATGCATGCATACATACGTATATCTAACTATTCACAGTATGATATTCAAGCAAAGAAAAGGAAAAGAGAAGGCAATAATAACTTCTGTCAACGATAATAAATGCATTTTGATCATGCGTAGCCTTTGGTTGGTCGAAAAAGAAACGAAATAAGGTAATTATATCTCTCATTCGAACAGGTAACGCACAAAAAGAGAAATATGCTTTCAAATGCCATAAATCAAACCTGGCAAGTTAGAAACACCCTCCTCGTCAATCAAGATTGCTTATAGACCATGAAAGCAAAGCACAGAGAAAGCAAGAGAGGAGAGAAGCAAGGACAAAAAGGAAGAGAAAAACGAAACACATTAAATCTTATTTCTTTTTTTGCCTATTCATTTAAAAACTTGGATAAAAATCTTATTTGATTGTATTGATCTATTCCATTGAATTGTTAACGCTTTTTTTTTCTTTATTCAATGGCAAGTTGAAGGTTGAAAACGAAAGAACTTCGATCTTCTCCGCCTCTGATCTTTCGAAAAAGAAAAAGAAAAGGCTCGAAGCGAAGAGAGAAAAAGGAAAAAAACAGGTTTCTCCTTTTTTTTCTCTTTCTTCCGATTGGTCAACGTCGATATTCTTTTTTCATCGAATAAGATTCGATTACCTATAGAAAATATAGAGAAAGAGAGAAAGAGAGAGAAGAAGAAAAAGAAAAAAGCTACTCGTTTATAATATCAAATATATTCTATTCATTGCAAAAGAAGAAGAAGAAGAAAAAAAAATCGTCTCTTCTCCAATTCATAATTAATTGCCGACATTACATTCCATTAACAATATTTCAATATCTACCTCTCGAAATTACTAGTTTTTCAATTATTATAAACGACATATTTGTCGAACTTCTAATTATCATCATTTAATTATTTCAACTATTAAATATAAAGACATTTATCTTTCGTTTTTCTCTTCTCGTTCTCATTCGATTATTCACCTTGAATAACGAGTAAAAAAAAGAAAGAAAACGACGAAGAAATTATGGTGAAAACCGAACACCAACTGCAATCAATGCCTTGGGACACACATCATTCACAACAACAGCAACAGCAACAGCAATCACAACAGCTTGACTATTATATGAATGTTCCAGGAAATTCCTATACAAGTGTGAGTTTAATCATCAACAATACAAATACCACCAATCGAATCAATTGTAACGGAACACCCTCAACAACCGTCGATCCTAAAATGAGCCCATTACCAACTGGTACAACGCCACAAACTGTTCCAACATCGACTCCCAAATCTCGGCTAACATCAGTGAAAAATTCATCGTCACCATCCAATGAATACAATTCAACTATGAATCCTCAACATAAAGAAATCTATCCTTGGATGAGTGATAAAAAACATGGCACAAATAAAAATAAAACAACATCGAAAACCAATTCAGGACATAATACAACATCGACATCATCGTCGTCGTCATCATCTGGTAAGATTTGTTGTTTTCATCGAAAGGAAATTATCACGTGTGAAGATGAGAAATCAATCTGAGTGTGACTAGCTTGGTCAAGGGTCAACAGATTTGCTCGGGAAATCAAGTGAGAAAAATTCATGGATTTAGCAGTCGATTCTCGAGGTGTTTCTTTCTTCGACACGCTTTCGATTCACAATGAAAATATGCTTCTAATTTATTCTGATCAATTGACATTCATTTTCTCTTCGTTGTACCACCACTGAAATCTCAATGGAGACTTCAAGAAAGAAAGAAATCATTCTCTCTTTGCTTGTCTATTTATTGAGAAGAAATCCAACCGGTTGTTCGTCTCGACCTATACATGTTTTTCATCTTCGTTTACTGACAGGCGCGCGCGCGCTCGCGTCCACATCTTTTCCTATTGACGATGATAAATGACCATATCATTATTCATCCAATACCGCCGTTTTCTCATCGAGCGAATAGGATACAGAACATTGAGTCTTGTCATTGCTCGAAAAAAGCGAGTACGCGCGCCTAGGAGAAGAAAGGAAAGTTTCTGCGTTCTCCTTATTGATCAATAACTATGATAGCTAGCTAAGTTTGTTTTCTTTTTCTTCGTCTTCGCATAGATAAAAGCAATTCAACACCATCAAAACGAGCTCGAACAGCTTATACAAGTGCACAATTAGTTGAACTTGAAAAAGAATTTCTTTACAATAAATATTTGAATCGACCACGACGAATTGAATTAGCACAAACATTGAGTTTAACTGAACGACAGGTAAAAGAAAATCGATTTGATTTTTGAATTAACGTAATATTTCTTTTCTTTTACTTTGATTTATCATCAACAGATCAAGGTAAATTTATCTTTTTCGAAATTCGAATTCATAAAATTAAATTCTGCTTTTTCTTCTTCTTCAAATTATTATAGATATGGTTTCAAAATCGGTAAGTTTTAAATAAAATATCAATTTTTCCAAGTACATCACATCTTTTGTTTCGTTTTAGTCGAATGAAAGAGAAAAAAGATGGCAAAAGTCGTACGACCTACGGTGGCACATGCGGTATGAGTTTAAACAATTCACCATTAGCTACATCGACGACAGAAAAAGATGATTTAAATCCAGCATTATCTCTTCGTTCATATCATCATCCTCAACATCATGCTTACTATCAAACAGCTCCGCCAATGCCTGTCGGCTTTTCTTCATCACCATCAACGAATTATGCTAAAACATTTCAACAACCAATAGATTATAACACAACCACACCAACGGATATGTACGATATGACGAATAACTATTGTTTGAAACAATCACCAACATCACCATTCAATCCATCGAATTATTACTCGAATGGTATTGGAAATAATTTGAAAACAAATTATCTTCCGCCAACATCCTACGAACGACCACCAGTATCTTTTGATTCATATTATTTTAATTCAGACACATCATCTGTTATTCATCATCAACAATCCGGTCCAGCAGCACCTCCATTCGTTTAGAACACTTAGATATAAATATATATATGATACATAATCTTCTTTTTCTTCTTCTTTTTTTGTCTAGTCTTTATATACTTTTTCTATTGACACACTCTCTCTTTTCTTCTAATTTTTTTCTGCATTCATGTTTAATATTCTTTCGTTGTTAGATGTTGATCTTCTTCTCTCTCGTTTGTCACGCGAGTTGGAAGTTGTTGTATAAAAACGATCATGACTGATTTGCAAAAGTGTATTCTGACGAAGTACCGAGATATCGCGGATAGATTTGGAATTCAAATGAAAACAACAAGAACTGACTAGACAGTTGTCAACATGAAATAAGATGACCTACTTACTAAAATCTGTATTTTTAATTATAATTTGCGACTACTGGAGAAAAAAAAGGTCTAGTCAATTCTATTGACTATTATTATTTAAGTAGACAATAGACTTGTGTTTGTTTTGTCGCATAAAATGTGTTGATTACAGAATAAAAGTAACACTCTTGAGATTGCTACAAACAATTGGAATCGAATCGAATAAAAAGAAACTCATAGAAATGCTATCAACGAATCGACACGCGTCGAATTCTCTCTTTTTTTTATACTTGCAAACTTTGTTTATATTGTAACTGCAATTAGCATATTGGCGAATTGCTTTTCAAACTTATTACAGTCGAGACACACCAATTCGAGGTTATCATTTGGTTCTTAAATTGGTTAGAACAGGAATTATTTTATGTTCATGTTTCCATATATTCGAAAAATCAAAACACACACGCACATACATATATATATATATACGTACATGTGTCCCCTAAGAAAATTTGTTTTTCTTTCTTTGTTTTTTATTAGAAATGTTCTTGAAACAGTATTGTGTTAATTTCAATTTTCCGATCAAAACATCAAAAAATCGAAGATCATCATATTGATGAAGTCATCAAATATTATTGATGTATAAGTAACATTGAAAAAGAAAATCAAAGAGGAAAAGAACAACCTTCAGCATGTTTGTGTTTTCTTTGCATCTCGTTCGATACAATTTGTATGACACGAGTCGTTACAGATTGCTGCAACGGCATTCGTTATGTCTCTTTCTCTCTCTCGCTCTCTCACTTTAATATTTACCTTTTGCCTGATTGAATCCTTCTTATAACTTCGCGCATCGCTTTTCTATTGGCTATTTTGTCAAACATACTACCACTTGAAATCGAATCGAAGTTGGTGTTGTTATTGAAGTATAATATAATAGTAGGTGAAAGCAGAGAAAAGAAATCGAGAGAGACAGAGAGACAGAGAGAGAAAAAGTGAGCATATACAACTTTTAGTCGAAAGTCATTCAATCACATACGACATTATTTGAAAACTTATCTGGAATCATGAGTGGAAGTGAGTGTTAACCGAACACAACGACCGAAGAAGATTTTGCGCTTTTCTTTGTTTCAAATTTAGATCGTATATTATACAATATTCCATGTTCTGTTTGTCACGACAATTCATCTGGTAAACACTATAGTGTTTATGCATGCGATGGGTAAGTGAACAAAATGTTCAAATCAAATCTGTCTCCTTCTTTGCCTTTTTAATATTTCCATTCGAATAGGTTAGTAATGTTGTTCAACATCGAAATGTTGAGAGAGAGAGAGAGAGCAACGATATAGCTGGAAGACATTCTCACCTTTTCATTCGTTTTTTGAATAACTATGTATATGTATATATACACACACACATACACCTTGTTCATGCATTAGTAACAAGCACTTATCGAGATTCACAAGAAGTGTGCCATACAATGACTGACTCGACTCTTGAAATATACTGTTCCTATTTATTTAAAGAGTTATGATTGGTAGAAAAAGAAATCGAGAAATGAAAATAAAGTTTTTCTTTTCGTTTGCGCCTGTTGAATAAATATGGGCGGATGATAATGTAAATGATTCTGGTATGTTGAAGATTATTATCGTTTGATTTTAGCTGTGCTGGATTTTTCAAACGATCTGTACGACGTAATCGAATTTATCATTGCAAAAATCGAAATAAATGTGTTGTGGATAAATACCGACGAAATCAATGTCGAGCTTGTCGTTATCGTACGTATACTCATTCATTCTTTTGAAAAGCTTGATTCTTGATTTTCAAATACAATAGGACGGTGTCTCGATGCTGGAATGAATAAAGATGGTAGGTTTTGAATTCGTTCGCTTTTTCTCGAATAATTTCGATTGCTGTTTAGCTGTTCAAAATGAACGAGGTCCACGACAACCATTTCCCGATCGACATATGCATATAACAGGTTCATTTCCTCTCAAATCCGAAGTAGGACAATGATAAATTCTTCGTATGAAGATTTTCATTTCGAATTTAGCCGTCATATGTTCCTCCGGCGACACAAATTCCTCTCACTGGCAATCAATTTCAATCGACACCATTGTTTAAACTCGATTTATATGTTTACGAAATGGCTGCTCGAATTCTTTTCTATATGGTTCATTGGTTACGTTCTATCAAAGAATTTCAGACGATCAATGTCAAAGATCAGGTTTGCAATGGACAATGAAATTTGAGAGTGCTCTAGATTTTCTTTTTTCGATTGTTTCAAGATTGCAAGTCTTCTTCATTGTTGGCACGAAATCTTTCTTGTTTCTCTCTGTGAATATAAATTCGACGTTCCATGGATGAATTTGATTCATTCAAGTAAAAATCTTTTAGTTTGTTTAGTTTTTAAGAAAAGAATTTTCTAGTTGATCGATCAACGAATTCAAATTCTGATGGTACAACAATTAAGAGCGTCTATCTAATGCAAGATATCTACAATCGTATTCAACAAATGAATATCGATTATGTTGAATATTTTCATTTGAAAATTTTGCTACTCTGTCGATGGGGTAAACAATTAATTCAAGAGAATAAATTCGTTTTTATTTTTTTGAATTTTCTTTTCTTCTAGTTGATTCAAATTCAAATGTCAATGCTCACAAATTACTTGATGAACATTTGTCAGCTTTAGAAGCTCATGTTCGTCGTACATATCCATTGCAACCGCAACGTTTCGAACAATTAAAAAGTTTACTAACCAATCTTCGAACAATTTCATCGCCGGAAATTCAAAATCTTTTCTTCAAAAATATTCTTGGTTACTGTTCAATTGAATTAATTCTTCGAAATCTATACGAAACAATTTCTGTATCATCATTGTAAGCATCCATAGCGAGATTCAATATCGAACAGTAAATCATTATTTCAATGTTCACTTTGTGACTTTGTTTCTTTTTCTTTTGCGTTTTCTTTTTCTGCTTCTCTCTTTTTTTTCTGTGTATTTCATTTCATTCGGTAAATTTGTGTGAGAATTTGATTGCCATTTATGAACAAACCAGAGTTTAATTCGATAGGTCTCTTTTTTTATTATTATGAAATAAAAATAAAAACGAAACTTGATTTATTTTGCTCGTTTATTCTCGTGAATTTCAAGAGTATTTTTCGTTCGAACAGCAAAATAGAGTTTATTAAAAGCAACAGCATTTTTCAATTCTCGTTCGTATTCAACAGCAGCCTTCAATTTCTTATTGACAACTTGAACTAATCGTACTCCACATGAATTAATGGCAAGCCATTCTCCGTTTGGCAACGATGAGATTTCACAATCGCCATGCGAAACCGGCAAGACAATTTGCCAGATAACATTGAATTTCGTTCGAGAACGTATTTCCATACGCCATTGATTCGTTCGTGAATCCATTATCGTTATGCCGAGTTGATCGGTCTCGGGTTTATAACGAATACACCAGATGCCTTCGTAATTCGAACAAGTCTGCGGTGGTAACCAACGATTGACAAATTTACAAGAAGATTTGTTCAACGAATACTCATCAACGATTGTTCCAAAACCTAAGAGTTCAAAGAATGAATAAATAAATTATCAAATAAAACAAAAGATCAAACCTGAATAGATAATATATAAAGTTGTACCTGCACAAGTACATCGCCAAAACGAAGTGTCCCCGTTAAATGGTTTGATTTTATTGTAGGTACTAACTGAAAATTCAGTTTGGGGCTTATTTACACCTGTTTCCGAAGTAAGCAATGCTTGAGGACTGATACTGTGCAGACTATCTTTTGTTAGAAGAAGAAATACGCCGAGATCTTCGCACCAAATAATATCCCGAATTAAACCTGAACGCCATGGAATTTTTTTTGGAAGAAATTTCGGTGGTAAACGAAACTCAATCGTTGTTGAGCCATCTTGAATCAATAAAATTTGTCCGTTCGAACAAAGTGTAGTGCCTGGTTTAACATGTGACACATTAATCGGCACAGTGAATTCATTTAAATGCAAAATATCATTTTCATCTTCGTGGACAGTTTTTGTATTCATCTGTCGATAGATGTCGAAATAAAACAACAACAACAACTCAAATGCTCAAGTTCGATTTCAGAGATTATGAAATTCAAGTATGAATGAATAAGCGTATTATCAACAGATCCAATGTTTTTTAATCCAGACGCGAAGAAAAATAAGCGTCGTTTTCTTTCTTTTTTTCGTAAACTTTTCGTTTGAATGTTATTTCGAGTTGATTTTAAAAATAAAAAGAAATCTTGTGTTCTTTTTCGATTAAAAAATTTCTTTCATTGACAAAAAAAAGTAACAAAAAAAATGAAATAAGTAGGAGACAAGGAGAGAGAGAGAGAGAGAGAGAGAGAAACCAAAACCATATGATTCACAAACGGAAAGAGTAGGAAGAGAAGAGAAACCTGAAATAGCTTGTTCTTCTTTTTCTTTTTCGATTGTAAATATTTTCTTTTCAAATCTTTCACTCGATGTTCGAGCCACTTAGGCAGAAACGAAACAAAAGAAGAAAGAAAATTACTGAAGCGAAGAATAGCAAAGAGAATATGTACGAATTTAATTGCCGTGGTGGCAAAAGGTGCGACCCGTTTCTTCCTTTCTTTTTTCCTTTTCTCTTCACCTGAGGGTGAACGAATGAATCGAATGTATATATACGTGACGGTATGTAGAAACGAAAGAGAAAAAAAACGCGTATTTGTACGGATTGTGATGGTCTTCATCGCCGTCGTCGTCGTCTTGGTGGCTGTACATAGCATGAATATACACGACGACGTTCGTATTTGACAAAAGAAGGACACGGTGTGACTG
>ERZ778029.1795-NODE-1795-length-16298-cov-3.827064_pt1 | contig 16298 bp, 16 predicted proteins | sample MGYA00375759_ERZ778029 | MGnify/ENA primary metagenome ERZ778029 (study PRJEB29350, sample SAMN05389819) | bioreactor metagenome | isolation source: Ammonium sulfate bioreactor | place: South Africa: University of Cape Town | collected 2014-04-04 ...
CTACACTCTTTCCCTACACGACGCTCTTCCGATCTAAGACACTGAGAACTAAACAGAAGAATAGAAAAAACATTGACAATCCTGAGATTAGCCGAATATAACTTATGTTTCTAGCTCAATCATAGTGCGATGCCTTCGTTTAAAGAACGTTTTCGTCCGTCGCGTAAATCGAAAAAAAATAAGGACACATCCGCATCGGGTACTGAAGATGTAACTAACAATACTCTTACATCATCAAATCAGTTGACAAGTGTATCGTCAAGTGTCATATCAACAACACCTGTTGCTGTAGCTGCTGCTTCTACAACAACAGCAGCAACTTCAATTGGTACAACAATTGCATCAACAACTGGCGCGACTATTGACGATCATACTGGTTCAGCTGCATTGTCTTCTCATTATTCAGTTGATCAATGTGAGTGACAGAAAAGAGAAACAATGACAGTAGTAAATATTTTCTTTTTGATCGATGTTTAGAAGTTCACAAAATCTAGTCCTTTCTTCTTCTTCTTCTTCTTCTTTGTTTGTATAACATCAAATGTATCTCATCAAAGATTGTTTTTTCTAGACAAAATGAATTCTTAATTGAATTTCCGTAAGAAATAGTCGCTCCATATATAGGCTCATTAACCAACGCAAGTTTTATTGAAACAAAAAAGTTTTTTTTTTTAAATAAAAAGGAAAGTTTAGTTTTCTTCATCGTTTTTCTATTGATATCATGAGCTAGATGCGTGGGTAAAGATGCTTGTAAATATTCTATTCTTGAAACAATAATCAAAACTAAAGATGAATAACGAAACATCCTGTAGACAGAAAAAATCCAAAGAATATTTCCGTTTCGAACTCATCAAGTTGAACATCCTTTCAACGAGATACTCGAATCCATTCTCCCATAGTTATTACCCATGCCAAGGCCAAAAGAAGAATAATAATACTAATAATAATAATATATCTGTATACGTTAAGGAAAAAACAAAAACTCTCCTGGGTATCTATTTCATATTTAATCATTGAGTAAAACATCATCTCTCTCTCTCTCTTTTTTTTTCTTCAACGAATGCCAGAGGATGGATGTTCTGGGTATTTGAAATACAGAAAAGTCATTAGATTTACATTAGCCTAAATGATTTAGTCAAGCGAATAGATGTGAATTTTTGCATCATTGAAATTTTTATGTTTCTTCGAGGAAAAAACAAATTATTCGTATATAAACACACGCATATCTGTATAATATTAGTTTTCTTTTGCCGAATTCAAGAAAGATAGATTAAATTTCTTCGTTTAAAATATGCTGCACGTTTTTCTTCATTTGCACGCACGGAGATCAAACAAAGGGGCACCAGTACAAAAAGAAGAAGAAGAACAGGAAGTAAAACGTATTGTGATAAATAAATTTCTGAAAAGAAAAGAGCTTTAGTCATATAATAAATCAATGTCTTAGATAAAAACAAACCTAATGAGAGAATAAAAAGCACGATCGTTAGTTTTCTTCTCAATAGAAAAATCTAAAAAAAGAAATTCACTGAAGAACTTCCTCGCACTCGTGTCGACTTTTAGTGTTGACATGTGCTTTTATATTCAATCGAGAACATGTTCGTAATTTCAAGATCTTATGGAAGATCGATTATAAATGTCTGACACATTTTGTTTTGTTTATATTCAACTGAGAATAAAGACCAATGATGATGATGAATTGATACTGATGTATTGAAAATCTAGTTTTTCAATAATCAGTCTTTCATTTCACGTTGAATACCGGGTATAATTATTCTTCATTCATAAGAAGAAGAAAAAAAGATTTTTCTTTTTGATTATATTATATTTTATTTCTTCGTTGTGTTGGTGAATATGAGATATTGATGAATGAATTCATTAGATTTCATGGTAAACTTAAGTTCCTCTCGTAGAATCTATCTTTCGACAAAATGAAATTACTCAGTGACATTAGAATAATGATATTTATATGTTCGTTGTATAGATTTTTCTTTTTCACATGAATTAGTAAATTCTCGAAGCAAAAGAAATGAATGAAGAGGATTTCGAAGCACGATAGTCGATGATTATCATGCAAAAGTAAATAAACAACGATGATGATGATGATGATGATGATGAATTTTATCCAATAAATTCCTGATGATTATGATTAGACGATCGTGAGGGTGTGCGTTTTTTCTTTACTTTTGTCTTCAAAATCGAAATCAATCTATAATGCTTCATCGACTTGTATTCAAGGTCAATGAATGAGTGAATTTGTCTAACAATTTCGACAAATAAATTGAACTAGAATATAGACATAGTTCTTAGTATAGAAAATATGGCTTGAGGGCGATGCAATCAAAATCGACCATCTAACTGTATACATATATATTTGAATAGTACCTTTAAAAAGTAACTAAGGGAGAGAAAAGAGAACAAGGACGATGTCGATATTTCTTCATTATTTTGTTTTATAGTACCAACATATAAAAAATGATCGTAAAAAACGCGAATTTACTGTCAAGATCTCTTTGAAATAAAAAAAACGAATAATAAAAAAAGGAAAGGATAGATAAATGGTTTCGGCAGAAATGCGTTTTTTTTCAGTTTAATGATCCTCTAATATAACGATTGAAAAAGAGAAAAAAAAACGAAAATCAATAGTAATCATTCCGTTCTACTAATACATAGACACACAAAGAATGAAAAACTTCTTTTGCCACTGCTCTCCATCTCTCGTTCTCTCTATTCGGTTCTCCATCCGATCCTTTACTTGCATGCATGTTTGTTTCTTTTCGCTTGCTTGCTCTTTCTCTTATTTTTCCTTCCTTTTCTTTTCTTTCTCGTTCGTTCGTTCGTTCGTTGTGTTGGAAAGATATTGCATTGCAATAAATATCTCTCGCGTCGCCGCGCCACGCTCATGCGCAAGAAATCAAAAAAGCCGATAGACTATCTCTCTCTCTGTTTCTCTTGGTCTCTCTCATTCTCTCTCTTCTCTCAGTCTGACTACTTACTGACTGTGCGTCTACACAACACCAACATCACTACCATCACTGACGACAACAAGCGAAAATAATAATAATAATAACAACAACAACAACGACGACAATAATCTACCGACATTACTTTCTAGTCGGACAAGAACGAGACAGAAACTGTAACATATATTTTCTATCCGAATATTAATAGCACACCGTTGGATTAAGCAGTTTTCTTCTTATTCTTCTATTCTATCGACTGCGTGTTTCTGTCTCGAATCAGATATGCAGGCGCTTAAAGAACGTATTTCATCAAAATTAGGTGAAAAATCGAAATCGAAAGACAAAGACGGTTCGTCAGCGCTTAAAAATAGTAGTTCTATTGATGGTAAACATTCGAATTTACATGATTCACATCATTCACATACAGCAGCATCATCATCATCATCTTCGTCATCTTCTGCAGCCGCTGCTTCATCAGCAACGACTACTATTTCCTATACTCAATCAGCTGAGAAAGGTATTGAAATTATCAAATTATTTCTTTTTCTCATGAGATAACAAAAAAAAATGAAAAGAAAGAGAGAAAAAAAAGCGAAGAGAAATTGATACACGTTGCCAATACATCGAGCGTGACATTTTCTCTATATGTGCTTGACATTTACATATCTTTCCGATTTTTTTTTGTGTTCCCTCACTTTCTCCTCAAGTTTTTTTCTTCTTCGTCTTCTCCTCCTCCTCCGTCTTCGTCTTCAATGTCTACGCATTTACAGACATTCACTAAAGATTGAAGAGAAGAGCTTTTGATGGAAAGTAAAAGTGGCCATCCATCGGAAGTCAGTAGAGACATGCGAGTGCGTGTTGCAATATCATTTTTCTTTTCGTCTTTACTTCACAAGCCACGAATCTATGTTTTTTTTAATTCTCTTCAGTTTTTTCCCTCTTCAATATAAAAGCGAATCACACGAAACGCAACATAACAATAACAACAACATATTGAAATCTTAAAATGTGTAGGTGCTGCATTGTTATTAAAGTGAGGGAAAAACGAACGACGAATCGATTATGTATTTTGTATAGTACTGTGACAGCTGGCTAGCTTGACTTGTTGTCTCCAATGATTTTCAAAATAATCATTCTAACTTGATTTTTGGAATATTAAAAAAGCAAACTCTATTTTCATTGCATGTTAATGCACGTAAACAAGATTTCTTTTTTCTTTTGTTCCCAATCATACGAGTAGTTTTACATCAATCTTTGCACTACGTAGTAATGACTCGTTCTGTGTTCATAGTGCTTTAGATATGATTAGAAAAAAAACTATTCTAACGACGAAAGCCGAAGAATGACGAGAAGAAGAAAAAGAAGAGGAGAAGAAGAAAAAAAACTCCGAGAAGAATGAGCATTGTCGTTGGACGATTCGTTTGTGCTCTGTTTGAGTACTTGTTGTTGTTGTTGTTGTTGTCGTCGACGACGACTCGATTGTCATTTCTAACTGCATCTTCATGCTCAACTCAATGAATAGAAGCAACGTACTTGCTCAGACATATATGCATTGATTTGTTTTTTTGTCTTCGTCATTCCTTTCTATCTATATCTATCTCAATCTCGTTTTCTTTTTCATATTGGAATGACACTGTCGGTTGTTAGTCGTCATTGATTCTTTTACAAGGCTTCGAAAGATATTAAACAGGAAAAAAGAAGACAAAGACAGATAGAACAAACGTGCGTTTTCGAGAGTTTTCCTTCTTTTTAAGCAAATACTCTTCAATTGTGAATACAATATATTGAAATAGTCTCAACACAGAAGAACAAAAAACAATCTTAGATGCAAAAGATAAATCTTAATAGAAAAAAAGGAAAAAGAAAAAGAAAGAAAGATCTTCGAAAGGCTTTTTTTCCTTGGATAATTTGTCTGGATATAGGATTGGATTAGATTCGAGACAAAAATACATGACAACCTAGGAATTGTTTCAAATTGACAAACGTGCTTTTTATGTAATTCTTATTAGTAGATTCATTCAATTAAATGATCAGTAGGGATATTCATGGTTCCGTTTCCGTTCTCACGAGAGAGATTTGCCATACCGAGACAAACGGATTCTAATTTTGGATTTCTTTCGCGCTTCCTTGTTTCCTTATGCTGATATGCATAAAATAATGATTTAATTCTATTTTTCGTTCAATTCCTATCAAGATGAATAAGCACATTAACAGTAAAAACCAACGTCGAACAAATTTTTTCTGTCTCATCCGAAATTTATTTGATCTAATTTTCGTCGTTGACTTGTTCTATTTTTATTTTAATCAATCTTTACTCAATCAAATGCAAACCAGACGTACATAGATATGAAAAAAAAACGCACGATGATTTTTTTTGTATAATCGTGCATCTGTTTTCCGCTTCCTACTTTTTCCGTTCTAGCCAACACGAGAGAAGGGAAAAAAAGATAGATAATAATACTAATGTGCATGCATAGTCTTGTTAGCAGGAAGATCAAAAAAAAAGAAAGAAAAAAATGCGAGAAAAAAAAACTCGAAGTAACTAGTTTTCTCTCGCATATTCTTTCATTTTTCATACCTACAAGGTCATTATGTATTATTAAAAAAAAACTATAAATAGGAAAGACCAGTTGAAATTACTAATCGATACGAGTAAGTCAATGATTGACGGTTGAGTTACGTTTTTTTTAATTATCTGCGTACGAATAAATAGAAAACAACATTGACAAGAAAAAAATATATAGGAAATAAGATCCGTGAAGATGTGCGCAATGCTTGCAAGTAAAAAACAACAACAACAAATGAAAATGCGCAACATTTCTATTTCATTTTTCTTTTTCATTATAGTAAAAGCCTTCTTAGCCAAAGCAAAAGATGAATTTCAAGTCAAGTACGATAAACCAAGCCAGGTAGAATATTTGTTGATTTTTTTTTCTTGAAAGTTTTCAAAAATCGAAAATTTAGAATACTGCTAAACCAGAAGATTTTGATCGTATTCGAACTCTTGGAACGGGTACGCATACTGACATAAATAAATTCATGAGAAATATTATATAATTCGATTAATTAGGCTCCTTTGGACGTGTTATGCTTGTTAAACATCAAACAACTGGAAATTACTATGCAATGAAAATACTTGACAAACAAAAAGTAGATTTTGTTTTTTTTGAAAAATTATAAAACATAAATGTGTTATTCGTAGGTTGTTAAATTAAAACAAATTGAACATACATTGAATGAAAAACGTATTCTCCAAGCTATATCATTTCCCTTTCTTGTCAATTTAGAATATCATTTTAAAGTAAAAAAACGAATAAAATTGAAAGTTTTTTTTATTATTATTTATTCGATATTCTAGGACAATTCCTATTTATATATGGTTTTGGAATTCGTTCCCGGTGGTGAAATGTTCAGTCATTTACGTAAAGTCGGCCGATTTAGGTAGAATTCAAAAAAAAAGAATACTAAGAATCCATTCTATTGAATATTTGTATTTTTCTTCGGATTAGTGAGCAACATGCTCGATTTTATGCTGCTCAAATTGTTTTAACATTCGAATATCTTCATTATCTCGATATTCTTTATCGTGATCTTAAAGTACGCATTTAAAACACACGCAGAAATCAATGAAATAGAAAAATATTTCTTTCCTTTTCTTGTCTAGCCTGAAAACTTACTAATTGACGCTGAAGGTTATTTAAAAGTAACGGATTTTGGCTTTGCAAAAAAAATCAAGGGTACGTTAAATTTTATACCTTTCGAAATATCAAACATGTCGAATCATAAAAATGCACTCGGAAAGAATTCTTATCGATTATTTGCTTTGCTTTAGGTCGAACGTGGACGTTATGTGGAACGCCAGGTTAATTAAAATAATATGTCAATTTCATAATCGTTATTTTTCTTATATTAATAGAATACTTAGCACCTGAAATAATATTATCTAAAGGATATAATAAAGCTGTCGACTGGTGGGCACTAGGAGTTTTAGCATATGAAATGTCGGCTGTACGTATTGTTGATGTTAAATCGTTCGGAAATAAGACGATCTTTGAAATATTTTAGGGTTATCCGCCGTTTTTTGCTGATCAACCCATACAAATCTACGAGAAAATTGTTTCCGGCAAAGTAAAAAGAAAAAAATATGACGTCATAAGGATTGAAACACACACTACGCATTTCTCTTTCGTCTAGGTCCGTTTTCCGTCACATTTCAGCAGTGATTTAAAAGATATCCTTCGCAATCTTCTTCAAGTCGATTTAACTAAACGTTACGGTAATTTGAAGAATGGTGTCGATGATATTAAAACGCATAAATGGTTTTCACAAACCGACTGGATCGCAATCTATCAACGAAAAGTTGAACCACCGTTTATTCCAAAGACAAAAGGACCCGGTAAAATCAGTTTCTTTTTTAATTCGCTGAGAAGTTTCATTTCGAATCTTCTTCTAGGTGACGCGAGTAATTTCGATGATTATGAAGAAGAACCACGTAAGAAATCAACTCTCATTTTGTTTTCTATAAAAGTTTTTTTAAAAAATCATTTCGTTTTATTTTAGTTCGTATCGCAACAACGGAAAAATTCGCTAAAGAATTTGAAGAATTTTAAATAACTATTTTCTTTTTTCTCTCTTTCAATGATTTATCTTCTATTTTTAATGTTTCAAAAGGCATAAATCTTCGATTTTGACTTCATTTTTTCCTTTTCTTTTTTGTTCTTGAACTTTTAAAACATAAAAAAAACTAGCTGTACGTTTTGTTTTCTTTCTCTCTCTCTTTCTTTTTCTTTCTTTTTGCAGCAATACTTTTCTTTTCAATGTATAGATCTCTATTGGAAAAAAAACAAATTTTTCTTCTTTTTTGAACTTCTATCATCATCATCATCATCATTATCATCATCCTATATCCTGTGAGTTCTGACTGATTGTGTGCTGTTGTTCTCGGTGTTGTTGTTATTATGTCATTTGCATATAAGATTTACGTGTTATTGTCTGTATTTTCTTCTTACTTATGTTTTTTTCTTTTTGCCAGAGAAAAAAAAACGCAACCGTAAAAGTAATAGATCTAATTTTTCCCTAGAAAAAACTAAAGCATACTGGCAAGTTGAACGAGTACAATATGATCTAGAAATTTAATTATATTCAAATCACATTCCCTTGCAGACTAATTTCCTTGGGAGTCTGCCTGTTTTTGAGTATAGAAAAACAAAGCATATTATCTTATGCTGTCTACGGACATCTATGAGAAAAGAAAGTAAACGTGCTAGTTAAATGGTTGCTTTCGACTAATCAAGAAAGATTGTTTTCAGTTGTTCATTCGAAGAAAACTTCTTATTTTATTTGGAGATACTAATTCGATGTCATCATCGAGAATATTTATCGATGATTTTCTTGAGCCAAACGATGGTTCACAAGAATCTTTTGAAGTAGGAATAAGATTTTCAATTGATTTTGTCTCAAAATATGTCGAGGATAATCTAGTTAAATAATACGACTACTACTACGTCATCTCAACGAGTCAATTTTCGACGTCAACGAAGTCCATCATTAGTAAGTCATATTCATACAAACTACGGATTTCTAGTTGATTATTTCTATGAATAGGAAGATGAAGATTTGATATTTAAATCAGCTCGTACCGATTATTCATCGGTGAGTTGGTTTTTTTCGTCTAAAAAAGGTATTTCATTGATATGTTAAGAATTCTTCTTTGCCTCGTCGACGTGTAGCAAAAAAATCGACAATTAGCAAAAATTCTCCAACAAATACTAACAAAACTAATCAAAGTACGACGACGAGTCAACAACGTGTGCGTCGAACATTTGTTGACAATATTTATCCGGAAAATTCATCATTTGCATCATCAACAGGGCCTGTCAACACTGAAGTAACAAGAAAAAAAAAGAATTTCAATACAGAAAAAAAAAAAGACAATCGATCATGTTTAGGATATCGGTTTGAGTCGTATACCAGATCAACCGTTGTTACCAACGTTTAGTCAGAAAGTTCAAGATGAACTTTTGATGGGTAAAACAAAATTGAAATTTATTGATTGAGATTTATTCGAGTTGCTTTGATTTTTCAGGTAATCCAGAGCCAGTTATGAATGAATTGATTCGTGAAGCAGCTGATTTCTATATGAACGTTTATCCTCAATTAACTCACGGTGTTGAATATAAGAAAATTGGTATTGCGCTTATTACGGAGTATCCTTGTTTGGCATGTGAAGACACAATAAATCCTCATGTGATTAATTCGATTTCATTTGTGACAAAAAATATGAACTTATATTTTGTTTTAGGGTTTGATAACATCTCGACTGTCAGCTCGTATACGAAATGTTCGTCGAAAGATGCGTACACGAGAACAAAAATGTCAAATTCGTGGAACAATTTATTAGATTCAATTCGTTGATCGTTGTACAGATACTAAATTTCTTATCGTTTTGTTTCTTTTTCTAGTAATAAACATGAAAGAAAAGATAAAGAAAAACGTAATACGACCTCTAAAGCATTTCTATTGACGAGAACTACTCGTATTCAAGTACGAATGACTATCTTTTGTATTTAAAATTAAAAGTAATCTGTTTTACGAGTCTAATCTTATGCATTACTGCTTTAATATAATATGAATTATGACGTAGTAGGAATTTCGAAGCATATGGCATGTTTTATTGATTAGTTTCCTGTATAAGTTTTATTATTTACATTGTTTTTTAAAATCGAACAAAAAAACGTTGTAGCTATCGTATCGTGTCTGGAAAAGTAAATATATAATCGTTCTTCACAAAAGAAAAAAAAAGATAAATTAATCAATTGATTCACATAGGAGCCGAAAGATTAGCTTTAGATGATTCAACAGTCGACTGAGCTGTTGGTTTCATTCGTTTTTTCTTCGTACACATATAAAAAGTAACTAATGCACCTATTAAATAGATTGATCGTTTTGTTTCAATCATCTTATCAAAAGAAAATACGAACCGGTAATTGCTGCGATGATGATTGCTATTAGAGCTGGTAATGATAATGATGATGATTTCTTTTTTAATGTGTTGTATTTTCTTTTCATAAATCGAATAGTCGTACAAACTGTTGTAGCACGTGAAGTACGACGAGTACTACTGACTGTTGCTATTGTTGTTGTCGTTGTTGTTGTCGAATCAGGAATGATTTCAGCTTTTTGAGGATTCACCACATTGGTATCATATTGACTGATTGAATCAGTCTTAGACACAATAATCGCATTGACCTTTGTATTTCTAGGCACAATGATAGTCGTTCTTCGATTCCTGGTCTTCGGTCGAGTAATGAACTTATGTCTAGCTCGAGTCACCGTAGGACGCTTATGTACAACAGTTGCAGGAGTCGTTTTCGAGATTAAAGAATATATTAATTTCAATAATTTCTGAAGACTAATATAATCATCAGGACTTTGATTTGTTTCTCTGTATGATTCTGTACTCGTTTCTAAGATTTTCGGATGATTTGTAGTTTGAATTGAACTAGTACTCTCGGCAATTGCTAAAGAATAATAATAATAATAATATATTAACTAAATTTTGGATTGAAATATAATTTACTCGATTTCTCCGTAGCTAATATTTCAGTCGAATGAACAATTGTTGTTGTTTCTAGAAAATATTCGAGTTCTATTGAAACTCTCATTTAATTCTCAATACATACGTTCTGTCGTAGTTGTAGTTGTAGTTGTAGTTGTAGTCGTAGTCGTAGTAATAGGATTAAGTAATTTGTAGCAACGGTCTAAATCGACTGTAACATGCTTGTGTGTTATCGTTATCTGACACGAATATTTCTGTGGTATTTTAAATTGTAACCACATTTCTTTGCCTAGCAAAACTATTCGTTCAGGATTCGATTGATTGAAATTAATTTTCGGTAATTTCGTAATTGTCATGTTCAAAATTAAAAGTGAATAAGTAAACTTATATCGATCGAATATTTTTCTCAACCATTCGCTGCCAATTTGAAAATCTTTTCGGTCTGCTAAATCTGTCGCATCTTCAATTGTAATATGCACTGTACCGAAACCAGTTCGTCGGAGTAAAGAAAATAATTCATCAGCAGTCTCAACATTATGTACAAAGAACTCTTCTAAACTATCAGCAGTTCTAAATTTTAATTCCATTCGATTAACTGAATCTTGAGAGCAATAATGTTTACTAATTTTTACTGATGGATCCGTGATATAACAATACACACTTGGTCTACATATTCGTTCATTAGTATTATAAAAATCAAAGCAACCATTGATAATAATAATGAAATTGAAAATTAAGAAAATACTTAATTGCATTTGAAATGCAAGAAAAGAATATGATTATGCGAACATGCGCGTTTTTTTTTGTTCGAGTTTAGAAAGATTTTTTATTTCTATGGACACTCAACAAAAATCAGCAATGAGTATTCGTATACAACAAGAAAAAAAATAATAAGATTAATAATCAGAGAATAGAAGAAGAAGAAGAAGAAGAAAAGAAAATGTGTTTGTTGTTGGTATTTTGGTTTAGATGAATACGTTAAAAATAAGCAGAGACACTGGGACTAATAAATATATCCACTCCAAAGAAGAAAAAGAAAACAAGAAGAGTTTGTAATATTTTATTGCCAGAGAAGATCAGATGATGCCGGCATATATTCTGTAACAGGTCGCGTTGGCATGCCAGCGATTAAATTCGATGCCGATGTGTTCGTTTTCGAATTGGCAAATGGAACAAATTGAGAAAATTGATTAGTTAACTAAGCATGCGTCAATTAGAAAAGAAAATCGATCGAATTTATTTATTTGAATGATGATTTACTTGATCAGGTGTGAATGCTGATTGCGGCGGATTTTGAAGTGTTGGACTACTCATATTATTTGGAAACATTGTATTCATTCCTGGTCGTAATGGTGCTTGAAAACCTTGAGGTTGAAGATTAGATCGAACTGGAAATTGATTTGTTGCTTGTTGATAAAGATTGCCGGCGTATGATGCTGATTTTTGATGAGGTAAAAGATGAGACTGTTGTTGTTGTTGTTGACCAAAACCCATTGGATTCACTAGATAAAAAAAGAGAAGATTTAGTTTGAATGAATGAATTTGACAATACTATTCGGCATCTGCATTGGTGCTACAGGTCGAATATTTCCTGTTGAACTCGATGGAGTATTAAATAAAGCCATGATTTTATCATTGGTCATGATATTGTTCGTGTTTGCTGTTTCATTCGGTGTTGAAAACGCTTTTTCTAAATCATCATTGACACTTGTCATTGCTGAATTGTTCGTATTTGCTGTTGTTGTTGTTGTTGTGAAAAGTCCATGTAAGGAATTATCTATTGTATTCGCCGATAATGAAGGTACATTCGTCGGATTAGTTGTAGAATCATCTAGAATAACAACAACAATATGCATTTCGAACGAAGATTTTCGAATCGATACCTAAATCTAAACCTAATAAATCGATTGAAGTCTGATTAACAACAGGCGTCGATACTGGCGGCGGATTTGTGATAGATGTTGTTGATTGAGACGAAGGAATAGGTTTTGTTTGGTTATTATTAACTGATTGTCGAACGGGATTCACCGACGCTTCAGGTGGTGCGAATAGTTTTGGTTTTGGAATGTTGAAATTTTGAGCAGATTTTTCTCCCTAAACGTAGATTTTCGAATAATCCGTCGAATCAATCATGAAATTCTACTTGATTGGTTTCATTTGATGTATCACAACGTCGCGTATGTGTTTCGGACTCAATTAACTAAACAAAACAAATCGAACATAACAAAACTATTCTCTCTATTCTGCTTCTGCTTCTTCTTCTTTTTTTCTCATAAGCTAAACACAAGACAAGACAACACTGACATCACTAGACACCGTTATTTCTGGTGGGATCCATTCTTTGGCAATCCATTTGCGTTGTTCGTATTTTGCACGAATAAATGATTCCAATGCACTGCAAACAAATCAATTATCTTCTCATGAATATTCATTTTGAAACATACGAATCAGCTTGTGGTCGACGAAATCCTGGTGGTAAATTTGCTTCGTAAACTGCTCGAGCTTTATTATTTCCCATTGCTTGCATCGACTAATCGAGAGAAATGAATTTTTTAAATCGAACAAAAATGATTTTTCTACCGCGATTTGTTCAGCTGTCCAAGAGTCTAAATTCACCGATCGAACTTTCGATATATGTACGCCTAAATTGCGATGAAAGCCTGCACAACGTATACAAATAAATATGCCAAGATTCCAACTAGCCCATCTTGGACCTAGGAGAAATCGAAATGAATTTTACGAATATTTATTTATTTGTTTGTTTGTTTGTTTGTTTACTTTTTGTATCACAATCAGCACAAAATCGATTGTCATCTTCTTTCAACATTTGCGCAAGAATAAGTTGATATTTTTCTTGCATTTTCGATTTTTCTCGATCCGATCGGACTGACATTGTAATCGAAATTTTAGTCTATGAAGTTTAAATGCAATCAATTAATCCAAACAATTTCTCGGCAATCAAGAAGAAAAAGAAACGTTTTTTTTTACTAGTGATGGAATTAAACTACATTGACGTCAAAACATTTTTCAATTGGATCGATAAGTTTAACCAATCAGAATAATCAACTAAAGAGTGTGTCTGTCTTTAGAAATCAAACAATTCGAACAAATAAATTCCAAATATGAAAAAAAACGAATGAAAAACTATCAATATCAAAGAATAGAAAATCGAAAAAAACAATGTTGCTTGTATATAGATATATTTCTCTTGGGTATATGAAAAGCAAAAGGCTTATAATAAAGATCAAAACAGGTGTCTATTGTTAGAAGATCATTTCTCACTAGGAGGCTGACATTCTCACTTGTCATTAGTTTATATTTTCCTTGTTGATCTCTTGTTTCCAACTGTATTTTTTGCTCGAACAATGAAAATTCAATGGAAAAGTTCGACTATTTAATTAGTCTCTCTTATTGATTATATAAAGCGAGAGATATTATTGATCTTCTTCTTGTACGTGCTTAGTTCTCTTCCGAGAAATAATTGATTCGTATGTCGTCTCAACGAGAAGAAAGACAACAAACTCCGATTTGCAGTCATTTGTGATTTATATTCGACTCAATCGATACGATAGGTTCTTGTTCGTGGCCATGTATTATTTTTCCAGACCGACCAGGTGAGAAACCGGGAAAAAAAGAAACAACACGCGAATATATTTGAAAGAAAAATAATTTTTCATTTGAATTCTAATCGATTGACAATTCGATTAGACATTTTTGTTCCCAAATGTCTCATAAGTTTATTTTCCGAGCGTAATTGAAAAAGGGAGTTTTCCTTTTTTTTTCCTCTGTTCTAATCAATATAAATATCTCTTGTAAAAATCGATCTGATGTCTTTATAAACGAAACTAGTCATGGCTTTATTATTTTATCATGTTGTGGATAATCTTTCGCGAATTTTACATCGAAATTGGAGGTAAAACATCTCGATCTAGTTCTTGATAATGGACTTTGCATTGTTGAGAGTGATTATTTTCTTTGTCCTCATAAATCACACTCGTTTTGATATCAACAAGGCTAATTGATATCTGTCTATTCGCAGCAGTGCAAACTCATCACTAGCACCATTGACACTGACAACAACATTAGAATATATAACCAAATGACAGTAGCACAAATGCGAATCTCGTTGGAAATTGTTCTTCTTCGTTTTTTTTGTTTCTCCTTTTGGACATCTGTTGTTCTTGTCGAGTTTGATAACATTAGCCGGCTACTAACAGTTATATACATATATACATATATATATCGTACATATTGCGATGAAGAATCAGATCTTTATTCGACTAGTTAATGCGAGATGTAGCTTGGCTTCGTAGAAATAAAATAATCGAATACCTTTCGAGCTATCTCTTTTTTGTAACTATTATCTCGTCATTTATATAATACCAACGATACCATAATATACATTTCTTTGATTATTTAATCAGTATATCGTCATTCAATGTCTTTGCTCTATTATCGTGTTTTCAACGATATATTTGATGTATTTCGTCGACGAAAAGCTGTGAGGTAAGCGAAAATGAATGAATGAATGAATGAATTCTGTCTTTTTTTCTCACATAAAAAAATTGATAAAACTAATGAACTCATCGTAATTTGATTGTTAGAAGAATGTCATTTGTACTATTTTCCTTTTAATCCTAAGAGAAAGTCGATCCTTTGTAATATTTTTCAAACTTGTCAAAATTCTTATCTTGATTAGTCTATAAATAATTTATAGATTTGTTGAAATACGATCTAATGTACTTTTATCCTATAAGAACAAATTAGTTCTTTTGTTTGTTTTGTTTGTTTGTTTGTTTGTTTGTTTTATGCAATTGTCTGGAACAAATAATTAGGATCTGTATAACTAATAGTTTAATATTCGATTTACCTCATCTCCTAGGCCAATAAATGCATTTTTATCGATCGATATATTCAATCGTAGTGTCATTTCTCATGAGACTATTGTGCATCGTAGGCGTTTTCTCTCTTGCACTAGAACTGTCGGATTCAATTAATTAATGATACGATGTATGAGCAAATGTATGTATAGAAGAGGAAGGTCGATGATTTCATCTCCATGTCAATTTAATCAAATGTGGTGACATCTCATAGAAACGGCTCATCAAATATAAAATAAGAGAAACTTATTCCCTGAATGAGAGAGAAAGACACATAGATCTATATATATTAAGAACGCAACGAAGAAGAACTGTCTTGTCTTCAAACTCAAACATATTCTTTTTCTAAACAACTTCAACTATAGACATTAATCATAGAATACTATTTTGTCGAAAGAACGAAATCATACAAGAGCAAATGATGGTAAATGAATTTAGCTGAATATTTAGAAAATAAACACATTCAACTAATTAGTAGCGATTACCGATATTTATTCGTTTCTTATTAGGATAAACAATCATGTTTCATGCTAATCAAATAAAGCAGAAGAAAATAATTATTTCCTTAACCTCTGTATGTTTTTTTTTCGTATTGATATATGTTAAGAGATTTGATAATTTGTTTTCCCCCCTTCTCCCGAGTGTTAATTAAGAGATTTGATTTGAACAGATGTTTATTTAAGATCTAGTTTATAGATAAACGTCAAAAATCGTGCTAAAACTTATATATAACTGTTTTTTTTATAAAGAATAATCATTTTGTCTTAAATAGAAATTTGAATTCGTTCAAATACAAAGAATAAGTTCTTCAAAACTGTTGATACGTCCAGGGTTAACTATATTTTGTTATTTCATCTATCATATCCAGCTTTTTTTTTTCTTCCGAATCGAGTTCTCTATCTT
>ERZ778029.1797-NODE-1797-length-16284-cov-20.057366_pt1 | contig 16284 bp, 10 predicted proteins | sample MGYA00375759_ERZ778029 | MGnify/ENA primary metagenome ERZ778029 (study PRJEB29350, sample SAMN05389819) | bioreactor metagenome | isolation source: Ammonium sulfate bioreactor | place: South Africa: University of Cape Town | collected 2014-04-04 ...
ATTTGCAGGAACGCCCTGCCGCAACGGGATGCAAATGTTAGAATCGGACCACTAGTCTGCGAACGGTTCTGCGTCGATTCGCTTCCCCCTTCCACCGCCCACACCCGGCATACCCTGTTGCCTCCCATTGCCCCGGCATTGCCGATTTGCCGGACCGCCGCACGTTGACGCAATGGTTGCAGGCCCGTACATCAGGCGGGCGACCCGCTGCCATGACACCTGCGAAGGGTCTTGCGCGGGACCTCTCCACAACAGCATGTCGGCCGACCTGTGCGGGCCCGATCCGGCGAGCGAGGTTAACCGAGAGCGGCGACAGCCCTTGACAAGCCTCGTCGCGCGGGCTTCCCAACTGGTAGCCGGAGCACGACAAGGGTTTCCGGGTCGAACCGAAAACCGGGAGTTAAAAGCAAGAGTTAAGAGAATGAAGTAGCCCGTGAAATAGTGCTTGACTCGGAAAGCTCGTAGAAGTCTTGCTCGGCCTTCACCCGTGTTACGGCCTGCACGCCCAAGCCGCACCGTTTCGCGGCGCTCTAAACCAGAGAACCAGAGGCTTCAATCATTGCGCGCACCCATGACGGCTTCGGTTGCAAGCTGTGTTGGTGGTCGGAACTTGAACACTCTGGCAGGCGCAGCTTTGAACGACGCGCGTTCCGGGCGGCCGTGCGAATGCGGCGATGGGAAGATCTTCACGAGGCCGCCGATCGAGGCTTTCGTGCCGACCGCGCAGCGTGTCAGCGTGGATTCGACCTTGACCGGTTGATGACACGGCGAAGCTGCCGGATTTGTCCAGTTTGATGACGATGCTATAAAATCAGTTGTTCAGTGAGGTCCCCTACGATGTCGCAATCGCGTCCGGTATCCGTTAACAGCACGATCGAGGACATGCAGGCGGAGCGCAACTCGCTCGAAGCCTTTGCCAGTGATCGCGCCCGCGACTTCGTCGGCAGGCAGCCGGTTATCGCGCGCGTCACCGAACTCTGCACCTCTCCGGCGAAAGCGCTGTCTCCAACCAGAGAAGGTCCGCCATGGGGCATCTGCATCACCGGCGATCCGGGCTCGGGCAAGAGCGCGCTGTTCGGCGAACTTCTCCGTCGCGTCAGGGAGACCGACGCTTTTGTGCTTGCGCACGCCGCCGGCGCCACTCCGCAAGCCTCATCGGTCGACGCCATGCTGCGCCGCTGGATCAGCGAACTCGGCAGCGCGCTCGGGGTCGGCGACGTTGACCTCGCTGCGAATATCGAACCCGAGATTGTCGAGAGGGCTTTCGCCTCGCTGCTCGCGCGGATGTCATTACAGCGCCGCGTCGTTATTCTGATCGACGCGATCGACCGATTCAACAAGACCGTGCGCGGGAAGTTCACGACCTGGCTGCCTCGGCCATGGCCGATCAATACGCGCCTTGTCGCAACCGGCATCGCCGGCGGCGCCTCCAAAGCGCTGGCCGAGCGTTCGGGCGTGGAATCGTTGACTCTGCCGCCGCTCGACGCAACCGAGGCGCGTGGCATCATCGATACCTTCATCAAGCGCCACCGCAGCAAAATCGGGCCGGCGGTGATCGATGCGCTGCTGGATAAAAAACATGCGGGTTCTGCCGCGTTTGGCAATCCGTTGTGGCTGGTGCTCGCCCTCGAGGAACTTGAGTTGCTCAACACCGAATATTTCGCCGACATGCAGCGCGAATATTCCGGTGATCCGGGCGAACGCCTGCAAAATGCAATGATGGACACCGTCGGAGGCATGCCGACGGACGTTCCGCGCCTCTATCGCGCAACCTTCGACAGCGCTTCGACAGCGTTGGACGCCACGCTTACGTCGGCGTTCATCGGCCTCACCTCCGCGAGCCGGTCGGGATGGCGGGATAGCGACTTCCGTCAACTGCTGCCGCAGGTCAGCGGCGAACCCTGGGACGAGAAGCGTTTTGCCGCCCTGCTTCGGCTGTTCCGCGGCCAGATTCACCAGCACGGCACACTCGCGCAGTGGAATTTCAACCATCCCCAGGCGCAGGCCGCCGCCCGCTCCCGCTTGGCGGGGCTGCGTCTCTCCAATCCCCAACTGCATCAGTTGATCGCCGACTATCTTCTGACCCTGACGCCGGACGATCCTCTGCGCGCGTCCGAAACCATGGTGCACCTGCTGGCGGGCAAGGACGCCGCAAGCGCCGCCCGATACTATGGCGATCCATCGTTGAGCAATGCGGAATTGCAAGGCGCTACGCGCGCGCTTGCTGATGCCGCGATTGCGCCGGCGGCCGGCACGCCGGCAGCCGCAGCGCAAGAGATCAGCCGGTTGCTCGACAATCCCGACAACTCCGTCCGCGCGCATGTGGCTGAGCGCTTCCTTTTCAATCTCGACGAAGCGATTGAGCGGCACGTGTCCCCCGATGTCCGTCTGCTCGTCCTGAATGCAATCGTGGGAGCGTTCGAGCAGTTGCTTCGCACCGATGCCGACAATGCGGGCTGGCAGCACGCGCTGTCTGTTGCGCGCGACCGCGTCGGCGACGTGCTGGTGGCGCAGGGCAAGCTGCCCGACGCGCTGAAATCATACCGCGACGGGCTTGCGATCAGAGATCGGCTGGCGAAGGCCGATTCCGCAAACACCGAGCGGCAGCGCGATCTGTCGCTGTCGCACGAGAAGATCGGCGACGTCCTGGCGGTGCAAGGCAAACTCACCGAAGCGCTGGAATCCTTCCGTAGCCAGCGCGCGGTCACCGAACGGCTGGCGCAGGCGAACCCCGGAAATGCCGAACTGCAGGTCGGTCTGTCGCTGTCGCATGAGAAGGTCGGCGAAGCGCTGATGGCGCAGGGCAACCTGGACGAGGCGCTCGAAGCCTTCCGCAGCCAGCTCGAGATCACCGAGCAACTGGCCCGCGCCGCCGACACCGATGATAACGACTGGCAGCGCGACCGGACGCTGTCCTACGATCGGGTCGGCGAAGTGCTCATGGCGCAAGACAAGCTGCCCGAGGCGCTGGAGGTGCTGCGGAGCGGCCTCACGATCAAGGAGCGGCTGGCGAAGGCCCATCCCGACAACACCGGCTGGCAGCGCAGTCTGTTGCGCTCTTATGATCGCATCGGCGACGCGCTGGTGGCGCAGGGCAAGCTGCCCGACGCGTTGACATCTTTTCGCAAGGGACTTGAGATCGCCCAGCAGCTCTCGCGCGCAGAGCCCGACAACGCCGGCTGGCTGCGTGATCTGTCGGTGTCTCACGGCAAGATCGGCGACGTGCTGGTAGCGCAGAGCAGCCTGCCCGATGCCTTGAAATCCTTCCATGAAGGGCTGACGATCAGACAGCGGCTGGCAACCGCGGATCCCGATAATTTCGACTGGCAACGCGGCCTGGCGGTATCCTACGATCGTATCGGCGACGTGCTATTGGCCCAGGAGAACATGGCCGGCGCGCTGGAAGCCTTCCGCGACCAGCTCGCGATCGCCGAGCGGCTGGCGCAATCCAACCCCGGCAACACCGGCTGGCAGCGCGATCTGTCGGTGTCCCACGAGAAAGTCGGCGACGTACTGGTGGCGCAGAGCAGTCTGCCCGAAGCGTTGCAGTCCTTCCGCAATGCGCTTGCGATCAGAGAGCGACTGGCACGCAACGACCCCGGCAACACCGCCTGGCAGCGCAGTCTTTCGGTGTCGCACGATTGCATTGGCGACGTGCTGGAAGCACAGGGCGACGTGGACGAGGCGCTGAAATCCTACCGTAACGCGCTTGCGATCAGAGAACGGCTGGCGCGAAGCGATCCCAGCAACGTTGTGTGGCAGCGTGACCTGACGGTGTCCTACGCTCGTATCGGCGAAGCGCTGGAAGCGCAGGGCAAACCGGACGAGGCGCTGAAATCCTTCAACGAAGAACTCGCGATTCTCGAGCGGCTGTCGCTCGCCGACCCCGGCAACGTCGACTTGCAGCGTAGCGTTGCCGTGAGTCAGGGACATCTCGCCGAGATGTATCGTCGAGCTAATGACCGCGACAATGCGCTGAGCGCGCTGCGGCAAGGGCAAGCCGCCATGACGCGGGTCGTCATGCGCGCGCCGGACAATGCCGGCTGGAAGAAAGATCTCGACTGGTTCAACGAGCAGATCGAGACTTTCCCGGAATAATCGCCCGCTCCCTGAGCAAGCAAGATCGGCAGCGACGCGCTTTTATTTGGCGTCGCTCGCGATCGGCTGCGCGCACACGGCCACCCAGCCGGCGCCTCTCCGATGCCCGAGCCCCGAAGATGAAATCTGTTGGCGCGGCATAGACCTACCGTTGCACGATATGCAGATATCTGATATGCATTTACGTGATAACGGGACCGTCCAAGAGGTCGGGAAAAATCAACAGGGGGGAACGCAATGGCAGATTATGCGAACGCCAGCGTTGTAATCGAGACAGTGCCGCCGGCGGAGATGGGGGCCGCGCTCGCCGCGGACGCCGCCAAGAAGGCTAAGTTCGGTACCATCCATCTTCTCATCCGTGGTTTTCTATGTACGCCCTTCCTGGCCTATGGAGCCTGCGTGACCTTCGCGATGGTCGCCGCCGGGATCCCGCTCGGCGTGGCTGGCCTTGTGTTCCCGGCCGGTTACGTCACGCTGAGCTTCCTCGGCCTGGAGATGGCGACCGGCAGCTTCGCGACGATGCCGATCGGCATGTACGCCGGAACGGTCACGCCGTTCCAACTGGTCCGCAACTGGACCTGGACTCTGGCCGGCAACCTGCTCGGAGGCATCTTCTTCGCCTGGCTGCTGTGGTTTTCGCTGACCAAGGGCGGATCCATCGAGCCGGACAGCATGCTCAAGGTCATTGCCAAGACCGCCGAGGCCAAGGTGAGCTATATCCACTACGGCATCATTGGCTGGTGCGCCGCCATCGGCAAGGGCGTGCTATGTAACTGGCTGGTGAGCCTGGGATCGGTCATGTCCAAGGCGACCCGCAGCACCGTGGGCCGGGTGGTGCTGATGTGGATCCCGATCGGAATGTTCTTCGCGCTGGGCTTCGAGCACACCGTGGTCAACATGTGGCTCTTCCCGACCGCCATCCTCTCGGGCGCCAATGTGAGCATCTACGAGTGGTGGGTGTGGAACCAGATCCCGGTCACCATCGGCAATATCCTGGGTGCGATGGTGCTCAATGGCACGCTGTGGTACTTCACTCATACCTTGCAAAGAGAATAAGCTGAACTAACGACTCAACCGGTCATTATGCCCGGCCTTTCGCTTCTGCTGAAGCGAAAGGCCGGGATTTTAATTTAACGCGTTTTTTCTTACACGCGAGCCCGGACCTAACCCTCTGGTCAAGCCTGAGGACATGCGTTCAAAACGCTGTAAGGGTCGGGTATGGACGTTTTAAAACCGGGACCTCCAAAGCGCAGATCGCCCGATACCTCCGCAAAGACGCGCTCCGCGCTGGAACTTTTGACCATAGAGCCCGCTTCTGACGGAATCAGCGGGGCTCTATAATTTTGATTTGATGCGCTTTCTTCACGCGAACCGGTCCCCCACTTCGCTCGAAAACGCTCTAACGCGTGAACAGCCTCGCCGCCTGTACGTCTCCGCTTCCTGACATTTTCTAACGAAGCATGCCCGCGGAATTGAACCAGGGGCAGGTCCGATTCGCGCGAAGATTATACGTCGAGAAAAATCATGAAGCCTGCGGCTGATCCGATCGGAAACGGAAAGGCTTCAGTCAAGGACCGTTCCGGACGACACGGAGCTAATCCGGCACCACGCCGCCGCAGGCTGCATAGCCGTTTGACGAACCACGATGCTTCGGACCCACTCTACCCCCCGTTATCCCGTCTTCGCTTGCCGGTCACTTCGGAGCGGCAAAGCCGATCGCGGGCCGTATACCAATGGTGCGTAAGAAGCGTCTTATTTTCTCGGCATGGCCGCGCGGGCGAGGACATCCAGCAGGCCTTCCGTGGCGTCTGCATCGGCCTCCTTTATTCGCTCCGCCATTCCCAGCGCCTGTCGCCAGCGGGTGACGCGTTCGCCAAGCGCGTTCAGGCGGCCAAGAACGGCAGCGGCACGATCGTGGTTCTGTTCGAGAAAGGCGCGGCCCTCGTCGGTGATCGTGAAAAGTCTCGGGGGATCGGTGGACGCGGTCAGATGGCCCGACTCCACGAGACTGGCCAGCATCGGATGGACCTTGTTGGGACTGGGCAAAAACCAGTCGGCCGTCATTTTCTCGATCGTCTGAATGACTTCGTAGCCACGACGAGGCGTCTCGGAAATGAGCGAGAGCGCAACAAGACGCAGATCGTCCTCGGCCACACCCTTTGATGATGGAGCCGTCATTTTTGTTCTCCGTCAAGAAATCTCTGTTCGAAAGAAACCCATATTACATTGTAACGCAAGACATATTTCTCCGGCAAGCGGTCCGTCCTCGCGATGCCCCGGGGCGCTTCGCACGTCCCGTTCGGGACCTGCAAACGTTCGGCGAACTGTTCCCGGCACCGCGATGTCGCGTCGTCATTCGGACGCCGCTGGAAAGGTTCGGAACCTGCGTCAGGCCACTTCATAACATTTCCGCGGGGAGTGCTCACTCCGGCCGCGGCGCAAAATCTTCATCAACCTGCTTCGCACGGAGGTCGCGTGGCAAAACCTGATTGCCCTGCCCGTCGGCGACGGAGGACCTGAAACGGCCTTGCGATCCAGAGCACCTTGGCTTAAAGCAAGGCGCCCACGAAACGCCTTTTACTTCGGTGTCTGCAGTCCTGACGAATTCACCCACGCGTCGATATGAGCGGCTGCATCGGCCTGACGCACCTTCGCTAACGCTTCATCCCTGCGAGCGCCGGGAGGCAGTTCGTCGGCTGTCTTGCGGGCGTTTGCCGCAAACTCGACCAGACGATCCTTCAAAGGCCTGAGCTGAATAGAACCACGTCGCACCCTCATTGGCGTGCTCCCTCGTTTCGAGAGGCGGAGCGCGAGCAGCGTTCTCCTCACCTCTATACAGAGCCACAACCCTCGTGGTGGTCTGGTGAGTGTGCGCCTTCCGCTCCGGAAATGCGAGTCGATTATTCACAAAACAACTGGAGCGATTCAAAACACCGCAGCATCAAAGCCGGAAATTCGATCGAACAGCGAAATCACTGTTTTGTGTCTGCCGTCTCGGTCGCCCGCCAAAACCATGCTGCGTGATAAGAAATGCTTTCGGCCTATCCAAAGAATAATGAATTGCCCGGATCGCCGAATCCGGGTTGTGATGCGTAGATCACCGTTCGGTTCCCGGCCCGGTTCAGGACGCCGCAACCGAGCCTGTTGAAAATCGGCTCTTCGGTTTTGAGGAAAATGAGCGAAACATCCGCCACAAATTTGCCACCCAATCATATTCGGGCATTGATCATCGAAGCGCGCGCCCTGATCTTCGATGTCGACGGAACGCTTGCCGAAACCGAAGAGGCCCACCGTCAGGCGTTCAACACGGCCTTCGCCGGAGCGGGCCTTGATTGGCACTGGGACCGCGCGACTTACAAGGAATTGCTCCGGGTCGCAGGAGGAAAAGAGCGGATCCGAGCGTTCGACAATGCGCGAAACGGACAGCCGCCACTGTTGTCGGATTCCGAGATTGCCGAGCTGCACCAGATCAAAACCAGGCTCTATGCGGAGTTGATCACCGAGGGTGGCTGCCCGCTTCGGCCGGGCATTCGGGCCCTGCTGGATATGGCGCGCCAGCGCGGTCAGCCCCTGGCAATTGCAACGACGACCTCGCGCGACAACATCGATGTGCTGCTTTCGGCGTCGCTCGGCAAGGACTGGGAGCAATGGTTCACAGCCATTGCCGCAGGCGACGAAGTGAGAAGGAAGAAGCCCGCGCCGGACGTTTATCTGAAGGTCCTCGACAAATTGAATCTGCCCGCGAAAGAATGTCTCGCTATTGAAGACTCCGGCATCGGCCTGGCCGCTGCGACCGGCGCCGGAATTCCTGTCTTGATCTCACGGAGCGCTTATTTCAGCGACGATGACTTTTCAGGTGCCGCTTGCACGGTCGACGATCTGACAGATGTGACAGGCGTGCGGGAATAACCAGAAAGGTTTTTTGACAACCTGCCAGAGTCCCAACTTCGCCGGACTCAACCCTAGCCCGAGCATGGTCTTATCTAAAAATCGGCTTTCCCTTTTCGGGATCATGCTCTAGGGACGAGTCTCGAGGTCAGCTCGGCGTTGACCATGGTCATCAAAACAGCATTCAAGACAGACCATGGTCCTCCTCGTCCGACATTTCCATTTCGGCCGGGACGGACGGCTTGCGCGACGAGCGCTTGACGGCTGTCGGCCATTGCGACGCCGGGCGTCCCGTCCAGACATTTCGCCGAGCGGACGCCGGCGCTTTCAGATCGAGAAGCTCGCGCATTCGCGGGATACAAACGCGTGCGGCATCGTAGTGCTCGATGACAAAATCGCGGGCGGCCTTTCTGATTGCGCAAAACCGCTCCGGATACTGGAGTGCTTCAACGACCTTTTCAGCAAGCTCGTCAACGGCGAAAAAAGGAACCAGAAGACCGTTATCCCCGGAACTGATGACCTCACGTACCGGCGCGGTATCGGATCCTATCACGAGACAGCCTGCGCTCATCGCTTCCAGCGCCGACCAGGACAGCACGAATGGATACGTCAGGTAGACATGCGCGGATGACACCTGAAGTGCTGCAATAAAAGTATCGTATGGAACACCGCCCATGAAATGAACGCGTGACATATCCAGCCGATCGCTCACCTCCTCCAGAAAGATCGACTTCCAGTTGCGGCCCGCCGGCGGCGGAAGGCCATAAGACAGCCCATCCCTGCCGATAATGACAACCTGCGCATTGGGCCGATGTCTCAGTATTTCGGGAAGCGCACGCATGAAGATGTGGTAGCCCCTGAGCGGCTCAAGATTGCGCACGACGAACGTCACGACTTCATCCGAGCGGCCGACCTGCCGGCCGTTCGGAAGCATCAGACGCGCCTGTGCATCAGGTCGCACGCGGGACGTATCAATCCCTTCATGAATGACTTCTATCTTGCTTTGATAATGCCTTGGAAAAGTCGACTGCTGCCAATATGTGGGCGAAATTCCGACATCGCAGTCGGCGAGTGCTAACAGGGTTGTCGCATTCTTGAGCTGAAGCCCGATGTGACCGTCCCGACCGGACATCGGAAACTCCGGATCAAATCCAATGTCGCGCCCTTCTGCACCGTAATAGAACTCGCAATAGACCAACTGCCTCGCCTTGGGGAACATGGTGCGCAACGGCAGCGTTTCTCCCCAGCCGGGATGCGCGAGGATCACATCCGGCGAGAAGCCGGACGTCGCGAGCGTGGAAAGACTGTAGAGGACCTGCTCGGCCCGACGACACTCGAGATCGAAACGTCTCGCAAATGGATGCGTTGCTGAGACATCAGCATCGGGAAGTGCATATTTAATCAACTTGACCGAAGACATCGGCTGCGCATTCGACGCGCCGACGGCGGCAAGTTCGAAACCCGGCTGGGCGGCCAGCGCCGCCGCGAGATTGCGGTACTGTGCGGGGAAATTATTGTGAACGAATAAAATCTTCATCGACATGACATCCAGGCTGTGCGCGTGCGTCGCCTTTTAAGTAAAAAACTTTCCCCAGCGAACCATTCAATAGCAATCTCGTCCAATTCTTCCTCGCCTGATTTATCGCGCGTTGACAAGTTCCAAATGAATTTGCACTTTCATCGTCGAACTTGATTTCCGTCTGACATCTTCTTGCCAGAAAAATTGTCGATCCTGCGTTGCCTGGATATGAATTCCGAAGTCCCTGCATAGTTCGATAACAATTCAAAATACAATGGAAAGCGCATGGCATTCGCGATGAGCCCCAAATTGACACAACCACCGTCCGACTACTCGCCGCAAATCCCGCTTCAGGATTGGAGCAGCTTTAAGAAGCTGCCCGACACCGCCGAGAGCATCGTAGATTCCATCATGCTGCTGAGAGACGAGAACGACATGTTACGCAGGATGGCTGCATCGCTAAGCGTGGAAGCTGAAGATATCCGGCAATCTCTTTCATCGACGAAATCGACCGGCTTGCCGGTTTGATATTCTATGAGGGCCACCCCGGTCATGAGCGACCATCATTGAGCATTCTGGACAGGTATCGTGGAATGAACGTTGATCGGTTTGGTCCCCCAGCGGGAAAAGGCGACAGGATCGAGGCTGACGATTTTGAGACAGGAAAATGGCGAAGCGCCGATCATGTCGCGCAACCGATCGATCGTTTGTTCGTCTCTGTCGCGACAGCAGGCCTTCTGACACAAGGCGACCTGCATGATGAATTTGCACGGCTGAAGGAGACGACAGGTGGATCTGTTCCAGGGCACGACGAACGACGCTGAGCAACAGAAGGTGCTGAGTCTCGACCGCGGACTGTTCTTCGTAAATTACAAAAGCGCCGATGATTCCGCCTCGCCGCCGCGCGTGACGGTCACTCCCGCCGAAGGCCATGAAAGGCGCATGGAGATCATTCTGCACCCCGACGCAACCGGGCCGACGTTGTGGCAGCCGAAATCCGGCCTTGTCGTGCGGGTCAACACGCCCGGCACGTTGCAGGTTCAGGTTCAGCCGGCGAAACGCGGCGGATCGCGAGCCGCGATCGTACGCATCGAACAAATCCAGGCAGGGCAGGCACCCGCTGGGCTCGGTGAAGGCAACCGCGCAGGGCTTCACACGCACGTTGCGACCGAGGGCCTGAAGGTGCTCGGCCATGTCGCGGGACGCGGCGATATCGTTGTCGGACCCAATGCATGGATCGCGGGTCCGGCAGCGCCGTCACGCGTCGAAGGCGTGGCTCTTGAATGGCCGGACAGGCCCGCAAGCGTCGATATCCGTTACGCGGTCCAGTTCGCCAACGGTCAGTCCGGCAGCGGCAGGATGGTGCCGCTCGGCACCTATGCCGGCACCCGCGGCCGGGCTCTTCCCCTTACCGCCGTGGTGCTCGAAATGAGCGGCGCCGATGACCTGAAGTTTGTCGCTGAAGCTGGATTCCTGAATGCGCCAACGCTGCGCGCGGTCGGCAGGCGCGTGGTGTTGGCGGGTCCGACCAACCGCGAGCCGCTGGTCGGAATTCGCATCGGCATCGAGCAGACTGCTCCGGCAGAACAGGACGCACGAGCAACGCCGCGCAAGTCCGCAGGTTCTGCGCGGGTGAGAGTCTTCCGCAGCCAGCAGCGTCAGGCGAGCGCGGTCTGATAAACAACCGACTTCCACTTTCGGATACGTACGGACGGCCAGCAGTCGCGAAGCACAGCTCAGGCGCTCACCGGTCAGGACAACGCCAGATGATCCTCAGGACCGCGAGTGACACTCAGGCTCCTGCCGGATTTGGTTCGCACGTCAAGCTCGAACGCATGGCCGCGCAAGCGATCATGGATCAGGACTTTCTCGCGGCGTTCAAATACGCGGACAGGCGTTGCCGGGTCGGTCCCTCGGCTGCGCATTGCTTCGTTCTTCGGGCGGAGGCGAACTGGAGGCTGGAGCGCAGCGATGCGGCTTTGGCCGATCTCGCCGAGGCGCTTCTCGTCGATCCGTCCGATCTTGCCGCCAACCGCAGGATGCTCGCCTGGGCAACGGGCGATCGCCGGCGAAGCGCGGCCGCCAGTCTGATCGGCCGCGACAGCAATCCGGCGATCCTGCGAGCCGCCATCGAGGAATTACGCCGTGCAGGGGATCGGCACTGGACCGCCTGTTCGGTGTTTGACAACCATGTAACGGGCTGGGTCGCATGGACCAAGGCGAACACGATCGAAGTCAGTCTTGCGTTTGAAAACGGCAGCCTCACCAGCACACTTGAACCCAATTCGTTTCATCCGCTGGCTGGCATGGAGATTCAGGCGACGGCCTTCCTGGTTCGGCGCCCACCATCCGACGCGCCCCAGACGCTGACGCTGACCTGCGGCGACGAGACCATCCACGTGCACCGGCTCGCACCCAACCTGTCCCCTCCGCCGGGTATCCGCACCGGCGCACGCCAATCAGCCGCGCCACGATCCGATGTCACCGCGCCCACCGTCATCGTTCCGGTGTACCGGGACGTACAAGCAACGCTTGACTGCTTCGACAGCCTCATCAAGGCGCGCGCGTCATCCGGAGGACAGCCCTTCCGCATTCTGGCGGTTGATGATGCCACGCCCGAACCAAAACTGCGGCGTTATTTGAAGGAGCTCGCTGCGGCCGGGACTATCGACCGTCTCATCAACGAGACCAATCTCGGCTTCGTCGGCGCGGTCAATCGCGCGCTGGAGGCTCTGCCGACGGGCGACGTCGTGCTGCTCAATTCCGACACCATCGTGCCGCCAGGTTTCGTCGAGCGATTGTCAACAGTGGCGCGCTCCGCGCCGGATATCGGGACCGTTACCCCGCTGTCGAACAACGGCGACATCTTTTCGTTTCCGACGCCGAACGATCTCAATCCGATGCAGAGCTATGAGAGAATTCTTGAGATCGACCGGGTCGCCAGCATCGCCAATTCCGGTGACGTCACCGACGTCCCGAGCGGCATCGGCTTCTGCCTCTATATTACGCGCGACTGTCTCGCCGCCATTGGCGGGCTGTCGGACAATTTCGAGCGAGGCTACCTCGAGGACGTCGATCTCTGCTTGCGCGCGCGCGCCGGGGGTTTTCGCAACGTCTGCGCTCCGTCCGTCTATGTCGGCCATCACGGCTCCAAATCCTTCCGGCACGAAAAGCGACGCCTCGTGCTCCGCAACCTCGAAATCCTTGACCGGCGATTCCCTGACTACCGGCGGGAATGTCGCGCCTTCGAGGTCGCGGACCCGTTGCGGCCCGCGCGTGCGAAGCTTGATCGGGCACTGCCATGGCCTTCTGAGCCGTCGGTGCTGATTCTTGGCAATCGACGGAGCTTCGCCGCCGTCGCCGAGGAGCGGGCCCGCCATCTCCGCGAACGCGGCAAGCGTGCGATTCTGTTGTTGCGGGAGCGCGACACCGTTCATCTCAGGGCGGCCGACGGCAGCAGCCCGCAGACTGTCCGTTTGAGTTTCGACACCGACGCGGCCATCGCCGATACCGCCGACACCATCGCCCGGCTGCATCCCGATCGCGCCGAGATCATCGAGCCGAATCCGTTGCCGCGACTGGTCGCGCTGCTGCGGAAATTCGGCGTTCCCGTCAATCCGTGGGTGACGGCAGCCGACCTCGGCGAAGCCGTCATCGCGCTTGGCGACGAAACGCCGTTTCTTGCGTCCGGCAAGGCAGCCAGGGCGTTTGCGAAGGCCCGCTGGCCCAACCGCAAAATCGTCCTTAAGGACTGGCCGACCCTTCCGCTGACGCTGCCGCGGGTTCGCGGCGCGCGCCGGTCGCTTGCGATCGTACCTTCCGCCCCCTCGCCTGCATCCTTCCGCCTGATACGAAGTTTGGCGGAGCACCTGGGGCGGCGGGAGCCATCCAGATCGATCGTCGTCGCCGGTAAGACGAGTGACGACGATCGTCTGATGTCCTACGCGAATGTTTTCGCCACTGGCGCGGTCACTGCCGGCGAGATCGGCGATGTACTCGCACCGCACCGTCCGGGCTGGCTGCTCACCGACTTCGAGAGTCCGGCATTCGGGCATCCACTCGTCGAAGCCGCAAGGCGCGCTTCGATACCTGTCGCGTACCGCGACTGGTCCGCCGGATCGATCAAACCGCGCAAGCGCGATCTTGCAATCCCGACAGACGCGGACGATTGCGAACTGGTCGAAGCTGTTATCGCGTGGATCGAGCGATCCAGACCATGACGCGCGTCATACCAGCCCGCAAGCTGCCAATCGTCGAGCCGGAACTGGCCAGTCGGCTCGCGCTCGGCAATGACGGGACGGTATCCGGCTTCGTGTTCGATCCCCAGACTCCGGAACGCCGCTTCACGGTCGACATCCTGCTTGACGGCCTGGTGGTGAAGACGGTCTATGCCGATGCTTTCACGCCGGAATGCTATCAGCAAGACCTCGGCCATACATGCGGTTTTGCGGTGGCCATTGATCCCGATCTGCTTCGTGCCGCCCGCCATCTTTCGGCGCGCCTCGCCAATCTCGGAACTCCCATCGGCCACCCCATCGACCTTGAAAATAATAGCATGGCCGCTGTCGGTCTGCGCCCGGCCTGCAAGCTGCGCTGGCTGGGTGGCCTGCGTTTCCAGGGCTGGATCGACAGCGAAGCCGCCGTGACGCTGGAAGCGATCGTCGATGGAGAAACCGTCGCACAACTGCGCGCCGCATCCTGGACTCACATTGGCGGCGAGGTCGAGGGAGAGGCTTCGCGCAACGTTCGCGCTTTCGATTTCCACGTCCCGCAACGCTTTTGCGACGGCCGTGTTCATCGAATCCTGCTGCGAAAAGAGGACGGCGAACAAATCCCGACAATGGCCGTCTTCGTCGCATTCCCCGATGGCCTCACCGGATTGATCGATCTCGTCGGCGGTTACGACGCCGAGCGGCTGCGCGGCAAGCTATACGATCAACTCATTCCCGCCTCGCTGCCTCTTTACGACTATGCCGACTGGCGCGACCGTTTCCCGCTGCCGGAGCCGCAACCGAGTTCGCTTCGGCTGGCCGTGGTGATCGCCGGCAGTGATGGCGTGCAACAGACGCTGTCCACGCTGGAAACGCAAAGCAACGAGAACTGGACGGCGGGGGCGATTGACGGTCTGCCGCTTCTGATCGACAGCGACGCCATGCTGGAATTTCTGCAGAACGCCACGCCAGACGCGAGCCACGTTGTGGTGGCCATGGCGGGTGTTGCGCTGGAACGCAACGCGCTGGCGCGCATTTCCGCCGCTTTCGACGCCCATCCTGATGCAGCCGCCATATATGGCGATCTCGACTTTCTCGCTGACGATGGCCGCCTGTGGCCGCTTGCCTTTCCGGCGTTCGATTATGAAAGAATGCTCGAACAAGGATATTGCGCGTATCTGTTCGGGGTGCGGCGCGACGCCCTGATCGCAGCCCTCGCGGCGCGCCCGGACAACATCTACCGCCTCTTCAATAGCTTGCTGGATCGGACTGGCCCGCAACAGGCGGATGTCCTTCACCTGCCCGGAGCGCTGGGGACGATGCCGGGGTTCGATCGGGCAAAAGCCGGCCGATTGCTGGCCGAAGCCAGCCGTCTGCACCTGCGGGCGCGCGGACTTGATGCGGAAATCACCGAGCAGCGAGGCAATTTCTTTCCCGCGGTTCGGATCAGGCGATCATACGTTCAACAGCGGGTCACGGTGGTCATCCCGACGCGCGATCGCGTATCGCTGCTACGCAAATGCCTCGACAGCATTGCACCCGCGATCAAGCGCTGTCGTGCCGATATCCTCATCATCGACAACGACAGCGCCGATCCGGCGACGATCGGCTTTCTTGCCGATCTACCACGGCGCGGCATCCGGACTTTGCAAATCGAGGGACCATTCAATTTCGCACGACTCAACAATCGAGCCGCCGCACAGCTTGACACCGACATCCTCTGCCTCCTCAACAACGACATCGAGGCAAGCTCCGATGACTGGCTCGAGGAGATGCTGGCGCGCCTGGGCCAGCCAGACGTCGGCGCGGTCGGCGCGCTGCTGGCCTTGCCCGGGGGCGTCGTTCAACACGGTGGCGTCGTGCTGGGCATGAATTTTTCAGTCGCTCACGCCTGCACGGACCGGGTCGGCGATGACCCCGGCTTTCTCGATCAGCTCCTCGTTGCGCACGAATGCAGCGCAGTGACCGCGGCCTGCCTCGTGACCCGCCGAAGCGACTACCTCGCGGTCGGCGGAATGGACGAAAACCGTTTCGCCGTGGCGTTCAACGACGTCGACTATTGTTTGCGCTTGCGCGAGGCCGGCAAACGCATTGTCTTTACGCCGCACGCGAAGCTCATTCACGCCGAGTCCGCCAGCCGCGGCAACGATAACCGCGCCGACCGGCGAGACCGGTTTGAACATGAACTCAACCTGCTGCGCGCGCGCTGGGGCGAGGCGCTCAACGATGATCCGGCCTACAATCCGCAACTGTCGCGCGACGGCATTCCTTATGGCGGCCTGGCCTGGCCTCCCGGGCAACGGAACCCGCGGTACAACCGTCCGCCGATCGCTCGCGATTTGCCGCTTGGGTTCTGACAAGCTGCCGTAGGTTTCGGGTCTGTCTTAGCTGCGTTGAACCAGACTGGTCGCTCATCTTTGGTTTGGGCATGATCTTTTCCGAAAACCTTTTTCCACTTTTCGGTATCATGCTCCAATTTCTTGATTGGCGCGTTTTCTTCACGCGAACCGGATTCCACTTCGCTCGAAAACGCTCTAGGGTCGAGACTCAATTGATCCACCAAGTCAG
>ERZ778029.1830-NODE-1830-length-15954-cov-31.965658_pt1 | contig 15954 bp, 15 predicted proteins | sample MGYA00375759_ERZ778029 | MGnify/ENA primary metagenome ERZ778029 (study PRJEB29350, sample SAMN05389819) | bioreactor metagenome | isolation source: Ammonium sulfate bioreactor | place: South Africa: University of Cape Town | collected 2014-04-04 ...
TTTATGACAAGGAGCGCGAGCGGCATGAAGATGTCGAATGGCCAGATTGGCCGCCGGTTTGGCCGCCGGTTTCTGGGATTGTTGTTTGGGTTTGCGGCGGCAGCCGCGGGTGGCTCAGCGTTTGCGGAGGAGGCCACTGGCCAGCCGCATGCCTGGGGGATTGATTTTCAGGCGGCGGCGTCTCCGGTGATGGAGAGCATTGCCCGGATGCATAGCGGGCTTCTGGTTGTGATCTCTGTGATCACGCTGTTTGTGACGGCGCTTCTTGTGATTGCGATGCTGCGTTTCAACGCGCGGGCCAATCCGGTGCCCTCGAAGACGACCCACAACACGATGATCGAGGTTGCGTGGACGATCATCCCGGTTCTGATCCTGGTCGGCATTGCGATCCCCTCGTTCCGCCTGCTGTTTGAACAGCTTGACATTCCGAAGGCGGACCTGACGATTAAGGCGACGGGCAAGCAGTGGTACTGGAGCTACACCTATCCGGACAACGGCAAGTTTGAGTTTGACTCGCTGATTGCGCAGGACAAGCAGCCGCGGATGCTGGCGGTTGACAATGAGCTGGTGGTTCCGGTGAACAAGGTTGTCCGGGTCCAGGTGACCGGGGCGGATGTCATTCATTCGTTTGGAGTTCCTGCGTTCGGCATCAAGGTGGACGCGATTCCGGGTCGTCTCAACGAGACCTGGTTCAAGGCCACCAAGACCGGGATGTTCTACGGCCAGTGTTCGGAGTTGTGCGGCCGGGATCATGCCTTCATGCCGATTGCGGTTCGGGTTGTGAGCGATCAGGACTTTACGGCCTGGGTTGAGACCGCGAAGAAGAAGTTTGCTTCGAATCCGGCGAACGCGGTGGCGTCGGCCGCCGACGTGATGCGCTAGGCGAGGGCGGCAGCCGCAAGGCTCACAAAGCCCACAAGGTTTCGCAAGCCCCGGGGCTGGTTCCCGGGGGTTGCAAGCCCCGAGGTTCGCAAAGCCCCGAGGTTCGAGGACTTCCAAGGTCCAGGGACGTAAACGACAGGATTTAACAATGGCAACCGCAGCATCTGCTCACGACCACGATCATGATGATCATGCGCACCATCCGACCGGGTGGCGGCGCTTTGCATATTCGACCAACCATAAAGACATCGGGACCATGTACCTGGTGTTCGCCATCGTTGCGGGGATCATCGGCGGCCTGATGTCGATGGGCATCCGGGCGGAACTGATGTATCCCGGGGTGCAGGTTTTCCATCCTGCTCACGAGTACAACGTGTTTGTGACCTCGCACGGCCTGATCATGATCTTCTTCATGGTGATGCCGGCGATGATCGGCGGCTTCGGCAACTGGTTCGTGCCGCTGATGATCGGGGCGCCCGACATGGCGTTTCCGCGCATGAACAACATCTCGTTCTGGCTGCTTCCGGCGGCGTTTGCGCTGCTGTTGCTGTCGACGGTGATGGAGGGCGAGCCGGGAGCGAGCGGCGCGGGCACGGGCTGGACGCTGTATGCGCCGTTGTCGACGAGCGGGCATCCGGGTCCGTCGGTGGACTTCGTGATCCTCTCGGTGCACTTGGCCGGCGCTTCCTCGATTCTGGGCGCGATCAACTTCATCACCACGATCTTCAACATGCGCGCGCCTGGCATGACCATGCACAAGATGCCGCTGTTTGTGTGGTCGATCCTGGTCACGGTGTTCCTGCTGTTGCTGTCGCTGCCGGTTCTGGCGGGCGCGATCACGATGCTTCTGACCGACCGCAACTTCGGCACCACGTTCTTCGCGGCTGACGGCGGCGGCGATCCGGTGCTGTTCCAGCATCTGTTCTGGTTCTTCGGTCATCCCGAGGTGTACATCCTGATTCTGCCGGGCTTCGGCATGATCAGCCATGTGGTCTCGACGTTCTCGAAGAAGCCGATCTTCGGTTATCTCGGCATGGCCTATGCGATGGTCGCGATCGGCGGCATCGGCTTCGTGGTGTGGGCGCACCACATGTACACGGTCGGCATGGTGTCGTCGGCGCAGGCCTACTTCGTCGCGGCGACCATGGTGATCGCGGTGCCGACGGGCGTGAAGGTGTTCTCGTGGATCGCCACCATGTGGGGCGGCTCGATCGAGTTCAGGGCGCCGATGATGTTTGCGCTCGGCTTCATCTTCCTGTTCACGGTTGGCGGCGTGACCGGCGTGGTGCTGGCCAATGCGGGCGTCGACCGCGTGATGCAGGAGACCTACTACGTCATCGCGCACTTCCACTACGTGATGGGCATCGCCGCGGTGTTCTCGATCTTCGCGGGCTGGTACTACTGGTTCCCGAAGATCTCGGGCTACATGTACAACGAGACCATCGCCAAGCTGCACTTCTGGCTGATGTTCATCGGCGCCAACGTCCTGTTCTTCCCGCAGCACTTCCTTGGTCTGCAGGGCATGATGCGGCGCTCGGTTGACTATCCGGATGCGTTCGCGGGCTGGAACGAGGTCTCGTCCTACGGCGCCTTCATGGCGGGGCTTGGCGCGGTGGTCTTCCTCTACGGCCTGGTCGACGCCTTCGCGCGCAAGCAGCCGGCGGCCGACAATCCGTGGGGTGAAGGCGCCACCACGCTGGAGTGGACGCTGTCGTCACCGCCGCCGTTCCACCAGTTCTCAACGCTGCCGAAGGTGCAGTAATGTGACTGAGCGCGGCGCGCGCCCTGCGCGCCGCGCACCCAACATAACGAACTGTACGCGGCGCGCCTGATGCGCCGCGCACCAACAGAGCGAGTTGTGTCGTGTCGGTTGTCGATCAAAAAGCCATCGAACTGCCGCCCCGGATATCGGAGGCGAGTGTCGCCGATTACTTTGCGCTGCTGAAGCCACGGGTGATGTCGCTCGTGATCTTCACCGCGCTGGTGGGGCTGATGATCGCGCCGGGCCACGTTCACCCGGTGCTGGGCTTCATCTCGATCCTGTGCATCGCGGTCGGCGCCGGCGCCTCGGGGGCGCTGAACATGGCGCTGGAAGGCGACATCGACGTGCTGATGTCGCGCACGGCCAACCGGCCGATCCCGCGCGGCCGCATCACGCGCGGCGAGGCGATGGGGTTCGGCCTGACGCTGTCGTTCTTCTCGGTGATGACGCTGGGCGCGCTGGTCAACTGGTACGCCGGCGGGCTGCTCGCCTTCACGATCTTCTTCTACGTTGTGATCTACACGATGGGGCTGAAGCGGCGGACCGCGCAGAACATCGTGATCGGCGGCGCCGCCGGCGCGCTGCCGCCGGTGGTGGCGTGGGCGGCGGCGACGGGGTCGCTGTCGGTTGAGCCGCTGCTGCTGTTCCTGATCATCTTCTTCTGGACGCCGCCGCATTTCTGGGCGCTGGCGCTGTTCCGCTCCGATGACTATGCCCGCGCCGGGGTGCCGATGCTGCCGGTGGTCGCCGGTCCGGACGCGACGCGGCTGCAGATCCTGCTCTATACCATCGTGCTGGTGGCGATCGCCGCGGCGCCCTGGCCGCTCGGCTATTTCGACTGGGTCTACGGCGTCACCTCGCTGGTGCTGGGCGCCGGCATGCTGGTGCTCGCCATCAATGTCTATCGCCATCGCACCGGCAGCCAGGCGCTGCGCGCGACGCGGCGTCTGTTCGCGTTCTCGATCCTCTATCTGTTCGCGCTGTTCGCCGTTCTGCTGCTCGATGTGGTCGTGAAGGCCGTCGTGCCGTTGATCTGGTAGAGAGGGCGCATGGTGCGATGGACAACAAAGACGAGAAGCCGAACAGGGTCGTTCTCACCGAGGCCCAGAAAAAGCGGCAGCGTGAGCGATCGATTGCAATCGCCTGCGCGCTCGGAATCCTGGTCCTGCTGTTCTTCGCGGTTACCTTCGTCAAGGGGCCGGGCGTTCTCGTCCGTCCGATGTGATTGATATGACCGGCGCGCCCGACCTCCCGCAGCAACCCGTCCCGACGGCGTCCACGCCGGCTAAGGCCGCGCCGGAGACGTTGGTCGTGACGTCGGTCGCGACTTCGGCTGCGCCGAAGGCTGTGGGCCGCATCGGCCGCGACGTGAGGATCGGCGCCGCCTGCGGCCTGCTGGTCGCGGTGATGGTCGGCGCAGCCTATGCGGCGGTGCCGCTCTACAACTGGTTCTGCCGCACCACCGGTTTCAACGGAACCACCCAGGTGGCGAAGGCCGCGCCGCACGCGCCGCCGCTCTCGCGCACGGTGGCGGTGCGCTTCGACGCCAACGTCTCCACCGGACTGCCATGGAAGTTCGAGGCGGAGCAGACCGAGATAAATGTCCGGATCGGCGAAGTCGCCACGGTGTATTACACCGTCACCAACGAGGCGACCGGCGCCACCCACGGACAGGCGGCCTATAACGTCACGCCGCTGACGGTCGGATCCTACTTCACCAAGATCAACTGCTTCTGTTTCACCGAGCAGACCCTGGCGGCGGGCGAGAAGCGGGAGATGCCTGTCGTCTTCTATGTCGATCCGGCTTTTGCCGCCGACAGCGAGAACGACGGCGTCAAGACCATCACCCTGTCCTACACGTTCTTCCCGGTGAAGGAGGCCGCACCCAGGCCGGTGGCGGCCAGCGAACCGGACAGGTCAGGGGGAAATATCTGACCTTCGAAATATCTGACCTTCGACGGCTGACGCGTTTTGTTTTGAGATCAATAAGGTGCCCAATATCGCCGGCACCGCTAACGGAGAGAGACCGCAAATGGCTACGGCGCAAGTCAAGCACGATTACCACCTTGTCGACCCGAGTCCGTGGCCGATCGTAGGCGCGACCGCGGCCTTCATCATGGCCGTCGGCGCCATCCTGTGGATGCACCACCTGACCGCAGCTGCGCCGATCATCTTCGGCATCGGCGTCGTCGGCGTGCTCTACACCATGGCGAGCTGGTGGTCGGACGTGATCCGCGAAGCCGAGCACAAGGGCGATCACACCCGCGTGGTGCAGATCAGCCATCGCTACGGCATGATCCTGTTCATCTGCTCCGAGGTGATGTTCTTCGTCGCCTGGTTCTGGGCCTTCTTCAACTCCGCGCTGTTCCCGGCCGATCCCGTGCACGTGACGCGCGCGGCGCTGTTCGGCGGCGTCTGGCCGCCCAAGGGCACCCAGGTCTTCGATCCCTGGCACCTGCCGCTGCTCAACACCCTGATCCTTTTGACCTCGGGCACCACCGTGACCTGGGCCCACCACGCCCTGCTCAACGGCGACCGCAGGGGGCTGAAGTGGGGCCTGATCCTGACCATCGCGCTCGGCGCCGTCTTCACCTGCGTGCAGGCCTACGAATACCATCACGCGGCCTTCAGCTTCGCCGGCAACGTCTATGGCGCCACCTTCTTCATGGCCACCGGCTTCCACGGCTTCCACGTGCTGGTCGGAACCATCTTCCTGATCGTCTGCCTGTTCCGCGCCAATGCGGGACACTTCACGCCGCAGCAGCACCTCGGCTTCGAGTTCGCCGCCTGGTACTGGCATTTCGTCGACGTGGTGTGGCTGTTCCTGTTCGTCTGCATCTACGTCTGGGGCAATGGTGCCGCCGCCATGGCGCATGCCGCGCACTGAGCCGGACCACACCCCTCTGAACCACAGCAAAGGGCGGCCGCGTGGCCGCCCTTTTCTCTTCCGGACCCTGTCTCTATTTCCGCGGGAAAGCCGATGTCCAGTTTACTCACCCGGGCGACAACGTCGCAGGCCATCATGCGCGGGCTCGCCTGCAAATGCCCGCGCTGCGGCAAGGGAAAACTGTTTTCCGGGTTCCTGACCCTGCGCCCGTCCTGCGATCAATGCGAGCAGGACTATTCCTTCATCGACGCCGGAGACGGGCCCGCCGTCTTCATCATCCTGATCGCGGGCTTCATCGTCGTCGGCGCAGCCCTGATCGTCGAGGTCAAATACCAGCCGCCGTTCTGGGTCCACGCCGCGCTCTGGATCCCCCTCGTCCTCGCCGTCACACTCTGGCCCCTCCGCGCCATGAAATCCCTCCTCATCAGCCTCCAGTTCCACCACAAAGCCGCAGAAGCCAGACCCATCCACAAAAACCAATGACAAATACTCCAAGCCACCAAAAAGGCCTTGGCGTCTTTACGCTGGTCATGATCGCTGTGCTGATCGGGCTTGGCGTGTGGCAATTGCAGCGTCGGACCGAAAAGCATGCTCTTATCGCTGTCCTCTCCGAGCGTCTTGCAGAAAAGCCATCCGCATTGCCGAACCCGTCAGACTGGGCGGCCTTGTCTCCGGACAAAGACGAGTTTCGCCGCGTGAGCTTTTCCGCGACCTACGAGTCGCGGCCCGACGCGATGGTTTACACCTTCGCCTCGGCGGTGCGCCCGGACGTCGGGGTCGGCACCTGGGCATTTCTGCCGGCGCGGTTGCCCGATGGCGGCACGGTCGTTATCAATGCGGGCTTCGTGCCAAACACCGTGCAGGATCGCAGCCAGCAGGACCGCGCCGTGAGTCCGCTGGTGACCGGTCAGCCGGTCGCAATGACTGGCTATCTCCGCTTCCCGGAAAAGGCCGGTCTGCTGACGCCATCACCCACCCGTGACAAGCGGCTGTGGTTCTCCCGTGATATCGGCGCGATGGCTCAGACCCTCGGCTGGGAAAACGTCGCCCCCTTCTACATCGACCTCGAGACGCCGGTGCCCGCGAGTGGTATCCCGAAGCCTGGTCCGCTCGACGTGCATCTGAAAGACGATCACCTGCAATACGCCATCACCTGGTTTGGCCTCGCGGCCGCAGTGATGTTCGCCTTCGGCGTGTGGTGGCGCAATCAGCGGCGCTCAATATAGTTCGCAAATAGCTCGAAAAACGTTCCCTGCGCTTGCTTATGCGCATCTTTCGGAACGAACCCTCGGACTCGGCAAAAGTCAGTTCGATGCGCGCACGCCGAACTGGTCGACATAAGCCGCAAAGCTTCGATAGGAGATTAACTCGCTCGATCGGCTATAGCGCTTTCGAGCGGAGCATTCGCCGGGTCCGACCCGGGATGGATGCCGGTTCGCTTGAAGAAAACGCGTTAAATCAAAGCCATGAAGTCCCGATTCCGGTTTGAATCGAGATCTGAGGTTGCGAGGCTATAGCTAGCTTGAGTGGCTATAGCTAGCTTGAGTGTTCCGCGGAGAGGGTTGGACGAACATCCATGAAGGGCCGATTCGCGCCGAGTGGTCGGTAGTGGTCGATTGATGCCATTAAACGGACATTTCCGAGCCCTGCGGCCACAAGGCCGCAGCTCGCAATGTGATCCCGCGCCGCCGGCACACGTCGCATTTTTCTGCCGCCCTGCAGTCCGGTCCTCAATCCGATCGAGCAGGTCTTCACCAATCTCAAACACTCATGCGACGCGGCCTAGCAAAACAGGATTCGCCGCTCATGTGCATTCCAAAATATCGTGGTCGCATCGCCGCCGCCTACGTCAGGGGATAATAGCGGTCGAACATGATCCACAGCGTGCCGCCAACCAGAATAAGAAGCACGACGGCTGCGAAGCCGAGCATGACCAGTCTGTTCTGCGACGATGAGTTCAGGTCGATGCGCAGGAAGTACAGCAAGTGGACGACAACTTGTGCAATCGCAGTCACGGCGATGATGGCAAAGGTCTGCGTCGGCGGCAGCGCGCGAGCGGCGACGAGACCGAATGGAATAGCGGTCAGGACTGACGCGAGGGCGATCCCCACGAGGCATGACTTCGTCGTGACGTCCTTGCGATGCTGCATGGCGGGTCCGTCCGGTGATGGCGGCGCGGCTGCCATGCTAGAGCGTTTTCGAGCGAAGTGAAATCCGGTTCGCGTGAAGAAAAAACGTGTTAAATCAAGGGTCTTTCACCGTTTCCATGAAGCGGTGAAAGACCCTTAGGCTCCACACTCGATCAGAATATTGAGGTTATGGAGCAAAGCAGGGTCAAGCTCGGCACGGGGCTTGACGATGGCGAACGAGTTTTGGCTAAGCGATGCGCAATGGGCAGCGATCGGCCCGTTGCTTCCGAAGAACCGCCCCGGAGCGCGCCGGGTCGATGATCGCCGCGTGATCAGCGGGAGCGTGCATGTGTTGAGGGCCGGTTGTCGCGGGCAGGCTTGCCCTTCATGCTATGACCCGACGACGATCTATCATCGCTTTCATCGATGGTCGGCGCGCGGCCTGTTGCAGAAGCTGTTTCGCGCCTTGGCAACAGCCAGCCCGAATGACGTGCACATGATCGACAGCACGATAGCAAAGGCGCATCGCTCGGCAGCGGGCGGAAAAGGGGGCGGAGGAACAGGCGATTGGGCGCTCACGCGGCAGGCGCACGACCAAAATCCCCGCCGTCGTCGACGGCCATGGCCGACCTCTCACTATCGAGATAACTCCCGGACAACGCGGTGATCTTCGCGTTGTTTTGCCCCTGCTCTCCGGGTTGTCAGCGGCACGCTTATGCGTCGCCGAGGCCGCTTACGACCGTAGCGGCTTTCGGCTCTTCCTGCGCCACTGCTGGACCATTCCGGTCATCCCGAACAACCCAACGCGAAAGCGAACCCATCCCTTCGACACCGACGTCTATAACTGCGCAACCGGATCGAGCGCATGTTTTGCAGGCTCAAGGATTGGCGCCGCATCGCCACCCGCTGCGACAAGCTGGCGCGCAACTCTCGAAGCGGCCGTCAATATCGCCGCTGTCATAACCGGGTGGACCAATTGAGTCTGGAGCCTAAAGCATGGCTCCGAAAAGCGGAAACCGGTTTTCGGAAAAGATCATGCTCAAACAAAAAGATAAGCGACGGGTCTGGTTCAACGCAGTTGGAACAGACCCTAGAGAAACGCCGGGAGATAGACGAGGGAGAAGATATTGATCCAGACCATCACGAGGAAATGCCAGAACAGGCCCAACCGATGGACCCGCGACGCGGCGAACGGGGTCACCCCGCGCAACATGACCTCGCATCCCAACAGGACGATCCACACCAGGCCGACACTCACGTGAGCGCCGTGAGCACCGACCAGCGTGAAGAAGGCCGAGAGATAGCCGCTTCGCCATGGGCCTGCGTCGGCGATGGCCATGCTGTGGAATTCGGCGATCTCGGCGGCAATGAAGCCTGATCCGAGCAGGAACGTCACGCCCAGCCAGAGCACCGCGCGCCGACCGCGTCCGGCTGCGATTGCAACGCTGGCGAAGCCGAACGTCGCGCTGCTCGCCAGCAGCACCATGGTTTGGGCGAAGATGTGCCGGAGGCTGAACAACGTGTGCCCGGCCGGCCCGTCGGCCGTGCTGTGCGCCATCGCTACAAAGATCGCGCAGAGCAGCGCGAAGATGATCGCGTCGCTTATCAGCCAGATCCAGAAGCCGTAGGTTTTTTCCTCGATGGCGCGCTGGACCGCCGTGGCTCCGGTCTCATTGTCGTCGTCTGCGGTCACGTCAGCGTCGGTCACGTCGTCGCCCCGACTGCGACTACGCAGGATACGGCGCGATGGTTCTCGATGGCTTCGACCTCGCTCGCCGGGATGCGGTGTCCGGCACGGTCATGGAATGTCTGCCACAGGAGCGCGGCAAACATGCCCAACCCGCCGACGGCGGCCAGCCACCAGATGTACCAGATCATGGCAAAAGCGAAGACGAACGACATCGCGCCAAGCACGATTGCGGCGCTGCTGTTGCCGGGCATGACGATATCGTGGAAGCGGGAGGGTCGGCGACCGCCCGTTTTCTCCTGCTTCATGGTCCACCATGGATCGATGTCATGGACCTCGGGCACAACGGCGAAGTTATAGGCCGCCGGCGGCGAGGCGGTCGCCCATTCCAGCGTCCTGGCATTCCAGGGGTCACCGCCCGGGACCGCAAGCGCGGCGCGGTCGCGGATGCTGACGGCGATCTGGACGGCCAGGAAGGCGATGCCGAACAGGATCAGTACAACGCCGCACTGGGCGACGATCAGATACGGCTGCCAGTCGGCGACATCGCTGCGGTTGAGGCGCTGCGGCATACCCATCAGGCCGAGAACATACAGCGGCAAGAAAGCCAGGCAGAAGCCGACGATCCAGCACCAGAAAGCGCGCCGGCCCCATTTCTCATCAAGGCGAAAGCCGAACGCCTTGGGAAACCAGTACTGGTAGCCGGCGAAATAGCCGAACAGAGCCCCGGGGATCAGCAGGTTGTGGAAGTGCGCCACCCGGAAAGTGGTGTCGTGGATACTGGCCGGCGCCACCGCGAACAGGAAACCGGAGACGCCGCCGACGAGAAACGTCACGATGAACCCGAGCGTGAACAGCATCGGCACCGAGAATTGCACGCGGCCCCGATACATCGTGAGCAACCAGGCCGCGATCGTCACGATCGTCGGCACGGCGATCAGCGGCGCCGCACTGCCAAAGAAGGCATTGACGTCGGCGCCCGACCCGAGGGTGAAGAAATGATGCAGCCAGACGACCAACGAGAGCACTGTGATCGCCACAGTGGAGTAGATGAGGGGATTGTATCCGGACAATTTCCTGCCCGAGAAGGTTGCCGCCACCTCTGAGTAGATGCCGAACGCAGGCAGGATCAGGATGTAGACGTGTGGATGGCCCCAGGTCCAGAACAGGCTGACATAGTTTGCGACGTTGCCGCCGCCCTGGAGGCCGGTGAAAAAGTGCGTGCCGAGGTGACGGTCGAGTCCAAGCAGGGCAGCGGCAACGATCAGGGCCGGATAGGCGAATATGATCAATATGCTGGTGCACAGCGCCGCCCAGGTAAAGAGCGGCATCATCATCAGTCGCATCCCCGGCGCGCGTCGCTTGACGATCGTGACGAGAAAGCTGATTCCCGCCAGCATCGAGCCGATGCTGCTGAGCAGGACCGCCCAGATCCAGTAATCGACGCCGACGCCCGGATTGAACTGTATTCCCGACTGGGGCGGGTAGGCGGTCCAGTAGGCGGTCGAGAACTTGCCGATAACCAGCGAGATCATCACCAAGGCGGCGCCGGACGCTGTGAGCCACAGCCCCACCGCATTCATGAATGGAAACGCCACCCGCCGCGCGCCGATCTGCTGCGGAACGACGATGTTGAGCAGGCCGAGCACGAACGGCATCGCCACGAAGAACATCATGATGGTGGCGTGAGACGTGAAGATCTGGTCGAAATGGTCGGGCGGCAGATAGCCGTGCGGTTCGAATGCGAACGCCTGCTGGGTGCGTATCATCAGGGCATCGATGACGCCGCGCACCAGCATGATCAGCGCCAGCGTCACGTACATGATGCCAATTTTCTTGTGGTCGAGGCTCGTCAGCCATTCGGTCCACAAATAGCGCCATCGACCAAGCCAGGTGATGAGCGCGACCACGCTTAGTGCAGTGCACACGACGGTCAGCGCACCTGCCATGGCGATGCCGCTATAAAACGGCAGGGCGTCAATCGTCAGCTTACCGAGCATATCAATTGGTCTTCAGAGACAGGGAGCCATGCTGTCGCGTTTATGATGGAACCGGGCGATGCATTCTCCAGCATTTCGAGAGTAACGGGTAGGACCGCGAGGTCAATTGAAATTGCGGGCGGGTCGCCAAGGGCGATTGGCATGTTCCTTATATCATTGAAAATACTTGTTAATCTCATACGTTTCAAGCTCTGTGCCTGGACCCTTGGACCCTGAGCGCGCCTTGCCGCAAGTGACATCGGCTGGCCGGCCGGGTCGTTGCATCAGGTCCAAGAGTCGACAACGCGGGACGGGCGGACCGCTGTTGCGACCTGTGACGACTTGACCTCGCTCAACATGATGAAGAGATCGGCCGGTTCATTCCGGAGGGATAATCTCGACGATGTTGTAACGGACTTTCCCGCAGACAACGTCACCCTTGTCGATCAATTGCAATGCGGGCTTCATCCGAGACAGAGCTTGCTCGTGCTCGGGAAGGAGAACTGCCATTGCCGGGGTGTTCAGTGCAGCCAGATCGTCCAGCGAAACCGCGCTGATCGGTCCTTTCACGTAAACCAGCATGTTGTGATTGGTTGCATCTCCGTTCACGACATAAAGACGGCCCGGTCTTTGCCGGAGGGTGGCGGCAATCGCCTGGCCAGCCAGCCGGCTTTCCTGAAACAACTGCGGAGCGAACGGCATGACGATCCAGCTTCGAACCAGCAGGCCGCCAAAAATCGCGTAAGTCACAACCAGTGCCGACACGATGACTTTGCGGTGGCTGTGAAGCCAGTGCTCGAACATCAGCCCGCAAACGACAGCCAACGTCATGGTTCCCGGCATGGCGTAGCGCGCAGCCACTTTACCCGGCCAGACCAGGAGAATGAGCGTGCAAGCCGCCGAGTAAAGTATCGCGGCCAGCAGCAGGTCATCCCGCGAATGTCGCCATTTTCGGACGGCGATCACGATCGCCGGTCCAATCAGGATGGAACCCGGCAGGAATTCAACAGCCAGACTCTTGACGAAATCTAGATGTCCGAGAACCGTCGAAAGGCCGGCGGTGGTATGCGCCAGACGCGAATGAGTTTGCCAGGTCTCGATATCGCCTGGCCGATAAACGAGGCCATACCAGCCGCCGATGACGAGTCCGGCACCAATGTGCGCTGCGATAAACGCCGGCATCTGATGACGCTGTTTCAAAAGGATGTAGGCGCCGACGCCGAGAGTGAAGTAAGCAACTTCCTGCGGCCCCTTTGTGAGGCCGGCGAGGGCGATCAATAGGCTGATGCAGAGCCATCGTCGGGGCGTCGTGCTGTTGTTGCGAGTGCCTTGCCACCAGATGCAAAATGCGGCGAACAGCAGGACTGAAAGGACGATGTCAGGTTCGGCGTTGATGAATTTGGGCGCGACGACCGGCATGCTGATCCAGCAAAGCGCGCCGAAAATTGCGGCACTTTTGCCGGTGGCGGATCGAAGCAGGCTGTAGATCAGCAGCGTTCCGGCAAGGAAGAAGCAAAGGTGAGGAATGCGCAACGACCAGAGCGTCACGCTTCCCGTCGCTTCGCCAAGGAGCGCGGCTATCCATGACACGAGAACCGGCCGCTCCGCGAATCTCTCGCCGTAAACGAATGGCGTAAGCCAATGACCATCCTCCAGTGCACCGCGTGCGATGGCGATGATCCGTCCTTCCTCGAGGTTGGACGCGCGGATGATGGCGGCGGGCACGGCCTGAACCAGAAAGAGGCCGATGACCCACAGAACCGGCCATCGTGACCTGTCCAAACCGGAAAAGCGGGAGAGCATCCATTCGCCCGGGACAAACGCGATGTCCCATAACCGTCCCACGGCTGAGCGCTCACTGGCCTGATCCGAACCCATTGTGTTCCTTAAGGAACTCACCTCCACGGCAGGACTCCTGGGAGGGTGCAGGGACCGATGCATTCGCGCATCATCGAGAGGGACAGCGGCGCGCCGGCATTGTGTCAACGATGCCGGAGAAGCGCGTCGTTTGCTCAGTGCGAATTCATCGTCGGGCTAGTCGTCCTGTGCGTCTTCAAGGTCTTTCACCTTGAGGCCATGCTCGATGAAGAAACGGTACTGTCTTGAATTTTCCTCGTAGAATGGTTTGTCTTCCACCGGGCCGTACAGTTCGAAGGCGTAGTTGTTGAATTCGCCGGCCGGCGACTCGTCCTTGACCGAGGACATTTCCAGAATGACGCCAAAAGACGGGGCGCGCAGGATCTTTAATTGATCGATCAGCTTGGTCGCCGCCTTGACGCCGGTTCGCTGCAGCGTCACGACCGCGGGCGGCCAATTCTGGTGATCCGGAAATGAACATACGATCGAATATAAGCGTGTGGCGGCCGGCGGCGAATTGGGATCGTTCGGATTATAGCTGCCGCGTTTATTCAGGCCCGATGCCGCCACCGAGCGGCCGGTTCGCCAGGTCACTTCTTCACCGCTTTTGAGCTTGACCGTGAACTCGGCATCGGCGGGCGTCCAATGCTTGCCATCGTCGGAGCGAGCGAGAATCCCGCCGCCCGCTTCCCGTGGCCGCCACAGGATGAAGCACCAGTTGATAAAAACCGGGCAGATGCGAATGGTCGAGCCGACGCTTCGGCCGAGCAGGCTGTGCCAAAATTCGCCCTGTTTGGCGTTGTCAGATTGCGCAAGTTCGGGTGACGACGCCTGAAGCAGCTTCAGTCGCGGCATTTCCACGTTGTCAAGACCGCCAAGACCCGGATGGTTCTCCAGGAACGCGGGCAGGCGCGACTTAGCCATGAATGTTCTCCTAGGTCGGGGGGAGGGAGTTCCGGTGCATGTTTAAGGATTCCGCACCGGGCTTCAACGTAATTGATCGATTGCGTAACGGCCGACAGCGTCGAAAGGCCGGCGTGTCCGCCATGAACGACGGAACGGGATCCTCGGCAATGCTCTGTCCTGTTGCGGACACGCGCGGGGCGTGGCCAAAAGTCGCAACGGTCGGGCGGTTTCCGCAAGTCTGCATCGTCCCCCGCCCTCGGACCGAGGCACTTCGCGCAATTGAAACGATATGGCAACGGTTCGGGCAATCGGGCAGGTGTCAAAACGATCTCGATCGCCCCGATCCGACAGCGCATGCGGTGCGAATATTTGCGGTGCGAATATTTGCCCGCGCATTGCGCGCACTCTTGCACCGCGCCGTTTCTCGCAGGTGGATCTACCAGTAAGTACCTGATAAATAGCTGAGCAGGAAGTGCTATCCGAGTAGCATATTTAGATGGTCGATGTGCTCGCGCAGGCCGCGAAAACAAGGGGTCTCCGCGCATTGATCCCGAGCGCAGCACTCAATCGATCGCATCGCAGTCGGTGCTCGATCGCAAGCGAAAAAAATACACATTTCTGGGATCAACGCCCTTGCGCTTTCTAACGATTCTAGTCTAGCATAACTTACCGTCGCCGATCATGTGGGTCTGAGAACGGCGGGTCACGAGCGGGAAACGTCTACCTAACATAAACTTAACACCCGCCCGATCATATGGATCTGAGGACGAGGGATCATGAGCAAAAAGCCCCTAGCGTCATGGCGTTTGATGCCACTTGTTGCGCTAGCTACGACTACAGCCATATGGGCAGCGTTGCCGAGCGTGGCTAACGCGGCCGATGCAGCGGCCGGCAAGGAATTATTCGAAGCAAAAACGTGCGGCGCGTGCCACACCATCGGCGGGGGGGATCTTGTTGGTCCCGACCTGAAGAACGTCACCAAGGAGCGCTCCGGCGAATGGCTGCACTCCTGGATTTCGGCGCCGGACGCGATGATCGCGAAAAAGGATCCGATCGCGGTCGAGCTGCTCGCCAAATACCATGGCATGGAGATGCCCAATCTGGGCCTCAGCTCCACTGAAGTTGACAATATCCTTGCATTTCTGGGGTCGGGCGGAGGCGGCGGGTCTGCTGCCGCGGCGGCGCCTGCCCTCAAGGGCGATGCTGAAAGGGGCAAGGATCTGTTCACGGGCAATGATCGCTTTGCGAATGGCGGACCGCCCTGCATGGCTTGCCACAGTACCGGTGGTCTCGGAGCGTTCGGCGGCGGCCGGCTTGGTCCTGATTTGACCGAAGTGGCGAAGCGCCTCGGTGGAACGAGCGGACTGAGCGCCTGGCTCGCTGGTTTGCCCACGCCGACCATGAAAGCGGTCTGGTCGAAGCAACCGCCGACCCCGCAAGAGCGTGCGGACGTCGCTGCCTTCCTCGCGCAGGAAGGTCTGGCTGTGCGTTCGGCCTCGGCGATTTGGCAGCTGGCGGGTCTGACCGGGCTTGGTGCCGCAGTCCTGCTTTTGATCGCGGGCTTCCGGTGGCGGAATCGGTTAAAGTTCGGTGTACGGCGTCCGATGATGGCTACGCCTACGACTGGACGAAGCACGGGTCCATACAACGGTGGTTGGTTTACGGGTACGTATGCCGACGGCTGGATTGGAAGATTTAAGGGTACTGACGGTAACAGGCCGCGCGGCCGGACGAATGCACCGAGGAGACACTGATGAGCTGGATATTGGATCTCGTTAATCCCCGGGAGCGCAAGTGGGAAGAGTTCTACCGCAACCGCTGGTCCCACGATAACGTCTTCCGCAGCACGCATGGCGTGAACTGCA
>ERZ778029.1855-NODE-1855-length-15754-cov-3.559590_pt1 | contig 15754 bp, 10 predicted proteins | sample MGYA00375759_ERZ778029 | MGnify/ENA primary metagenome ERZ778029 (study PRJEB29350, sample SAMN05389819) | bioreactor metagenome | isolation source: Ammonium sulfate bioreactor | place: South Africa: University of Cape Town | collected 2014-04-04 ...
AGCTAGTGACTGGAGTTCAGACGTGTGCTCTTCCGATCTTTTGCATCAATTGCAATTATACTTTGTTGTTTCGTTTCGTTTGGTTTGATATTTTTACCGAAAATTTTATGTATAATTCGTGGACGAGATCAACCATTGTCAACGAATGGAAATAAAAATCGTTCGACAACGAATTCCAATGTCACACAATTAGGCAGTAATCCAAATCAACAATTAAGCAGCGAAGATGAAGAAAAACATCGAAAACTAGTCGCAGAAAATGAACAATTGAAAATGCTGATTGCTGAACGTGAAGCACGTGTTAACGAATTAATCGATAAATTAAAACAACGTGGAAGTAATATTGTTATTCGAGATGTACAACGATTCAGTGGAAGTACAACACCTGCTCAGGTTTTAACAAATCATGATACTGAACAAACGATAAATATCGACGGCTCCGCTTATGTTATGAGACGTCGATCAACATTTACTAATCCAATTACATTGAGTACGCAATTAGCAAATTCAACTCTACTAAATTCAATATCAACTAAAACCACTGAAGGATCATTAGAACCGAATAATGAAAACCAGAAAAAACGTCTTGAGGGTGCATCATATCGGGAATCTGTTTGTTAGAAAGAAGAAATTGAAAAAAAAACACCAAATAAATTTTCTCTCTTTTTTTCTTGTTCTTGTTTTTCTTTTTTTCTATCTCATCTATGTATGTATATGTATGCCTGAATATGTGTTTATATTATCTGTTGAAATCTGTATTATTTTAATTTATTTACTTAACATCTAAATAAAAATATATTTTAAACTTGACAAATTCTTCGATTTTTACTTGACTATCGCCCTCTATAGAACAACAAATTGGCTTTTGTAAATCTATGGACAAAAAAACAACACAGTATTAGATGGAATTCGAATCCATAGAAATCAATAGAAAAAAAAACGAAAATTTAAATTAATTACGTTGGAATAATTCAGCAAATGAATGTATTTATGGTTCGATTTTTTTCTTCTTCTATAGACTCGTTTCAATAATCGACCATTAAAAATCTTTTTCGATATGTCTGCCTGATGTAGAATGTATACACTTCTTTGATTGTCAAGCAAAACAATTTTACTATGAATGACTCATTATTTCTACAGATGTATTTATTCTTTCTTTCTTTCAATCAGATGATTTGTTGTTCGTCGATTTCTTTTTCTGTTTTAATCACTTCTAATCTAAGAAAACGAATCGAATCTTATATCGGAAGTTTGTTATACAAAATCTTCCGTTTATTCTTTTCTTTTACATTATTTAAATGTAAAAGTATTAAGCATATTCGTTCGTTTTTTTTTCTTCTTCTGCTTCGTTACTTCGTTCATTTTTCAATTACATTCAAATAAACTCTATGAATGGTATTGAATACATCGAAGCAAGTGAAAGAGAGAAAAAAGGTCACCGTATTGTCGTTCTATCGATTTCAGATATGTAAATAAAACAAAAACGCGGAGCTTTGACACAATTCTAATATTCATTTATTTCGACATAAAATATTCGATCGATTTCATTCTATTCTTGTTCTAGAATTACATGTAAATAAAAGTACTGATCTCTGTCAAATATGAGTCAAGACGATATTCTTCAATCAGCAAAAACTGTTATACAAGGATTAGATGCATTAAAAAATCAACATAACAAAATGCTTGAAAATGTTCTTGATTCAATCAATCATCAAAATTCCTCTCAAACAGATGTTAATAAATACGAAGAGAAAGCTGGTTTATTAAGAAAATCAATGGATATGATTGAATTAGGTTTTAGAGAAAAAAAAAGAAAAGAAAATGAAATTTATCTTGTTTTGCTTTGTTAAGGTATCGGTGAAGCTCAAGCCATGATACAACTAGGCAATCATCTTCAAAATCTTGAAGCTGAAAAACAAAAACTACGTTCACAAGTCAAACGTTTATGTCAAGAAAATGCTTGGCTAAGAGATGAATTAGCCGCCACACAGAAGAAACTACATGAATGTGAACAATCGAATGCTACGTATTCGGTTGAAATCGAACATTTGAAATTTCTTAAAGATGTTAAACAATTCGATGCCAATGACAATGCATCAACAAATGAAAATTCAACGCCAGCTGCCACTCCATCAACAGGACAAACAACTGATCTTGTCAATGATCTTTTCCCCAACGATGACGATTACCTCGATCAACAAGATACATCGAACTCAATACATCAAGGCAAACGTTTCGATTCCTATGCAGATTTAACCATGTCGCCATCACAATCAGCGACAGGATCGTTTATATCGACAACAGGCTATGAAATACCAGCGAGATTAAAAACTTTACATAATTTAGTTATTCAATATGCTTCAGAAGGTCGTTACGAAGTTGCTGTACCTCTATGTCGACAAGCTTTAGAAGATTTAGAAAAAACATCGGGTCATCAACGTAAGTTTACTGAAAAACAAAAACAAAATTTACAATCATTCGATTATTTAGACCCTGATGTTGCAACAATGCTCAATATTCTCGCACTTGTCTATCGAGATCAACAGAAATTTAAAGAAGCTGCTAATCTATTAAACGATGCTTTAGCTATTCGAGAGAAAACACTTGGACCTGATCATCCAGCTGTAGCTGCAACTTTGAATAATCTCGCTGTTCTCTATGGTATTTTCACTTTTTTTTTCTTTTTATCATCGATCAACATTCATTCATTCTTTCTTCGTCATTTAGGCAAAAGAAATAAATTTAAAGAAGCCGAGAATTTATGTAAACGTGCTCTTGAAATTCGCGAGAAATGTCTCGGCTCCATTCATCCCGATGTTGCTAAACAGTTGAATAATCTTGCTTTACTCTGTCAAAATCAAGGCAAATACGATGAAGTCGAATATTATTATAAACGTGCGATTGAGATTTATACGCAAACATTAGGCATCGATGATCCGAATGTTGCGAAAACGAAAAATAATCTCGCATCAGCTTATCTCAAACAACAGAAATACAAAGAAGCTGAACAAATCTACAAAGATGTTCTCACCAATGCACAAGAAAAAGAATGTATAGTTAAATCAACAATTGAACCACAATCACAACCACAAATTCAACAACAAGAAAATCAAAAACCTCCACAACCAAAATCAACAACACCAGGTGTCAATTATGATGCACAAGGTGGATGGTATAAATCGATTCTCAGTGATCAACCAACAGTAACAACAACATTGAAAAATCTTAGTTTACTCTATCGACGACAAGGCAAATACGAAGCAGCTGAGACATTAGAAAATTGTGCAACTAAAGCAAGAAAAGATCCACAAGTTATTATTCAAGCACTTAATATCGTTAAACAGAATAATCTAAATATTCATCAGCAAACACCATCGTCTTCAACTTCGTGAATCTCTTCCATTTCCTCTCGTTTTCTTCTCCTCCTTCTTCTTCTCAATATCATTCTGAACAGTGGAGTATTTGCTTTGCTTTGTTTTTTAACCTTCTTAATTGTCATTGATTTACCATGTATATGTCTATTGTATTGCAAAGCTCGAAGCAGTTCAAATACACAGAAAACTCATTTTTAGTTTTTAGAATTCGACTTCTTCTTTTTTCTTCATTGACGAGAAGAAACAACAGAAAGCGTAAAGACGTAAAACATATCGATAATCATTTGTCTTTCTTATCTTATTTCAATGTCAATAATTTACTCGAAACGAAATTTTTATCAAAAAAAAAAAGAAAAAACACATTTACACTCGAAATAAACGTTCGATTTTTCTTTTTGTTAGCAATGTTTGTTGGTTTTTCTTTGTCTCTTTCAACACACATCGAAATATTCATTGTTTGTATGAAAGATATTACAAAAAGAGAAATACAAAATACTAATAATACACATACGTATATGTATGCATATATTCGAAGTTCAATCATCACACGAAAGAAAGAAGAAGAAAAAAGAACAGAAACAAAATCAAACAAACAACAAAGAAGAAGATGATGAAATGAACATGTTAACTTTCCACGTCAAAATAGACAGAATAAATATTTACAAGCAAAGGAAAAAAAGAGGAATATTCATATTTAGCTGGGTGTTTGTTTCAATGACATAAAAAGCAAATGGAAAGAAGAAGAAAACGTAACCGAACTGTTCAATGAAAGTAAAAAAAAAAGAAGTTAAAACAACAGAAAATGTCTTTATGTTTAGCTTTGTCTAGAGAATAAAGTACGGAATGATATATGTGTCTATTCTTCTGTGTTTCTCATTATTTATCAGACCAAGAAAATACACTAAACATATTGTTTGTTTGTTTGTTTTTTCCTTTGGTGTTCTCTTGAAAAACGAATTGATTCACCGGTGTGTATACAAGCAAAACTTATTGAATAAGTCTCATATTCCGATGAGATTTTCTTATTAGGAAAAAAAAACGAAAAACAAACGAAAAAGAAACAAGAAAAACGAACAGACAAAAATGGAGTTTTTTTGTTTTCGGTATGAAAAATGCTATCGTTCTTTTAATTTTCTCGAATTTGTTGCAGTTTTCGCATTCGTACAAATATCTTTCAATGTATTTCCATGATCAAGTAAACTAACCAATAAACTCGATATTTGGCCTAAATGTTCACAAAAATATCGATGTCGTTGAACATTTCCCTTGAAATCGAAGAAAAAATAAATTAATAATTCTTTCGAAAAATGTCAAATGTTTACTTCGATTAAATCTCCAATTGCATTTCTTATTGAATGATCATCGATATTCAATTGATCCAGAGATAACGCTATATCTGATAAATTCTTCTGTGCTACTTGTTCATTATGTGTCTACGAATGAAAAGAAATATTAAATGATGTTCGATTTTCTTGTCGTTTTTTTCTTTTTGTTCTACCAGATCGGTAAGAGATGTTGTTAAGCGTTGAATCCTCCACGATGTATTCGATTCTATTAGCTTCTTTCGTATTGTATCAGGACTTTGAATAGGTACAGTTCGTTTAGGATCTAAGAAAAAATGATCGTTTTTGAATTCGTTTTTTTTTTCGAAGATTTACTTGTTCGAATGATATCCGAATATTTTTCATAGTGATTTATTTTCGGTTTCCAAGAAACTCGTGCCGAAAGAGTATTGCTCGGTTGCGAACGAGTTTTCGTTGCAATCCAACGAATGCCCGTTTGTTGATCATCAAAGACAAAATCTAAACAAAAATTTGAACATCAAAATCAATTGGATTTTTCTTTTCTCACCTTGAGAAAGCCGTTTCAATAGTTCATCACTAATCATTTCGGTTGTAATTAAATCTTGTTTCGTTTGTTGATTCGTATTCGAATGATTATCTTCGGCGAGTTTCTTCTGCAAACGTTTCTTTCGAAAGTGATTCGTCGAGAGAATAGCAGCAGCTGCCTGTTCAGCTGACGAACGTTTTTTCGATGGAAGAATGTGATTACTGTCGATGTTGATATTCGGCGGTGTCGTATTTTCAATCGACAATTTTTGTCGACATTTGCGCGATGTTTTGCCGTTCGAATTCGAATCGAATTGTTCGTAATGTCCGATTTTTGTTGGAGGTTCACACAACGACGATTGTTCGCTACAAAACAAACGAATAGATTCGACAAAAACAAAGAGATTTTCGTTTTGATTGATTTACTCGTCGGGGAGTTTGTGTTTTTTTGATGTGGGTAAAATCGACGAGATCTGTTGTGTCGATGGTTGAAGAGGAAGACGAGTTCGATTTTTAGCCGAATGTTTATTCGAATCGGTTAGTTTTTCGTCGATTGTCATTTCTCGAACGATCGGTGTCGTTATTGAATGATGATGATGATGATGGTTGTTGTTATGATCCATAGGACGTTGACTTGTCGAGATGCGAACTGATGATAGATTGGTTAATTGAACTGAATTAATCGTGTCTGATGTCGTGTTTGATGGAAGTAAGGACATGTGAAAATATGTTTGATGACCAGAATCGAGATTTTTACTTGTAAAGATCGGATTTTCGTGTGAGGTTGGCGAGGAGAGAGTTGAATGTTCATTTGAAGATATTAAATGAACTGAACGTGGAAGCATTTTAGCCGAAACTAGAGGAGGAGAAGAAAAACAAACATAAATACATGTAAAAAAACAAACAAAACTCGATGAGTAATTACGGATTTTCGTTTTGGGTTGAGGTGTCCAAATATTTGATGTTGAATTTTGTTGAATAACTAATTTCGGTGTCACAGAATTGTTCGTTGTTATCGATGAATTCGTCGTAATCAATGGTGGAACAAATGTGACTCGATTTTTCGATAAAAACGATGACGATGATGTTGTTGATGTCGATGTTGTTGGTTTGGAATTGTTTTGTTCTTGATTTGTTGTTAAATCATTTGTTGATGATATTAACGTTTGAATTTTCGGTGATGTTGTACCCGGTGGAATCAGTGTAACTAATGGCGATGAATTTGTTCCTGTTGAATGATTGGGTGATGAATTAAGAATGTAGGTTTTCGACGATGAATAACCGCCATTACTCGTTGGTGTTGATGTTTTATCGAGAAATTGGAATTGTAATGCGGTTGGTGGAGATGATTTGCCAGTCGTTGGAGTGACTAAACGTATGGATGATGGCGTTGATGTGCCAAGAGTTTTTGTTGAATTATTATCTGGATGTGTATCAGCTTTATTAGAAAAAGACAAAACAAAGTAAATCTCAATTTAAGACAAGAAAAAAAACATACATAAAGATAATTTCTTAACAATAGATACCGAACTCGGCATATTCGACATTGATAATGTTGGTACAAGTGGTTTGGGATGCTAAAATTACAAACGAATAATGAAAAAGAAGAAATATTCGATGAATTCGTACTAATTTTAAACCGGAATAAATACGTGTTGTTGTTGATAATGTTGATGAACAATCAGTATCGTTGGATATTTGTTGTTGTTGTTGATCGTCTAAGACATCACTCTGCATTGATAATCGATGTGAACATACGCGGACGGTCATAAACAACGATCAAACTAAACATTTCATTCAAAATAAATCATTTTATTTATCCGAAAAAAAACGAAGAAGAAAAAGAAGAAAAAAAGTTTTTATCAAGGCGAGAAAAAGCATCAACAACCTACCCCCACTAGTGCAACGATGTCTTTTGGCTACATATGCGAAGAAACGAGAGAAGATTTTTTTTTCTTCGTTTTTTTTTCTTCCTTTCTACGCTCTTGCCGATCTATCAAAAGGTTTGGTTCGACTCTCGTTTCTTTTTTTTTCTTCTTCTTTTCTTTCTCCTTTTCTCTTCGTACTCGAGCTCGACACATTAGTAAACGGCGGTAGCTATCGTCTACATACATACACTAATGACAATCTCAGGCATCTTGCGCTATTGTATAGAGGCAAACCCGACCTACACCCAATTGCAAAATGATTGGACGAGAGGAATGATGTCGGAGAAAAAAAAGATTTGACAACGCAAAAAAATCTACTAACGAAAAAATTATAATGATGAATATTTTAGTTTTTTCTTTCGTGTATTTTCGTCGATGATTTTTGTTTGTTTTTCTCATTCGTTAGAAAAAATGCATCGAACAGTTTCGTTTTCTTTTTTTTTATTTTCCCAGCTTAGCTTTTTCTTATACAATTAGAGCAGAGCAAAAGAAGAAGAATATGTAGACGACCAAATATGTATGTGTAGTGTGTTTAGCGTTTGATTTTAATTTGTTCGATGTATTCAGACGAATCTACGTAGACAATAACAATAGAATACACACTAAAAAATCAACCCGATTCAATAAATCAAATATTAAAAGTCAACTAAACAAACGAGATTTTCATTCGAAGAAGTCTGTCTGTCTGTCTGTCGTTTCTTTTTCTTCTCGTCTATAAGAATAATCAATCGATGCATAAAGACTTAAACGAAAGTGAATATTTGAATGATTAAAATCGTTCGTCTATATGATGATTATGTACTATTGTATGATGAATAGTTGATGCTTACTTATGATAAGAATAAAACAAGGATTTTTCTATTTATTGCTTGAATAAAACGACTAACATCGTGTGAGAAAATGAATAATGAACAAATGAAAACGATTTGTTGTTTATCTAGTTTGTTTTGTTCGTCTTCAAATAAATATTAACAAGATAATGTACTGTTTAACGGCAGACATAGAGTTTTATGCATTTAAAATATCGAACAACAAACAAAACAACAACAACTTACGTCATGTAAAAGACGTTTTCATTCGATAGAAAATAAATGCATTCTTCGAAAATACTTATGCAGTTTAGTAAAACGAGATTGTTTAAAGATGTCGTTATATTATAATCATTTGTTTTCATTAGTTTATTTCCCTGAAGTATATTTATTCTTTAATAATAATTCGTATTATTCACTAAATTAAAAGAACAAGTCATATAAAAATTGATCGATATGTCACAGCTGTCAATTGGAATTATATAAAAGCAGAATTTATTCGACTAAGAACACAACTAAATAGCTATTTCAAAAGTTTGAGACCCATTTTATCGTTGAAATCGAGTGTTGCAAGAGTTGCTGCAAAATTTTCTAATGAAGCTGTTGAACCCGATTGACCCTCGATTAATTCTCCGATAACTTTCTCGGCAATAATCGATGCTTCGTCTTCACTAATTTTGCCAACCTACGATCAAAATATTCGAAAACTAAAACACTATTCTCAATGCATATTTTACCATCATTTTTAATATTTCTTGAACATCTTGTTTGGACAGTCGACCATCGTGATCAACATCGTACATCTTTATTCAAAACAAAAGATTAAATCTGTTTTTTTTTCTTTGTTCTGTTTGATTGTCTTACGTGAAAAATAAATTTAATTTTACGTATTTTAGCCGAATCATTTGGCAAATATCTCGCCGATTCAAGATCGGTTTTAGTTGATGCTGTTATAACAGTTTGATTCGATGCACGACGTTGCGAATGATTCGTACGTTTCGATTGACTGAACGTACTCATAAAATCGATAAATTGACGAAAATCTAATTTATTATCGCTTCCAAAATCATCGAAAATAACTTTTAACAATCGTGGCGCAATTGGATTTGCGCTAAACTTCGGTATTCGACTTAAATCATCGACATCTAAATAACCTTTATATCCTTTAACTTCGCCACGACCATCACGGTCAAGTTCATGAAAACGAGTCCATAAGGAATTGATCTGCTGTTTTGAAAGACCTAAACAACGAAATGTTTAACTATTCGAATTTTTGACTTGAATCTAACCTGTGTTAGCACTTATTTCATCGATATTAACGGTGTTCGGAAGAGATGTTGTTGCTCCCATTGTATTGTATAAATGTGCACGTCTGTTGGAAATCCGATCTCGAGTTTAGTTGTTCTTCTTTAATGAGAAAAAAGAAAGAGAAAGGAAAATGTCACAGACAAATTTGAGAAGAAAAATGAAACCTGTAAATTGTGTTCTGTTTCAAAAATATAAACGGATTCAGTCACTCGTTTACATTGCAATTTACCTATTCAACAACGGAACTACAAATGTATCGGAATCGAGATAAAGAAAATCAGACATTTTTGCTTTCTGCGTTTCTTTCTTTCTGTGTTTCAGTTTTTTTTTATATTGGATCGGGCAACTGGTAAACGAACAGAAGAAATAAAGAATGAAGGAAAAAAAAACTTCAGATGAGTCGATAGAATCTCAGAGAAGTAAACAAAATGCTTTTACTTTAAAGTTTTAATTAAAAAAGAGAAGAAAAAAAAATGATGACGGAACTAAGTTATTTTAGTAATTCGTTTATTTATAGAAATCGAATTAGAAAGAGGAAGCACGTCCGTCAAATTGACATGTCTGTATGTAGAACTCAGCTATTTTTGTTATTCTTTCTTTTAATTAGGTCGACAACGAAAACGTGGTCTGTGAAATATAGAGAGATGCAGAAGAAAAGTGCCAATCATTATAGTTCTATGTCTCAAGCAAAACTCAATTGATAAGATACAGTACGAATGCATGCTTTAATGTCGAGCAAACTGTTGAACGTCTGACGAAGACATTGCTTCGTTTCCTTTTTTCTCTCTCTTTCTCTCGCTTTCTTTTATTAGTAATTCTTTTCTCTCGTCTTTTCCTCTCTTTTTTTCTTACTGAACACAAGCGCTAGAAGAAACGGAAAAATAATATGATAATCAAGAAAAACGAGCTTTTATGCGTCGCTGTATGCTCTAATCACAGTACGCTTTTGCCTACACACACCATATATATCTAGATATCTACGTATATATATATATATATATATATATATGTATAGACATACGCAAGCATATAACTCAAGAAACGACGAAAGACGAATGTAATCAATCGTACAACAGATCCATTATGGCCATAGAGGAAAATGAGGCTTAACAAATACGCATTATCTTTTATTTCTTTGGATTTATATTAATCATCATAACAATAACATCAAATATAGTGTCGACACTTTGCAAAGAAAATTATGATAATGCACTTGACCTCCAACGTGTGTGTGTGTGTGTATAACATAAATTATTTCTATTCAATTAATTGACTATCTATTGTTGAATGAGAAGATTTTTAATCAAAGATTGACAAATTTCGATGTAGATAAATAATTCTTCCCTTCGCACGATTTTATTTGCATAATAGATCCAAATTCTAATGAACATTGTCATCGATCTGTAGAAATGAAGAAGTAGATCAGTTATGAACGATACTTATTCTAATTTTATGAATCACGAAATAAATATCAAGAAATCATGACAATATTCAAGATCAAGTCAAGTTCTTTGCGTGCTATCGGTGCAAAAAGGCACAGAGGGAAATTATTATTCTTGTTTGTCTTTTAGTACTTTGAACTTTAAGTGTATATTGAACAATTAATGATAGAAAAACTATTTGCACTTCTTATTAAGTCTTTTTCGGTATTCTACTTTGCCTCAATATTCTTAACTTCGCAAATAGAAAGTTTTTTTTTTCTTGATTGATTTCGAACCAATATTAGTCAAAATAAAATTCAAATGTAAATATTGATTTGTATTACTCATTCGATCTTCCATAAAAGAAACAACAACGTAAAATTTATTTCAAGTGCATCATTTACCAAATCCAATATTTGCCTTCTGTATCTATTTTCCAACTAAAACATTTTTCGATACATAATAAAAATGATTCATTTCACTTAAACGACAGGTTTTACTCATTTTTTTTTGTGACGTAATATTATTGAAAAACAAAATCGTATAAAAGGCGTTTTTTTCTCTCGTAAGAAGTCAAGCAAACGAATCTAAAATAGTGGTCTCCAATGTTACATCGAAATACGACATAAAATCTGCGTCACCAAAAAGTTGTCTGTTCTGTTTCAATCATAAGTGAACGGCACACGTTCTTTGTCCTTCAGTCTCAAATAATTTCTACCTTTTCTTCGTAGTATGCAGAACGAATGTAAGTTTAAAGTTTTCTTCTACTCATATCAATTCGATTTTGTTGTTCAGGTAAATCTGTACCAATAGTATCGACGAGACGACATAACTGTTGCTATCATCTTTCAAGTTCAAATGATTATGTTTGTCCATTAATAACACCGAATCTGTCAACTAAACAACAAGAAATCGAACAACGACAACATGTTGAAGCTCATGTTTTTTCGAAATTAGAAGAATTCAGTCGACAAACATACACGAGTCTATTTCATTTGACATCATTCTCTCGTGTACGTCGACGTTTGAAACGCGATGTTAAATATTTAGCTAAACAATTTCATCCATATTTCGTTTCTGAAGATAAAATCCTTCAATGGATTGATGAAACACTCGAACGAATCAATTCACATTTTTCACAATTTAAAAACCTCGTCGATTCGAATCGTGAATTCAGTCAATCGCTACTAACTGATGCTATATATCAACCAACAGATCTCAACAATCAATGGCGACAATTACAATTAAAACGAGCAAAAATTCTTTTTCCGAATTTAACTTCAATCAATGAAAAAGAACTTCTCGGACAATATCAAAAACATATCATCAAAATTTATACGCCAGCACAATCAAAAACCAATCGTCTTCCATTGAAAAATAAAACTGAAATTGATTTAGAAACTGAATATGTTAAAGTCGAACAGATTGGACGAGAATATCTTGAGACATTATTTGCTAATTATCGAAAACGGCAACGTCCAAATTTGGTTTTAGTTAGAGAAATGATCGATCATGGAATGAAACAAATGATTAAACGACCTAAAAGCAATCAAATTGATGAAATATATAAATCAACAAATATTCTTTCGAAAGCTTTGTTTATTATTAAAAGTAAAAATGCGTATTCAATGAGTTTGAAAAATGTTTCCGATGATTTTATGGTAAATGAATCTGTATATTCGAGTTTTGTGATTGAAATATATTTGTTTATATTTAGTTTTTACGTTTTGGTCGAGCTTTAGAAAATGACGATCGAGTAACAAATCGATTTAAAACATTAATTCATATGTTTCTTAATACAATTTCAATTCTTGTTAATTCATTAAAATCGACTTCAATCGATGAATCATTTCTATTAATCTCTGATTTCGATTCTAAATTAACCAAAGATCAAATTCTTTCGCCGATTATTTATATTGATCAATGGACCTGGTTAATTGAAAAATGGAAAACAACTTTACAAATCTTTCCAATAAATCTAACTGAAAATGGTGCATTTGGTCGTCTTGTTCGAACAACAATCGGTGTTGGCATAGCTCGACTCTACGGATTCGCTGAAAACAATGAACAAGATGATTTAGATCGAAAATTTTTTCAAGCTTTACAAATGGGCTTCTACTATGGAGTTGCTTATGCGTCTGTTGACGGTTTACAAGATACATTAAGTGAACAAGAACAAAAACATATTGATATTGATAAATGGTTAATTGAAATGGAGAAAATTCTTGCAGGACAACAATTTGATTCGAAATCTTTACCTCAAATGCCTTTGACACCTCTTCTTCTCGAAACATTTCACGGTCTTGTTGAATTAACATCAGCAAATTCGATTACTGAACAAACATTTACAGATTTAGCTTTGTTACTTCGTTCACAACGAATCGATCAAAAAGATGCAACTAAATCTTACAAAGATAATAACGTTGACATTTATATGGGTTCATTATTGAAATCTCATTTTACATATACGGCAACAGCATTTATGGGTGGTGCTCGTATGATCAATGATCAGGAACGTTTATGGACGATGCCTTTTCTCGGACAATTAACTGATGATTGTCGAGATTTCGATGAAGATCTTCGAGAGAAAGTAATAACACCGGTGACATATTATGCTGAACATGTTGACGAAATTCTCAATCCATTTTTTGTATTTTTATTTGTTTGCGAAGATTTATATCTTCAAAGTCAACGAAATACGAATACAGGTGCTTTTCTTGGACGTCGTATTATTCGAACATTGAGATCATTACAAAATCATCTCGATCGATTTCTAACAATTTTTACATTGAAATCTTATCCTGAATTGTACAATTATTGTTCATCATTACAAAACCATTTCGATGGTGTTAGTGATCCAGAAAAATCTATATTTCGTTTTGTAAATAAATTCGCTAAGACTTATGCATTCAATCATCGAACAATTGAAACATTTGCCTATGATCATTTATCATCAATCGAACAATATCTAACTGTTACAACAAATGATGAAAACAACAATAACAATCCACTTATTCGTGGAATAAATTATAGTTTAAAAGCTGGAGGTAAACGTTTGCGACCGTTACTTTTATTAATCATGGCACAGATTTATAATCTCGAACTTGAACGTGTTCTACCATTGGCACGTGCTATTGAATATTTACATACGAGTAGTTTGATATTAGATGATTTGCCAGCACAAGATAATGCACCATTAAGACGAGGTCAACCAACACTTCATATGCCTATTGAAACGGATCAAAATGATGTACCATCGTCGTTAGCTGAAGGACGAGCACAATTAGTTTCAGTTGATTTGATTGCTTATGCAATTGAATTGGTTAATGATGGTCTTCTACAAGCTGGTTTTTCATATAAAAGTATTAATAATGTAACTATTGAACTTTCTCAATCAATGAAAGAACTTTGTTATGGACAATTTCTTGATTTACAAGCAGCTCGATTGAAGAAAAATCTCACAATCGATGAACTCGATAATATAGCTCATTTAAAAACTGGCAAAGCTATTGAAATAACTCTTGTTTGTCCTGTCATACTTGCTGAACAAGAAGAATCATCTTTAAATAAAACCATTGAACATATTCGTCAATTGGGAAAATATATGGGAATTCTGTTTCAAATGAAAGATGATCTACTTGATGTTGAAGGAAATACAGATGAACTTGGCAAATTAGCTCATATTGATCAACAGAATCAAACAGTGACTTATGCTAGTTTATTAGGTATTGAAAAAACTCGAGAACGTATCAATCAAATGCGAAAACAAGCTGAATCGATTGTCGATGATTTATGGCCACAAGCAGGCACACTTCGTGACGTTATAAGACATGTCTGTGAACGAACAAAATAATCTGTCAGATTTCCCGAGCTCCTCTCTGTTTTTGCTCTGTTACTATTCATTCGTGCTCACACAATTCAATAAAAGGAAAGTTTTATTTTTTCTTTAGTCTTTGTTTTTTTTGTACGATGCTTTATTTGATTATACACATATATTTTCAATTAATTTGAAGTTTTCTATCCATGAAATGAGGTTGATATGGCATCGATTAAAACACATATAGTTCTCAATAAAAAAGAAAATCTTGTTTTGATTAACAAGCAAATGTTTGTTGTTTGTTATGAAACAGTAGTCAATTCGAGTCGTATATGTTTGCTTGTCCTCATTGATCTCTTATTCACGAAAATCTAATCAATGTTCTTTAAACAATATTTTTTATTTATACTTCTATTCTATTGGTATTCATTTGCGATTGTCAAATCATCGACATTTTTCGTTTTCGATAAACAACTATTTGAGACAACGTATTATATTGATGAGAAATTTACAATCGGTGCTAATTTTGTTTTACCATCGTCGTTCGAGTGTCATTCGAATCCATGTTTAGTTGATTTAAAATTAACATTTATCGATAATGAACGATTACTAAAGAATCTTTGGTGTCATCCACCCGCTATTTTTAAATTAGAAAAATTATCATGTATTCTAAATAGTATCGATGCTAAACAAGGAACTTATCGACTTGCAGCTACTGTACAAGCGTCTATATCTGGTAATTTTACACCAGTTTTATCGGCAGAATTTCCCAACGATTCGAAATCGAATGAAATATGGATCAGTAGAAAGATTGCTGTGATAAATCCGTTGAGTGATCAACAGCAACAACAACAACCTGTAAGTTTCGAATAGTTCGAAAAAAACTACATTTTATTATTTTTGATAGACTTCTGCAGAAGCAAGTAAACGTACTCGGAGACAATCGATTGATGTCAATAATGGTAGGAAGTTTTAAAAACTACCTTCGAACTTACTTTTTTTTTCTATTCTATTCATAGGATATCTACCATTACAATTGAACAATTATGCTGGTACTTCGTATCCAGGTCATACAGCTGATTTTACATGTAACGGTGACAATTCATGTCCAAATTATCCACAAACAGATGATCAAGGCCGTGTTGTTTGTTGTTTTCCACTTCCACAAGCATCAAATGGAATTACAGCATTATCATCAGTTACTTGTCAAAATACTGCTCGAAATATCAATAATTTTCAAGTTAATATTGGTAAAGATCAATCATTAG
>ERZ778029.1860-NODE-1860-length-15703-cov-11.510992_pt1 | contig 15703 bp, 15 predicted proteins | sample MGYA00375759_ERZ778029 | MGnify/ENA primary metagenome ERZ778029 (study PRJEB29350, sample SAMN05389819) | bioreactor metagenome | isolation source: Ammonium sulfate bioreactor | place: South Africa: University of Cape Town | collected 2014-04-04 ...
GAATCTTTTCGACAACGGCCTGCACCTTGGCCTTGTCGCGGCCGGCGGCGATGAACGGCACGTTATATTCGCGCAAGTACTCACACACTAGTCGGCCGGTGTAGCCGGATACGCCGTAGACGACGACGGGTCGCTTGTCGCTCATGATGTTGTCCTCCCTGTCTCACTATGATGCGTTGTTACGTCAGGTGCTGAAGCTCAGGTGCCCATGCCGCCGTCGACCGGAAGACCGATCCCGGTGATGAAGCGTGCTTCGTCGCTGCACAGGAACACGGCGGCATCGGCGATCTCGCTGATCTCGGCGAGGCGGCCGAGCGGCGTCTGCTCGATGACCGAGGCGACCGCGGCGTTGACGTCGGCGGCAAGGCCGAGCGCGGCGATATCGGTCGCGAGTTTCATGCCCATCTCCGTCGGCGCGAGACCCGGATAGATGCAGTTCACCCGCACGCCGTAACCGAGCTTGCCGGCTTCCATCGCGCCGATCCGCGTCATGCGATCGACGGCGGACTTGGTCGCCGAGTATCCGGCGATCGACGGATAGGCGATGGTGGCGGCAACGGAGGAGATGTTGACGACGGCGCCGCCTTTGCCGGCGGCGCCGTCGGGCTTCATGGCGCGGAACGCGTGCTTCATGCCGAGCCCGGTGCCGACGATGTTGACGTCGCACATGCGCCGCATGTCCTCGGCCTTGATGTCGATCAGCAGCGAGGTGAGTTCGATGCCGGCGTTGTTGATGAGAATGTCGTAGCCGCCAAGTTCGGAAACAGTCGCCGCGACTGCCTTCTCCCATTGCGCATCGTCGGTGACGTTGAGTTCGGCAAAGCCGGCCTTCACGCCGGATTTGCCGATCTTGGCGGCGGTCTCCTTGCCGAGATCCGCCAGAATATCGGTGATCATCACCGATGCGCCGGCACTCGCCAGCGCCATCGCGATCGCTTCGCCAATGCCGCGCGCCCCGCCGGTCACCAGGGCCTTGCGGCCGATCAAACGTCCTCCGCTCATAGTGTCGCCTCCCTTGAAAAGGTCAATCGTTCCAAGGACCTGCTGCGCCGGCGTGGTTCATTCCCGATTTTTGGGAAACGGATCGGCCGACTGAGACAGTTTGCTTGACGATTGTCCTAATTTTATTATCCGAATGTCAAAGATAATCTTGACGGTTGTCAAGATATCGTCTTGGGTGAACCGGAGATTTTTTCTGCGCGAGTTGGCATGATCGGCTGTGCGGCAGCCGGTGCGCCGAGTCGCGGAACGACGGGTTGGACATGAATCAAGCGTTGCTGAAAGCAAAGGCGGGCAGGGAGGCGCAGCCGGGGCGCGGCCGGGTGCCGGTCGACAAGTTCAATGCGCGGCGCGTCGAACTGGCGGAGGCTGCGCTGGCGACATTGGCCGACATTGGCTATGCGCGAACCAGCCTGCGCGAGATTGCGCAGAAGTCCGAATTTACGCACGGCGTGCTGCACTATTACTTCAGCGACAAGTTCGATCTGATCTGCTGCAGCGTGCGCTATTACAAAGCGAAGTGCGTGACCCGCTACGACCAGATCACCGCGACGGCGCGCAGCCGCGAGGAGTTGCTCGAAGGATTTCTGGCAAAACTCGGCGAGACGATCCGCACCGAGGCGCATATGCATCGGCTATGGTACGATCTACGCGCGCAGGCGTTGTTCGAAAGTGCGTTTCGCGATGACGTCACGGCGATCGACAAGAGCCTGGAAGACATGGTGTGGCGCATCATGTCGCGCTATGCCGGGCTCGGCGGCAAGCAGATATCGGTATCCCCCGAAGCGCTCTACGCCGTATTCGACGGACTGTTTCAAAAATACCTGTTGCAGCATCTGTCCGGCGACACCGACGCCATTCCCGCGCTTCAGGCCGAACTGCGACGTCTGCTGCCGATGATCGGATAGTCGAATCGGACGACGGCGATCCGTTCTGCGCCGCATCGCCGTTCACGGGGTCTTGAGATAGATTGGCCTGCGTCACGCTGGCGGGTGTTGATCGTCATCTCCACATGAAGGCACCGCGCCGCATCATTCGGCGATGACGCGACCCCGTCTCATCAGGAATGTCTTCATGAAAATCGATCTGTCGGGCACCACAGCTCTTGTCACCGGTTCAACTTCCGGCATCGGCCATGCCATCGCGAAGGGACTCGCGGTGACGGGCGCGAAGGTCGTCGTCAACGGGCGCACGCAATCCAAGGTGGACGAGGCCGTGGCCGCGCTGAAGAAAGCCTTGAGCGGCGCGACGATTGAGGGTGTCGCAGCCGATGTCTCGACGGCGGAGGGCTGCGCGGCGTTGGTCAAGGCAGTACCGAGTGTCGATATCCTCATCAACAACACTGGCATCTTCGAGCCCAAGGAGTTTTTCGACATTCCCGATGAAGACTGGCAGCGCTTCTTCAATGTCAACGTGATGTCCGGCATCCGGCTGTCGCGCGCGTATATGCCGGCGATGCTGAAGCGTGACTGGGGGCGCATCATTTTCATCGCTTCCGAATCGGCGATCATGATTCCGAAGGAGATGATCCACTACGGCATGACGAAAACGGCACAGCTTTCCGTGTCGCGCGGCTTGGCGGAGTTGACGCGCGGGACTGCCGTAACGGTGAACGCCGTGATGCCGGGGCCGACCATGTCGGAGGGCGTCGAAATTTTTGTCAAGAATCTCGCCAAGCAGAACGGGCAATCGGTCGAGACCGCTGCCGCGAACTTTATCAAGGAGCATCGGCCGTCGTCGCTGATCCAGCGCTTCGCCAGCGTCGATGAGATCGCCAACATGGTGGTCTATGTCGCGTCGCGCGAGGCCGCAGTTACCAATGGAGCGGCGCTGCGGGTCGAAGGCGGGCTGGTGCCGACCATTGCATAACGACTGTTGCCGCCACATCGACAGCAGAGCTAAACGCCACAAAGCCCGCGAACCTCAGAGAGGTGTGCGGGCTTTGCTTTGTCGATCGTGACGCCATGCCGTGAGCATCCGGGCGCGGCGCGAGACTTGAAGGCAAAAGAAAGACCGTGACGCCGCGCGAGGCGGCGTCACGGCAGCACTCAGAATGCGAACTGCGTGCGCATGGCGAAGGCGTCGTACTTCGCGCCGCGATCCGCGCCGGCGAGATTGGTCTTCTGGACGGTGCCGTGGATCCAGTTGAACATCATTCGCATGTTGTCGTTGAGATACCAGTTGAGGCCGACGGTGATGTTCTCCTGCTTGCCGCCGAACACGGCCATGTCGTTGAGATCGACATAGCTGTAGCGCGCCGCGATTTCCCATGCGCCGGTGCCGCCGGTCATGTCCCAGAAGAAAGGATTGGCCGGCTTCACGCCGCCGAGCGAGCCCGACGATGCGCCGTACCTCCGCTTCTCTCCGGTCAGAATGTAACCGGCCTGCACGTAACCGCCCTTGAAGTGCAGATCGGGCAGCGCGAAGCGGGAGATGGAGTAGTCGAAATATTCGCCCTGGGCGTGGAAGCTGCCGACGGTTGCGGCGGCTTCGGCGCTCAGCACCAGCGCGTTGTTGACGTTGGCGAGCGCGCCGGTGTCGAGCACGCGGGTCGGATCGATACGCACCTCGATGCGTTCGCGCATCCGGATATCGTTCACGCCGGGCGCCCCGCCTGTGTCCGCAAGATACAGCACGTCGCCACCGAACAGGAACGCACCGGCATCGGTGTTGATCGGCGCGAACACAAGGCGGCCGGTCGCGGCGTAAGGCACGCGCAGAGAGTGATCGTAGCCGGTGGTCGGCCCGGTCAGGTAGGCACCGGCCCACCACCAACTGTCGTTGGCACGCACACCGAAGGCCGCGCGATTGTCGCCGGCGCCGAGGTCGGTCGCCAGCACCTGCGAGGAAGCGCGCTCCATGAAGGTGATGTTGTTGGAGCTGGTGGCTTCGTCGAGCGTATACGGCACATCCATGTAGCCGCCCTCGATCCGCATATTCCTGAAGCCCTTGTATGAAACGTAGGCGTTATTCAGCGTCACGGTGCCGTCCTGCGAGCCGCCGCCGTCGACAATCAGCGCATATTCCCAGTCGCGCGCGAAAACGCCGGTGAGGCCGATACGGGCGCGGCGCGCATTGACGCCGTTTTGCAGGTCCTGCGGCGAGGTGGCGGCCGAGTTCGGACGGTAGGAATAGCCGCCGACGTCGAAGTGCAGACGACCGGTGATGCCGACGCAGTTGTAGCCATCCGCCGTGCAGATGGTGGGCCGGTTGCCCTTCATCGACACCAGCACGTCCGGCGGCGCGAACTTCGCCTTGGTCGGCATGTAGCCGGCGCTGGCGTTGAGGAAGGTCTTCTGCTGAACTTTATCGAGCTTCTTTTCGAGCGCGCGAATTTGCTTTTGCAGGTTTTCGACCTGTTCGGCGGTGGCCGATTGCGCGTGCGCTTGCACGGCGCCGAGCGAACCGGCGAGCGTGATCGCCCCCAAGATGAGTTTCGTTTTTGTCGACATGACATTCCCCTGTTGTCGAGACAAACTGCTCCAGCTCCCGCGGCATCGCTGCCGCAGGCCGGATCGATTTTTGTTTTTGGGTCGATGTTGTTGTGTGGCTCGCCTTACGGCGAAAGAGATCGTCCCCAGCAAGCCTCATTCGAAGCTCGGGCGGAAACTAGAAACGTTCGGTTACAGTTGTGCGACACGCGACCAATTGTTGTGCGGCGTCGCGCCGCAGGGCGCGTCGCGTTCTTCATGTGCGTCGCGGCCGAGCGCCGTTTGTCCGATGATCAACAGCAAAACGCGCGGAGGGCATTCACCGTCCGCGCGCGATAAAATATTCGATGATGGCGATCGATCTTGCGATCGCGTCGATCACCAGCCTTCAAGCACGATCTTGCCGCGCGAGGTTGCGGTTTCGATCTGCGCATGGGCGCGCTTGAGATTCGCGGCGTTGATCGTGCCGTAGGTTTGATTGAGGGTGGTGCGCAGCACGCCCTTCTCGATCAGATCGGAGACATCGTTGAGCAGATGATTCTGCGCGATCATGTCGGGGGTCTGAAACGAACTGCGGGTGAACATCGATTCCCAGTGGATCGACGCCGCCTTGCCCTTGAATGCTGCGATGTTGAAGTCCGGCGGATCGTCGATCAGGCCGAACCGGCCTTGCGGGGCGATGATGTCGGCAAGCGCCTTGTAGTGCCGGTCGGTCATCGTAAGGCTCGCGATCAACGCCACCGGCGGCAGTTTCAAGGCGTCGATCTGCGCTTTCATCGGCTGCGTATGGTCGATGACGGCGTGCGCTCCGAGATCGCGGCACCAGGCCTGTGTTTCCGGTCGTGAGGCGGTCGCGACCACGGTGAGGCCGGTGAGGCGGCGCGCCAGCTGGATCAGGATCGAGCCGACACCGCCGGCGCCGCCGACGATCAGCAGCGTGCGCGGATCGAGGCTCTTGCCTGGCGCCGCGCCGAGCCGGTCGAACAGCAATTCCCATGCAGTGATTGAGGTGAGCGGCAGCGCGGCCGCCTGCGCGAACGACAGCGTCGCCGGCTTGCGGCCGACGATGCGTTCATCCACCAGATGATATTCCGCGTTGGTGCCCTGACGCAGGATCGAGCCGGCGTAGAACACCTCGTCGCCCGGCTTGAAGAGCGTCACGTCCTTGCCGACCACATCCACAACGCCGGCCGCGTCGTAGCCGAGAATCTTGTGCTCGCCGGCCGGCGGCGCGGCGCGCTTGCGCACCTTGGTGTCGACCGGATTGACCGAGACGGCCCTGACGGCGACGCGGATGTCGCGCGGACCCGGCTCGGGAACGGCGGCTTCGAAATCGACCAGCGCCTCGGCGGCGTCGATCGGAAGCGATTGTGTATATCCTACGGCCTTCATGTCGGATTCCCCTGGGTCACGTTCTTGTTCCGCCACTTGCTAGTTCGGCCACTTGGGCGTCGATTGCAAGCAGGGGCGCAACTGGTAAAACGTCGGACCACGACAGGGTCGGCGGCGCCTCCGGCCCGATTCGGCTTTTGGCCCGAAAATCGGCCAACAGGCGCGAAAATGCCGCCTTTTGCTTCTCTTGAGGAGGCGGGATGCCTATATCTCGCCTCTCACATCGGGAATCGCTTCATGACGTCACTTCGCCTGTTCGCCCTGCCGCTGCTCGTTTTGACCGTGCTGGCGCCCGCCCATGCCCAGGACCGCCGCGTGCCGGCGTCGCAGAACGAGTTGCGGCTGTCTTATGCGCCGATCGTACAACGGGTGACGCCGGCGGTGGTCAACGTCTATGCCGCCAAGGTGGTGCAGAACCGCAACCCGCTGCTGGACGATCCCATCTTTCGTCGCTTCTTCGGGGTGCCGGGCCAGCAGCCGGAACAGATGCAGCGTTCGCTCGGGTCTGGCGTCATGGTCGATGCCTCGGGGCTGGTGGTGACCAACAACCACGTCATCGAGGGCGCCGATCAGGTGAAGGTCTCGCTCGCCGACAAGCGCGAGTTCGAAGCCGAGATCGTGTTGAAAGATACCCGCACTGATCTGGCGGTACTGCGTCTGAAGAACACCAAGGAAAAGTTCGTGACGCTCGACTTCGCCAACTCCGACGACCTGCAGGTCGGCGACGTGGTATTGGCGGTGGGGAATCCGTTCGGCGTCGGCCAGACCGTGACGCATGGCATCGTCTCGGCCCTGGCGCGCACGCAGGTCGGCATCACCGACTATCAGTTCTTCATCCAGACCGACGCGGCGATCAACCCGGGCAACTCCGGTGGTGCGCTGGTGGACATGACCGGCAAGCTGGTCGGCATCAACACTGCGATCTTCTCGCGGTCGGGCGGATCGCAGGGAATCGGCTTCGCCATTCCCGCCAACATGGTGCGGGTGGTGGTGGCGTCCGCCGAACACGGTGGCAAGGCGGTGAAGCGGCCGTGGCTCGGCGCGCGCCTGCAGGCGGTGACGCCGGAGATCGCCGAAACGCTCGGACTGCCGCGGCCGGCTGGTGCGCTGGTGGTCAAGGTAGTGCCCGGCAGTCCGGCGGCGCGGGGCGGACTGAAACTGTCCGACCTCATCGTCTCGGTGGACGGCCAGAGCGTCGACGATCCGAATGCCTTCGGCTATCGCTTCGCGACACGGCCGATCGGCGGCACCACGCAGGTCGAGGTGCAACGAGGCGGCAAGGCGATGAAGCTTGCGATTCCCCTCGAGGTGGCGCCCGATACCAACCGCAACGAGATCGTCATCACCAGTCGCTCCCCGTTCCAGGGCGCGCGGGTCGCTAACATTTCGCCGGCGGTGGCCGATGAACTGCGCCTCGACAATGACGACGGCGTGGTGATCACCGAACTCGCCGACGACGGCACCGCCGCAAATGTCGGATTCAAAAAGGGCGACGTCATCCTCGCCGTCAACGGCGTTACCATCAACGATACCGAGGACCTCCGACGCGTGACGCGCGAGCGTAGCCGGCTGTGGCGCATCACCGTGTTGCGTGGCGGCCAGCAGATTCAGGTGACCCTCGGCGGGTAAGTGAGGCGCCTTCTTCACCTCGCCTCGCGTGCGGGAGAGGTCGGCGCGCGGCGCCGGGTGAGGGGGCGTTACGAAAGTATCGGACATGAGTCGCGTTATTTCTGTGGCCACTCACTCCAACCCTCTCCCCGCACACCGGGAGAGGGGGAAGCATCAGGCATGAACGCAAAGCGCGCGGCATCGTCATCGAATCTCTTCTCCGCCGCAGGGCTGGAGCAGGATGCGCCGCGTCCGTTGCCGGAGCGGTTGCGGCCGCGCAAACTCGCCGACGTGGTGGGGCAGGATCACATCCTCGGCCCCGACGGCGCGCTGACGCGAATGCTGGAAACCCGCACGCTCGGCTCGCTGATCTTCTGGGGACCGCCCGGCACCGGCAAGACCACGGTGGCGCGGCTGCTGGCGGATGCCACCGAACTGCATTTCGAACAGATTTCGGCGGTGTTTTCCGGCGTCGCCGATCTCAAGAAGGTGTTCGACGCCGCGCGTGCGCGGCGCGAGACCGGCGAGGGCACGCTGTTGTTCGTCGACGAGGTGCATCGCTTCAACCGCGCCCAGCAGGACTCGTTTCTGCCGGTGATGGAAGACGGCACCGTGGTGCTGGTCGGCGCCACCACCGAGAATCCGTCGTTCGAACTCAACGCGGCGCTTTTGTCGCGCGCGCGTGTGCTGGTGTTTCATTCGCTCGATGCCGAAGCCATCGAAAAACTGTTCGCGCAGGCGGAGCGGCTCGAGGGTCGGACGTTGCCGCTCGACGCCGAGGCGCGCGCCGCGCTGGTGCGGATGGCGGACGGCGACGGGCGTGCCGCGCTGACGCTCGTCGAGGAGGTCTGGCGCTCGGCGCGTGCGGGCGAGACGTTCGATGCCGCGCAGTTGCAGGACATTCTGCAGCGTCGCGCGCCGATCTACGACAAGTCGGCGGACGGCCACTACAATCTGATCTCTGCGCTGCACAAGTCGGTACGCGGCTCCGATCCCGATGCCGCGCTGTATTATCTCGCGCGCATGTTCGATGCCGGCGAAGATCCGCTGTTCCTGGCGCGGCGCGTGGTGCGGATGGCGGTGGAGGATATCGGCCTCGCCGATCCGCAGGCGCTGGTGATCTGCAACGCCGCCAAGGATGCCTACGATTTCCTCGGCTCGCCGGAGGGCGAACTCGCCATCGCGCAGGCGGTGATCTATCTCGCCACCGCGCCGAAATCCAACGCCGCCTACAAGGCGTTCGGCGCGGCGATGCGTACGGCGAAGAACGCGGGCTCGCTGCTGCCGCCGAAGCACATCCTCAACGCGCCGACCAAGCTGATGAAGTCCGAAGGTTACGGCGGCGGCTATCAATACGATCACGATATGCCCGATGCATTTTCCGGTCAGGACTACTTTCCGGAGGCGCTCGGGCGCCAGACCTTCTACAATCCGCCGGATCGCGGTTTCGAACGTGAAATCCGCAAGCGGCTGGACTATTGGGCGAAGCTTCGGCGCGACAAGGCGCGCGACGCATGATGTGGGATCGAGTGCAGATGACGGGACGTGGGTTCGCGGGAATGGTGTTGGGGCTGATGCTGATCGCGCTTTCCGGCGCAGCGCAGGCCGAGACGGTGGAGGTTGCACCGGGTGTCCAGGTCACCAAAACGACGTTCGACGCGCCCGCGGACGAGCAGCCCTTCTACGGTTTCGAAACCAGGACGACGGCGCAGCGCGCGGCTGACAAGAAACTGGTATCGGACCTGATCGCGGCGGCGGGCTCGCGCGAGCAGGCGTTCGAGGCCGTCTCCATTCGCGGATGGAAGGCGATCCAGGGCGGCCGGATGGTGGAGGCTGCCAAGCGCTTCAATCAGGCCTGGCTGGTGATGCCGGAGCGAAGCGCCGTCTATCATGGGCTTGCGATGGTCGCGCAGATGCGATTCAACGACCTCGCTTTCGCCGACGAACTGTTCACGCAGGCTTACAGGCAGCCGCATCCGCTCAAGGCGCTCAATGCCGATTATGGCCGTTTGCTCCTGATGCAGAAGCGTTATCGCGATGCGCAGCCGGTGCTGGAAAAGGCGGTGGCGGACACCGCCGATTTCGGCGACGCCTGGGCGTATCTCGCCTTCGCGAAGTTGCAGAACGGCGACAAGCCCGGCGCGTGCGCGGATGCCGAACAGGCGCGCAAGCGCAAACCCTCGCGCGGCACGGTGCGGGATCTGGCGCATATCGAGAAAGACGCCCAATGCAAATAAAGGTCATCTCATGAGCCGCCGCGTCAAACGCCCGCTCGCGAAGAAATCCGAACGCGCCAAGCCCGCGCGCGGCGGCAAGAAGGTTGGTGGCCGCAAGTCGGCTTCCCCGTCTCCCCGAAGCGAAGCGAAGCGGCGGGGCGGCGAGGGCGAGTTTGGCTCGCGCCGCCATCCGGAGGCGCGAGGCGGTTCTCACGCCGAGCCGCGAAGGGCGACGGCCTCGTCCTTCGAAGCGCGCGGGAAAGAACGCGCACCCCAGAACGAGGCTGCGTCCAGGCAGGACGCGCCACTGCCGACGAAGGTGCAAACCGTGACCGTCACCGCCGACGAAGCCAACATGCGCGTCGATCGCTTTCTCGAAGCGCGATTTCCCGGCCTGTCGTTCTCGCACATCCAGCGCATCGTGCGAAAAGGCGAGTTGCGGGTGGATGGCAAGCGCGCCGACAGCAAGGATCGGCTTGAGGAAGGGCAGAGCGTTCGTATTCCGCCGCTGAAACTCGATGCGCCGAAGGTGACGCATGTCTCCGAGGCGCAGCAGAAGACGCTCGATGCGCTGAAGGCGATGACGCTCTATGAGGACGCCGACGTCATGGTGCTGAACAAGCCCGCCGGGCTCGCGGTGCAGGGCGGCTCCGGCATGACGCGGCATGTCGATCAGATGCTGGAGGCGATGCGCGATGCCAAAGGGCAGAAGCCGCGCCTGGTACATCGGCTCGATCGCGAAACCGCAGGGTGTCTCCTGATCGCCAAGACTCGCTTCGCCGCGTCGGCGCTGACCGGTGCATTCCGCCATCGCTCGGCGCGCAAGATCTATTGGGCGCTGGTGGCGGGCGTGCCGAAACCCAAGCAGGGCCGCATCTCGACCTATCTCGCCAAGGAGGAGAACGAGGAAGAGTCCATCATGCGCGTCGCCGCCCATGGCGACGAGGGCGCAAGCCATGCCGTGACTTACTACGCGGTGGTGGAGACCTCGGCGCAGAAACTCGCCTGGGTATCGCTGAAGCCGGTGACGGGGCGGACGCATCAGTTGCGCGCGCATATGGCGCACATCGACCACGCCATCATCGGCGATCCGAAATACTTCAACAAGGAGAACTGGCAGTTGCCGGGTGGCATCCAGAACCGGCTGCATCTGTTGGCGCGCCGCATCGTGATTCCGCATCCGCGTGGCGGCGTGATCGACGCCACCGCCCCGCTGCCGCCGCACATGTTGCAATCGTGGAACCTCCTCGGGCTGGAGGCGGATCGCTTCGATCCGATTGAGCACGCGCCGGAGGAATGAGATCTTGTGTTTCGGCGGCGGCGTCACGACGTATCGGACATGAACATATCGCGCGTGAAATGCCTGTCCATTGTCATGCTCGGCGTCGTACTGGCGCTGGCGTCGTACGGCCCCGCAACGGCGCAGCTATTCGGGCCGAATGCGACGCCGACGAATCCGCCGCCGCCTCCACCGCCCCCGCCGCCGAAGATCGACGTGCCGGCGGTGCCGAAGCTCGACGCAGCGCCGCAACAGCCGAAGTCGAGGGGATCGCGGCGCGGCTCGTTTGGAGATCGCGTCATCGATTGCCTGGATCGCGGCGCGGCGGCGGGCATGAATTCGGGCGAGCGCGCCGCTTATTCGCGCGCTTGCGCCAACCAGTGAGAGGCAACCATGCGTGAACTGTTCGAAGACGTTGCCGCCAATGCGTCGCTCGATCCGCAGGAGGCGGTGCGCCAGACCTCGCGCGCGCCGCAGCGCAAACGCTTCTATGAGTCCGCCGCCATTGAGGAGACGGACGGCGGTTTCGCGATTGCGCTGGACAGCAAGCCCGTGCGCACGCCGACCGGTGAGCGGCTGGCCGTGCCGACGCGCGAGATCGCGCAGGCTATCGTCGAGGAATGGAATGCGCAGGGCGAACTGATCGATCCGATGACCATGCCGCTGACGCGGCTCGCCAACAGCGTGATCGCCGGCGTGGTCGGTAACGTCGACGCGGTGCGCGCCGATGTTGCCAGGTATTTCGAAACCGATCTGCTGTTTTATCGTGCCGCGCATCCCGAAGCGCTGGCGGCGCGCGAGGGCGAACACTGGGACCCGGTGCTGTTCTGGGCGACCGATGAACTGGGTGCCCGCTTCGTGCTGGCGGAAGGCATCGTGCATGTGCGGCAGCCGGAACCGGCCGTCGCGGCCGCCACAGCGGCACTGCCGGAAGATCCGTGGGCCATCGCGGCGCTGCACATCGTCACCACGATCACGGGCTCGGCGCTGCTGGCGCTGGCGCTGGCGCGCGGCGCACGCACGGCGGACGAGGTGTGGGCAGCTGCGCATGTCGACGAGGACTGGAATATCGCGCAGTGGGGCGCCGATGCCGAAGTGATGGCGCGGCGCAATTTACGGTTGCGGGATTTCCGCGCCGCAGCCTTTGTGCTGGCCGCAAACGACACGCCACAGCCGAGAAGTTAACGAGAGGTTTAGAGGCGCGGCGTTAATCTGCGGCGGCAACAGGACAGCCGCAGCATGGCGATCTCGATCAATCCGATCTTTCCGGTCATTGCCGCGCAGGGCGTGCCGGCCGAAGTCGTGCTGCAGCCCGGCACCGTGATCGACGCGCAGGTGCTCAAGGTGCTCGCCAACAATGCGGTGCGCATCGCCATCGCCAATCTCTCCATCGAGGTGATGTCGGAGATTCCGTTGCAGGTCGGGCAGAGTTTGCAACTCGCGGTGTCGCAGACGCAGGACGGCATTCGGCTCGCCGTCGTCGGGCAGTCGCCGGCATCCGCACCGTCGCTGGTGCCCAGCGACACGGTGACGATCGCATCCGACATGCCGGCAAATGCCGTTGCGAAGCCGGCCGCGGCCACGCCGGTTTCGCGCGAGGGGCTGACGGCGCTGCAGGCGCTGGCGGTGTCGGCGGCCGCGCAATCGGCCGCGACCCGGCAAGCCGGCCTGTCGCAACTGTTCGCGGATGTGCAGGCGGCTGCCCTGACCGGCAATCTGCCCGCGCATTTGCAACAGGCGGCGGCGCAACTGCTGGCGCGGCGTCCATCGCTCGATGGCACGCTATCTGGAAATGACATCAAAACGGCGTTGCAGAACTCCGGCCTGTTGCTGGAGCGGACGCTGGCAACCGGCGCACCGGCAGCGAGCGGTGCAATGCCGGATCTGAAGGCCGCGCTGCTGGTGTTCAAGCAAATGCTGTCGCTGCAACTCGATCAGGTCGCGACCACGCAAGGGCCATCGCAACCTTCGCCGAACCCGCAAGCGACAGCGGCTGCGGAAGCGGCCGCCCGCTTGGGAAGCGCGGCGTCGCCGTCGCTGATGCCGGACCTCGATGTGCAGGAGATTCTGCTGCCGCAGGCACGCGTACCGGTCGCCGAGGATGTCGCGCGCGCGGGCACGCGCTTTGCCGCCGCGTCAAACGCGGCGAGTGCGCCGCTCGATGCGGTGGCGGCCAGGCTTGCACTCAATTTCTTGCAGGAAGCGGCGACGAGTCCGGAAGGCGCGCCGCGCTCGGCATCAACTGCGACAACGACGGACCTTGTCGATGAGGCGGTGCTGGTTCGCACCAATGTGCCGCCGCCACCGGTTCGCGGCGCAGCGCCGGCCGCGCAGGGGGTGGCGGTGGCGTCGCTCGCAGGCAATGCGTCAGTGTCGGACGTGATGCATCGCCTGCATGACGATGCCGATGCTGCCATCGCGCGCACCACCTTGCTGCAGGTCGCCTCGCTGCCGGATCGCACCGATACATTGGCCGCGCGCAACGATCCTGCCGTGCCACGCTGGAATTTCGAGATTCCGTTCGCGACGCCGATGGGAACGGCGGTGGCGCAGTTCGAGATCGCGCGCGACGGCGGCGGCGTCGAGGTCGAGGCGGCCAAGCGCGTCTGGCGCGCGCGGTTCTCGCTCGATGTCGAGCCGGCCGGGCCGGTTCATGCGGTGGTGTCGCTGAGCGGCGAGACCACGTCGGTGCGAATGTGGGCGGAACGGCCCGCCACCGCCAGCCAGTTGCGCGCCGGCGTCACGCAACTGGGTCAGGCGCTGAGTCGTGCCGATCTCAAGCCCGGCGATATCGTCATTCGCGACGGAGCGCCGCCGCAAACCGCCGCCGCGCAAGCCGGCCATTTTCTCGATCGGGCGTCGTGATGACCGCGACCTCATCAAGGGATCACCTCGCGATCGCGCTGGAATACGATCATTCCGGCGCGCCGCGCGTGGTGGCGAAGGGGCGTGGCGCGCTGGGCGAAAAGATCGTCGAGGTGGCGAAGGCGCACGACATTCCCATCGAGGAAAACGAAGTGCTGGCCGGCGCGCTCGCCCATGTCGAGCTGGGCGACGAGATTCCGGCGGAGCTTTACAAGGCGGTGGCCGAAGTGCTGGTGTTCGTGTTGCGACTATCGGGCCGCGTGCGCTGAGCCACGCAAGGACTGTCATCGTTTGACCACGATGCGGTTGAAAGTGCCCGTGTGAACTGAAACGGGACCATTCGATGCTCACTCGCCGTCATGCGCTCGCCAGCGTTGCCGCTGCCATCGCCTTGCCGCGCCTCGCGCAAGCCAACGTCGCGCCACCGCGCAGCGAAATTCGCGACAGCCTCGCCAAGCGCTTCGCCGATGCCGGAACGGCGGGCACCTTCGTCGGCTACAAGACCGACGATTATCTGATCGTCGCCAGCGATCCGACGCGCTCCGGTGAAGCGATCCTGCCGGCATCGACCTACAAGGTGCCGCATTCGGTCATCGCGCTGGAGACCGGCGTGGTCGCCGACCCCGACAAGGACGTGTTCAAGTGGGATGGCGTGACGCGCGCGTTTCCCGACTGGAACAAAGATCACACCCTGCGTTCGGCGATCGCGGCCTCGGCCGTGCCGGTGTATCAGCAGATCGCGCGACGTATCGGCGAGGAGCGGATGCAAAAATACGTCGATCTGCTCGACTACGGGAATCACAATATCGGCGGCGGCATCGACAAGTTCTGGCTCACCGGCGATCTGCGCATCGATCCGATTCAGCAGATCGATTTCCTCGACCGGCTGAGGCGCGGTGCGCTGGCGGTGTCGAAGCGCAGTCAGGACCTGACCCGCGATATTCTACCCGTGGAGAAGATCGGGGAGGCGGTGATCCGCTACAAAACCGGACTGATCGGCATCGACGACCGCACCGAGGCGGGCAAGGTCCGTCCCTCGGTCGGCTGGCTGGTCGGTTGGGTCGAGAAGGACAGCAAGGCGACCGTGTTCGCGCTCAATCTCGACATCCGCGAGCCCCGCCACACCGCCGCTCGGATGCCGCTGACGAAGCAACTGCTCGAAGACATCGGGGCGATTTGATTCCTTCGAATCGTCATTGCGAGGAGCATCAGCGACGAAGCAATCCAGTTCTTGCGTCCTGGCTTTCTGGATTGCTTCGCTTCGCTCACAATGACGACCAAGCCTTCGCGGCTAGCCGCGCGCGGCCTTGCCGATGCGGCCAAGATGGGTGAAGCCGAATCCGGCGTCGTATTTGAGGCCGAAGCCAAGCGCGCGGTCGATGCCGATATGCGCCATCCAGATCATGGCGATGGACAGCGTCAATGGCATCGCGAGGGCAAAGCCGATCACCGAGAGGGTCAGCGGCAGCATGTAGGTATGCAGGGCATTGTAGAAGGCCGCGCCGGCGCGAGGCCCCGCCAGATAGGCAAGAAAGCTGAGGTCCGGCACGAAGAACAACACGGCGTAGATCCACCAGGAGCCGCCCCAGACTCCGTAAAGCAGGGTCATGCCCGCGAACAGCGTCAGCCCCTCGATCCGCAACAGGGTGTTGACCCCGCCGGTGGCGGTTCCGGCGGCGGGTTCGGTGGAGGTAGCGGTCATAGGGTCTCTCCTCGCGGGCGGGCTGCCCCGAACATAGGGATTGCGACCGGAAATTGCATCGTTTCTCCGGTTTCCATCCCGGAAACCCACATGATAGAAAGCTCCCAAGACGCACAAGGGGTGGCGCCCGCCGCCCGCATTGATGGCTGGGACCTAATGACCGACATTCTGGAATCTCTCGAGGCGCGGCGCGCCGGTGCGAAACTCGGCG
>ERZ778029.1865-NODE-1865-length-15679-cov-4.046979_pt1 | contig 15679 bp, 16 predicted proteins | sample MGYA00375759_ERZ778029 | MGnify/ENA primary metagenome ERZ778029 (study PRJEB29350, sample SAMN05389819) | bioreactor metagenome | isolation source: Ammonium sulfate bioreactor | place: South Africa: University of Cape Town | collected 2014-04-04 ...
GAGCCGGACGACTTCTTCGCAGCGATCGAGGCCGGAGCCGACACGTTCGACTGCGTGATGCCGTCCCGGGTCGCCCGCAACGCCGCCATCTACACGGCGTCCGGCCGCTACAACGTCAACACCGCGGCCAGCCGGCGCGACTTCCGTCCGCTCGAGGAGGGTTGCGACTGCTACACCTGTGCGCACTACACCCGGGCCTACCTGCACCACCTGTTCAAGGCCAAGGAGATGCTCGCCGCGACGCTGGCGACCATCCACAACGAGCGGTTCACCGTCCGCCTCGTCGACGACATCCGGGCCAGCATCGAGGCCGGCCGTTTCGCCGAGTTCCGGACGGAGTTCCTGGGACGCTACATCGCCGGACGCCGGCAGGGCGGGGGGCTCGGGCCGGCAGAAGGTTCGTGCTAGCTGATGGTCGTTCTGGCGGGGGAGTGCCGGACGGGGTCGCGTTGGTGCTAGCTGGTGGTGGTTCTCAGAACGCAGACCGATGCCACAACCACCATGGTCTAGCACGACTGCCGCGATGCCCCTCCGAAGCCCCTGACAACGACCACGATCTAGCATCGCCCTCTGGCCGGGGCGGCGTACTGTCGAGCTCCGCTCTATTGTGAGCCGACAGCTGATTCGGCTCGGTGTCCGAGGAGGCGGAGGTGGACGGCGTGAGCTGGTGGACGAAGCTGTTCGGTGGTGGCAGGCGAGCTCCGCTGACGCCCGAGGGGGAAGCGCGGCTGGCCGCGGAGGCGCGGCTCGACGAGCAGCGCCGGAAGGTGATCGAGGACTACCGCAGTCACGGCAAGTACTGAGTTGAGGATTCGCGGCGCTTGACCCAGGCGATCACCCGGTAGGTGACGGGCAGCATCACCGTCTCGACGCCGACCTTGTAGACCCAGCCGACGACGGTGTAGTTGATCAGCGCCGGCCAGGGGATCGACTCCCCGCCGAACACGTTGCCCAGCGGCCCGAAGGCGATCAGGCAGAAGACCACGGTGTCGGCGAACTCACCCACGACGGTCGATCCGAGCAGCCGCACCCACAGGTGGTCGGTGCCCCAGCGCTGCTTGATCTTCACCAGCACGTACGCGTTGAGCAGCTGGCCGGCCAGGTAGCCGAGCAGGCTCGCCACCACGATCCGCGGGACGAAGCCGAGGACGGCGTGCCAGGCGTCCTGGTTCGGCCAGTCGGCCGCCGGCGGCGCCGCGTCCACCACGAGGAAGGTCAACGACATCAGGGCGGCCAGCACGAAACCGGTGATGATCGCCCGGTTCGCCCGGCGCAGCCCGTACACCTCGGCCAGGACGTCGCCGAGGATGTAGGTCAGCGGGAACAGGATCGCCCCGCCGTCGGTGATGATCGGCAGCAACTGCACGCCGGCCACGTCCACCCGGGGGCCGAAGGCGATCAGCTTGGTGGCGCCGATGTTCGAGATCAGCAGCATCCCGACGAAAGCCGCCAGCACCAGGTCGTAGCTACCCCTGTGGGACTCGACGGCGGACGTGGGTGCGGACACGAGAGCGCATCCTAACCGAGTCGATGGCTGTCCAGCAGACCCAGCTGGTAGTGCACTGCGCTGTCGGTCCGCTCGACATCCCCGCTTGCCAGGAGGTCGAGCAGGGCTCCGCGCAGGATCGCCAGCGTGAGGGTGCGTTGGGCGGTGCCGGTGGCCGTGTCGCGTTCGTCCGCGCGCTGGCAGCCGGCCAGTACGTCGAGCCAGTCCGTGACGGTCGCGGTGGCGAAGCCGGCCCACGCCCCGTCCGGCTCGATCAGCGACCGGGCGTAGGCCTCCGTCCACAATCTCAGCAGCGCACGGTGGTCGTCGGCCCGCAGCCACGCCCAGATCTCGCCGGCCGCCGTGGTCAGCCCGGCCGAGTGCTCGCCGTCCGTCCGGATGCGGGCCAGCAGCGCCAGCTCGTCCGCCCTCGCCCGCTCCAGCAGCGCCCGGACCAGCCCGTCCTTGTTCCCGAAGAGGAACATCAGCACCCGCGGGCTGCTCCCCACGGCGGCGGCCAGTGGACGCAGCGACAGGTCGGTCAGGCCCTGGTTCAGGACGTACCGATAGGCCGCCTCGAGTAGCTCGACTCTTCTCGCGGACGGCCGTGCGGGATTCGCTGCCATGCGAGCTAGCCTAAGATACTGAAACAGTCGTGTCAGTAGATGATGGATGGGAGGACGCACGATGGCTGACGCAGGCCCGCAGCGAGAGATCCGCATTCGCCCGGCGGGCCGGCCCGGTGATCTCGGCTGGGTGCTAATGGTCCATGGCGAGGTCTACGACAGCGAGTTCGGCTGGAACCACGAGTTCGAGGCACTCGTCGCCCGGATCGTCGCCGACTTCGCCGGGAGCCATGACCCTGCCCGCGAAGCAGGGTGGATCGCCGAGGTGGACGGGAAGCGCGTCGGCTGCGTCTTCCTGGTGGACGCCGGCAAGCCGGCTGTCGCCAAGCTGCGGATCCTGCTCGTCACTCCTGAGGGGCGCGGGTTCGGCATCGGGAGCCTGCTGGTCGACGAGTGCCTGCGATTCGCGCGCTCCGCCGGCTATGCCGAGGTGGTCCTGTGGACCAACGATGTGCTCGCCTCGGCGCGGCGCATCTACCAGAGTGTCGGCTTCACGCTCGTCGACGAGAAGCGCCACCACAGCTTCGGCAAGGAGCTGGTCGGCCAGGACTGGACGCTCCGACTCCGGTGACGCGCGGTGACCGGCTCACCCGATAACCCTTGTCGTTCGGCCAGTCGCACGTTCGACACAGCGGGGCGTCGGCACCAGGCCATCGCAGGTGTGTGCGTGCGTTGCCTGCCCGCCCGTGCGGCGGACGTGGCAGGCTAGGGACATGAGCGACTACGACGAAGCCGTCCCGGACGAGCAGGAGCAACTCGACCAGCTGCAGCCCGAACAGACCCTGGTCGATCGCGGCGTCGACGACGTCCTCGACGAGGGCTACACCACGCCCGAGAACTGGTCGCCCGCGCAGGGCTACGGCAACACGGCCGAGGAGATGCGGAAGGGCGAGACGCTCGACATGCGGGTGACCCAGGAACAGCCGGAGCCGGTCAAGGACGAGACTCCGTGGAACCCGGATCCGTCCGAGGAACGCGAGGTCGGCCACCAGCGCGCCGGCCGTCTGGTGGACGCCAACGACGGCTACCCCGGCGAGGACACCGAGAAGGAGAGCATCGGCCACGATGTCGGCATCGACGGTGGGGCGGCCAGCGCGGAGGAAGCTGCGATGCACATCATCGACGACTTCGACGATGACGATGACTAGCCCGCGGTGAACGCGCTCGACAGCATCCTCTATCCGCCGATCGAGCCGTACGCCACCGGCACGCTCGACGTCGGCGACGGCCAGCAGCTGTACTGGGAGGAGTGCGGCAACCCGGACGGCAAGCCCGCGGTCTTCCTCCACGGCGGTCCCGGCGGCGGGATCGTCCCCGACTACCGGCGTTACTTCGACCCGTCCGCCTACCGGGTGGTGCTGTTCGACCAGCGCGGCTGCGGACGCAGCACCCCGCACGCCTCCACACCGGACGCCGATCTCGGCACCAACACGACCTGGCACCTGGTCGCCGACATCGAGAAACTCCGCGTCGACCGCGGCATCGAGGCATGGCTGGTCTTCGGCGGCTCCTGGGGGAGCTCGCTGGCGCTGGCGTACGCCGAAGCTCACCCCGACCGGGTCACCGAACTGGTGCTGCGCGGCATCTTCACGCTGCGCCGCAGCGAACTCGACTGGTACTACAACGGGGGAGCGGGCAACATCGTCCCGGAGTGGTGGCGGCGGTTCGAGTCCGTGCTGCCGCAGGGTTTCACCGGCGACCGGATCGCCAGGTTCAACGAGCTGCTGTTCGACCCGGACCCGGCCGTCCACCTCCCCGCCGGCCTGGCATGGACGACCTGGGAGGCGGCGACGTCCCACCTGGAGTTCTCAGCCGAGCACGTGGAGGAGTTCTCCGACCCGGCCTTCGCGCTCGCGTTCGCCCGGATCGAGAACCACTACTTCGTCAACGGCGGCTGGTTCGCCGAGGGCCAGCTGCTGGCCGAAGCCGACCGGATCCGGCACATCCCCGGCGTGATCGTGCAGGGACGCTACGACCTGCCCTGCCCGGTCACGACGGCGGACGCGCTGCACCGGGCCTGGCCGGAAGCCGACTACCACGTCGTCCTTGCCGGGCATGCCGCCAGCGAGCCGGCGATCGCTGCGGAGCTGGTCGCGGCCACCGACCGGTTCGCTGTCGGTGCCGCTGGGTAGGATGCTCTCCTGAGCTTCAGCAGGCGATTCGCCTGATCTACCAGGAGGAACACTGAGTCAACCAGACAGCGTGGTCCCACAGAGCGCGGACGCCGAGCGTCGAGTCGCGATCCCGGCGTCGATCAACATGGTCGCCGTGCTCGGGCCCAGGGACGAATACCTGCACATCCTCGAGAAGGGGCTGGACGCGGACATCCACGTCCGCGGCAACGAGATCACCTTCACCGGCACCCCACAGGACGTGGTGGCGGCCGCCGAAGTGCTCACCGAGCTGATCACGATCGTGCGCACCGGCCAGGGGCTCAGCCCCGACACCGTGGAGCGGGTGCTCGGAATGGCCGAGACCGAGGTGAGCGCCGCTGAGGTGCTGACCCAGAACATCCTGTCGACCCGCGGGAAGACGATCCGTCCCAAGACGCTCAACCAGAAGCGGTACGTGGACGCCATCGACGCCCACACCGTGATCTTCGGCATCGGTCCCGCAGGCACCGGCAAGACCTACCTCGCGGTGGCGAAGGCCGTCCAGGCGCTGCAGGCCAAGCAGGTGAACCGGATCATCCTGACCCGGCCGGCGATCGAGGCCGGGGAGCGGCTCGGCTTCCTGCCCGGCACGCTCAGCGACAAGATCGATCCGTACCTGCGTCCGCTGTACGACGCGCTGCACGACATGATCGACCCGGACTCGGTGCCGAAGCTGCTCACGTCCGGGACGATCGAGGTGGCGCCGCTGGCGTACATGCGTGGGCGCTCGCTCAACGATGCCTTCATCATCCTGGACGAGGCGCAGAACACCTCGGCGGAGCAGATGAAGATGTTCCTCACCCGGCTGGGCTTCGGCTCCAAGATGGTGGTCACCGGGGACGTCACCCAGATCGACCTGCCGTCCGGTTCGGTCAGCGGCCTGCGCATGGTCGAGGACGTCCTGGACGGCGTCACCGACATCGCTTTCTGCCGGCTGACCAGCCACGACGTGGTCCGGCACCGCCTGGTCGGCCGGATCGTCGCCGCGTACGACCGCTACGAGGCCCACGCACCCAAGCCGAGGACGAGCAGATGATCGACGTCAACAACGAGTCCGGTGTGAATGTGGACACCGAGCGACTCGTCCAGCTGGCCACGTTCGCGCTCGACGCGCTGCGGATCCACCCGCAGGCCGAGCTGTCGATCCTGCTGGTCGATGCCGACACGATGAGCGCCTACCACGAGAAATTCATGGGTGAGCCCGGCCCCACCGACGTGCTCAGCTTCCCGATGGACGAACTCCGCGCGCCCGACGAGGACGAGGAGCCGCCGGTCGGCCTGCTCGGCGACATCGTGCTGTGCCCCGAGGTCACGTCCGCCCAGGCGTCCGAGAACAGCCGGACGGCGGAGGCGGAGGCCGACTACCTGCTGGTCCACGGGCTGCTGCACCTGCTCGGCCACGACCACGCCGAGCCGGCCGAGAAGAAGGTCATGTTCGACCTCAACGACAAGCTGATCGCCGCCTGGAACGCGTCGCGTTCCTGACGGCCGGGAGATCTGGTGCGCTTCCGCGCGGCGGGCCGCCGCACGGTGGGCCTGGCCGACCTCGGTCCGCTCGCCCAACTGCGCGCCGGACGGCTGGGGCGGCGGATTCCGCAACTGCTGGTCGGGCTGTGGCTGTACGGCTTCGCGATGGCCATGTTCATCCGCAGCGGCCTCGGCCTCGATCCCTGGGACGTGTTCCACTCCGGCCTGCAGCGGATGCTCGGCTGGTCGTTCGGGACGGTGGTGATCGTCGTCGGGTTCGCCGTCCTGCTGCTGTGGATCCCGCTGCGGCAGTGGCCCGGTCTCGGCACCGTCGCGAACGCCGTGGTGATCGGGATCGCCACCGATGCCACTCTGGCCATCATCCCGCCGGCGACGAACTGGCCGGCAGCGTGGGCGCTGCTGATCGGCGGCCTGGTCGTGAACGGCCTTGCCGGCGGCCTGTACATCGGCTCCCAGCTCGGCCCCGGCCCGCGCGACGGCCTGATGACGGGCCTCACCCGGCGCACCGGGTGGTCGCTGCGGGTCGTCCGCACCGGGCTGGAGCTGTCGGTGCTGGCGATCGGCTGGCTGCTCGGCGGCGCGGTCGGCATCGGGACGGTGGCGTACGCGTTGGCGATCGGCCCGCTGGTGCAGTTCTTCCTGCCGCTGGTCACCGTCAGCCTGGACGTGCCCGACCGGGACGCGCCCGGCGACGACGTCCTGACGGCCGAGGGTCACTAAGATGATCCAACACCTGACCGAGCGAGGCGCGAACCGACGTTGACCCAGACCGACTGGATCCTGCTGGCCATCGCGGTGGTCTGCGTCCTGCTGGCCGCGCTGGTGACCGCGGCTGAGGCCGCGCTGGCAGCCATCTCGAAGTCCCGCGCAGAGGGCCTGGTCGCCGAGGGACGCCGCGGCGCCAACCGGCTGCTGCTGATCGCCCAGGACCCGGCGCCGTACGTGAACACCTCGTTCCTGCTGCGGATCCTGCTGGAGGTGGTCGCGACCGTGATCACCGCGCTGCAGTTCTTCGAGCACTTCGCCCAGACGTGGGAGCGGTTGCTGTACCCGGGGCTGACCATGCTCGCGGTGTCGTTCATTCTTCTCAGCGTGGCGCCGCGGACGCTGGGCCGGCAGCACGCGGCGTCGGTCGCGTTGGCGGCGTCGGCCCCGATCGGGGCGCTGGCCACGGTGTTCGCGCCGATCTCACAGGTGCTGATCCTGATCGGCAACGCGCTCACCCCGGGCAAGGGGTTCACCGAGGGACCGTTCACCTCCGAGGCCGAACTGCGCGAACTCGTCGACATGGCCGAGGCGCGGGAACTGATCGAGGCCGGTGAGCGGGAGATGATCCACTCGGTCTTCGAACTGGGTGACACCATCGTCAAGGAAGTCATGGTGCCGCGCACCGAGATGGTCTACATCGAGGCGTCCAAGACGCTGCGACAAGCGCTTTCGCTCGCGCTGAGGTCGGGCTTCAGCCGGATCCCGGTGATCGCCGACGACGTGGACGACGTCGTCGGCGTCCTCTACCTGAAGGACGTGATGCGGCGCCTGTACGACAACCCGCGGGCCGAGACGTCGGAGAAGGTCGCCTCGCTGATGCGTCCGCCCACCTTCTGCCCGGACTCCAAGCCGGTCGACGAGCTGCTGCACGAGATGCAGCTCAACCGCTCGCACGTGGTGATCGTCATCGATGAGTTCGGCGGGACCGCGGGCCTGGCCACCATCGAGGACGTCCTGGAGGAGATCGTCGGCGAGATCGTGGACGAGTACGACGACGAGGTCGCTCCGGTCACCCAGCTGGCTGAGGGGCGCTTCCGGGTGTCGGCGCGGCTCGGGGTCGAGGACCTCGGCGAGCTGTTCGGGCTGAAGCTCGACGACGACGACGTCGACACCGTGCTCGGGCTGATGGCCAAGGAGCTCGACAAGGTGCCGATCCCGGGCTCGGTCGTCACCTGGAACGGCATCGAACTGACCGCCGAGCGCGGCGAGGGCCGGCGCCACACCATCCAGACCGTGCTCGCCTCGCGCGTCCCCGATACCGCCGACGCGGCGGCCGAGGCGGCGGCGAGGCTGGCCGAGGAGTCGGCAGCGAGGAACACATGAGATCCGGTTTCGCCTGCTTCGTCGGCCGTCCCAATGCCGGGAAGTCGACGCTCACCAACGCGCTGGTCGGCGCCAAGGTCGCGATCGCGTCCTCGAAGCCGCAGACCACCCGGCACGCCGTCCGCGGGATCGTGAACCGACCGGACGCCCAGTTGGTGCTGATCGACACCCCCGGACTGCACCGTCCCCGGACCCTGCTCGGCGAGCGGCTCAACGACGTCGTCCGGGACACCTGGTCGGAGGTGGACGTGATCGGGGTCTGCCTGCCCGCCAACCAGCGGATCGGGCCAGGGGATGAGTACCTGGTGTCGCAGTTGGCGATGCTGGGCACCCAGGCCCACCTCGTGGCCCTGGCCACCAAGTCCGACCTGACGTCGCGGGCCCGGATGGCCCAGCACCTGCTGAAGATCGCCTCCCTGGAGGAGCAGTTCGGCATCCAGTGGGCCAGCATCATCCCGGTCTCCGCCCTCACCGACGACCAGGTCGACGTGGTCGCGGACGAACTGGTCAAGCTCCTGCCCGAGGGGCCCGCGCTGTACCCGGACGGCGAGGTGACCGACGAGCCGACCGAGACGATGATCGCCGAACTGATCCGCGAGGCCGCCCTCGAAGGCGTCCGGGACGAGCTGCCGCACTCGCTGATGGTGGTCGTGGACGAGCTGGGGGAACGCCCTGATCGACCTGCTGACAAGCCGTTGCTGGATGTCTATGCCTCGATGATCGTCGAGCGGGACTCGCAGAAGGGCATCATGATCGGGCATGCCGGCGAGCGGCTGAAGGAGATCGGGACGGTCGCCAGGAAGCAGATCGCCGAACTGGTCGGCATGCCCGTCCACCTCGACCTGAAAGTGAAAGTGCTCAAGGACTGGCAGCGAAACCCCAAGCACCTGAACCGGCTGGGGTTCTGACGTGGCCGGCGGGGAGGTGGCCTCGCGGTTGGCCACGGCCCGGGCGCGGGTGGAGGCAGCCTGTGCGGCCGCCGGTCGCCCCGCGGGTTCCGTCCGTGTGCTGCTGGCCACCAAGACCCAGCCGGCCGCGCTGATCCGCGAAGCCTTCGAACTGCCGGACGCGTCCGGCATGCTGCGCGGCGAGAACCGGGTGCAGGAACTCGTCGCCAAGGGTCCCGACCTGGCCGACCTGGACGTCGAGACCCACCTGATCGGGCCGCTGCAGTCGAACAAGGTCAACGCTGCGCTGCGGTGGGTCGGTTGCGTCGAGTCGGTGGACTCGGTGGAACTGGGCCGGCGGCTGGCGTCCCGGCTGGAGCCCGGCCGGGTGCTGGACGTGATGGTGCAGGTGAACGTCTCGGGCGAGGCGACCAAGAGTGGCGTCCGGCCTGACGAGGCGTTGGCGCTCGCCCGGGGGTTGGCTTCGACCGAGGGCCTCAGCCTGACGGGCTTCATGACCATCGGGGCCAACACCCCGGACGAGCAGGTGATCCGGGACGGCTACGCCGCCCTGCGACAGATCCGCGACGCGGCCGTCTCCGAGGGCCTGGCCGACCAGCTGGAGCTGTCCATGGGCATGACCGCCGACCTCGAACTCGCGATCGCCGAGGGCGCCACGATCGTCCGCCTCGGCACCGCAGTGTTCGGCCCCCGTCCGCCCGCCTGAACCGACGGGGACAGGTACTTCGGTTCAGACGGACGCATGAGCAGGGGCGAGCCGACGGGGACGGGGCGAACCGACGGGGACAGGTACTTCGGTTCAGACGCCGCTTGAACCGAAGTACCTGTCCCCGATGGTTCACCGATGGTTCAGTTCAGGATCTTGAACCGAAGTACCTGTCCCCGATGGTTCAGAATCCGGGCATGGGTTGGCGATGAGGTGATCGTGTGTCAGCATGGTTGACATGTCATGGGCGCGACTCCTGCTTGGTCGCCGCAGCGAGGCCTAGAACCAGATCAGGCCTCCTCGCTGCGGAGTTCTTCACGCGCCTGTCAGTCCGCACGCCAACCCAGCGAGGAAACCCATGACGACCCACACTTTCGGAACGCGTCCGCAGCCGGGCGCTCCCATCCAGCAACCCAGCCCGATGCCGTTCGGCCGGTACACCGCCTTCGAGCCGGTGGACGTGCCAGATCGCACTTGGCCGACGAAGAAGATCACCCAGGCGCCACGGTGGCTGACCACCGACCTGAGGGACGGAAACCAGGCGCTGATCGACCCGATGACGCCGTCGCGGAAGCGGAAGATGTTCGACCTGCTGGTCCGGATGGGCTACAAGGAGATCGAGATCGGCTTCCCGTCCGCCTCGCAGACGGACTTCGACTTCGTGCGCAGCCTGATCGAGACCGACGCCGTGCCGGACGACGTCCAGATCAGCGTCCTCACCCAAGCCCGTGAGGACCTGATCGACCGCACCGCCCAGTCCCTGATCGGGGCGAAGCGGGCGAATATCCACCTGTACAACGCGACCGCGGAACTGTTCAGGCGGGTGGTGTTCGGCGTCAGCGAGGCCGAATGCGTCCAGATGGCCACCCGGGGAACCCAGTGGGTCATGGACTACGCGGCCAAGTACCTGCCCGACGTCGAGTTCGGCTACCAGTACAGCCCCGAGATCTTCACCCAGACCCCGACCGATTACGCGATCGAGGTCTGCAACGAGGTGATGAAGGTCTGGCAGCCCGGGCCGGGACGGGAGATCATCCTGAACCTGCCGGCGACCGTCGAGCGGTCCACGCCGAACACGTACGCCGACCAGATCGAGTACTTCGGCCGGCACATCGACAACCGGGAGTACGCGGTCATCTCGCTGCACCCGCACAACGATCGCGGGACGGCCGTAGCCGCGACCGAACTGGCCCTGATGGCCGGCGCCGACCGCGTCGAGGGCTGCCTGTTCGGGCACGGCGAGCGCACCGGCAACGTCGACCTGGTCACCCTGGGCCTGAACCTGTTCAGCCAGGGCGTCGACCCGAAGATCGACTTCTCCGACATCGACGAGATCCGTCGAACGGTGGAGTACTGCACCAACCTGCCGGTCCACCCGCGCCACCCTTACGCGGGGGACCTGGTCTACACCGCCTTCTCGGGCTCCCATCAGGACGCCATCAAGAAGGGGCTGGAGGTGCTGGAGTCCACGGCTGCCTCTCAGGGGACGACTCTGCACGAGATCCCCTGGGAGGCGCCGTACCTCCCGATCGACCCGCACGACGTCGGCCGTACCTACGAGGCGGTCATCCGGGTGAACAGCCAGTCCGGGAAGGGCGGCATGCCCTACATCATGAAGTCCGAGCACAACCTGGACCTGCCCCGACGGCTGCAGATCGAGTTCTCCCGCGTGGTGCAGGCCCACACCGGCTCCTCCGGCGGCGAGGTCACGGCCGATGAGCTGTGGATCATCTTCTCCGCCGAGTACCTGGGCGCGATCCAGCCGCTCCAGCTGGTCACGGTCACGTCGGTGTCGAACGGGCACGGCTACACCGTCCGCGCGGTGGTGAAGGACCGCGGCGTGGAGAAGGAGATCACCGGCGAGGGCAACGGCCCGGTGTCCGCCTTCGTGGACGCGCTGGCGATCCTCGGCTACCACGTCCGGGTGCTGGACTACACCGAGCACGCGCTGAGTTCCGGCGGGGACGCGATGGCGGCGGCCTATGTCGAGACCGAGGTCGGAGAGGGTGAGGACGCGCAGGTCTACTGGGGCGTCGGCCTGAACCCCTCCATCGTGACCGCTTCGCTCAGCGCCGTGGTGTCCGCGATCAACCGGGACGCCCGCGTGCAGGCGTCCGAGATGGTGGAGGCCGAAGCCCGTCCCTGAGAGTGGACGTGGTGCCGGGGCCCTCGCTGGGACGGGAGGGCCCCGGCACTGCGGACGAGGCCGATGCGGCGGACGAGCGCTCAGGCGCCGAAGGTCCACGCGATCGGCGCGACGATCCGCAGCCCCTGGTGGCGGTTGTCGGCAGCCGCGGACAGGCGCAGGGTCAGGGTCACCGCGATGCTCTGACCGCCGGCCACTGGGCCGACGCCCGCCCTGCTGAGGATGTCGATCGCGTCGGCCCGGCCGAACTCGGTCACCGAACCGCGGAAGATCGTCGTTCCGGCGGCGGTCAGCTCCACCGAGAACAGGTCGCACAGGTCGGTGGCCGACCCGCTGACCCGGCCGGACCTCGCCTGGGAGCAGGTGCCGGCGTCCACGGCGAAGCTCCTGGCAGGGGAGGAACCGGCGTTGGTGAACACCAGCGTCGTGACCCGCGAGCCTCCCGGGGTGACCGGCGACGCGCCGCCGAAGGCGTTGATGCTTGAGCAGCTGGCCGCGCCGGACGCGTCTACGACGCTGCGGCAGACGACCGTCCCGGTGCTGTCGGACTCCTCGATCGCGAGCCGGTCCGCGGCGGACACCCCGCCGACGGTGAGGCTGCTGGCCAGTGCTGGTGCCATCCCCGGGAAGAGTGTGAGGACGAGCATCGCCGAAAGCAGGCAGGCCGTCACCATGCCGCCGAGGGACACGACTGAGCGGCGTTGGGAGCTGGTCGAGACGAGCACCGAAGGCCTTCCGGGGGTGGAACGTGGCCGTCGCCCGGGTGGACTCTCGCCCACCGGGAACGTGCTGTCAGCCTACGATTGCGCTACTCGGCCGATCAATGCTCGACCGGAGTTTCCGCCGCCGCCCACCCGGGTGCCTGCCCGGTGACCGGCCGTCAACTACCCGTTAGCCGGCTCCGGCCAGGTAGTGCTCCTGCACCTGGGCTGCGGTCAGGACGGTGGTGTACACCGCCGCGTACTGGATCTGGCCCGTGAAGTAGGCCGGCTTCTCCGTCGTGGTCGCGCCGCCGGCGTCCGTCCAGGTGGACAGGGTGCCGCAGCCGACCTTCCAGTACCCGGTGTCGGCGTTGATGTTGGGCTGTGGGGCAGTCGCGACGGCGACGCCGTCGACGTAGAGCGTCATGCCCGCGGAGGTGGAGTAGGTGCCGACGACGTGGTGCCAGTTGCCGTCGTTGTAGATCGGCCCAACGGGTGTGGCGACGATCTTCTGCTCGTTGTAGTAGACCCCGAAGACGATACGTCCGGCCTTGTCCAGGTAGATGTGTCGGTCATAGGTGTTGTCCGACGAAGTGTTGCGGGAGTTGCCCAGCCCGATGATCTTGCCGTTCAGGGCCTTGCTGTTCGTCATGAACCACGCCTCGATGGAGAACGTCGTGGGCGCGGTGGCGGTGGGGTTGCCGTACTGGTAGAGACACTGCGACTTGCCGTCGAAGACCACGGACGCGGTCGTGCCCCGGCAGCCGACACTCGAGTTGACCGTGGACGCGACCAGATAGCGGCCGGTGCGATTGTTCCCGGAGAGGTCGGGCTCGTTCGACGTCGCCGACCGGGCGGTACCCAGGGCCCACGCCAGGAATGGGACCGGGTTGGCGGTGCTGCTCACCGCGTCTGCGCAGTTGTAGTACGTGCGTGTCCCGGTGGTGTTGGTGGAGTTGGTGACCTTGGCGGTCAGAGCCGCGCTCGTACTCGCGAAACTGATCACGGAGACACTGATGACGATCGCCAGGACGATGGCGCTGGTCAGGATCAGCCGCCGCCGGCGATCCTTGTCCACTCCGTCTCCCGCGGACGGAGCGGCGGGCTCGTCCGGTGCCGGCTCGGGCTCCAGCAGAGAGCCGATCCATTCGGTCTCGGCTCCGTCCGCTTCGCCCCCGTTGCCCGGGTCGCTTCCGTCGCCGGATTCGTCCGGCTCGGCCCGCTGGACCTCCGGTAGCGCACGAGCCGGGGTGACCTCTTCGGCCCTGATCAGGAACGACAGGCCGAAGGGGATCAGGCAGAGCAGGAACAGCCCGACCTGCTCCCACCAGTAGAAGCCAAGGGTGGGCGTGAGCGTGTACAGGCCGTGGGCGTTCTGCTCGGTGACGTGGACCATGGTGTCCTGGCCGCTGGTCAGGCGAGTGCCCAGGACGTCGAGAGGGAAGAGCCCGGTGTTGACGACGTGCATGATGACGCCGCCGAGGTCGGACGGCTCGTAGGCGAGCTGGGTCAGGCTCACCCACGGACGGAGCCAGACCGCGACCAGGCAGAACACCAGCGTCCAGCCGCTGATCCGGACGATCCACTGCCAGGTGCGATCGAGTGGCCGGACGAGGGAGAGCGCGTAGACGGCCAGCCCGCCCAGCATCAGCCACGGCAGCCCCTGCCACAGCCAGCCCAGGCCGGGGCCGAGCCAGACGGCGTGCCCGACCACCTGCTCCGGGGTCACCGGCAGGGGATCCGCTGCGCCGTTGAGGTCGCCCTTGGTGATGAAGGTGCCGTCGGGATTGGCGGTGATGATGCGGTGGGTGTAGCTGCGATCGTCGCGCTCGTAGGTCACGATGTCGCCGACCCGGTAGGTCGGAGCCGGGCGGGTGACCACCAGCGTCCCGACCGGCGCGGTGGTGCCCATCGACGGGGTCATCACCGTGTAGAAGCGCAACCCGGCGCTGACCGCGAGCGCGGCCAGCACAGCTGCGGCCGCGACGATCGTGGCCACCCAGAACACGGGGCGCTTCATCATGCTTCGTACTGCCTCTACTCCGCTGCTGGTGCTCGACCAGCCCATCTCGAACAGTCTGCCAGCCGGTGGCCCGAGGGCCACGTCGACAGGCACGCGAACCGGGAGCCAGCCACGCTTCGTGCTGACCCCCGGCTCGCGGGATACATCAGATGTCCTCCCCGCGGGGATCAGGCGTTGAACGTCCAGACGATCGGCTGGGTGATGGACAGACCCTGCGTGGTCGCGTCGGCGCTGGCCTGGAGCGTGGTGGTGATGGTGAGGGTCACCTCGCCGTTCACGGCGACCGCGCCCGGGATCGTGAGCGGCGAGCTCGCGGTCGCGGCGAACGCGGTTGCGGTGTCGTCGAACACGGTGTTGGAGCCGGAGGTGATCTTGATCTTGAACGCGCTGCCGAGTGCCGCGACGCTGGCGGTGCCGTTGACGGACCCGTTGTTGGCCTTGGTGATGGTGCCGCCGGCGACCGTGAACGTGCTCGCGGAGACCGATCCGATGTTCTTGAACTTGACCGTCGTGGTCGTCGAGCCGCCCGGCTTGAGGGCCATGTAGCCGCTGGTGGTCGGGTTGTCGCCACCGAACTTGTTGATCGTGCTGCAGGTGGCGGTCCCGGCTGCGCCGCTGGTGCAGGTGACCTGGGTGCCGGCGTTGTTCGGGCCGGTCTCCTGCATCACCAGCGAGCCGGTGCCGACGGTGTTGGAGTCGTTGGTGATCGCCGCGGTCAACGCCGAGAAGGTCGGCGTCAGGCTGAAGGCCAGCAGCATCGAGCTGAGGCCACCGGCGATGATGGCCGGGAGGGCAAGACGTCGCTTCGCGCGACGTGGTTTGTCCACGCTGTTTTCGTTCATGTTGTACCCCCAAAGTACGTCGGATGAGTTCCAACGCATACCTTAGCGGCCACCAAGGGTGGTCCCAGCCCTCGTCAGGGGGACTTTGGGGGTGTGTTGTCGACTAATTGAATATGGCCGAGGAATGCGTCCCCGCTCGGGTGACGGCGTCAGCGGAAATGGGTCCCCATTTCGGGTGACTAATCGGCGGCGGCGATCCCCCGGACGGGCGACAGCCAGCTCCGGCCGGGCCGGTAGGATCGCCCTCATGCCCAAGGTCCTCACCCAGTTGCCCGTCGGCGAACGCGTCGGACTCGCCTTCTCCGGGGGCCTCGACACCTCCGTCGCGGTGGCCTGGATGCGCGAGAAGGGGGCCGTCCCCTGCACGTACACCGCCGACATCGGCCAGCCGGACGAGCCCGACATCGCGTCCGTCCCGGGGCGGGCTGCGCAGTACGGCGCCGAGCTGTCCCGCCTGGTCGACTGCACCACCGCCCTGGTGGAGGAGGGGCTGGCCGCGCTCACCTGCG
>ERZ778029.1869-NODE-1869-length-15652-cov-3.678656_pt1 | contig 15652 bp, 22 predicted proteins | sample MGYA00375759_ERZ778029 | MGnify/ENA primary metagenome ERZ778029 (study PRJEB29350, sample SAMN05389819) | bioreactor metagenome | isolation source: Ammonium sulfate bioreactor | place: South Africa: University of Cape Town | collected 2014-04-04 ...
ACAACAGGTGCTGTCTGTTTAAGATCAGTTAAGATTTGATGTTTGTGCACTCGTTGTGTAGCTTCTTCTCGTCGATGTGTTCGTTCGATAGTTGACAAAAGAAGATTTTGTCGATTGAATTCAGTACGATTTCGATAGACAAGTCGACGATTATTGTAGACTTCTTGTACAAGACGAAGACGAGTTTTATTGATTTGTTGTTGTGTTGGTGAAGGACCAACTAAAGCAGCAATTTTACGACGACTTACAACCAGTAGATCAAAAGCTGAACCAGCCATTTCAAAGCTTTTTCAATGAAAATAATCGCAAAATTTTGCGAATTTCAAATCAATCAACGAGAAATCTTATGACAACTAGCTGAGAGGCAAATATCTAATCACAGCAGGTAGACTGAGAGCGAGAATGACGACAGACGAAAAAATAGAACAATATAACTTCTTATGTTTTTAATAACGAAACATGAATATTACCTTTCTATGCATAAAAAATTCGTGAATATTGCACACAATCGTTTGACTATCATCCAATCCTTTTTTAAGATCTTGTATCGTTGATTGTAATTTACAGGCTTTGAAATCATTTTGATTATCCATATTTTTATTAATTGCTTTCAAACGATTGTATTCGAGTTTATTACGTATTGATGCATTGTATTCGTTTCGAGTTAATCGAATTTTTCTTGCTAAAATATTATCTTCATCATCAATATCACCAACTCTGGGCGGTCGACTCATAGTTTCTGTTTTTTTTTGTTAAAGAAAATCAATTTTTCAATGAAAAGAAAAAGGACAATGTGTGAAGAAACGTAAAGTAAAATGAACTGTAGTTATGAGAAAAGAATTCAATAGATGTTGATTGCTGTAAGGCTCTTGATTTAATGCCATTTATGTAAAGCAACCATAAACTTAACTTTTGAGAGTATTGTTTTCATTCAATTGTTACTACAGATTGCTATAGAGAAAATATGTGTGCGTAGATGTGGAGGTGAAATGAAACAATAATTCGAAGCGATAATGTGATGTAAAAAAGTTCGTAGGGATCGATGTTGATATATTTTACATGAATGACACATTTCAAATAGAAAAGTTTAAAAAACGCTGAGGTTACATTTCTGATGAAGAAAAAAATATGATTGGCATATGTTCAAATCAAAATAAATTATCTTTATTAACTATGATATTATCGAATCTGTAAATGCACATCAACAAAACGTCGTTATTCACTTAATGTTTCTATTGCTCAATCACAATGGACAAGATGATACCGATATTGAACTGCATATAGACTAATAAAAAAAGATCTAATAAGAATCTACACAAATGTTAATGACATTTTATTCATTGCAAGAAAATTCTGAATTTTTACAAAGAAAATATCGTAATTTTTACATGTTTATGAAGAAAAATATGAGTTTAAACAGATGCAAAGATTTTTATAATTTGAAATTGATTGTCATGGAATTAATAACATGTGGATCAGTTTTTTTTGCTTGTTATCAAATCTGTATCAAGAGAATAAATATTTCAATTACAATTACAAATATAATAAAAGACCTGTTAATGGGGTTGAGGGTGAGTTGAGCCACACCCTCGATGATAACACCCAAGTACCGAGTATGGTCCAGAGGTTTGATAGTTGTGCTTCCTACTTTCACTATCACTGGATTTTTATACTTTTTCCTTGGGTGAAGGCTGAAGTGAATCAGCTCTGTTTTCGTTGGTTGAAGCTTGAGTTTCCAAGAATTGCACCAACTTTCGAATGCATCTATGAATTGTTGTAATCTGGATGCCAGGTTCTTTAGAGTGTGTATCTACCATCTGATTCATTGATTTCATCATATTGCCCATCAGCTTCATCATATTATTGATCGAATCAATAAGTGTTGTTAACTTTGTATTTGTTTGTATTTGTACAACTTTCATTTGTGATATTGTTACAACCAAAGTTTCCTAAAACAAATCGATATTATTATTTTGTTTGATTAAGAAAAAAACTTACGATCAATTGTTTGTTTTCGTGTTCATTCTAAAAGAACGAAAACATTAATATAAGTGTTACTGTTGGAATAAAACGAAGTCATGCAAGATGAATCCTACCTTTTCTTTAGTAGACATTGTAACTAAAGATGAAGGATAGGAAAGGATAGTACAAAGAGAAAAGCTAGAAAATGAAGAATCCATCTTTGTTAAATACGACTAATACTTACAATAATTCTTGAAAATTTTTTACACATTGTCTAAAAGTAAAATTAAAAAAGGAAACCAAATTTATGAAAGGAAGTATTTGAATAGACCCAAGCACTAATGATTAAAAATATTTTCAAACTTACTATGAGTAAATAACAGGAGAAGAAAACAGAACGAAAATTTTAAACAAGTTAATTTACGATCGAAATCAATATTGCAGAAAGAAGAGAATATATGAACAATGAGTCGAATTTCTCTTATTTAATTCGTTGTTATATAAAGGTCATTGAATGAAATCAGTGGTCGTTACAATTAAAAGAATGTGAGAAAAAGATAAATAAAATGTACAAATATATGGTCAGATCTAATCTATACTAAATATTTTATTAATAAAAGTTTATTTAGAAATAAAATTTTTGTTTGGTCTTATTCTTGTGCAAGCTTAGGAAACCGTTTGCTAAACATATATGTAAATGCGTTTGGATCATTGTGTACTATTCGCTCTTTGATGATTCAAAAACATTTTATGTAAAGAAAAGACAAACTTAATTTTTGAGAGCATTGTTCTCATTCATGTGCTATCACATATTCATATAGGAAAAATATCGATTTGAGAATGAGAAGGTAAAAAAGAAAAGTTCGCAATATTGATCTTAATCTATTTTTTTTATTGAAAATAGTATACATTTCAAATATGATTATGCGAAAAAACTAAACTTTTTAAAGATGAAAAAAATATATCCAAACCAAAGAGTAACATTGTGTACAAACTACGTAATAAACAACAGCCAAAGATAAAAATAATTTTTGTTCACTAAAAATATCAAATTTTAGTAGAGATAAATTGAAAGAAATAGAATCTACTTTAAGAAGACAAGGAATATTCGATGAAAAATGATTCATCATTTGTATGTCACAAGGTGTATATCGTGGAGCGTTTACTTTCGCTTGTCCGAAGTAAAACGTCATCAAACATTGTGATGGATTTACGTTGCATAGACATTCTTCAGGTAACGGAGCGCCTGTTTGACAAAAAGGTACATCTTTGAATACTGCACAAATATATGCTAAATCGGAAGGATGAACAACTGAAAGTGTGTGTGCTAATTCATGTGCAATTAAACCACCGATAGTCCATGGCATTGGACGATAGTTTATCAATGAAACACCTGATGTACTGCATGGCGGTCCTTGAGAATAGCCACCTTGAACAGAATTTTTCTTTGCAATTAAAACGCCAACTGCATAAGTTGTGCCGAATGCAGATTTTTGTGTTTGATCAAGATATTCTTGAAATTGCGTGACTAAATTAGGCATTGCATAATAATTAATATTATCGTCAGAAGGAAACGTTATTCTGTCTCGATCTGTCCACATTTCAACACCAGCATTGGTCACAACAATATTCGCATGAGCCATGTATAACGATGCCAATTTAGCCAATTGATTGGCATATTGTGTTCCCAAATCAAGATCATTTCTTAACTCAGCCGATGCATTTTTATCAAATACAAAGAAACAAGCTATGCTAGAAAATTAGTTGTTGTTTTTTTCGTTTAAAGATTAGTTCGTTTTTATCAAATAATGAAAATTACTTTCGACGTTCAACAGCTTCAGGATAAACAGGACTTGAAAAGTTCAGATCACCCATTATAGTTATACGATTACTGATAGCGCTAGCACTATCTGCACGTTTGAAACTTCATATCAAAATCAGAATACGATAATAAAGAAAAAGAAAACAATGTTTCATCATATCTTACCGATCAAATAAATATCCTTCAACATCAATCTGAACACAAATCACAAACAAAACAGCAAGAGTCAACATTTCTTTGGTATCAAAAGAGAAGTACTGATTTTCAATCTGAATGAAACACAATCTTAAATACGTTCTTTTGCTGTTTACGATTCATTGATTAAGTTAATGAACGATGAAATTACGCAAAAAAAAGGAATTGGCTTGTTCGTTTTTCGATGTAACAGATGTTAGTTTATGTACTCTCAGTTCGCCTCCTCCCCTTTCGTAAAAATATTAAAAAAAAACAATTCCAAGTCAATAGATGTTTATTGTTAATTGAAAAGAAAAATAAATTCGCTTGTTTTTTTCTTTTTATAAGTAAAGTTGAGCTCGAGAGTCCAAAAACATAAATGAAAATGGAATAGATCGATCTTTTGATGTCGAACCAACGAATCGATCAAGTTGAATAAAAAGATCCGATGTTAATTTACATGTTAACACTTGTTTCGGATAGAATTTCTTGTCAAAATACATTCGTATCGGAATACTAACATTCGATGACGATAAGTAAACATTTAACATTCGTTCGAATGCTGTTTCACATTCATTTTTCTGTAAATTCGATAGAAATTGTGCGAAATTTGTTTTATTCATTGATTGAGGTGATAGAAATCGAAGTGGTCGACTTGCTAGATTCGTTGATATAAACTGTAAATCAACGTTTATATTCAAAATTTGACAAAGACGAATTATATTCTTCATGTCATTGTACCTTTAAAGCAGAAAACTTGTTTGAGAAATAGTTTGTATATGGAGATTTACTTTTGTTCGCCTCGTTCATGAAAAACTTTAGCAAAATTCGGTAAAACATTGTTTAATGCTAATGCATAATGTGCTGTTTCGTATTGAAATTGTTGTTCAGCTAACCATTGAAGAAGACTTTCGATTGCATCGATTTGATTAATTACTGTTGTACGTTGCTGACGATGATTGTCGATCGATGCCGAAACATCTTGAATCGATGTTTGTGGAATTGAAATTAAAAGAGTAGCTAATAAAAATAATAACATTTCGTATGCTTTTTCTCGTTATCGTTGTTTATTATTCGAGATCAAAGAATGTGAGTGTCAGAACTACTCGTGAACTTTCTTTTTTTTTCTCGTCAGTTTCTTATCTTTATTTGAATATAACATGATTCGTTGATAATATTTTCATATTGACTGTACGCATCTGTGTTTTAGTCTCACAGAAAACATAAACGAATCTGCTGGATTTCAATCGAATAACTTGACATAAATGCCGTTCGATTTTTATTATTATTATTATTTTAACAATTTAAATATTTCAATAAATAGAAGTAAAATGATATGAACCGTACACAATTGTTCAACCACAAATATTTTTCTTCTTTTGAAATAGCAAATTTCGACATAAAATACATGAAATGAATAGGAAGCAAAAGAAAAAACGAAAGCAAGCGACAATATTTAATGTAATATATCACAAAGGAAAAAACAAACAAAAATAATAGGAAAAAAAGATTTATTTTGGTGCGACTTTTGTTTTTAAATATTATTGTTCGTTGTCGTCCGGTTCTTCGAAAAGGACCAACGGATTCATTTCCGTGTCTGTTGCATCCTAAAAAACACAGATTTTCAAACAAATGATATCAAAAGATGAAACACCAAGCGTTAGACCGAAAAAGCGCATAGCAAAAGCAAACGAAAAATCTACTTCATAAAAGTTGCGATGATGGAGAAACGAAATGCGCTGACACCTCTCCGTTATCATCTGTACGGAGATTTACACTCATTGTTTCCTGAAAATCAATCATTCATGCATTTTAGAAACATCGTTCACACGATTCGTTTGATAAGATAGAAAAGACACGCGCTTACCTCTCGTTTTGGATACGATGGAATTCCGTCGATATCAATCAATTCAAGTGTTGGCATTGTTGTGTGATGATTTAGAATCGATTCATCGCTATTATCAACTGAAGCTCGTTCAGTTCGATTCTAAGATTTAGAAGAAGAGAAAAAAAATCAATCGAAGCATGCAAAGCATTCAGAATCATCAGCGAACAATCAAATTTACACTCAAGCAAATTCAATTGGCGATTTACTTACAAAAGTTCGTTGTTCTTTGGTAGTTAAAAGTTTAGTTATAGGCAGCAGACATGCTGGCAATGTCGCAGTTAACGGTGGGTAACTGTGAGTTAATAAAGGTTTCATAAATCTATTGTTTTGTGTAAAGAAAAAAGTGGAAATTCAGAAGAATAAAAATGAATTTGATTTACATTCGATCGAATTGTGACCATTTTTTCAAAAGCCATGTTTTATGTGAATCGGATTTGATCTCAGCCTAACAAAAAAACAAAATCACGAGGATAATTTTGTCAAATGAAGAAAAACAAACAGAAAAAGTTAGTAAAAACTAATAAAAACCGTTCATCAAGCGTTAGTTCAAATTGCTAAACTACCTTTCGTCGTGATGATGAACTCGTTCGCACATCGAGTATGATCGTTGTATCATCATCATCTAATAAACCCACTTCATCGGATGGACGACGTTCTCGCTGAAAGATTTCATTCGCAAATCTCATTTTTTGTCAACAATCATTCAAAACAAAAGAAAAAACGTCAATTCTTTCTTCTTCTTACATTGTTATTATTCTTATTTTCCGTGGTTCGATATCGATCAATCGATGACGAAGCTTCCGCATCTTCAGTTGCACCCGTTCTATTCGAAAACAAAGACACAACTCATTTTCCTTTTGATTTGATTGTTTAAATTACCGAATTTTGAGCCATTTGAGAACAGGTCCAGCCAGTGTTCCGTTGAACATGACAGTTAAAATAACGATGACTGACGTTGTTGTGTACATCAATGAACGAGCTTCAGTTGAGACATTTCGAAAAGCCAGTGCGAAGGCAAATGCACCGCGTAAACCAGAGAAAATAATCATCGCTTGCCAACGCCAACTGATCGGAGTTTTACGAAATAAATTCAATATGAAGGATAAAAACACGACAGACAATGTGCGAGCGAGTGCAATTATGATCTAGGCGAAGATAAAAAGGAAAGAATTTGTGTGTTTAAGATCGATTTGTTTTTCGTTACCAAAGCTAAAATGATAAATGGAAAGTTCCAATGATGATTTGGAAATGTGAATAAAGTTATTCCAATATAAATGAATATAAAATTCTCGGCGAGAAAATGAAATAATTGAAATAACTAAAATTATATAACAACAGATTTTCTTTTTTTCGTTTTTTTTAGAAAATTGATTTTTACATCTCGTGTGCGCTGTTTGGATTCTTGTGAGAGATTATTATACGTATAATGTGCTTGAAATATACCACAGAAAAGTACAGCGACAATACCTAAAACAATTGAAGGAATCAAAACTCGTTCGGTTTTTCTCTTCGATTTACCAGTTAAACCAGCAGCTTCAGACGCGAGAAATGTACTGTATGACATCAAAACAAATAACGTCGTTTCCAACAGAGGAAAATCTCGAATATAAGTAAATTTTGTCATCTAAATATTTGATTAACTCGTCTCTTCTTGTCAATTCAATTTTTCCTACCAAAGCAGTAAGACATCCCATTCCAGAACCGATGCCGAATGACCCGAAAAATACAATAAAAAAATTGCCTAATGATTTCAACATGAGACCACGATCGAAATTATCTTGTATTGCACCTGCGACATATTTCTCAATCGAACTAAATCGAAGAGAAAAACAAACACTCGGAATCGACTCTTTACAAATTCCAATCGCAATTACTTTGCAAGAACAATGCAAACCGCATCGTTTAAAATACTTTCGCCAAAGATAATTGCGTACAAATCGACTTCAACATTCAAATCACTAAATATCGCTAAAACTGTCACTAAAAACAAGGCCAACCGAAAACATCAGATCAAAGAATTGTGGAGTTTTATCCAACCTGGATCAGTAGCTGAGATCATCGCACCGAAATAAAGCGAATCAGTAAATGAAAAATAGCTTAAACTCTTTATCGATCGGACAGAACCATAGATCATTATTCTGCAAATTGAGAAATTTGTAAGAAAAACATTCGATTGGATATAAAAACGAGATTACCCTGTTGATATACAAGCCATTGCCGTACCAACTAAAGCAAACATTAAGATCGCACCAAGATTACGAAAGAAATTTTTCTGAAAAATCAAAATTTGTAATAACACAAAACGAACAAATCCTTTGTCTCGACATACGCGTTTCATGCTGTAACCAGCATGAAAAATGAGAGGAGGTAGAATTATATTGAAGAAGATTTCTGAATTGAACATCGCCTAATTACAAAATTCGAAATTTGAATTCTTTTTCTGAACAAAAAAAATTGTAATTCAACCTTTTGTTCTTCGAAGATCAATGCAGCTTTTTGATAAGGCCCCTGGTATGTATAAAGATATACGGCGGACATATTTTGATCTCTGGAAAAAAAACAACTCGTTTGAAATGAAATTTCAATTTGAAAATATTGATTTTTACTCGAAAACAACCCAATTTGGCATTGAATTTTTCTGTACAGACGAAAGATTTAATTTGTATGTATTCGGTTTAACATTCGAAGTCGTATGTCGAAGAATAGCTCCAATGATAAATCCTAATTCACCAAACATAAATCAAAGAAAAAGTTCATTCATTTAAACTACCATAAACAAGAGCGAGAAATGTCTCGTGTAAATAACGAAATTTCCTTCGTTTAAACACCCAAACAGTGAGAACAACAATGACGAGAAGTGTTGTAAAAATCAGCAGATTAAGCGAATCAGCCCGATGAAGAATATCGTTGCGTTCTTCTTGTTTTGATTCGATTTTTTCAGCATCTAATGCACTGGACACCATTGTAAGATTTATTTCATAAATATAGAGAACTCGTTTTTTTTTCGGAATTCAAATCTGACTAAATCGGAGAATTTTCAAATGACTCGTTTTGAGAATAACAAAAGTAGAATCGATCTTTTTTTCTTTTCGAGAGTATTTACAACGTAATCTGAAATCATAAATCGAGAAAAGAGTTTTATTGCTTTCTATTCAATTGACTTGATTTGAGGACAAATACAAACAGAATCTCTTACCGTCGATTGTTAAAACATCGTGCTCACTTTCTTCAATAAAATTCTTAATCGACTGAAAAATAGCTGAGAATCTACTCGAATCATTCATTTGTCTTTACGAAAGAAACGCAACTCGATCGATACGAAACAAAAAGCAGAGCAGATGTTTTCAATTCAACAAACTTGTTTCGAGGAAAAAAGGACATTCAATTGAATGAAAAACGTATATGCACCTAAAGTCTAATGAGTTAATGATTCATTCATCGAGTATTTCTCTTTTCTCTTCCCAACATTCGGTTGGTTTTCGTATGCACAAATAATAAAATGAATGACAAAAAGGAAAGCTATGCGTGACATCTCTCGATTGAAAATTGTTCGAGTTCTCTGACTGATGTCCACGGATCGGTGACGGTTCGTCGATCATCTCTTCGGTTTAATTTCAATTTCGGCAAATGAATTTGTGTTTCTTCTTCATCAAGACTTTCGACAATTGAATAGTAAATATCTGAGCCTGATTCTTTCATTCTTTGTTCTTCGGCGTGATATCGTTGATTTAATTTTCGCAAGACTTTGGCGTGTTTTCGAAAGATATCATCGAAGGACATAACTGATTCTTCGACAAACGAAGTTGTCAGGGTCGAACGATTAAGTAGATCATTGTCGATAATTGAAGGAAATCTCGAACGAGAAGCAATCGATACTTTGAGCAGATGAGGAGGAATCGATGCACGACGAACTGGATTGAATATGACGTCGTCGTTTGAACGATTTAGAAGAAAAAGTAAAGATAAATCACGAACGAATTCTGTCCATTTTAAATATTTATTTTTTCTAAATAAAATTACTCGATTAAATCATTTCATCGATGATTTTTTTAAAATATTTTACTCGGGATTATTATCATAATAATAACAATAATCCGCTAGAACAACATCTAAAAATCGTGTTCCATATTTTTTTCTAAACATCGAGAGATTTGATTTTTTCAATTTCGAAACAAAAAAAAACGAGAATTTTTCATACGTCAATGACAAGATTTGTTCATTATAAATGTCATCGAAATGTTCTCTTGTAACAATGATATTATATTCATTATCAAATGACTTTCTCGGATCGCCGAGAAACAATTTCCGTGCTGTGACTAATTCTTTTTTTGTTAATTTCGTTGCTAATTCACTCTTTTCCCCTCAAACTCAATAACAAAAAAACTGAAATCAATCGATAAATTTTACTTTGTCTTTCGTAGCGAGAAGTTTACACGTGTAAAATAGAACAAAATCCGACCAAGGAACCACACCCTTCTGTGCTGAATCCATAACTACGAAGATTTTCTTGGATGAATCGATATTGTATTGAGTAAACAACGCTAAACTATTTCGATGAGATTGATTTGGTTTTAACGAAAGAAATTCATCGAGAGTGATGTAACCATCTCGATCTTGATCGATCCGATCGAATGAATCGATCAAATGATCAAGCTCGTCTTGCGTTAACAACGGCGTCAAATCAGTCTAATCGAAGAACAAAAAAGATTTTCAAATCGAAATTTGTACTTTTCGATTTACACATAATGGACAATTCCATTCGTATTTAGTGGCACGAGATTTATTAATCGGTTGGTCTTTTAAATAACCTCGTTGAATGAGACATTGCATATGATATGCTTTCGTACAAATACGACAATGAAGAATATTATCGATACAGGCTTGATCGCAGAATGAACATGAACTTTCATACGAAATCGACACCTGAGCGCAAATTGTTTTTGTTTCGCCTTTAAAAAATAATAAAAAAAAGTTTGATTTCAATACTTGTAATGATTCTTTTTCTGTTGGCATCTTTGGTATTCGATAGCTTTGATGAATAGCCGGTAGAAACGATGATATTCGTCGAGATCCAAATGTTCGTGAACTTGCTATTTTCGGAAGAAATTCTAAATTCAAAAAAATCAGACAAACTCGTATGATAATTAAGTTACAGTTAACTAAACACTTGAAAAATATATTTATCGAGAGAAAAATAAACGAAATCAAAATTCGCCTCAATCGATTGATGGATTTCTAACCTTGCTTGAAGCTTAATTTCGACATTTTTCTCGTTAAAAACTCCGTGGATTTATCTCGTGCGATTTGCCAACTCGCTTTTTGCATCAACGATGCTCGGGATGAGAAATTTTCTCTTTCTCGTTGTTGTTTTTTCCCACTCAACGCCGTATTCATGAGCAAATGATAATTCATTTGAAAAGATACTCGAAGATGAATGTCTTTTGAAAAAAACTCTTCAATCGATGATCGATATTGTCGAAGTAATGCGAGAATAAAAAAGAATTTCAAAAAAAGAAAAGCAATCAAGAGAGAAGAAGAAAAATATTGAGGTGTCACTTTCGGTTTTTCTTTTTTTTTAATATTTTTCTTTTACATTTAATAAATATTTGAGAGTGTCTTTTCGTCAGACGAGAATTTGATTATATTAATGATAGATTTTAATATAAAAATGGCCGTGAATCGATATAAGTGATCTCGATAAATAAAAAATAGAGCAGACATAACTTGATTTGTCCGTTATCAGTTAAAAACGAAGAGATGTCGCCATTTTAAATAGTATTTTAACCAAAAGTGAGGTGTGTGATCATTTTGTTTTCGTATTAGTTGATTTGATGTCACACTCCGATACAAATTCGTCAAACAAAACAGTCGCTATTGTTGGCGGTGGACTTGTACGAATTGATTTCCGATGAAATTCTCATTGAATTTGTCTTCTAGGGCGGAGCTTTATGCGCTTGTTTTTTCGCCAAACATGGTATTAAAGTTCATTTATTCGAATTACGATCAGGTTATTTCGAAATTCAAATTCATATAGCAAAAGATGATCTTTGTTTGAAATTCAGACATTCGTACTCAAAAAGTAGTCAAAGGTCGTAGTATTAACATGGCACTTTCGCGTCGTGGTCGTGACGCTCTTGCTTATATCAATTGCGAAAATTTAGTCGTTGAAAACGGCATAGCAATGCGTGCACGAATGTTACACAGTGTCGATTGCCATCGAACACCTGTTCCCTACGGAATCAAACCTGAGCATGTAAATCGAATTTAGTTTATGTATGATAAAAGTTCGTTTTTGTTTTGATTTTTAAAGGAAATTATTTCCATCGATCGTCGTATACTCAATGAACTTTTGTTGAATGGTTGGTAGTTGAAGATTTTCAATGGATTTCAATTGAGTTTTTTTTTGTTCGTTCAGAAGCGTGCAAATATCCCGAAATCACGGTTCATTTCGAACATAAATTTATCAGTTGGAATCAAGAAGACAAAATCGCTACATTTCGAAAGTATTTTCTTGTCTATCGAAATAGTTTCTCAATGAAAAAGTGTCGTTTTTTTTCTTAAAGAGGATCCGGTGAATATGTCGATTGTCATGTTGATGCTTTAATTGGTTATGACGGGTAGAAAAAAAAAAGCGGAAAACTATCTAAAATATTTGCAAAATGTCTTCGATTTAGTTCTCATTCAGCTGTTCGTTCAGCTCTAATGAAAATCGAATCGTTGAATTACAATCAGGAATATATTGACAGTCATTATATGGAATTTTGCATTCCACCGAAGAATAACGAAGTAAAATCGAATGAAAATATGGTTTTAAAAAATGCTTTTTGTTGATAAATTAGTTTGCAATGGAAGTTAATTATCTTCACATTTGGCCGCGTCATAAATTTATGTTAATTGCTCTTCCAAATCAAGATAAATCTTTCACAACGACTCTTTTTCTTCCATTAACAATTTTCGAAAAAATTCAAACGACCGATGATCTTTTGAGTTTCTTTCAAGAATATTTTCCCGATGCCATTTCATTGATTGGCAAAGAAAATCTCATTGAAACCTATCATTCATCAAAACCTTTGGCACTTGTTGCGATTAAATGCTCGCCACACGCCTCGAGTAATGGTGATATTCTTCTGATGGGCGATGCTGCACATTCAACAGTACCGTTCTATGCTCAAGGAATGAATTCTGCTTTCGAAGATTCATTAATTCTCTTCGAACAATTAAAAGAAAATAATTTCGATTTCGCTGCAGCATTTCAAGAATACAAGTAAATCGAATTCGATTACTTGTCTTTGTCATTTTCTTTTCTCTAAATTAGCAAAGTTCGTGTTCACGATGTTCATACAGTTGTCGATTTGTCCATGTACAACTACCGTGAAATGAGTCACTACGTAACTCAACGTTCGTTTCTATGGCGTAAGAAAATCGATAATTATCTCTATCGATTGATTCCAAATTGGTGGATTCCATTGTATACAATGGTAACATTCACTCGAATTCCGTATTCTCGATGTTATGAATTGTATTGTCGACAAAATCGAATCTTGAAAACATGCCGTATCATTGGCTATTCAATTGCAAGTCTCTATGTGCTCAAACAACTCGCGATTTATGTGATTAAACCGTTGGCAATTAAGTTCATTGTCAAGAAGATCTTGCCGAAAATCGTTGCTGAACAAGTTGTTTGATATTGACAAGCCTTTTTTTTCGATAATTTAAAAGAAAACAAAACTAGATCTGTTGTGGAATAGTTGAAGTTTTTATTTAGTTTTTTTTTTGTCGATTAAAAAGATTGTCATTACAAGAATTGATCTAATTCAGAAAGAATCTACAAACACACGCACACAGATGAATACTCGAGACGAATAACTCTAACGCTAAGATTTCAAAAAAATCATTATTTTACAAAGAAATTTTCGATTTATTTTAAATTTGAGTGATTTCAACAGGTTCTTCGAGAGTTTTTGTTGAATTTTGAAAATTATCTTCCGAACTAGCATTCATCGCTGCGCCTGAAACCATTTGATTAATCGTAAAATTCGGATTTTCATCACGTTTCTTATAACGTTCATTTAAAATGCACATAAATATGATTGCAAATATTTGTAAAAATGCACAAACACCTGTTAGGACAACGAATGTCCAAATTTCGATTTGAACATATTTCTCAATAATCGAATAACAACCTTTGGTATACACCAATGGCATTGTTTCATTATTCGAGTTATCCCAACAATTCGGAATTCGACAACATGATGATGGATATTTAGGAATCGAAAGATTTGTATAATCATCGATATGATTAATTCCACAACATGAATATCGAGATTGAATTGAGTCGAGTAGATTGCCGGTTGTGCTGGGTGATCTTTGAAAAGTATGAGTTAATAGTGGACGTAATTGAGGAAGAATGACGAAATAATAGAGAAATAAAACGACAAACATTACTAAATTAATTGCCACGGAAAAGACCTATTGAGAGAGAGAGAGAGAGAGAGAAAAAACTCGATATATCAGTGAGAAAAAAAAGAACAAACCCATAGAACAGCGACGAAAAGTGATAACGGTCGATTTTTTTTCACCATTCCCAAAATCGAGAAAAAGGTTAATAGAAGTGAAATAAAACCTAATCCAATAAAGACAAGAAGAATATATGCTAGATATGAATCGAATTTATCCGTTCGAATCAAATGATTGATTGTCATTAAATCATTTTGAATAAATGTTAAATAAATTCCTAAACTAATTTGTATTAAACTGAATAAACCAATGAATAAACATAATGTACAGAAAAAACAGACGACACTAAGACAGCAAACCATGTTCGATGACTTTTTTAATCAGGTATTATCAACGTTTGCGTATTGATGGATAAGAATCTTTGATTCTACTCTTTTTTTCTTCTGTTGCTTGCACACGTATACACACGCACACCTTTTATTTCTTTCTCGTCCTTTTTCTTATTCAATCGTAGGACAAGCGTCAAAATACGAGAGAGGGAGAGAGAACGAGTTCATATTGTCTTACATCTTGTATAAATTTTCTTTCTCGCCTCTTGATCACGAAGAAATACATAGACGTATAAGAAACCTCTTTGCTTGCTGTGTTCATTCACCTCTTTTCTTTTTTTACCTTCTTATTCTTTATTTAAAAGATAAAATAATCGATGCCATACTCTCGCTCTCGTTCTGTCTCAACGTTTCTTTTGTATGTTTGTATTTGTTTAACATGAGTCAAATGAACACGGTTCTATTCCCATGGCAGCACAAAAACGAGCCACGAAGAGAGAATAGCGAGAACGAGAGAGAGAAGCAAAAAGCGTATAATTTAAATTGTGTGTATATATCACTATGTTCGATATACAAGTATAATAAAACTTGTTATATGTTCTCATATAGTCTTTTTTTTTGTTCTTTATTAGTTCAATGTAAAAAAAAGAGATCCAATGACCGTCTCGAATACGATGACAACGGTCAAACATTTGTTACTTATCATTACAATAAGAAAACGAATGAATTGATATGAAATCGGATAAATATTGTTTGATGTATCATATAAAATATTCAAAAACAAACACTTCACGAGAACTGATATTTGATCTTGAAATTTCTCGAAGTCAACGCAACAAAAAATAAACATTTATTACTAATTCATTTGTTGTTGTTATTATCATCATGCGGGTGTTATCATACGTTATATTTGCCTTTTTTTGACAAGCTAAATTAGACTTCTTTCGTCGTATGTCATAGATTGTTGTCTGCTACAAGAACCTTCCAGTAAAATCGTTTTATTCCAAATCAAGTCAACTG
>ERZ778029.1873-NODE-1873-length-15595-cov-3.976319_pt1 | contig 15595 bp, 14 predicted proteins | sample MGYA00375759_ERZ778029 | MGnify/ENA primary metagenome ERZ778029 (study PRJEB29350, sample SAMN05389819) | bioreactor metagenome | isolation source: Ammonium sulfate bioreactor | place: South Africa: University of Cape Town | collected 2014-04-04 ...
GGGCGAGTTCGGTCCCGGGTCGAGACTCCCGGGGGAACGCGAACTGTCCACGCGACTGGGAGTGAGCCGGGTGACCGTGCGACGGGCGCTGTCCCGGCTGGAGGTCGAGGGACGGCTGGAGCGCTCCGCGCAACGCGGGTGGTACGTGACCAGGGAGGTCGTCGGCGAATCGCCGAGCCTGCTGCAGTCGTTCAGTGAGATGGCCCGGGCGAGGGGCCTCCATGCGACCTCGCGGGTGTTGCGTCACCGCACGCGTCCGGCGACCTTCGAGGAGGCCGAGCAGCTCCGGATCGCACCGGCGGCGCCGGTGGTCGAGCTGCGACGGCTCCGCGGCATGGACGGGCACCCGGTCTGCGTCGACCTGGTGGTCCTCAGGTACGAGGGGCTCGAGGCGATCGCCACCGCGGACATGACCGACACGTCGCTGTACGAGCGACTGGCGACGCTCTGCGGCGTCCGGCTGCAGCGCTCGGCGTACTCCGTGCAGGCGGACGCGGCCGACGCCGAGATCGCCCAGCTGCTGAACTGTGCCGTCGGTGCACCGGTTCTGGTGGGCAGCGAGATCGCCTACGCAGCCAACGGCCAGCCGGTGCTGCTCGGGGTGAACCGGTACCGGGGGGACGCCTATCGCTTCCGCGCCGACCTGTTCCGGCCCGGTCCGGGCTGACCGCGCTCAGACTCACCGCACAGAGCGGATCCTCGCGCTGCGCTCGGCGCGGGCCCTCACCGTCCCCTCGTCGGGGTTGCGGCGCTCGCCCGTGCGCTGAGGGCGCGAGCGACCCGGCGCGCGGCAGCAGGCCACCCACCGGGTCAGTCGGGACACGCCCGGGCCGAGCGGGCCAGGGCGCCTCCCAGCCGGGCGTGAGCCGGAGTACCCGGCTCACACCACGGCGGACGCGTCAGAGCGCGCGGATGTTCGCCGCCTGGAGGCCCTTCTGGCCACGCTCGACGTCGAATTCCACCTGCTGACCCTCGTAGAGGTCGCGGCGGCCGGTGCCGGCGATCGCGCTGAAGTGCGCGAAGACGTCCGGCGAGCCGTCGGACGGGGCGATGAAGCCGAAGCCCTTCTCGGAGTTGAACCATTTGACAGTGCCCGTGGCCATGTCGATCTTCCTTTGTTCTTTCGAACCGCGGCGCGCGGTCCTGCTAACCGTGCCGACGGCGCCGGCACGGGGATCCTGGGTGTGGTGGTACCCATCGCCGAGCGTCGCCTGTTGCCAGGTGGGGCGTCTGGGTGGTGCGGTGGTGATTGGTCTTCTTCTCTCGGCCCCAGAGGTCTGGTCGGCCGTGTGTCATGAACATGGGCACCTTGCGGTGCGGGCTCAGCCTAGCAGGCCCGCCCCCCGCCGTGTCATCCCCACGGGTGGACGCCTCGCCGTCACCCGGCCACCAGGGCCAGCAGCACGCCGCCGGCGACCACCGAGGCCACCTGCCCGGCGGCGTTGGCGCCCATGGCGTGCATCAGGACGAAGTTCGAGAAGTCCTCGCGGGCCGCTTCCTTCTGGACGACCCGCGCCGCCATCGGGAAGGCCGAGATCCCGGCGGCACCGATCAGCGGGTTGAACCTGCCCCCGCTGACCACGTTCATCAGCTTGCCGAACAGCACCCCGGCCGCGGTGTCGAGGACGAACGCCACCAGCCCGAGACCGAGGATCGCCAGCGTGGACGGCAGGAGGAATGCCGTCCCCTGCATGGTCGAGCCGATCGCCAGTCCGAGGAACAGCGTCACCACGTTCGCGATCTCGTTGGACGCGGCGTGGGTGAGCCGCTCCACCACTCCGGACTCGCGCATCAGGTTGCCGAGCATCAGGCAGCCGATCAGCGGCGTCGCGAACGGGACCAGCACGCCGACCACGATCGTGACGACGATCGGGAACAGCACCCGCGTCCGCCGGCTGAGGGGGCGCTGGCTGTACGTCATCCGGATCGCCCGCTCCCGCTTCGTCGTCAGCAGCCGCATCACCGGCGGCATGATGATCGGCACCAGCGACATGTAGCTGTACGCCGCCACCGTGATCGGTGCCAACAGGTGCGGGGCGAGGATTCCGGAGACGTAGATGGACGTGGGCCCGTCGATGGCGCCGATGATGCCGATCGAGGCCGCCTCCTCGCGGCTGAAGCCAAGCAGCAGCGCCAGGATCAGGGTGAGGAAGATGCCGAACTGCCCGGCGGCGCCGAGCAGCACCATCTTCGGGTTCTCCAGCAGCGGCCCGAAATCGGTCATCGCGCCGATGCCGACGAAGATCAGCAACGGGAACAGCTCGTTGGCAACCCCGACGTCGTACAGGACGGTGAGCATCCCGCCCTCGCCCACCAGCGGCGACAGCGGCAGGTTCGCCAGGATCGCGCCGGCGCCGATCGGCAGCAACAGCAGCGGCTCGTACTCCCGGGCGATGGCGAGGTAGATCAGCGCTCCGCCGACCAGGAGCATCACCAGCGACTGCCAGGTCACGTTCGACAGCCCGGCGAACAACTGGTCGATCGACTCCCCGCTCACGCTCAAGCCTCGAACTCGACCAGCAGGTCGCCGTGCCGGACCTGGTCGCCGACGGCGACGGAGACCCGGGAGACCACGCCGTCGCTCTCGGCACGCAGGGCGTTCTTCATCTTCATCGCCTCCAGCACCACCAGCACCTGGCCGCGCGTGACCGGCGTCCCGGGAGCGACGTCGACCGACAGCACGACGCCGGGCATCGGCGAGGTCAGCGCGTCCCGCCGCTCCGCGCCTGCCGGACGCGCGGCCGGGCGCGACGCGGCCTGCGCACCGACCCCTGGCTCCATCCGCGAGGAGCCGGCGGCGACCTCACCCTCCGGCGCGGGACGGGGCTCGCCGAGCTCGACGCCGGGAGTGATCAGCGCCTGGCCGAGATCGCGGTGCTCGACCAGCGTCGCGTCGACCAGCCGGCCGTCCGCCAGGTGGACGCTGAACCGGTCGCGGGAGACCTCCTCGACGTCGATCGTGTGCAGCGTCTCGTTGATGGCGATGGTGTAGCGACGCATGTCAGGCGCCCCTTCTCCACGGCTGCTGCTGGTAGCCGCGGCCGATGCCGACCCAGCGATTGGCGAACAGGTGGCTGCCGGGCTCGTGCTCCCGCATCGCCGGGGCGGCCTGGAGCCGGCGGACCCGGGCATGGGTGACCACCGCGATCGCGATCGCGGCGACCTCATCGTCGGTGAGTCCGGACGGGGGTTCAGCCGGCGCCGCGTCCCCTGCTGCGCCCCTTGCTGCGGGCCCTGCCGGCGTCCCGGAGGCGGCGGCGTCCCGCGCCCGCCGGCCGCGCCGGTCGGTCCAGGCGATCACCCGCAGCGCGACCATCAGCAGCACCAGCAGCAGGAACACCGTCCCCATCCCGAGGGCGGTCAGCCACAGTCCGAAGCCGAGGTTGTCCATGGTTCACACCGGGAAGAGTCCGTGCTTCTTGGCGATGCTGGTCTGCACCTTCGTCCGCAGCACCTCCAGCGCCCGGATCAGCCGGATCCGGGTCTCGCGCGGCTCGATCACCTCGTCGATCTGGCCGACATCGGCCGCGTGGTACGGGTTGAAGAACTTCTCCTTGTACTCGGCGATGAACGCCGCCTGGGCCGCGACCGGGTCGGCGGCCTCCGCCAGCGCCCGGCGGTTCAGCAGCCGCGAGGCGCCTTCAGCGCCCATGACGGCAATCTGGGCCGTCGGCCACGCGAACGCGATGTCGTTGCCCATCTGCTTGGAGCTCATCGCCACGTAGGAGCCACCGATCGCCTTGCGCGTCACCACCGACAGCTTCGGCACGGTCGCCTGGGCGTAGGCGTAGATCACCTTCGCGCCGTGCCGGATCACCCCGGAGTACTCCTGGTCGACGCCGGGCAGGTAGCCGGGGCAGTCGACGAAGGTGATCACCGGAAGGTTGTACGCGTCGCACAGCCGGACGAACCGGGCGATCTTGTCCGAGGAGTCGATGTCGAGAGCACCCGACAGCTGCAGCGGCTGGTTGGCGACCAGCCCGACCGAGTGTCCGTCCAGCCGGCCGAACGCGGTGATCGCGTTCCGGGCGTACGCCTCGGACACCTCCAGGATGCTGTCGCGGTCGACGACCAGGTCGAGGAGCCGGCGCATGTCGTAGGGCAGGTCGTCGTCCTCGGGGACGATGCGGTCGAGCTCGTCCTCGACGCGGAAGGTGTCGTCGTAGGCGGCGAGCCGGGGCGCGTCCTCTGCGTTGTTCTGCGGCAGGTAGCTGAGCAGCAGCTTCGCCAGCGACAGCGCGGCCTGGTCGGTCTCCACCTCGAAATGCGCCACGCCGCTGCGGGAGGTGTGCAGCCAGGCACCGCCGAGGTCCTCCGTACTCACGTCCTCGCCGGTCACCGACCGGATGATCTCAGGCCCGGTGAGGAACATGTTGGACGTGCCGGCGACCATCACCACGAAGTCGGTCAGGGCCGGCGAGTAGACCGCTCCCCCGGCGCACGGGCCCATGATCAGCGAGATCTGCGGCACCACCCCGGACGCCCGGACGTTGCGGAAGAAGACCTCCCCGTAGGCCGCGAGCGACCTGATGCCCTCCTGGACGCGGGCGCCGCCGGAGTCGTTGAGCCCGATCACCGCGATGCCCGCCTCCATCGCCAGGTCGAGGATCCGGCTGATCTTGTGCGACTGGACCTCGGAGAACGAGCCGCCGAGCACGGTGAAGTCCTGGGCGTAGACCGCGACCCGGCGGCCGTTCACCGTCCCGAAGCCGGTGATCACCCCGTCTCCGGGGAACCGCTTCTCGGCCATCCCGAAGTCGGTGTTCTGGTGAGTGGCCAGGGCACCGAACTCCTGGAACGAGCCCTCGTCCAGCAGGACCGACAGCCGTTCCCGTGCGGTCAGCTGGCCACGGGCGTGCTGGGCCTCGATCCGCGCCTTGCCGCCTCCGGCGAGCGCCTGCTCACGCTTGGCCCGCAGTCCGGCCAGCCGATCGGTCATGCCCGCGTCCTCTCTCCCGTCGTCGCTGACGGGCGGTTGGCGAGTGGTGCCAGTGCCTCCATCCTCGCCGAAGTGGGCCGGGCGCGCGAGTGGGCGCGAAGCTCAGGACGCCAGCCGCACCTCCACGGCCGAACCGGACGGGTCGAGCCCGGCGAGCAGCGAGAACGGGATCCGGTAGATCCGGCCGGGGGCAGCCGGCCACGGCGTCCGCACCCGGCCGATCTCCCGGCCGTCCTGGACGGCGACGACCGTCGGGAACCGGACGTACTCCGACGTCCAGGCCACCAGCCGTCCACCCACCGGGGCCGGATCACCGGGTCGCACCAGTCCGGGTGCGATCCAGGTCAGCGGCTCCGCGGCGTGGACCGGGACGCCGTCGGCCAGGTTCCGTGCCCCCGACAGCCACCGGCGCACGCTGGCCGCCACCCGGCGTCCGTCGAGCGCGGCGTTGTCGGCCGTGTCGACCGGGTGCAGCAGGTTTCCGGCGGCGAACACACCGGGAGCCTGGGTCCGCAGGGCCGTGTCGACCAGCGGAGCGAGCGAGCCCGGCTGGAGGTTCAGTCCCAGCTTCACCGCCAGCTCGTGGTCGGGAATCCAGTCCGCCGTGAACACCACGCTGTCGCAGGCGACCATCCGGGACCGGCCGGTGGCGTGGTCGAGCACCTCGACGCCGGTGACCCGGCCCTTGCCGATCACCCGTTCCACGGTCGTCCGCGTCGCCACCGGCACCCCGAACGCCACCCGTCCGGCCAGCCCGACCGCGGCGTACGTGTCGGCTTCGGACCGCGCCGAGGTCATCAGCACGGTCCTCGCCCCGGCGTGCCGCAGCGTCATCACCGCCGACCACGACACCAGTTCCGAGCCGACCACGACCGCGCGGGTTCCCACCGAGTGCCCGTAGACGTGGACGTGGTTCTGCAGCTCACCGGTGGTGTACACCCCGGCCGGCCGGTCGCCAGGAATGCGCCGGGCCGTCCGCGGCCGCTCCCGCGCCCCGGTGGCCAGCACCACCGCGTCCGCCTCGACGCTGACCAGGCCGTTCGGCGAGGTGACCTCGAGGGTGCGTCCGTCCCAGCCGGTGACCATGGCCGAGGTCATCAGCTCGGCCCCCGCCTCATCGGCCCCCTCGGCCAGGCGCCGGGCGTACGCCGGCCCGGTCGTCACCGTCCGGAGGTCGCGGACGCCGTAGCCCCAGTGGTTGCTGTGCCGCGGGATGCCGCCCGCCTCGGCCTCACGCTCGATGACCAGGACGTCCTCGGTTCCGGCCAGCGCCTTCGCTGCGGTCAGCCCGGCCGGGCCACCACCGACGATCGCGACCCGGGTCCTCCGCTGCTCACGCATGTCCCTTGCCTCCGTTCAGCAGGTCGTCGACGTGGGCGCCGCAGTAGAACCCCTGGCAGCGTCCATTGGTCGCCCGGGTGCGCCGGGCGAGCCCGCCGCGGTCGGTCGGGGGGATGGCGGACGCCAGCGCGTCCCGGATCTCGCCGCGGGTGACCCGTTCGCAGAAGCAGACGATCTCGCCGTAGGCCGGGTCGGACGCGATCCGCTCGGGGTCCGCGAAGGGCCGCACACCGGACTCGCCGATGTAGGGCATGCGTGGCGGCTCGGGCAACTCAGCGTCCGGCACCGGCACGAGGTCCAGCCCGGCGCCGCCGAGCAGGTCGGCCGCATGCTGCGCCAGCGCCATCGAGGACGTCAGACCGGTCGACCGGATGCCGCCGAGGCACAGGTAGCGCTGGGCCGGGTCGACGTCCACCACGTAGTCGGAGTGCTCGGTGGCCGCGCGCAGCCCGGCGTAGGTGGCGGTCACCTCCTGCGCCAGCAGCTCGGGAAGGATCGTCCGCCCCTTGTCCAGCAGCTGGGCGAAGCCCTCGGCGGACGTCGAGGTGTCGGTGCGGTCGGTGAGGTCTTCTGCGGTCGGGCCGAGCATCACGTTGCCGTAGATCGTCGGGGAGATCAGCACGCCCTTGCCCTTGGCGGACGGGACGGGCAGCAGCACCTCCGAGACGAGCGGACGGGTGAGCTTGTCGAACACGAACAGCTCGCCGCGGCGGGGAGTGATCGTGAACCGGTCGTGGCCGAAGGCGTGGTCGAGGTGGTCGCTGCCGAGGCCGGCGGCGTTCACCACCCACCGGGCCCGGATCGGGCCGGCCGAGGTCTGCAGGGTCGTGGCGTCCGCCCCGACGTCGGCGCCGGTGACCGTGCGTCCCAGCAGCAGCTCGACGCCGCGCGCCTTCGCCTCGGTGGCGTAGGCCAGCGTCGTCGTCCAGGGACAGATGATCGACTCCCCCGGCACCACCAGCCCGCCCAGCGCTCCCGGCCCGAGATGGGGTTCGCGCTCGTACACGGCGTCCGCGTCGATCAGGAAGGTCTCGTGGTAGCCGTTGGCCTCGGCCTTGTCCCGCAGTCCCGGCAGGGACTCATGCTGTTCGGCGTTCCAGGCGACGAGCAGCGCCCCCGTCCGCTCGACGGGAATGCCGACACTCTCGGCGTAGTCGGTCAGCAGCAGGTACCCGTCGTGGACGAGCCGGGCCTCCAGGCTGCCCGGCTTGGCGTCGAAACCGGTGTGCAGGATCGCTGTGTTCGCCTTGGACGTCACGTCGCCGACATCGTGCCGCGCGTCGACGAGCGCGACCCTCAGCCGATAGCCGGACAGCTCCCGCGCGACCGCGGAGCCGACGACGCCGGCTCCCACGACCGCGACATCGAAGACGTCGGCCGGCGCCGCGGCTGGTTGGTTCGGGCTCATTTCTCCTCCAGGTTCCGCTCGGCGACCGCGTGCCAGCGGGCGAGGAAGTCCTGCGCGCGAGCGGCGTCCCACAGCGGGACAAAACTGCCGCTGATCCCACCGTGCCCCAGCGCATCCGGCACGGTCAGTGCCGGATCGAGGCAGAGTTGTCCCATTGCGGCCGCCCCCAGCGCCGTGGCGTGCGGGGACGCGTAGACCTCGATCGGCACCTGGCACAGGTCGGCGACGGCCTGCATCAAGGCCCGGCTGCGGGTCAGGCCGCCGTCGACGCGCAGCAGCTGCAGCGGTTCGCCGGTGTCGGCCTCGACGACCGAGACGAGCTCCGCGATCTGCGCCGCGATGCCCTGCAGCACGGCCGTGACCAGGTTGCCGCGGGTGCTGGCCAGGCCGATCCCGGTGAACACTGCGCGCGCGTCCCCGCGCCACCACGGCGCGGCCAGCCCGGCCAGAGCCGGGACGCACAGCACGTCGCCGGCGCCGTCCGCTGAGAGCGGGTCGAGGTCGGTCGGAGCACCGATCAGGCCGATGTCGGTCAGCCAGCGGACGGCGGACGCCACGGTGAACACCTGTCCGTCGAGGCAGTAGGCGGACTGGCCCCGCAGCGTCCAGGCCACCGACGTGGTCAGCCCGTTGCCGGATCGCGGTGCCGTCGCGCCGGTGTTGACAAGCAGGAACGCACCGGTGCCGAAGGTGCACTTGGCCTGGCCGGCGTCCAGGCAGCCCTGTGCGAACAGGGCGGCCTGCTGGTCGACGACCTGGCCGCCCACCGCCATCGGCGTGCCGAAGGCGGAGGTGGTGCCGAGCGGTTCGTCGCAGGCGACGATCCGCGGCAGCTGCTCCTCGCCGAGCCCGAACAGGTCGAGCAACTCGGCGTCCCAGCGACGACCGTCGAGGTCGAGGACCAGCGATCGGGACGCCGTGGTGACGTCGGTGACGAACTCGCCGGTGAGGTGGTGCAGCAGCCAGGAGTCGGTGGTGGTGACCACACCGTCGGTGGTGACGTTGCGACGCAACCAGGCGAGCTTCGGCGCGGAGAAGTAGGCCTCCAACGCCAGCCCGGTGCGTCCTTCGATCAGCTCGCGGTGGTCGGAGAGTTCCGCGCACAGGGACGCGGCGCGTCCGTCCTGCCAGACGATCGCCTGGCTGAGCGGACGCCCGGTGCCGGGGTCCCAGGCCAGCATGGTCTCGCCCTGGTTGGCGAGGCTGACGCCCTGGACGGGCCGGCCGGCGGCTGCGAGAGCCGCCCGGCCGGCCGCCACAACGGAGTCGAGCAGTGCAGAGGGGTCCTGCTCGACTCCGCCGTCACTGAGGTAGACCGGCGCGACCGGCACCTCGGCGAGGCCGACGATCCCATCGCTGGGATCGACGACGATCGCCTTGGTGCCGGACGTGCCCTGGTCGATGGCCAGAACGGTCATAGCGCGTCCACGTCGGTGCCGACCTCGCGGGTGAGCTTCTCCCGCCGGGTGGCCCACAGGATGGCGAAGACCACACCGCCGACCACCAGCGTCCCGATCGCGTAGAGCTGGGCGACCCGGAAGTCCTCGGGGAAGATCAGGATCGACAGCTCGATGAACAGCCAGATGCAGGCGCCGATCACGACCGGCCACTCCCACTTGCCGAGCGAGAAGTCGTCGGGGTGATGGGTGAACTTGTGCCGGGTGGCGATGTAGAGGATCACCGTTGCCGCGTACAGGATGGCCGGCATCAGCGTGCCGGCGCCGAGGAAGCCGGCGAGGGCGTCGCTGTTCGCGTAGAACGCCAGGGTGATCAGGATCGCGCCGGCAGCGGCGAGGACGGTCGCCCAGATCGGTCCGCCGGTTGCCCGGGGGACCTTGGTGAACGTCTCGGCGAAGGGGACGCGGCCGTCGCGGGCCATGGCGTAGATCAGCCGGCTGTTCGAGGTCATGATGACCAGGCCGCAGGCGAAGATCGCCACGCAGACCACGACGAGCATGATCGTCTCGAGCGTGTGGCCGACGGTCCGTCCGATGATGTCGGCGACCGGAGAGGTGCTGGCGGAGATGGCCTCGATGTCATTGCCGATGCCGGCGGAGATGGCCATCAGGAACAGCGTCCCGACGATGCCGGAGACCAGCAGCGAGCGGACCATGGCCTTGGGGATGACCTTCTTGGGTTCCTTGGTCTCCTCGGTCAGGTTGGCCGCGGACTCCCAGCCCACGAGGGTGTAGGCGCCGAGCAGGAAGGCCATCATGAACGGCCCGAGCCAGCCCATGTAGCCCTCGGCCGGGATGACGCCGGTGGAGGTCCAGTTGCCGATGTTGCCGACGTCGCTGTTGCCGGCCGCGATCACCGCGACGGCGATCATCACGATCAGGCCGATCATCGCGATCAGCTCGGCGCCGACGGCGGCGTTGTTGATGCGGGTCAGGATCGGGGTGGACCAGATGATCAGGGCGGCCTGGACGACCATCACCACGGCAGTGGTGATGGCACCGGTGAGCGGCGTGTACTCCCAGCCGAGCAGCGGGAACAGGGCGACCTGGGAGAAGGCGTAGTCGACCGAGATCGTCACCGACAGCAGGAACGCGAACGACACCCAGCCGAACCACCAGCCGACAACGGGGTTCACCAGGCGGGATGCCCACTGGTAGGAGAACCCGGACAGCGGGATGCGGCTGGCCAGCATGCCGTAGACCAGGGCGACCAGGATCGTGCCGACGGTGGCGATTGGCCACGTCCAGATGCCGGCCGGCCCGGACGAGTTCAGGACCACGCCAAAGGTGGAGAACAGGCCGGTGGTGATGGAGATGAACGAGAAGGCGACGGCGAACGACTCGAAGTGTCCAAGGGTGCGCTTGAACTGCTGCTTGTAGCCGGCGTTCGCAACGTGGGCGTCGGCGTCCTCGGGGATCGATGATTTGGGTTGTGTGACAGGATCGGACATGGAGGCTCCTCATACCTTTGCACAGGACTGTTAGGGCTTCCCGTCGGGTGGCGTTCCTAAGGCGCCACCCGACAGTGCTTCTCGGACGGTGTCTTTCCAGACGTGGGGGTGTGACCGGCTCTGCCGGCTAGGGACAGATGATCGCTCCCCCCTTCCTGCGGAGCTCGCGCTCCAGTTCGCCACCCGGGTTGCGGTCGGTGATCAGGCCGAGGTCGGCGTCCATCTCGGCGACGAAATGCGGCGCGACGACGCCGAACTTGGACGAGTCGGCCAGCACGTAGGCGCGCCGGGCGTTGCGCAGGATCTGGCGGCGGGTCGCGACCTCGTCGAGGTGGAAGTCGGTGAGGCCGCGCTGGGCGTCGACGCCGCCGGAACTGACCAGGGCGAGGTCGGCGTTGATGCCGGCGAAGAACTCGACGGCGTTGGCGTTGGAGACGCCGAGGTCGCCGGCGCGGACGCGTCCCCCGCAGATCAGCACCTCGATGTCACGGTGGGCTGCGAGCTCGCCGGCGACGAGCAGCGACGTGGTGGCGACGGTCCCACGGAAGGTCGGGGCCATGGCGCGGGCCACCTCCGTCGCGGTGGTGCCGAGGTCGAGGACGACGGTCTGGCCGTCCTGCAGGAGGCCGGCGGCGAGGCGGCCGATGGTCTCCTTCTCGGCGCGGTGCAGGAGCTGGCGCTCCTCGACCTGCGGTTCCCCGATCGCCGCGGACGGCGATGCGGCGCCGCCGCGGACGCGTCGGAGCTGGCCGCGCTGGTCGAGGACGCGAATGTCGCGCCGGATCGTCTCCGGGGAGACGCACAGCTGGAGGGCGAGATCCTCGGTGCTGGCGACCTGCCGGCTCGTCACCAGCCCCAGGATCCGGGCATGCCGCTCAGTAGCGAGCATGACCGGTTCTGCCCGTAGCTGTTGGCTTCTGACCGAACATGACCTGATATTAGGAGATGAGTGGGCTCTCGTACAGAGGGCGCGTGTTACAGGTTTGAGTCGGTGTCAGGAGTACGCACGCCCGGGCGTCCCCCGGTGCTGGCGCCAGCGCCGGCCCTGGCGCGGGCGTCGGCGACCTCCGCCCGGCTGCCGACCCTCGCATTTCTCCAGCTGCCGACTTAGGCTGGAGGCATAGCGCGTCGCCGGACCCGGCACGGTCCAGCGCTGATGCTGTCCTCGCTCGGCCGGTCGCGCCCGCGACGCTTTGGTGAACCAAAGGGGTGGTCAGGGTGTCGAAAATCCGGGTTGTGCAGTACGGCTGCGGGAAGATGTCGCGGCACATTCTGCGGTATCTGTTCCAGAAGGGCGCCGAGGTGGTCGGCGCGATCGATGTGGATCCCGAGATCGTGGGCCAGGACGTCGGCGACTACGCCGGTCTGGGCGTAAAGACCGGGGTGCTGATCCGCGACGACGCGGACGCGGTGCTGGACGAGTGCGATCCCGACATCGCGGTGGTGACGCTGTTCAGCCTGATGGACGAGGTGTTCCCGCACTTCGAGAAGTGTGCGGCCCGCGGCATCGACGTCATCTCGACGTGTGAGGAGGCGATCTATCCGTGGACGACGTCGCCGGCGCTGACGAACCGGCTGGACCGGCTGGCGAAGGAGACCGGCTGCACGATCGTCGGCAGCGGCATGCAGGACGTCTACTGGATCAACCTGGTGGCGCTGGCTGCGTCCGGCTGTCATCGGATCGACCGGATCGAGGGTGCGGTCAGCTACAACGTCGAGGACTACGGGCTGGCACTGGCCCGCGTCCACGGGGTCGGGCTGAGCGCTGAGGAGTTCGAGGCGCAGATCGCGCACCCGGAGACGATGGAGCCGTCCTACGTGTGGAACTCGAACGAAGGCCTGTGCCGGAAGTTCGGCTGGACGATCAGGTCGCAGACGCAGCGGATCGTGCCGTACTTCCACGACACGGACCTGCACTCCGAGACGATGGGACGGACGATCCCGGCGGGGCAGGCGATCGGGATGAGCGCGGTCGTCACCACCGAGACGTTCCAGGGGCCGGTGATCGAGACCCAGTGCATCGGCAAGGTGTACGGACCCGACGACGGCGATCTGTGCGACTGGACGGTCAGGGGCGAGCCTGACATGACGTTCGCGGTGACCAAGCCGGCGACGGTCGAGCACACCTGCGCGACGATGGTGAACCGGATCCCGACCGTGCTGGCGGCGCGTCCGGGCTACGTCACGGCCGATGAGCTGCGTCCGCTGTCGTACCTGACCTACCCGATGGAGCTGTACGTGGGGTGATTCCGGACGGGGGCTCGATCCAGGTGACACGTTTGCACCATCAGTGAGCCAAGACGCCCGGATCGGGCCGGTTTCGTTCACTGATGGGGCGAACGTGTCACCAGTCGCGGTCGTCGCACGTTGCCGCGGTCACTGCACGCAGAACAGGTTGCCCTCCGGGTCGGCCATCGTGGTGTGAAAGGCTCCCGGCTCATCCACCCGGTACCGCTCGGTGGCGCCGAGGGCGGTCAGCCGGGCGACCTCCGCGTCGATCCGGTCGCGGCCGACGTTCAGGTCGAGGTGCAGCTTGTTCTTGCCGCCGGCCCGGTCGGGAACGGCCTGGAACAGGATCCGCCGGCCGGTGCCGCGCGGCCCGTCCACGTCGTCGGGGTGCTTGATTCCGGTGCCCATGCGAAAGGCGAGTCGGCCGTCGACCTCGACGGTGTCCCGCTCCCGGTCGGCGTACCCGGCGGCGAGGACGGCCTCCACCAGGTCGTGGGCGTCCTCGACCAGGTAGCCGAGCGCGGCCGCCCAGAACGCGGCCTGGGCCTGCGGGTCGTCGCAGTCGACGACGAGCTGGGTGTGGATCGGGGCGTCCGGGCCACCGCTCGCGGGCCGGTACGCCAGGTCGGGCCACTGGGGTTGGGTCATGGTCGCCTCCGTCTCCTCTGACCTCGGCCACCCTAACGATGCTCGGGCTGCGGCGTCCGCTGGCGGGCGGGCGAAGACCGGGGCCCACCCTGATACCTTCGGGGCGACGGAGGAGAACTGATGACAGAGCCGGTTCGGATCGGGATCCTGGGAGCAGCGCAGATCGCAGAGCGGGCCGTGGTCAGGCCGGCGCGGTCGATCGGCGCGGAGGTCGTGGCGGTGGCAGCGCGCGACCTCGGCCGGGCCCAGGACTACGCCCGGACGCACAGCATCGCCAAGGCGTACGGCAGCTACGAGGAGTTGCTGGCCGACCCCGAGGTCGAGGTCGTGTACAACCCGAGCCCGAACAGCGAGCACGTCCGCTGGACGCTGGCGGCGCTGCGCGCGGGCAAGCACGTCCTGTCGGAGAAGCCGTTCGGCAGCAATGCGGACGAGGCCCGGCTGGTGGCCGGGGAGCCCAACCCGTCCGGGCTGGTGGTCTTCGAGGGTTTCCACCACCGTTACCACCCCACCTACCTGCGGCTGCTCGAACTGGTCGGCACCGGCGCGATCGGCGAGGTCACCGAGCTGCGCGTCGACATGAAGTTCGACTGCTCGAACCTGGCCGATATCCGCTGGTCGTGGCCGCTGGCGGGTGGCTCGCTGATGGACCTGGGTTGCTACACCCTGCACGTGGGACGGGACGTCGCCGCAGCCCTTGGCGGGACGCTGGAGCTCCGCTCGGCGACGGCGACGGCGAACGCGGCGGCGGACTCCCGAATCGATGCGACCGCCCACGTCGAGGCTGTCCTGCCGAACGGAGCCCGAGCGGTGCTCGAGTCGAGCCTGGAGGGTCCGGCCGACACCTCGATCCTGGTCACCGGGACGCGGGGGACGATCCGGCAGCCGAACTTCATCGACCTGACCGGCGACGACCGGCTGATCGTCACCGTCGACGGCACCGAGACCGTCGAGCACCACGGCACGACGTCGACCTACACCCACCAGCTTCGGGCGATGGAGGCCGCCGTCCGCGAGGGTGCGATCTTCCCCACCGACCTCGCCAACGCGATCACCAACATGGACTACGTCGACGAGGCCTACCGGCTGGCCGGCCTCCCGCTCCGGGAGTCGAAGGCGCGGCCCGCGTAGGCTGCGCGGATGGAGCGGCTGGAGGTCGTCGGGGCCGTCATCGTCGAAGCGGGACGCGTGTTCTGCACGCAGCGCGGCACGGGACCCCTGGCCGGGCTGTGGGAGTTTCCGGGCGGCAAGGTGGAGCCCGGGGAGACCCACCAGGAAGCACTGGCCCGCGAGATCCGCGAGGAACTCGGCTGCGCGATCGACGTCGGGCAGGAAGTCGCGCGGACCGAGCACCGCTACCCGTTCGCCGACGTCACGCTGACCACGCTCCTGTGCACCATCCGGACGGGCTCGCCCCAGCTGTCGGAGCACACGGACGGGTGCTGGCTGCGTCCCGACGAGCTGGCGTCCCTCGACTGGGCGCCGGCCGATCTGCCCGCCGCCCAACTCCTGCAACGGCTGCTCGGCGCGCCGCGGACGAGCGGGGAGTAGCAGCTTTCCGAAGGGTGGCATGCCGCCGGGGACCGACGGCCGGTAGGGTGCTCGGCATGTCCCACACCTGCTGCCACTACGCGATTCGGGGCTGGCGTCTCGTCCGGGGACGTGGCTGAGCCATGCGGATCGCGGTGGTCGGGAGCTACGGCGTCGGGCTGACGATGCGCGTCCAGCGCGCGCCGGAAGCCGGCGAGACCGTGTCGGCCGGGACGTTCTCGTCCGGGCACGGAGGGAAGGGCTCGAACCAGGCGGTCGCGGCGGCCCGACTGGGCGCGAAGGTGTCGCTGCTGACCGCCGTCGGCCGGGACGCGTTCGGGGACGCCGCCCGCGAGCTGTGGCGCGCGGAGGGCATCGCGCACGACCACGTCGTCGCGGCGGACGCGGCCACGATGGTGGGCATGATCCTGGTCGACAGCACCGGCGAGAACAAGATCGCGATCGCGCCGGGCGCACTGGATGCCCTCTCCCCCGCTGAGGTGGACCGCTTTGAGAACGAGATCGCGGCGGCAGACCTGCTGGTGACGGGCTTCGAGATCCCGGTCGAGGTGGCGCGGCGGGCGCTGGAGCT
>ERZ778029.1879-NODE-1879-length-15548-cov-3.714387_pt1 | contig 15548 bp, 21 predicted proteins | sample MGYA00375759_ERZ778029 | MGnify/ENA primary metagenome ERZ778029 (study PRJEB29350, sample SAMN05389819) | bioreactor metagenome | isolation source: Ammonium sulfate bioreactor | place: South Africa: University of Cape Town | collected 2014-04-04 ...
TTAGCAATGACGTGGCATGACTTATACCATTCGTACTACTTGTTATAGCTGCATAAGTAATTGAACCGTGCTGAAGCCTTTCATTCGATGAAATCGCGACTGAACGATCGATTTCATCCGTTGACAGATTAAAACCCTGACGAAATATTAACAAAATTCTTTTTATTTATTCATTTCAATTCAATTTTATACTTTAAATCCCATTGGTGAAGTTAAACATTGCTGAAAATCCGATTTCATCGAATTAAGTGCTACTTTATCTTGTGCTCGTTTCGGTCCACTACAACTGGGCACAACCGAACAGAGATCGAACTCGAAAACATCCGTGTAATCGATATGATTTTCTTCGGTTTCATTGTAGAATAACTTCGATGTTATTAAATACTGTTTCATTCGATCGATGAACGATGGATCTCGTCCTATAAACGAACAATAGTTTATTCTTTTGCTTTTTTTTCTGATTTTCTTTTACCGATTCGAGAGAAATGTTTTAAACATAGATTATCAAACGGAAAATAAGCGAGTAAAGCACCTTGTTCAACACATAAATGTGCGATCGATGAACGATCAGCAACAGTTAAAAAATGTAAACTTTGACCGAAAAATTCTATATATTTATTATTGAGACCAATCTGACGTAAGAACTAGACAATACAATTCATAGACTTGTTGTTCTTGTGAAAACAAATGCAGTTTTATCCTACTTTCATAAGAGCTGATATGAGGTCAATGGATGTTGACATAAAATGTGGTTGTCCAACAAGACGACAACCGATGATAATCGACGAAAGACGAATAGGAATTGCTTGACCAAACATCGCTGCTTCAGCTTCAATTGTACCCATGTCTAAACAAACGATTTTTATTTCTAAATCTCGAGAAATTTTCTTCTCATTTACTAAAACTCAGTACGCCAAATCCATTGGAAAATGTCGTATGTGTATCCGTGCCGAGAATTGTATCGGGATAGATCAATGCTATTTGTTGTTGTTGTTTTTCGAAAACAATCAATCTCGAAAGATACTCAAGAGTTAATAGCGAACAAAGGCCGATGCCTGGCGGGACAATCGAAAGATTTTCGAATGCCGATGCACTCCACTAAATCATCGACGAAATTCTCTTCTTCATTCAAAAAGATCACGTGACCTACTTTCATAATTTGTAATTTTTCAATGTTACGTTCGAATTCTAATTGTTGATTACGTTCGATCGCTTCGGTACAAACGGTTTTCTCTTGATGAAATGGACACAATTCATATCCACATTCGACAATCGGCGAATTCGTTTGATCGGCTGTCTTTCGTACAATTCTATACGAATTCATTTTTATTTCGAACTCGAATCTAATCGACAGAAATAATCTTTTTACTTTCTCGCGACATCAGCTTCGATATTATAACAATCGAGTAGAAGAGTTGTTAAAGTCTTTGGTTGAACTCGATGTGGATCAATGCCTAATCGAACAGCCGCATCGCGCATTGCGGCTAAATCGATAATTGCTGGCAAACCACTGAAAATATCGATTCGAATTATTTATCGTTTCATTTTTGATTTTTTTATCTTACGAAAAGTCGTGCATGATGACTTGACTAGGTTGAAATGGTAGTTCACTTGTTGGAAGTCGATTTGCTTTCCAATTGAGAATTTGTTCGACATGTTGGTTGCCGATTGAACGGCTGTCACAATGTCGAACAGTCGATTCGAGTAAAACACGCATGCAAAAAGGTAATTGTGCTACGAAAGACGAAAAAAAAGCGATAAAATATCTTGTTTTTTTTCTTCTGCTTGAATATTTACAAAATAATTGCGGATCGAGTTGAGATATATCGTAGTAGATATGCTCTTCATTTTCATGTTTAATAGATGTTCGTAATGATTGATAGGGATGTTTTTCGAAGCACATCTCTCGAGTTTTCTCAGTTTACAAAACGAAAACACTTGATAAAAACGCTTGTTCTTCGATTACACGTTGGTCTTCTGACTCGATGAAGAATATGAATGAAGAGGAGAGAAGCGCAAAAGAAAAATATGTTTATCATCTGCAAACTTACGTAGCCAATCAAAAACGAGAACAACGGGTCGTTGTCACCGACATCTACGAGATCGTTTTGTATTGATTCGTATGAGTCAGCCAATGAGAAGATGAGTTGATCATTTTCTAATAACAGAAGACTTTTTGTTGCTTAGATAGTTGAGTTTAGTCAATATGAGTTGCGAAGATGAGACCGTAAGTCAAATTTATTCGATTGAAAACGTCGATTAGCTGCTCAATTTTTTGTAGAAAACGGATAAACAATATGAAGACTTGCTCAAAATTTATACTCAAACTCACTCAACAGTCACCGATCAAGATGAAAACGTAAAAAAATCATTTAAAATTCTCTTTGAATAAATTCATTTTTCGATTTAGTCGTACAATTCATCGGAAATCGAAGAAGTCGATGATAGTGTTCCATTGATTCATATCGGCGATGAATATCAAGCACAAATCGATTCAACTGATGATTGTTGTTTGAAATCACTTGATGAATTACTATGGTCGTCTTCATCGTTGGATGAAGTTGATAATGAAAACATCGATGAATATCTTCGAATTATTCATGATGAATGTAAATAAAAGAAAAATACTATTTTTTAAATTGAATTTTCATTTAAAGATCCAGCATCGGACGATGAAATTTCTCTTCAAATACTCTTAAATTGCCAATTTAATACTAAAGTAGCGTTGGAGAATTTTCGTCAATTGTCTCGAAAAACAATTTGTAAGAGAGAGGAAAAAAATACAAGGCAAAGATAATTTCCATCGTTTGTAGATACGTATTCTGCATGGTCGTTAACTGAAATCGAAGAATTCGAACAAGGCTTTCGTGAATTTGGAAAGAATTTCTATAAAATTTCTCATTTCAAAGTAAAATCGAATTCGAAAAGAAAGACAAAAATCAAACAACGAAGATATTTTTCTAGTGTCCGAATCGATCCGTTCACGAAATAGTTTATTTTTATTATCAATGGAAGCGAAGCGAACGATACGAAATCTTCCTCGAACAACAACATTTTCGTCCATTTACTTCTGTGAGGTAAAAAACAGAAAACAAAACACCCTCGATCGATCACAATCGATTTGTTTTCTAGTCAAATAATCGAAAAATTCATCGAAGAACAAGATATTTATCCGAGAAAATCTTCGACATTAACCGATGATTCAGCAATTTCAATAGTAACTATACATCAACAAGAAACAATCAATAGGAAACGTTCGTTCGATCATGATGACGAAACAACAGTATCAACGAAAAAAAGTTCGATCGAATAGCTAATCGCATTTTTCTCTCTTTTTGTTTTCCGTTTGTGTGCGTGTGTGAGTATTTATATAATCTGAATTTTATTGTTATTGTATTCTCTTTATTGATGAACAACAGATATAAATATAAATAAATTCGTATTTCAAAATAAAAAAAACTGTTTCACTGAATTCGAGAGAACAAAACGTAAACTAAGACAAGTTTTTTTTCTTCTTCTTCTTCTTCTTCTTCTTTCACTTTCTCTTGTTCTGGTTGCTGTGTTGTGCTGATAGAGTGTAGAATGGGATTAGCGTCGTTGACATCGACACAAATGATGTTGTTGTTCTTCTTCTTGTCGCACAAAACAAGAGAAAAAAACGAGAAATTTTTGTGAATTTGCATTCGTTAGATTGTCGTTTTGATGAGATGACCAGTTGGCAGAATATTCTCGATAATTTACCGACGGGAACTGGCAGAGTCACAGCACAAAATGAATTCAATTTGAAAACGCCAAATAATACGAATAATGAAGGTGATGAGAAGAAGATTTGCATTTGCCGTATGTTAACGAGATTTTCTATTGATTAGATACAGCACGTCAACAACCTCGGGAACGACATTTAGTGTTTCTGCCTCGAAAACAAAATGTTCTACCGAGATTTAATCTTCTTGGTTTGAAACCGACGGAAGGTTTTCAACCGTACAGACAAGGCTTTTTTCAGCCACATGGTTTAGGTTGGTGATGAGTTGTTTTTCTCGAAATCGAATTGAATTTGATTTTAATTGAGTTTAGTTGAAGATGAAAATCAATGGAAAAAATCACTTCGAGATATCGCCATGTCACTTGGATTTATAACTCAACATGAAATCGATCGTATCGAAAAGCCAGCAACTCTGGCAGATTTCTACGGACCACCATCGACAACAGGAAGTTTACGTACGAGTGTTCCAACAACATCAGCCGGACCAACACCTCGATTCAACGAAACTTTACCACCGCCGAGTCGAGGTGAACGTTTTTCCTTGAGAAGCTTTGCTAAACCATCATGGTATTACAAAGTAGACGATCACGAACGAGAAGCTTGGGTAAACAAAATTTTCTTCCTTTTGAGTTAAATTTCGATTTGATTTGATTTGATAATAGATGTTACAAGTTCTTTGTCAAATTTTGGGAACGGACGATATTGCTCTTGTTCAAACATGGCTTGCTTCATCACACAAAGCCGGTAGGTTTCTTTCGGCAGAAGAAAAAGTTCTTTATTTTGCTTGGTTTTGTTTTTGAGAACGTGATCTTGCACGTCAATTGATCGTTCGTGCTCTGGATGGTCTTGGTGAAGGTGATCGATTTCGTACGATTCTTCCATCGTTAGATATCGACATGGATACATTGAAGAATTTTGTAAATGGGTTTGTCGAATAGAAACATTTTTTGTTTCGATTTTAATTCATTCGAATTCATTTAGTATTGAAGTTCCTCAATTATCTGTCGATGGTATCTTTCGTCCGACACCAAAACGTTCGAAAAGAAGACCATTACTTCGACCATTAGACGAAGATAAGCCTGCGCAAGATACACGTACTGATGAAGAAGTTTTGGCTGGTACAAATAAAATAAATTTACTGCGGTTTTTTTTTTGTCTTCAAATCTTTTTCTTTTATTTTTGAATAGAATTTTCAAGTCCAACATTACCTGTGATGCAAACAACGCCTTCAAGTCGCAATGGTCGTGGAAATACGGCTCGTCTCCGTACACCTTTTTTGCCTCCGATTCCAGTACGTTGGATGGCTCATAACGACGGCAGTTTACGTACTCCGACAGCAAAGAAAACGACAAGTGAACTAAATCTATCACAAAGTTACAATTGGCCAGATTCATCGCATCCAACAAATGTTAGCTCCGTTTTTTCATGACTTGATTTGATTCACTAGCTTTTATTTTTCTATTCCTTTTAAAAATACATACACACAACTGATGATGATTTTTCTTCTTCTTCTCTCGCTCTCTCTATGGATCAGTTTATCTATCGTAGAAACATTCGTTTGTACTGACATCTATGTGAACTGAAAGCAATGATGCATTTAGGCATCTGAAATGTCATTCGAAAATCGATATAAACTGTCTGTTTGTTTCTTTTTTCGGATGATGATTAATGAATAAAACAAATGAATATAATATTTACGAAAATCATTTGTCGAATGGGAGAAGAAGAAGAAGAAGAAGAAGAAGAAAAAACGTCGGTCGGTCGGTCGGCTGTGTTGTTTATATTATTTTTTTTTCTAGTAAATATAGGAGTCCATGTCAAATATAAATGGCGTCGATGAGATAAACTATGGATAGAAAGATTGTTCTAATTAGTAGAGAGGAAAATAAGGGAGAAAAACGATGACGATTATTATTATTATTATTTGATATTCTATTGTAATATTTCCCATTTGAAATCAACATTCTATTTTTTGATAGTAAAATATTCAACGAAATTTTCTTTTTTTTTCAGATCATTCTGTTTCTTTTTTCTCTCTTCCAATAAAACGATTTCATAGAATTCAGTGAAAACACGTATATTTATCATCGTGTTTTTTTTACGATTTTATTCTTTTGAAAACCTTTCGTCTTATTTCTGTGTTGTGTATATATATATTACTATAGAAGAATGAGCGTTGCAGCGGCCAACGGTGCCGTAAGCACGCAACATCATCATCAAGCCACTGCTGAACAAATTCGTCTTGCTCAATTGATCGATGATAAGAAACATGATCATCCTGATGTACAAGAAATTGTTCGACGAGTTCTTGATGTTGTTGCGAATTCGACACAAGAAGAAGCTTTAGTTGCTCTATATGATTGTGATTATGATTTTGAAAAAGCTGTGGCTTTATTAATTGATAAAGGTCAAGATTTAGTTAGTGAATGGCGAACAGCAACAAATCATAAGACGACGAAAAAACAACAGAAAACAGCATCGATTAAAAATGGACATGGAGGAGAAACAGATGAGAATGGTCAATCCCGGAATAATGATGGTTTCACTTATCGAGGCAAATCCCATACCGGTCGTCCAAGATCCCAACAGCAAAACGGAGGTGATTCTCAGCAAAATTTCCAACAAAACGATGGTCACACGTCTCAACAAAGACAACGAGGTGGTACAAGTAATTATCGTGGTCGTTTTCGTGGGAATAATAATCGAGGTGGTGGTGGTGGTCAACGTACGAACGATAGAAATTATCAACAACAAGCACAAGATTCAAATAATCTCGATGCTTCATCGCCGTCAGATACAACACAACGTTCAACTGATGTACCATATAATAATAATAACAATAATCGACGAGATGGTGGCAACAGTACTGGTGGCGGTGGTACTAATAATAATACAAGTACAAATGCTAAACCACAAGAACCTCAAGCATGGGACGTGGGCAATTGGAATGGTGAAACATTAGTTTATTTACGATCATCAAAGGATGATGAACAAACGACGAATTTAGTAAATAATAATGTATCAAATACATCACATACTCTAACCGGAGTGTCAAATGGTCAATATTCGTCGTTGAAAAATTCCAATGTGAATAACGTTTCTGAATTAAATTCTCAGCAAAAATCAAAAACAAATTTCGATCCGATGGAAGCGGCTCGTCAAATCAAAAATGTTATCGGTATTGGTCAAACACAACCTCAACAACAACGAAATACGAAATCATCTGTAGATTTAAAACCATTAATGGGCAATCAACAACCATCAAAACCTACGGGTCAAAATTTTCATACAAAGATTTCACCGCCATTGCCACCGCAAACAGGAGGACCACAACGTATTCCACTTCAACCGGTGATATTTTCCGATCGTTTCGATGGTGGAATGAATAAAATCGATGTACAATTTGGTAATTTAAATATAAATGAAACATTCGATGACTCATCGTCAGCTTTTTATCCGACATCGGAAACAATTCTGTCAGGAACAAAAAACAAGAATTCCATGCCATTAGGACAAAATGCTCAACGATCAACCGAACAATCAGCTTTTGTTTCACCAACGACACATGCAAATGCAACACGTTCGATCGAACAACAGCAACAACAACAATTACATGCACCGGTGATGAATCAAGCGCGTGTTCTATCACAACAACAACAGCAGCAGCAGCAATCAATGACAATGAAACCGGTTGTGCCACAACCCTATCCTGTTCATCATCAACAGCATCCAATCAATGCACAAGGTGTAGTTCTACATCCTTTACTTATTCATCCACAACAACAAGAGGTACATTGAAATCGAAAAAAAGCAACTCTTTTTGTCTATGTTTGTTTTTATAATAGTCAGTAGCATTGGATGCATCATTTGATCCCGCATTTCAAATGCCAACAATGGATTTCAGTTCTCAATATTTCATGGCAGCTATGAATCAACCATCACAACCAACTCAAGCACGTTTTCTTCTTTCGCAACCACCTCAACAAACGCAACAACAACAACAACAAAATGTGTCCAATCGACAGCCATCATCAACTAATGTTCAAACATCATCATTATCGAATTCATCGTCAACGGTTCCGCCTTCATCGACGTCGAGCACGGCATCCGCAGCGCCGAAAAAAGGACCAGCTATTCCACCAGGTATGTTTCCGAACATGGCTCAACAAACATATTCAACAAACTATGGTGTACCATTATCTGTCGGTCGACAACAACAAACAGGTGCTACTGCTTATCCATACGAAGGTGAACATTTATTTACCAATTCATTTATGCAATTGACTAATCCTCAACAAGCACAATCATCGTCAGGTGCTTACGGTTCAGTCACACCACCAGTTCAACAAACAAATCAACAACAAACACATGCCAACAATGACAATAAAGGACTTAATTATCAAAATCAACTTCAAGAAAATCTTTTATTATTACAACAATATCAACAAATACCTATTCCACAATCGAACAGTCAACCAGCGACTCATTCACCTGCTCAATTCAATTACATTTTCGGACACGCAGGCAACGGACCAAGTTATTCACCAGGTAGATACATCTTTCGAAATAAATTGTTCACATCGATTCATTCGTAACATCATCTCCTAGCTCCATCAATTCTATTCGCTCCGCCAGCAACAGCCATGGCTCAACATCAACAACAACAAGCTGCCAAACAATCATATAATCACGCGAATTCATCATCATCATCAGGCATTGGTGCTACTGAGGATTACTATGGTCGAAATCCATCATCATCAACAAAAGATACACAATATATGTATGGACATGGTCAACATGTTTCATCACAATCAACTGGTAAACAACAACAACGTACGGGTGGTAATGTTTACAATAATCAAACGAATTCGCAACGATCATATCAATAGAAAGAAAAACAACAAATAAAAATCTTTTATGAAAACAAGAAAACGTCTTGAATCTTTTTCTTTTGCTCTTCTTTTATTCATTTCTCATTTTATGTTCTATTGCTGCCAAAGCTACTAACGTATATGGATGTGTCTTTAAATATGTAACTGTGATTTGATCGAATCGGTTTCTCTTTATTCCTGTTTCACATTGGGCACAGCCTACTTCGTTTCGATTCTGCTTGTTGTTGTTCTTCTTCGATATTCTATCTTGTATACGGTCTTGTTGTTGTTGTTGTTGTTGTTGTTGAGTGTATTCTTCATTTCATTTTTTTACATTAAGTTTGCACTATTTCATCGTCTCACACAAAACTAAAAATCACATTCAGAAAGCACATCGTTGTCGTTCACACATTTCTTTCTTTCTTTCTTTCTTTCTACTATCAATGTAAATCCAAGCTCTTGTTTCTTCTTTCTTTCCGTCGTTCTTTCTGTTGGACTGTTTAGACTTTTTCTTGTTCTTCTTCTCTCTTTTTTTTCTGTCTCGATTTGTTCTTTTGTCTCCAACGTGAACATGAAATCAACAAGAAAAAAAAATTCCTAACTGATTAAAACAAAACAAAAGAAAACCTTTTTCTTATAAATGGTTCTTTTTAAGATTGTTCATTTTCTGTTTTGGTTTTTTTTTCTAGATTCATTTGTTTTCTTCTTCTTCGATTAGTATTACTTCATTTTCAATTGACCTTATGAACAACAGAGATCCAAGACGTAATCGTAATCATAACAATAATAATAATAATAATTACGGGTATGTTCGTACAAATTTTATCAACAAGATTCGATTTTTATTTGATTAGATATAATCAAAATAATAACCGTTCGGGTCAAAGACGTAATCATGTTATACCCAATGAACCGCCATATACAGCTTACATTGGCAACGCACCAGATACAATGGTACAAGGCGATTTCGAACATCAATTATTTGTCGGTTTAAAAGTGAAACAAGTTCGTTTAGTACGCGATCGACAAACCGATCGTTTTCGAGGTATGATTTCGTCGATTGTTATGAACTAATGTTTGATTTTGCTTGAATATTAATACTAACTTAACTAAATTTTGTTTTTTTCTCTTCTTTTATTTGAATGAATCAAAAGGCTTTGCATATGTTGACTTTGAGGATGCTGATTCATTACGTAGTGCTATTGCATTGGATGGAACGGTACTTAACAATCTAACATAAATCGATTTTGAAAATTAAAACTTGATTTGTTTTTTTCTTTTTTCTTTTCTAAATTCAAGTATGTGAATGATCGACCTATTCGAATTGATGTTGCTAGTCGACCACTTGGCGGAAATAAATCCGAAGGATTTCGTAATAAACGTAAGTTATTATTTGCTTTCGATTCTCTGGAATTTTGCGGTTTTTGTTTTTGAAAAATTTATTAGCTAATTTTGAATCTCGAAATAATTATCCTCGTCAAGGATCTGGTTATAATAATAATAACAACAATCGTCAGAGTCGAACATCTCAATCGAACAATGGTAACGGCGAAGAGAACGGTTATGCTGATGGTAGAAAAAGAAATCCAATTGATTTTCAAGATTTTTATTTTCGTTTTCGGTTAGATTATTCTTCCAATAATTCGAATAATTCACGAAAAATTTCCAATGAAAAAGAGTCAGTTTTAACACATCAAGGATCTGATGAAGTTTTCTTAGCTACTGATACATCTCCACACGAATCTCCTGACGACAAACCAACGACTCGTCAGCCGATTCGAAATTGGGCCGATTGTCCAATTGACGATTCAGGTGTAGACACGTCACCACCACCGACTGTCAATCGAACATCGACTAATCACGATACAGATAACTTTCAAGTAGAAACAAAAATCTCCTTCGAACTATCAAATCATTGCTTTTCTTCCAGACAATTACGCAAAATAAACCTCGTTCGAAACAACAACAACAACAATATTCATCATCTCGATCGAATCATCATGGCAATCGAAACTATTACAATCAAACATCACCACCTTATTCTCAACAATCACATATGGCACCTGTTCCATTGCACTTAGCTTCGTCGTCCTATCATCATAATCGATCGCACGAACATCGAAATGGCAAACGTTTAACCTCAACAAACAACAATACGTCACATGAGATAAATACCAATGTGTCATCAGGTAGAACGCAATTATTTTTTATTCACTTCAAAATTTTCATCGGAAATTAATTTTCTAGAAAATCGACCACGTTTACAATTGTTACCTCGTTCACAAAATGCATCATCATCACCATCAACAACAACAACTGATAATAAACCGGCAACTGACACGTCAGCACGAAATGCCAGCATATTCGGATGTGGTAAACCACGTGATGAACGTGATCCGAAAATCATTGAATTAAACAAACATATCGAGGAAGTTATTGAAAAAGAACAAAATCTTCAATCACCAACAACGCCCACTACACCTATCGATTTTACCAAGTAAATTTTCTTCCGACAATTTTCATCATATTTCTCGTTTTGTTAAGACCGATTCGAATTCTCTCATCGAAATCTCAATCGTCGAGTGATCATTGAAATCTCTCCGTTGACAGCTGCTCGTCTCTTAACTTTGTAAATACGATTTCTCGAAAGACAAACACTTTTATTGTTGTTTTTTTCGTTGTTGTCATGTATTTTCTTCTTTAATGTACATACTGCATTGTAAAACAAAATTCAATAATAATAATAAAAAACAAAACAATACAAAAAAGAAACGCACGTGTTCGGATAAAGAACGGAAGTGTTTTTACTAGCTGTTTATGTGTCTATTTTAGAATTGATCTCGAATGCCATCAACAGCCGTCTCGTCGAAAACGAATCCGAGCAAATCAACAGCAAGTAATCAAACAATGTCGAATGATACGCCGCCAATAACCGAAGAAGAATTGAAGAACAAAAATGAACCGATTAATGTTAACGATGTATTTCGTTTGAGAAAAGCCACCGAAGGTAGATTGAAGATGAATGAAAATTGTATTTATTTGTGTCTGTTTGTTTTCGTAGGATATTTAACTGAAACAGATGAAAATATTTATAAAATCGATTTTGTTCATTTTCGAATTCGTGATATGAAGTCAAATAAAGTTCTATTCGAAGTTCAACGTGATGCAGATGACGATGATGTTGTTGACAATGATATCGATCCTAAAGCCGGCCGATTCGTTCAATATCGTTTTCCGCCGAGTTTTCTCAAATTAAAACAAGTCGGTGCGCTGTACGTATTGATCAAACTTCAATGAAGATTATTATTGTTCGAAACAATTTGTTTCTTCTTCTTCTAGAGTTGGTTTTAAAGTTGGTGACCGAGAAGTCAAATCATTCCGTATGATTGAACGACATTTTTTCCGTGATCATTTAATAAAATCTTTCGATTTCGATTTTGGCTTTTGTCCACCGAATACAACAAATTCTATTGAACATATCTATGAAATGCCGGAAATTGATTCTAAACAAAGTAAATGAAGATTTGGCCTTTTTGTTCGTTTGAAATTTCATTGAAAATTCTGCTTGTTTTTTTTTCTTTTAAGTGAAAGAAATGATTGAACATCCATATGAAACAAAATCCGATAGTTTTTATTTCGTTGACAATCAATTAATCATGCATAAGAAAGCAACATACGCATTCGATCTCGATCGTTCGAATTAGACAACCGCAACAATCAGACAAAACTACATTTTAAAAATCTCTTTTTATGCTTCATGTTTTCGTAAACTTTCTTTTTTTCTTGAATTCACAATTTTCGTGTTCTTTCGAATGAATGTATGTCATAATTTGATTGCATACGTATATCTGAATGTTAAATGTCTCGACTGAATCTCTCTCATTTTTTTTTCTTTCTATACACATAAATACACAAAATAATCATTCCGCTTTGATTTTGTTTTCTATTTTTGATATGAATATTCAATAATGAACTAATGGATCAATACGATTGTTTAAATAAAGCTCAATTGAGCTTCGAATATTTGCATACAAATTCGACGACACACACGTTTCTTTTCGGAGCATTAGCGGAATTAGTTGATAATTCGCGAGATGCCGGAGCAAGAAATCTTGATATTTATTCAACTAAAGATTCGTCATTACGTGGTGGATTTTATTTAGCTTTTTTGGACGATGGTTGTGGCATGCATTATGGTGAGTCGATTGAGATGATTTATTTGGTTGAAGTTCAACAATGTAATTACGTTTAGATGATGTTTTTAATATAATCGTTTTCGGTAAATCTGCTAAACGTCATGCACCTGATTCGAATCAAATCGGTCAGTATGGTAATGGTCTGAAATCCGGTGCTATGCGTATAGCAAATGATTTTATTCTTTTTACAAAAAAGGATAACATCGGCACATGTTTATTTCTTTCACGTTCATTTCATCAAGAAGAACATATTTCACAAGTCATGTGTCCAATGCCTTGTTTCGATTTACGAACACGTCAACCAATCGAAAATACCGATCTCGAACAATTAAATGGCACACGTACATATACATTCGATCGAACCAAACATGAACTTGAAATGCATTTGATAACAAAATATTCGCCATTTAAAACACTCGATGATCTATTTAAACAATTCGATTTAATCAAAACACCCACAGGCACATTGATTATTTTGTATAATATGAAACTAACTGATACAGGCGAAGCTGAACTTGATATCAAAACTGATCCGTATGATATTATAATTGATTCGAAAAATCGACGAAATCTATTCGATGATGATGACGATACGACTCCGCCCGAGTATCGTTCACTTCGTGCTTACATATCGATACTTTACTATGAACCTCGTATGCGTGTAACTATTCAACAACGTCGTGTGATAACAAAAAAATTGCCTCATACTTTGTATAAACCTCGACAGTATCAATTTAAATCGACTCGATTTAAAACACGTTCCGAACAGGATATTAAAAAATGTGAAAAAGAATTAGAAGTTCTCGAAGAACGAAAACGTGAAGCCGATTCACAAATTTATCATTTACAGCAAACAATCGGTCCGACAACGTCAATCGACGAACGAGCACGACTGAGAAAATTACAAATCAACGCTGCTGAATTGAAAGATCTCGCAACGCGAATTAAAAATGGACTGACAAGAAAAAAATCCGAAATGAATGCAACGAAAACGTTAACGTTTATCTTCGGTTTAAATATTCAAAATCGAGCAGCCGATGGAGTTTTCGTTTACAATTGCGGACGTTTAATAAAAATGTACGAAAAAATCGGTCAACCAAATAAGAAAACAGTCTATTGTCGAGGAGTTGTTGGCGTTGTTGATATTCCATCGATTGTTCTCGAGCCAACACATAACAAACAATCATTTGCCGATGAGAAAGAATATCATTTTCTGCTGAAAAACATGGGCGAATACATGCGACAATATTGGTTAGATGCTGGAATTGAGAATTATGTCAAAGAATTTTGGGAGACATACGGTTATCGTGATGATCAACTTGATCGTCCGCCATCGAATGAACCAGAAGCTGTCAAACGACGACAAGCAGCTGTGCCGATGTTAATTCAATGTGATAAATGTTTGAAATGGCGTCGATTGCCATATGCGGGCAATGCACCACCATTAACACAAGCTAAATTAGAAACATGGCGATGTTTAGATAATACGGACGTGATGAATAACAAGTAGGAGTTCGTTTGATTTCAATTCATTGAAAAATTGTTGAATTGTTTTCGTTTTGTTCAGTTGTTCGTCTAACGAAAAATTAGAAGTCATTCCCGAAGGTGAATTAAAACCAAAACCGCCAACAACCACAACCACCAATACACAAAGTCGAACAGCGTCGAAAGCAGCGTCACCACCGCCATCAGCTAGTTCATCATTGACAACTCGATCGTCGACAGTGAATAAACGCATTTCAAATGCAGAAATTTCGTCAACAACAGCGGCTAAAACAATGACACGATCGAGTATTGTTCCAGCATCGGTTACTTCTCAAAAGCGAACACTGCCTCCATCACGTTCAGTTTCAACGAAAGCAAAGAAAACGAAAAAACGAAAACGTCCTGTTTCACAACAATCAAGTAAAATCAAAGGTAAAACTCGAACGATCAGTAGTGACGATGAAAACGATGAAGAGGAGGACGAAGAAGAAGAAGAAGAAGAAGAAGAAGAAGAAGACGATGATGAGGATGATGAAGATTTCAAACAAACACAATCAACAAACAATCCGAAAACACGTGCTCAACTTACTAAAAAGTCAACTCCAACTCGTTCATCACGTTCGTCAACTGGCGGCCTATCTGAATTCATTACATCTACAAATCATGTACATTCAATTGATAACGATGAAGATAATACTGAAAACATTGATAATACAGATACGACAAGTAACAATCGTCTTCCGCCGCCAACAATCGGTGCTCGTGTTTGGGCTATGTATCAAGGTGCTCGTCGTCCCGGCAAAGTTCTCAGTGTTAACGATAAACGTGGCATATTTAAAATGCGTTTCGATGAATTTCCAACGGCTGAATTCGATTATTCATTTAGTTACAAATCACCGGTATGGTCTTATACTAATCCAGCTCAATCATCATCAACTGAAACGAAAACAGATGACAATGAACCATTATTTACGATTTCAAGAAAATTCAAAGCATTGCTTAAAGTATTGAAATATGAATTCGAATATCTTTTTGCTTTATTTTCATATTTAGTTTATGTTGCCACCTGATTGGGAATTAACACGTGAACAAATAACATCGATGGACTATGTCGAACTTAGTCAATTCGATGTCGAAATATTTATGCAATCGTATCGAGAAAAAATGACGAAAGTAAAAAACCAAACATAACAAACGATAAATTTCATATTCGCTCGTAGATTGTTTGTTGAT
>ERZ778029.1880-NODE-1880-length-15547-cov-3.756068_pt1 | contig 15547 bp, 17 predicted proteins | sample MGYA00375759_ERZ778029 | MGnify/ENA primary metagenome ERZ778029 (study PRJEB29350, sample SAMN05389819) | bioreactor metagenome | isolation source: Ammonium sulfate bioreactor | place: South Africa: University of Cape Town | collected 2014-04-04 ...
GGGCGGGCGTGCATTTCATTCCCGCCCATCCGATCGCCGGCACCGAATTTTCCGGTCCCGAGGCGGGCTTTGCCAGCCTGTTCGACAACCGCTGGGCCATCCTGACGCCGCTTCCCGGCGCGGACCCGGGCGCGGTCGCGCGGCTGAAGGGATTCTGGCAGGGACTGGGCAGCCAGGTGGATGCGATGGACGCGACGCATCATGACCTGGTCCTGGCCATAACCTCGCACCTGCCGCACCTGATCGCGTACAACATCGTGGGCACCGCCCACGACCTTGAGACCGTCACCGAGGGCGAGGTGATCAAATATTCCGCCGGCGGCTTTCGCGACTTCACCCGCATCGCCGCCTCCGATCCCACCATGTGGCGCGACGTGTTCCTGAACAACAAGGACGCGGTGATGGAAGTGCTGGGCCGCTTCAACGAGGATCTGGCCGTGCTGCAGCGGGCCATCCGCAATGGCGACGGCGACAAGCTGTACGAGTTCTTCACCCGCACCCGCGCCATCCGCCGAGCGATCATCGACATGGGCCAGGAGTCTGCCGCACCCAACTTTGGGCGCGATCAGAATTAGGTCCGCACAGAATCCACGAATGTCACGGCCCACTTTACGTGGGCCATGACAAGCTTGGGAAATTCAGAACAATCCCGAAAGCGCCCGTGCCGCCAGCTCGGGCCGGGTGCCCTTGGTCAGCTTCTGCCGGCCGCCCTGGTCATGCCATTGGGTCACCACATCGGGCCAGAAGCCCGCGCCCGCCAAAAGCGGCATCAGCGGCGCGGACCTTGTGAGGGTGAAATAGCCTTCCACCAGCGGCGCGGCCTCGCCCCCGCTCTTCCAGTCGTCGCTTCTGGCCATCACGTCCAGATCCTTGCCGTCGGGATCGCGGCGCATGTGGAATTGCAGGCGCCGCGCGGTGAAGCCCCTGCCGTCCGCATCGACAATGTCGAGGTCGAAGCGCGCAAGGCCCCGCGCGTCGGTGGTGCTGCTGGCGCGCATGGTCCCGGGCAGGAAGTCGACGCGGCGCATCCGGCCATCGCCCGCCACCCATTGAAGATGCTGCTGCCCGGCCGCCTCGTAGACGGTCTTGCGCCGGCCATAGGTCAGCGTGTGCAGCGCGAATTTTTCGCTGGTCCAGGCAAAGGGTCCCCGCGCGGCGGCGCCCGCCGCGGAGAAATTCTCGAAATCGGCGTCGATGCGGAAGGGAAAGCCGCCGACCTCCACCTTCGACCAGTTAAGGGTGATGCCGGGCGCGACCTCATGGCTTTTCACCGTGGCCAACGCCTTTTCAAAGGCCTGCGCGGCGTACCACCAGTGGATCATCACCGCCGCCGCCAGGATCAGGAATGTGGTGATGGGGGCGTAAAGCCAGAAACGCGAGGAATATCTCAACTTATATTATCCGCACTTGGAATAGCCGCACGACAAACAGGAATCACAGCCCTCCAGCCTGACGAAACTGGCATCGCCGCAGCGCGGACAAAAGCGGGCGCGCGCGCCCTCCACCGCCACGGCCCCATCCGCGCCCGGCATGATGGACGGCCCGCGCTGGCCCAGAAAGCCGATTTCGATCATGTGCCGCTCGATCACCTCGCCGATCGCCGCCAGCAGCGAGGGGACATAGCGCCCGCCCATCCACTGGCCGCCGCGCGGATCGAAAATGGCCTTCATCTCCTCGACCACGAAGCTGACATCGCCGCCCCGCCGGAATACCGCCGATATCATCCGCGTCAGCGCCAGCGCCCAGGCATAAGCCTCCATGTTCTTGGAGTTGATGAAAATCTCGAAGGGGCGCACCCGCCCGTCCCGCTCGACGTCGTTGATGGTGATGTAGAAGGCATGGTCGCTGTCGAGCCATTTGATCTTGTAGGTCCGGCCCAGAAGCGCATCGGGCCGGTCCAGCGGCTTGGTGATATAGACGACGTCGCCCGCCCTGGTCCTGGGCGGGGGCAGCGGCAGTTCGGGCTCGCCGTCCCGTCCGATCACCGTTTCCGCCGGCACCGCATCCCTGGGCTCTTCGAAGGCCAGTACCGAACCGGTCACCGCATTCGGGCGATAGGTGGTGCAGCCCTTGCAGCCTTTGGCATAGGCGTCCTCATAGACATGGGCGAAATTCTGAAAGGAAATCGCCGCGGGCACATTGATGGTCTTGGAAATTGCGCTGTCGATGAATGGCTGGGCGGCCGCCTGCACCGCCAGATGGGCAGAGGGCGGCAGCGTCTGTGCGTTGACGAAATAGTCAGGCAGGGCGGCGTCTTCCCCGAACCTGGCATGAAAGACGCGCGCGGCATAATCGCTCACCGTCTGCTCGGTGCGGCTGCCGTCCGGTTGCAGGATCTTGCGGCTGTAGCTGTAGGCGAAGACCGGCTCTATGCCGCTGGAGACATTGCCCGCCAGAAGCGAGATGGTGCCGGTGGGCGCGATGGAGGTGAGCAGCGCATTGCGGATGCCGTGGGCGGCGATTGCTTCGCGGATGTCCCCGGGCAGCGCGGCGATGTGGGGGCGCTTCAGATATTCTTCCGCATCGAACAGCGGAAAAGCGCCTTTTTCCTTGGCCAGCGCCGCGCTGGCGCGATAGGCGGCATGGCTGATGGCCTCCAGCCACTGGCGGATCAGGGCCAGGCTCTCGGGCGAGCCATAGCGGACCTTGCAGAAGATCAGCGCGTCGGCCAGGCCCGTCACGCCCAGCCCGATGCGGCGCTTGGCAAGGGCTTCCTGCCGCTGGGCCTCCAGCGGAAAACGCGACACGTCGATGGCATTGTCCAGCATTCTGACGGCCGTGACGGTCAGGTTTTCCAGGGCCGCCATGTCCAGCCGGGCATCATCCGAGAACGGGTTCCTCACCAGCCTGGCTAGGTTGATCGAACCCAGAAGGCAGGCGCCATAAGGCGGCAGGGGCTGTTCGCCGCAGGGGTTGGTGGCCGAAATGCGCTCGCAATAGGCCAGGTTGTCCTGCTGGTTGATGCGGTCGATGAAGATCACGCCCGGCTCGGCATAATCATAGGTGGAACGCATGATGCGCTCCCACAGCGCGCGGGCGCGCACGGTGCGCCAGACCTGGCCGCCGAATTTCAGCTCCCAGTCCCCGTCGGCCTCCATGGCCGCCATGAAGGCGTCGCTGACCAGCACCGACAGGTTGAAATTGGTCAGCCGGCCGGGCGTGCGCTTGGCGTCGATAAACGCCTCGATGTCGGGATGATCGACGCTCAGCGTCGCCATCATCGCGCCGCGGCGCGAGCCCGCACTCATGATGGTGCGGCACATCGCATCCCACACATCCATGAAGGATACGGGACCGGAGGCATCCGAGCCGACCCCGTTCACCGGCGCGCCCTTGGGACGCAGGGTGGAAAAGTCATAGCCGATGCCGCCGCCCTGCTGCAGCGTCAGTGCCGCCTCGCGCAGGGCACTGAAGATGCCGTCCATCGAATCTTCGATGGTGCCCATCACGAAACAGTTGAACAGGGTGACGGCGCGGCCGGTGCCGGCGCCGGCCAGGATGCGGCCTGCCGGAAGAAAGCGGTGCCCGGCCAGCGCGGCGGCGAATTCATGGGCGTGCGCCGCGCGGGTCCCGGCCGGTTCCGCCGCGGCAAGCGCCAGTGCCACCCGCGCCCAGGTCTCTTCGACAGACCGGTCGACGGGCGTTCCGTCCGGCGCCTTGAGCCGGTACTTCATGTCCCAGATCTGGTGGGAAATATCGTTCATTCCGATGGATACCAAACACATCCCGACAGGTCCCGCTATCCTGGCGGGCAGGCGCTTAATATGGCCCTTTCAGCCGCAACTTCCAGTGCCGTCCCCAGCGTGCTGTAAAGTTAACTAGCTGTTTTTGCTAAGTCTTTTTTCCATCAGGGCCTTCTGGCGCTCCACTTCCAGCCGATAGAGGTGCCACAGCATCATCGGCCCCCGCTTCCAGCGTGCGGCCTTCAGCATCCGGTAAAGCCGGGCCAGGGTGTTGCGCGTGGCCTCCAGGTTCCGGCCGGCGGCCTCGGGCTCCAGATGATGGTTGAGCAGGGTAGAGGGCGAGGCGGCCGACATGTTCACCGCGATGCCCCGCTTCAAAAGCGAGACGATATATTCGGCAAAGCCTGGGCGACGGATCGCGGCCTCACCGCCGGTAACCACGATGGAGATGCCGTATTCGGCGCCGCGGAATTGCTTGGGCATGTCGGCCGCCGCGCGCTTGACGATCAGCGCGCCCGACAGGTCGGGACGCCAGTCGTCGCCCAATTCCTCGAACAGGCGCCAGCCGCAAAGAAATTCGCGGCATACAAGCGGCCGGCCGGCATAGATGCCGCAACCGCTGCCGGTATGGTGCCGGCAAAGCACTCCGGCCTTCTTCTTCAGCTCCGGCGCGGCGATCTTCAGCTCCTGGCAACAGGCGCGGCACGGCCCGCATTCGCGCTTCGCCAGCGGGGTGGACTTTGTCCTCTGTGGTTTCATGGTGCCCTCGCGAGCAGCGCGGCGGTCGCCGTCTCTATGCGACCTTCCAGCATGGTCATGAATTCGCCGCGCTTCAGCCCTGGCGGAATAGGCTCCAGGAAGGCCAGGGTGATAATGCCGGGCCGCTTCCAGAATCCCTGCCAATAAACGCCCGAATCCAACGCCACCGGTACGCAGGCAACCCCAAGCATGGCGTAAAGCCCCGCCACCCCCGGCTTGTAATCGGGCGCCGCGCCCGGCTTTTTGCGCGTACCCTCGGGGAAGATCAGCACGGGACGGCCTTCGTCAAGCACCGCTTTTGCCGCCGCGGTCATGGCGCGCAGGGCATTGGCCCCGGCGCTGCGCTCGATCGGGATCGCGGCGGCCTTGCCCAGATACCATCCATAGAAGGGAATGCGCAGCAATTGGCGTTTGAGCACGATGCCCGGATCGCCCAGCGCGATGTGCAGGGCAAGCGTGTCCCACATGCTCATATGCTTGGCGGCGACCAGCACCGGCTTCCGCGGCACGGTGCCGGTGATGCGCCAGTCCAGCCCGGCAATGGCCTTCAGGCCCCAGAGCGTCGCGATCGACCAGAAGCGGCCTACGGCAACGGCGCCCCGCCGCGGCAGCGCCAGCAGCGGCAGGCATACGATCCCCAGCACGATGGTCAGGCCCATGAACCAGGCCATGAACAGAAAGGAGCGCAGCGCCAGCATCAGGCGTGGTGCGCCAGTTTGGTGGTGACCAGGCTGGCAAGGAATTTGAGATACTCGCGGTTCAGCAGCGCCATGGTCCGGCCATGCCGCCACCAGCCGCCAAGGTCGATGCCCTCCTGGTCCACCGGCCAGGGGATGATGCGGATGTCCGGCAGCATGGTGGAAAACTCTGCCATCGCGCGGGGCATGTGATAGCGGCTGGTGACCAGGATCAGGCTCTTGAAGTGATGCTGGCGCATCCATTCGGCGGTTTCCTCGGCATTGCCATGGGTATCCTGGGCGCCATAGCCGATATCGGCGCAGCAGCCAAAGCGCGGGCCGCCGCCGGATATGTGGCCCAGCACCTCCTTGGTGGTTTCCAGCGAAACCCCGCTGATCAGAAGCCTCTTGCCCACGCCCCGTTCCAGAAGCGCCACCGCCGTATCCAGCCTTTCGTCGCCGCCGGTCAGCACCACGATGGCATCGGCACGCGGCGGCGCCTTCGCCCGCGCCGGAAGGCCGCCGACGAACAGGACAAAGCCGACGACATAGGCCAGAAAGATCACCAGCAGGGCGGCCAGGAACACACGCACGTCAGACTCCACTGCCGGCCGCGAAAATAACAGCGGGCAGGCTTCAATAGATAGCCTTCACAACCGACAGGACCGAGGTGCGCGCTGTCGCCCAGGCGATCAGCGCAGTGGCGGCCGGAACCAGCAGCAGCCATGGTAACTCGGTCAGCTTCAAGGACAAGGGCGGCAGGAAGGGCACCGCCTCCACGCCAAAGCTTTCCAGCCCGCCTGCGCCCACGAACACCATCGCGGCCAGCGCGGTGCCCACCGCCGCGGCAAACAGCGCCGAGGTGAAATAATGCCATTCCACGGCGCGGGCGATGAAACCGGGCAGCGCGCCCATCTGGTGTAGCAGGGCCACCATCTCGTGATGCGCCTCAAGTCCGGCCCGGGTGGCGAAGGACACCGCCGCGGCGGTGGCGCCCGCGATCAGGAGCAGGATGGCATAGGCCGACCAGCGCACCGTGTCGGCCAGGTTCTTCAGCCGCGCGATCCAGCGGCGGTGGTCGTCCAGAAGCGCATGCGGGGCGGCCTGTTTCAGGGCGGCGGACAGGCGGGTGAAATCCACCTGCGCGCCCGGCACCAGCGTCGCATCGATCAGTTTTGGCAGGGGAATGCCCGCCACCGCGCCGTCCTTGCCGATCCATGGCTCCAGCAGGGTGTTGATCTGCGCGTCCGAAAGCGGCGCGGCATGGGCGATGCCGGGCGTGGCATTCAGTACCGACAGCGCGGCACGGGTCTCGGCATTCAGGCCGGTGGCCGGATCGCCATCCTCCGGCGGCAGGATCTGCACGGTGATGCGGTCGGACAATCCGCTCCGCCAGCCTTCGGCGGCGCGGTCGGCCAGAAGCGAGGCGCCCAGCGCCAGCGCCGCCAGGAAGGCCATCACCGCGATGACGAAATCCAGCGGGGCCGCGCCCCCGTCCTTGGGCAGGATGGGATCGCGGGACAGGAAGGAGGGCGTGCGCTCGGCCATGCTATGTCACCGGACGCAATTCCATGAGCCGGCCTTCCACCAGCCGCATTTCGCGGCCGCGGGTGGCTTCGACCAGGTGGCGATCATGGGTGGCGATGAGAACGGTGGTGCCCAGCCGGTTCAGCTCGGCGATCAGGCGGACCAGCCGGGCCCCCATTTCGGGGTCCACGTTGCCGGTGGGTTCGTCGGCGATCAGAAGGTCGGGGCGGGCCACCACCGCGCGGGCGATGGCGATGCGCTGCTGCTCGCCGCCCGAAAGCGTGGGTGGACGCGCATGCATGCGATCACCCAGCCCCACCCAGGACAGCAGCTCGCTCACATCATGGTGGAAGTCGGCCATGCGCCGCCCCGCCAGGCGCAACGGCAGGGCGACATTGTCGAAAACCGAAAGATGGTTCAGCAGCCGGAAATCCTGGAACACCACCCCGATGCGGCGCCGAAGGGCCGGAAACTGGTTTCTCTTGGCGGTGGCCAGGTCGGTTCCGAACAGCGTGATCAGGCCGCGGCTGGGCGGTTCGGCGATGCAGATAAGCTTGAGCAGGGTGGTCTTGCCGGCGCCCGACAGGCCGGTCAGGAAGGTGAAGGAGCCGGGCTTGAGGTTGAAGCTGACGTCGCGCAGCACCTCCGGCCCCGAGCCGTAACGCATGCCGACATTTTCGAAGCGGACCATGGCACGACCATAAAGCATTTTGCCGGAAAATGGGGGCGCCCAAACGTCTTAGTGTGATGTTGACGGTCTGGCTGCCATGCTTGCTCCGGGGGGCCGCGCCTCCTATTTTCGCGGCAATCTTCCACCTGGGCCGGCATGATCATCACCTGTCCTTCCTGCGCCACCCGCTACACGGTTGACGGCGCCAGATTTCCGGCTGCCGGTCGCACCGTGCGCTGTTCGAAATGCGCCCATAGCTGGCACCAGGCGGGCGAGGCGCCGGAGCAGGAGGCCCCCGCGCCCGAATCACCGCCGCCACCCGCGCCCGAACCGGGGGCAGGGGCTGCCCCCGAAGCCGCACAGACCACCCATGCCGCCGATCCCGTGTTCATTCGCGACATGACCCCCGCCGCGGCGTCCGCGCCCGCGCGAAAGGCCGTCCCGCCCGGCCTGGCCGTGGCGGCGGGCTGGGTGGGGCTGATCGCGATGGTGGTCCTGATCGCGGTGTCGGCGGTGCGCTACCGGCAGGACATCGCGGTGATCTGGCCCCAGTCTGCCGGGGTCTATTCGGGCCTGGGCCTGCCCGTCAATGACAGGGGCATCGACTTCCGGCAGGTGAATTACAAGCGCCAGAGCGAAGATGGCCAGGTGGTGCTGGCGGTCTCCGGCCGGATCGTCAATACCGGCCCCCGCGAGCTGCCGGTGCCGCAGACGGTGCGCGTCACCCTCAGCGACGCCGACAACCGCGAACTCTATCACTGGACCTTCAAGCCCAATGCCTCCACGCTGAAGCCGGGACAGTCCGTGCCGTTTGCCACACGGCTTTCCAGCCCGCCCGCCACGGCGCGGCACCTGGAAGTCCGCTTCTCCAAGGACGCTTCGTGAGCAGCATTCCTCCGGTTCTCTATTCCGCCGAAGACATAGCCACCCGGCTGAAGGCGCTTGCCCGCACGCTGGCCGCCTTGCCCGACCGGCCCCAGGTCGCCGCGCCCATCCTGGTGGGCGCCTTCGTCTTCGCCGCCGACCTGGTGCGCGCGCTGGCGGGGGAAGGCGTGCACCTGGAGACCGAGATGATCTGGCTGCGCTCCTACGGCAATGCGCGCACTGGAAGCGCGCTGTCGGTCCTGGCCGCGCCGACCGAGCATGTGAAGGGCAAGCATGTGCTTCTGATCGACGGCGTGCTGGACCGGGGCCACACCATGGCGCGCGCCACCAGGCTGCTGCTGGACGCGGGCGCCGCCTCGGTCAGAACAGTGGTGGCGGTGGACAAGCATCACGACGATGCGGTGACCAAGGCCGATTACGCTCTCTATACGGGGGTGAAGGATTTCATTGTCGGCTATGGCATGGACGATGCCGGGCGCTATCGTGCGCTGCCCTATATCGGCCAGGTTACCTCCTGACTGCCAGGACAGGCTTCCTTCCCCCTTCGGTGCGGAGCACCAGGAAGGGGGAGATGTCGCAGCGCTGTGTCTGCCGGAGGCAGACCGAGCTGCGACAGAGGGGGATCATCTCAAAAGGCCTTCAAAAGCCGGTCCAGGTAGTCGCGCTCCTGCTGCGGCCGGTTCATCTGGGCCGCGCGCCGGCGCAGCTCCTGCAGGATTTCGCGGGCGCGGGCCAGTTCATCGGGCCCCGGAATCTTCACCCCCGAATTGCCCAAGGGCGAATTGCCCCGGCCCAGCGGATCGCGCCCGCCCGCCTGCTTGCCGTTCTGCCCTTCCTGCGCGGCCTGGGCCAGCTGTTGCGCGCCCTGGCGCAGGGCTTCCAGCGCCTGGTTCTGGGCATTGCCGGCATTGGCCAGGTCGCCGCGCGCGAGATTCTTCTGGGCCTCCGACATCGCCCGGCCCGCTTCGCCCACCTTGCCGGCGGCCTTGGGGTCCATGCCCTTCATCGCTTCCTGCAGCTGCTTTTGCAGCTCGCCCTGCTGGCGTGCCAGCCCCTGCGCGCCGCCATCCTTGGGATCGCCCTGGCCCTGGCGCTGGCGGAACGTCTTGTCCAGCAGCGAGCGCTGCTGGCCCATCAGGTTGCCGAATTTCTGCATCTGCTCGTTCAGCGCCTTGTTTCGGGCATCCTGGCCGGTGCCGTTGCCCTGGGACATGCGCAGGTTTTCCAGCATGGACTGCAGCACGGCCAGAAGCTGGGCGGCCTGTTTGCGGTCGCCCGCCTCCGACAGTTTCTGGATCATCTTCATCAGGGTCTGGATGTCGTCGGTGCCCAGCGTGGTGGTGTTGGGCGGCAGCGGCTGCTGGTTCATGGCGCCGGGATTGGCCTGCATCGCGTCGAGATAGCGCTGCATCGCCTCGTTATAACGCTTCAGGAGCTCGTCGATCACGTCCTGAGGCGCGCCCGAGGCCATGGCCGCCATCAGCATGCGCTGAAGCTTGCGCAATTCCTCGGCCGCCGACAGAAGTCCCCCGCGTTCCAGCTTCAGCGCGGTCTGCCAAAGAAGCTCTTCCACCTTCGAATAGTCGGCCTCCTTGCGCGCATTCTGCACCCCGAAAAAGGCGTTGCGGATGGCCAGGAAGATGTCGTTGCGGTTGTCGTAGAACCGTTCGGGCCCAATGGTCAGCGCATCCAGGGTCATGCCCACGATGCGCCTTCCGGCCGCGTCCGAGGTGGCCAGCCGCTGGCGCTGCTCCACCAGCGCCCGCGCCAATGGATCGGTAAAGACGCGCGCCGGCAGCTTGAAGGTCACCGGCTCGCTAAGCCCGGCCTGGCCGGTCGCGTCGCGCGCCTCAAGCCGCGCATCGACCGTCAGGCCCGCATAGGGGTGCCCGGTCAGGTCGACATAGGAATCCATCGCCACCTGTTTGGCCGATACCTCCGGCAGCGGCAGGTCCACCACCAAGGGCTTGCCCGGCCTGCCATGGGGCTTCAGGATCGCATGCACGCGGGTGATGCCGTAATCGTCGCCGCCGCGGAAGGCAAAGTCGGTGGCCAGCTGCGGCGTCGCCTTGGGTTTGGCGGTGAAGCGGATGGACGGCCTGGCGTCGGCAACGGCACGGATGTCCCATTTGCCGATGGCGTGGCCGCCCACCTGCACGCGCAGCCGCGCGTCATGGGCGATGACGAAGGTGCTGGCATACTCGCCATTCTCTCCGGTGAAGCGGGGCGCATGGTTGCTGCCCGCCACAAGCCCGGGCATGCGCGGCGCGCCATGCACCCTCAGCGACACCACCGAGCCCTGCGGAACGGCGATGGCAGCCTGCCGGTCCGCGTGCAGCGTGATCAGCGGCAGGCCGGTATAGGGCGGTGGATCGACCCAGGCATCGATGCTGGCGGCGGCGCCTGCGCCACTGTCGAAAGCGCCGATCAGCCGGCTGGCCGTATCGCTGCGCGCCATCGCCGCGCCTACCGCCAGCGCGATCAGAAGATACCAGCGCAGGCCGTGGGGATCGCGCTCGGCCAGATCAGTGTGCGGCAAGGCCAGCCGAAGCTTGCCGGGCAGGGCGCGCGCCTGATGCAGTTGCCACAGCGCTTCGGCGAATGCATCGCTGCCCGCCCCGGCCATGCGATCGCCGCGCTCGGAGATGGGGCGATGGATCAAACCGCTGTCGCGTTCCAGCCGCCGCGCGCCGTCGATGCTGCGCGGCCAGCGGAAGTCGCGGAAGCCGTCTTCCAGCGACAGGCCGATGGCGGTGATGGTGGCGGCCAGCAGCAGCGCCTGCACCGGCCAGGGAATGATCTGGAAAAGGCCGGTCAGCGCCAGTGCGAGATAGAAGCCGCCGAAGCCGACGGCCGGCCAGAGCCGCGGCAGGATGCGTTCGACCGCCAGCAACGCGCGGCTGAGCGCGATCCGCCGTTCAAGCGGTTCACCCGCCCAGCCAGGCGGGAATGTGGTCCTGCGCGATAAGCTCGTCATATGTCTGCCTGGGGCGTACGATGCCCCATTCGTCGCCCGACACCAAGACTTCCGGCGCGGGCGGACGGGCATTGTAACTGCTGGCCATCACCGCGCCATAGGCGCCCGCCGTCATGATCGCCAGCAGATCGATCAGGTCGTTCATGCCGGCGTCGATGATCAGGAAGTTCTTGGCATCGCCGCGCTTCACATAGATCACGCGGCTGACCAGCACCCCGGCATTGGCGGCGATCAGCCGCCCCGGCTCGAAGGAAAGCGTGCAGCCGAAATCCCTGGTCACCCGCGTGACCATCGCGCCGTAGGCGGCGGGGTCCGGTGGCGGCTCGTTGTTGTGCTCGTACGGCACGCCCAGCCCGCCGCCCAAGTCCAGGCGCGTGATGGCATGGCCGTCCGCGCGCAGGGTGGCGATCAGTTCGCCCACCCGGACAAAGGCGGTCTCGAATGGCTCGAGGTCGGTGATCTGGCTGCCGATATGCACATCGACGCCCACGATCTCGATACCCGCAAGGCGGGCGGCATGGGCGTAAGCCTCGCGGGCATGGACAAAGGGGATGCCGAACTTGGTCTCGGCCGTGCCGGTGGTGATCTTGGCGTGGGTTTTGGCATCCACATCCGGGTTGATGCGCAAGGTGACGGGCGCGCGCTTGCCCATCGACAGCGCCAGTGCATTCAGCGCATCCAGCTCGGGCTGGCTTTCGACGTTGAACTGGTGGATGCCGGCGGCAAGCGCCGCGCGCATCTCCTCCCCGGTCTTGCCCACGCCGGAGAAGACGATCCTGTCCGCCGATATCCCGGCGGCCAGCGCCTTGGCCAGCTCGCCGCCCGACACCACATCAGCGCCGGCGCCAGGCCTGGCCAGCGAACACCTTGTAGTGCCGCTCCAGCGTGGCGGTGGAATAGCAGTAAAAGGGCGTGCCGACCTTTTCGGCCAGCAGGGTCAGCGGCACGTCTTCGGCGCACAAGACGCCATCGCGATATTTGAAATGATGCATGAAATTCGGACCGGATCATTGTCCCCATGCTTCGACAGGCCCGGCATGAGGAGTTCAATCTAAGCCCTCACCCAGAGCCTGTCGAAGGGTGAGGCGGGTTTGCCAGTCTCCTAGCGCCCTATCGGATAAGGCGGCTTTGACGGATCCTTGTCGCCCCTGGCGGTGGGCTGGCCGTTGGGGCGCACCAGATCGTTCTTCACCCCGCAGCCCGCTACCGCCAGCGCAACCAGGACAATCAGCGCCAGCCGCCTCATGACAGCCGCTCCCGCCAATAGGCCAGCTGTTCCTTCACCCTTGCAGGCGCGGTGCCGCCAAGGCTCATGCGCGAATTGACCGACGCTTCCAGCGACAGGACCTCGAAAACGCCGTCGGTGATGTCGGGATCGACCGCCTGCATTTCGGCCAGGGGCAGCCTGTCCAGCGTCACGCCCAGCGCTTCGGCGCGCCTGACGATCGAACCGGCGATGTGATGGGCCTCGCGGAACGGCTTTTTCAACACGCGCACCACCCAGTCCGCCAGGTCGGTGGCCGTGGGAAAGCCCGGTTCGGCGGCTTTGGCCATGGCCTCGGGCTGGGCAGTCAGGTCGGCGATCATCGCCGCCATGGCCGCCAGGCAAAGCTCCAGCGTGTCGGCGGCATCGAACACCCGCTCCTTGTCTTCCTGCAGGTCGGTGCCATAGGTCAGCACCAGGCCCTTGACCACGGTGGCCAGCGCCACGAAATCGCCCAGCACCCGGCCGGTCTTGCCGCGGATCAGTTCGGCGGCGTCGGGATTGCGCTTCTGCGGCATGATCGACGAGCCGGTGGTGAAGGCGTCCGACAGTTTCACGAATCCGAAAGCGGGCGTCGACCATTGCACCAGCTCGCCCGCCAGCCGCGACAGGTGCACCGCGCAGATCGAACAGGCCGCCAGATATTCCAGCGCGAAGTCGCGCGCCGAAATCGCATCCATGGAATTGCGCATCGGCCGGGCGAAGCCCAGCGCCAGCGCGGTGTTGTCGCGGTCGATGACAAAGGAGGTGCCGGCCAGTGCCGCGGCGCCCAGGGGAGATTCGTTCAGCCGCTTCCTGGCATCCTCGAAGCGGCCGCGGTCGCGGGCGAACATTTCGACATAGGCCATCATGTGATGGCCGAAGGTCACCGGCTGTGCCACCTGCATATGGGTGAAGCCCGGCATGATAGTGCCGGTATGCTTCTCGGCCTGGGCATAGAGCGCCCTTTGCAGCGCCAGAAGACCATGGTCGGCGCGCTCGCAGGCGCTGCGCACCCACAGGCGGAAATCGGTCACCACCTGGTCGTTGCGCGAACGTGCGGTATGCAGGCGCCCCGCCGCCGGGCCGATCAGCTCTGCCAGCCGCGCCTCGATGTTCAGGTGGATGTCTTCCAGTTCCCGCTTGAAGACAAATTCGCCGGCGGCGATTTCCTTTTCGATCGCGTCCAGCCCGGCCAGGATAGCCTGGCCGTCATCCTTGGAAATGATGCGTTCGGCGGCCAGCATGCGGCAATGCGCGCGGCTACCCGCCAGGTCCTCGGCGGCCAGGCGCTTGTCGAAATCGATCGAGGGGGTAATCTCCCTCATGATGTCGGCGGGGCCGGACTCGAAACGGCCGCCCCACATCTTATTGCTGCTCATAGACCCGATCCGGCCAGGTACAGTTACGAAAGATGAACAGACCCGCGAAGATCATCACCGTCCTGGCGATCCTCCTCGCGGTCGCGCTGGGCATCCTATATGGGAAAGGGCTGCTTTCTGTCCATCAGGGGCTCGCGCCGCCGGCCTCGCTTGCCGCGCTGAAGCTGCAAAATCCGCAAAAAGCCGCGCCCCAGGTGGCGTTTTCCGACGCCGGGGGCCGCCGCTTTGCCCTGTCGGACTTCAAGGGCCGCTATGTGCTGCTGAACCTGTGGGCCACCTGGTGCGGACCCTGCGTCGCCGAGCTTCCGGCCCTGGCCACCCTGTCGCGCCATGCGCCGGGACTTCGGGTGATCGCCGTGGATGTGGGCCGCGACACGCCCCAGCAGGCCGACGCCTTCCTGAAGAGCCACCGCGCCGGGCGGCTGGGCACTTTTGTAGATACCGACATCACCATGGTGCGCAAGTTCGGCGCCTATGGCCTGCCGATGACGGTGCTGATCGATCCCAAGGGCAATGTGATTGCCAAGGCGGAAGGCCCGGCGGAATGGGCGACGCCCGAAGCGGTGGCATACTTCAAGCGCATCACCGGAACCTGACGGCGCGGTTCTTTTGCGCCCTGAGTGCGTCGCTCGTCGCTCATGGGCCATTGCGCCCACATCGCTCCTCGCTCCTGCTCAGATCACAAAATTCCTCGCGCCGCGATAACGGAATGGTTACCGCGTGGGCACCGGATGCTCGCCCCGGTAATCGTAGAATCCGCGACCCGTCTTGCGGCCCAGCCACCCGGCCTCGACATATTTCACCAGCAGCGGGCAGGGCCGGTATTTGGAATCTGCCAGCCCTTCGTAGAGCACCTGCATGACGGCAAGGCAGGTATCCAGGCCGATGAAGTCGGCCAGCTGCAAGGGACCCATCGGATGGTTGGCGCCCAGCCGCATGGCGGTGTCGATGGCATCGACGTTTCCGACGCCCTCATACAGCGTGTAGACCGCCTCGTTGATCATCGGCAGCAGGATGCGGTTGACGATGCCAGCCGCGTCACCGAGATGGACGAGGTGTTGGTGGCGATCAGGCAGTTCGGCGCGATGCGGGTGCACAGGTCCTGGAAGATTCTCTTCTTGATCGCCTCATCCTCGGTGGCCGCCTCGATCACCAGGTCGCGATCCTTAAGGTCGTCCATGGTGGACGTGGTATGGATGCGCGTCAGCGCCGGAGCGATCTCTTCTTCCCTGATCGCGCCCTTGGCGGCCTGGCGCTGCATGTTCTTCTCGATGCGCTCCAGCGCCTTGTTCAGCACCTCCTTGTTGAGGTCGTCCAGCATCACGTCATAGCCGGCAAGGGCAAGGACATGGGCAATGCCAGTCCCCATCTGTCCGGCGCCGATCACTCCAATGCGTTCAATGGTCATGTCCGTTGCCTTTACTTGTAACCGCGCCTGGCCAGTTCTTCGTCCAGCTCCGGCAGCGCCTTGAACAGGTCCGCGACCAGCCCATAGTCGGCCACCTGGAATATCGGGGCTTCTTCGTCCTTGTTGATCGCGGCGATGACTCTGGAGTCTTTCATACCAGCCAGGTGCTGGATGGCGCCCGATATTCCGACGGCAAGGTAAAGATCAGGCGCCACCACCTTGCCGGTCTGGCCGACCTGATAGTCGTTGGGCACATAGCCCGCATCGACCGCGGCGCGCGACGCACCCACCGCGGCATGCAACTTGTCGGCGATGGAATCCAGCAGATGGAAATTT
>ERZ778029.1896-NODE-1896-length-15442-cov-3.154481_pt1 | contig 15442 bp, 16 predicted proteins | sample MGYA00375759_ERZ778029 | MGnify/ENA primary metagenome ERZ778029 (study PRJEB29350, sample SAMN05389819) | bioreactor metagenome | isolation source: Ammonium sulfate bioreactor | place: South Africa: University of Cape Town | collected 2014-04-04 ...
GCGCGGCCGGTGGCGCCTTGGTGAAATTGGCGTCATGGGCGAGTGCCGGCGTCGCGGTCAGTAATGCCATGGCCAGGATGTGCACGGATATCCTCATCGGAGTAGCTCCCTCAAGAAAATGGCGGGACCTTTCGGTCGCGATACCCATTGGATGGTGGTTTTCGCAAAAGGTTCCCGACCGGCGCATCGGATTTTCACCGTTGCATGGGAGGGCTTCCGTCTTTCGTCGGATTTCCGCCCGCGCTGGTCCGCAGCATTCGGGTCAGCGTACTGTCCTTTCGCCGAAAATGATGGTCAAGGGCAGCAGCGATATGGATCGCGGCAAGCGCGGCCGCGCAATAAGCCAGGATCGCATGAAGGTTCGACCAGAAGGCCTCGGCCGCATCGGACACGGCCATGGGCAAAGGCGGAACAAGCACGAGGTTGAATGCATAGCTCGGGATGTGGAGCGGTGACGCGGAGGCGATCGCCCATCCGGTCAACGGGACCAACAGCGTGGCTGCGTATAGGGTGATGCGGGCAACGCTCGCCATGAGCTTTTCGAGCGGGCTCGCCCTCGCGGCCTCTTCGGGACGCCCGTCGAACCAGAGCCAGGCGAGGCGCAAGGCGGAAAGCGCGAGCACGAGAAACCCCAGCGACTTGTGCCATTGGTACAACTGGAACTGCAAGGCAGGGCGGCTCTCAGTCACCTGTGTGAGATAGCCGAGAGGAATCTGCGCCAGAAACAGGAATGCCACGGCCCAGTGGAAGAGCAGCGCCGCGCCCCCGTAGGAATGGCCTTGGCTGCGCCACAGGTACCGCCCTGCCGGGGCCGAATCCATCTGCGTCTCAGCTCCGATGCCCTTTGAGCATCATGTCAAACCGGACCACGTTCGAGTAGATCGGTACGCCGATCTCCATGCCGTAGGCAGCCCGATAGACTGACCCCACGACATGGAACGCGATGCCGCCTCCGTCGAGATGGACGAGGCTGGCCGTGAAGCTTTGTGTAAGCGTCCGGCCTTTCGCCGTCAGCATCCCGTCGATCCGGGCGCTCTCCGGCCCGGTACGTTCAACGCGGAACGAACGGAAGCGGATCACCGGAAAATCGGCGGCATCGAAGACGGCTGATGACTTCAGGAAGTTCGTGATGCGCGGTTGGTTTGCGGCCACGGATGCCGGGCTGATCGTGAAGTCCACGCGTGATTTGCTGAAATCGTGCGCCATGATGTCGAACGTCCCGGAGAAATCGGGAAAACGGCCCCTGATTCCGCCGCCGCCGATCTGCGCAACCATAAAATCAATCTCGGAACCGCGCTCGATCACGTAGTGTCCGGCCGCAGCCTCCAGCGGGTCTGCGGCCGACGTGGCGCGACAATCGATCGCTGCCAGGGAAAGCAGGACCAGACCGCCACAAACTCCTGTCGAGGCTCGAAATCGTGCCACGGATTCTCCTCCGCCAAGCGACGCATCGACGGGAAAACACGTCAGGCCGAGGAATTATTCGCCAGGCTGGAACCACGCGACAACGGAAGGGACCTGCGATTGGAGTCGCGCAAGGCAAGATCCTGACTCGGAGACCTGTCCGCCGGGCTCGGCGTCGGGGAAGACGAATAATTGCCGCAGGCGCCGCTTCACGCCCACAAGTCACTATCGCCATGCCGGTGGCGGGACCGGCTGCTCGGGAAGCGGTCATCTTGTTCGCTCGCCAATGAGACGATATTTTGAAGGCCAATTGTGGAGGATGGCGGGAATGGACGGCTTGGCAGGCGATGCGCGCTACGCGGCCAACGATCGGCTCGAAGTCACGCATGTGCCGGACGGCTATGTGATCTACGATGAGGAAAAGGGCCGGGTGCACTACCTCAACCCCACCGCGGCCATCATTTACGAAATCTGCGACGGATCCAGGACGGTCGACGACATCAGAGCTTTCGTCCGCGATGCGTACGAACTCGGCGAGCAGCCCTCGCTCGAGGAATTCTTCCAATCTCTTGAAACGTCTGGCCTGGTGTGCCGGGTCGATTGATCATTGCACGCTCGCTGCTAAGCGAGGTGCGGTTTCATTGCCCCGACGAGACGAGCGCTCGGCAGCTTGCCTATATCGGGGCCGATCCTGAAATGCCCGGCACCCGGCTCGACAGTCTGGAGGTGAATATCCTCGATCTGGGAGGAGGCTTCTATGATTTCGGTCCGCCTCATCCGACTGGCCCCGGCACAGCGCGCCATATGGTCGAACGGGCGCACATGTACCTTCGCGACCGCCTCGGCGCGGAGGCCGTCGGTGCGGCGCTGCTCCATGGTGCGAGCCTGATCATCGAGGGTCGCCGTTGCCTTGTCGTGGCCGAGAAAGGCTCGGGAAAGACCACATTGATGCTCGTGGCCTTGCAGCAAGGCCTCGCGATAGAGGCGGACGAACATGTGGCCGTATTTCCGGATCATGTGCTGGCCCGCCCGCGAACGCTGCGCATCAAGGCGGGTTCGCTGGCTTTCGCCGCCGAGTTTCGTGAACGCATCTTGTCGTCTCCGGCCATCCATGACTGGAACGGGAATGCGATCTACTCCTTCGCACCCCGCACGGACCGGGTCGATTGGCGGATTCGCCCCGGACCGGCCGATGCGGTGGTGGTATTGGAGCCGAATCACGCAGGCTTGACCTGCGTCGATCGCATGAGCCGCGAGCAGGCCTTTTCGAGGCTGCTGACGCACGCATTTCTACCGTCGAGCGGAAGGGCACCGGCTTTGGGCAACCTGCACCGCCTCGCCAGTGCCGCGCAGTGCTGGAAATTGCGGCTGGGCAATCCTGACCGTGCGATCTGGCACTTGCGGCAAATACTCTCGAGATCGTAATATCGTCCCCTGTAACCTGGGGATTCTCATGTCTGACAAACTGGACAAGCATCTGGAAGGCATCGACGAGGAACGGCGCGCGGCCATCAAGAAAATGGTGCTTGGCGCGGCTTTTGCCCTTCCGGTGGTGAGTACCTTCGCGATCGACGGACGTACTCTGGCGTACGCGGGAAGCTCGAACACCACCACTTCGTGAGCCGGGTCCCGCCCGCACGGTAGCGGTAGAATCATTCGGGTATCTGCGAGGCCGCCTTGCCGACGGTTTCGGCTTGTCTGATCACGAAGGACGAGGAAACGCGCCTGCCGGCGTGCCTTTCATCGCTCGAAGGGCATGTCGACGAGATCGTTCTGGTCGACACGGGATCACGCGACGCCACATTGGCGATCGCCAGAAGCTTCGGATGCCGGACATTCCAGATGCCCTGGCGCGATGATTTCTCTGCCCCGCGCAATCTCGGGCTCGATCATGCGACGGGCGACTGGATCCTCTACATCGATGCCGACGAGCGGCTCTCCTGCGCAACCTCCATGAAGGACCTCTTGCCTGCGCGCGACGCCGCCGCGCTCAGGGTCAAATTCCACCCGCGACACGACATGACGCCCTATGCGGAGTTCCGCCTTTTCCGGCGCGATCCGAGGATCCGCTTCACCGGGGCGATGCATGAGTCGATGGTGCCGGGCATCATGCACGTGTGCGAGGAGGACGGCAGCTTTATCGAAGATTGCCATGATATCGAGATTTTCCATGACGGCTATGAGGGCGACCAGTCCGCGAAGCATGCGCGCAACCTGCCGCTTCTCAAGCAAGCCATCCTGGACGATCCGAAACGGGTCTATCTGCGTTTTCATCTGGGCGTGACATTGCTGGAACTAGGGCAGGGTGCCGAGGCCGTGCCGCACCTTAAGGAGGGGATGAAGAGCGCCGCCGATGCGCGGTCATCCGTTCGGGCACGAATGGAGGGCTCCATGTGTGCACAGGTGCTGTGTGCCGCTCTGCTCGACCAGGGCGATACGGAAGGGGCCTTGCACGCGGCCGAGCGAGGGCTGCGCCTCATGCCGCGAAATCTGGCCCTGCGGTGGGCCCGGGCGCGATGCCTCGTCGGGCTGAAGCGGAGCGAGGAAGCGGTCCCGGAACTGGAGTCGTTGCTCGACTTTGATCCGGATGACGTCTTCGATCCCGATATCGCCTATGAGAAGAGCCTGTTCAGGGCCGACAGCCTGGGACTTCTCGGAAGCGCGTGGTTCGGGCTGCGCGAATATCGACGTGCCGCAGACTGTTTCGAAGAGGCTGCCCGGTACTCCGCCGAACCGCGCGAATATTCTGCAAAGGCAGCGCTGTCCCGCGCGCAGATCGAGCGCTCAGCAAAGCGTCAACAGTCCGGCCGCCTTTAGCGCACGCGGCCTGCCGCCCCAGGGCCGATTGGCCAGGCAATCGACGAAAGGTCCCCACAGAGCCCCCGGTGACTTGAGCAGGTCAGAACCTTCCGACACCCCGACCAGCCCGGCGATTTCTTCCCGGAGCGCAACGCCGATCGAGGCAGGTTCCGGACGCGCGAGCCTGGCCGTCATCCGGTCGATCCTGTCCAATGCGGTCTTGCCGGGCTTGATGCATTCGGGGGCAATCACATCGAGCCACCGTTGGCTCGCCGCAACCCAAAGCTCGACCGTCGCCTGGAGCCGCGGCCTCTGCCTCAACTGCCTGACCAGATCGGCCGCCGCGGCTTCGTCCAGGTCGCCGAGCTGGTCGGCGAATTCCAAAAGGCCTTTCAGGGCGATGACGCCGAAATTGCTGCCACGATTCTCGAAATGGTGGTGCACCATCCCGTGGATGAGGGCGTGTTCGGGGCGCAGCAGCCGGACCTTGAGCCCGTCGATGGTCAATGAACGGGCGGTCGAGCCCATGGCAATCCCGTGGAGAAGACGCGATGCGCGCGGACCGTTGATGCGAATATGGGGTTCGACCACGACAGGCAGATCGCCTCGCCACATGCAATCGAGATGATGATGGCGCGCACTCATCGGCTTGAGCATGCTGAACCCGATGTCGCGCAGGATCGCCATCGTCCTGCCGGCGTCGGAAGGCTCGACCGCAAAGTCGAGATCGCGCTGGAAGCGCCATGATGGACTGCCGGTCAGAAGTGAGACCGCTCCCTTGATGACCAGCGGCTCGATCCCCCGCGCGTTTAGCGCAAGGATGATCTCGCGTAGCGCGTCCCGCTGGATATTCCGTCGGCTTTCATGCTCGCGGCGCAACCTTCCGAATTCGCTCCTGATCGATACGGGCCCGTCGGCAGGTCCCGATACGGGGTGGAGTATGCCTTTGGCTTCGAGGCCATCGATCATGGCCGCCAGCAGCAACCGCCGCTGGGCAGCCAGCAGCAGCCCGCTCAATGCGCCGGGGTCGGCAAGCAGCAGCGTTCGAAGCTGCGTGCGTTCTTGCGTTCCGATCCTGCCTCTGACACAGGCCATCAGCAGATCCAGTCGTTCATCGGATAGCTGCAAGTGATCCTCATGGGCCGGGAATGGGAGGACGCTTTCGACGCGGCCAAGCCTAGCGGGGGCGTAATCGAAGCGCTACGCTCCGAAGGCGTAACCCAGGACACGCTCGAGCGAGGCAATGATGACGTTGCGGTCGTGCCGTTCGCGCACGAATTCGTGCAGCCCCTGGGCGCGCGTTCTTGCCGCTCCTCGATTGCCGAGGCATTCGAGACAGGCATTGCGGAAGGCGGTCGGATCAGCGGCCGCCGCGAAGAAGTGCCGGTCCGGATCGAGCGCAAGCCCGGCTGCGCCTTCATGGGTCGAGACCACCGGTACGCCGTGGGCCCCGGCTTCGAGGATCTTGATGCGGCTGCCGCTGCCCGTACGCAACGGGACGATCGCCGCCCCGGCTTCGCGATAGAGCGAAGTGAGGGATGGAGGATCGCCGAGGACCGTTATGCCCGGAGCTTGGCAAAGTCGGCGGAGGCTCCTGTCCGGGCGGCTGCCGGCGACGACAAGACGCGCTTCCGGCCGCGTTGCGCGAAGCGGCGGCCAGACGTCACGAACAAACCACGTCAACCCGTCGACATTCGGGCCATAGCTGAGATTGCCGACGAAAATAAGCTTGTCACCGACGGCGAGCGCCCGATCGACGGCCGGTATATCGATGCCGTTCGGGACGACCTCCAAGCTGTTGCAGGAGATGCGAACCGAGATCGCTGCCGCCGTATCGCAGCTTGCTGTCGTCAACAGACGAACCTGGCTCGCCGCCTTGCCGATGAGGATATCGAAGCTGTCCGCTTCAGCCTCGAGCCATTGGGCACGGCCTTCATCGCCGTCTCGTCGCGCGATTTCGGCACCTTGGCGCGCGAGTCCCGCATCGTCATCGTCGAGATCGACGACAATGGGGACCTGCGGCCATTGCGGCAGTCCCGTGAACAGCGGCAGCATATGTGCGCGCGATATGACGATCCCCTGCCATGAGCCGGCCGCCAGAAGGCGCATGAAATCCGAAACGACCGGGGCCGATATCGCGCGCGTGGCAAAGGGACGGCCATTTTCGCGCAGCGCCGCGGCTCTAGAAAAGGCGTCGGGAATTGCACTTATCAGGCCCAGCTTCGTATCGTGACGCTGATGGGTGGAAAGAAGGCTGACCTGGTGCCCGCCGAAGCCGTGGCGGGGCTGCATCGGCGGTTCGTCGCCGACGACAAGAATATCGACCGCCCCGATCCTCCCCAGCGCCTCGGCAAACAGACTCGTGCGCATTGCAAGTCCGTTCCCGTAGGGGAGCGGCGCGATCGGCGTGACGTGAAGGAAGCGGGCATTCATCGATCGGCCCAATCAAAGCCGCCTGTAGAGACCGGGATTACCGAATATCCCGATAGACTTGTCCCTTGGGCGCGCTCCCGGGCGCGGCTCGGACCGTGCGAGAGCTGCAACGATCTCGCGAAGCTGGGCAGCCCCGCCGGGATCCGCATCTTCAATGCTGCGGGCACGATCCGCGACCGCATCCAGGCTCCCCGGTTCGATTTTTTCGAGCAGCCGAAGGGCGCCCAGCAGGCTTTCGCGGTCGAAGCCATCATCCGGGGCCATGCGGTGCGCCGCATCGATGAAACTGTCCGCAAGGCCGGATCGCGGGCGCGTCGCGGAGCCGTTATGGGAAGTGAGCGGCTTCATCATAGCTGCGGGTCTTCCCGCGGACAGCGCTTCTCCGTACCATCGGCCATCATCCGCCTCTTGCAGCACGAGACTGGTTTCTACGCGATCGCAGAAGACCAGCCGATATTCGTCGGCACAGGCCTCGACGTACCAGTTGGCCAGGCGGAAATTCCTGCCCCTGCCGACCTGGTGACCCGGCAGCAGTTCGAGACTGATCGCCGCCTCGTTTCCGATGACAAGGCAAAACTCGCGCGCCTCGACCATCGCAAGCTCGACCGCGATCGCTTCGATCGTTCGTTGTGGAGGATGGAAGATGCGTCCGTCCCAGACCTCACGCAGTTCATCAAGAAATCGTTCGCAGATTTCCTGATGCAGGAATGCAGGCGGGCGGTCCGGCTGTTCATGGAGGGACCATTTGCAGTTGGTCCGATGCTGGAATAGGGCGCGTCCTCCGAAATCGCGCTGCACCAGATATTTTTCGTCCGTGAACGGCGGGTGCGGCACGAGCGCATGGTCGGCTTGCGTAAGCAGCCAGGCAAGAAGGAAGGTATCCTTGTCTCCGTAGATGATCTCGTAGAACTGCTTGGCCCGCTGGTTGATCTCGAAGGCGAGCCAGAGCGGCTTCCAGTGCCGCGACTTGTTGACCGCGACCTGTCCGGTTTCCCATGACCGAATGCTTCGTGCTTCCAGTCCGATGAGGCTCCATACCGGATTTTCCGCCGAAAGCTCGACGATATCAGGCCAGAACACGGCGCCGGCCTTGAGAAACTCCGGCCAGTCGAGCAGCACTGCGGGGTCTATCAGCGGAACCTGATCTGCGTCCAGGAGGATCACGTCGTCGAAGGAGCTGTGAAGGATCGCATAGGACTTGAGCTGCCATCCGTCGTCGATCTCCGCCGGAAAGGACCCCCTGACCGCGTCGGCATCCACGATGCGGCAACCGAAGGTCTCCAATAGTCCGGCCAGCAATGCCGGCATTTCGCGGGAGCCGATATGCCAGATCTCGATGGGGAGCCGGCAGGCGAGGGTTTCTCTCAGCATCCTCACCAGCACATAGGCATTCGTGAGCATTTGCGCCCCGCCCGCGCAGATGACGATTCCCTGGCCGGCGAAATGGGGCCGCCTGTCGGCCGTATCCTCACAGGCCGCCATCAGTTCCTTCGTCAGATCGGTCGCTCCGGGGCACCTCATTTCCACCCTTTCCCTGATCGCCTCCTCTGGTAATTTGCCGAAGCCGTTGGCATTTCAGATCGGAATTACCCAATGAAGAGCGTGCTGGTACTGACGCCCGTCAAGAACGCGGCGATCTATCTTGACGGATATTTCCGCCGCCTTCGGGAACTCACCTATCCCAGGGACCGGCTTTCGGTCGCCCTGCTGGAGAGCGACAGCACGGACAGTACCTTTGAACTCGTTTCCAGCCTCGCCGATGAGCATCGATCCGCATTCCGCGACATCCAGGTTTTCAAGCATGATTTCGGCTTCGCTCCTCCCGTGCACCTGCCGCGGTGGGAGCCGGCCTATCAACTGGCTCGCAGGAATGTCCTGGCCCGTGCCCGCAACCAGCTTCTCTTCCGCGCGCTCGGCGAGGAGGACTGGGTGCTGTGGATCGATGTCGATGTCATCTCCTATCCCTCGAACCTGATCGAGCAGCTTCTCAGCTACGACCTCGATATACTGCATCCCGATTGCGTGAGACAGCCCGGGGGGCCGAGCTTCGATCTCAATGCCTGGACGGACGGCGGCAAGAGGCTGATGCAGGACCTCAGGGGCGCTGGAAGGCCGGTGCGTATCGAAAGCGTCGGCGGAACGGTGCTCCTCGTACGGGCCGATCTGCATCGCGACGGCCTCGTCTTCCCACCCTTTCGCTATGGGCTCGAGAGCGCGTTCGTCAGAAGCGAGCACCCGATCTGGCAAAAAGGAGAGATCGAGACCGAGGGGCTCGCCGTCATGGCCCACGACATGGGGGCGCAATGCTGGGGTCTGCCGGATCTGGAGGTCGTCCACGCTTAAAGCGTTTCATGGATTTGAAGCAGCAATCGGATGCCGTCATGCCCCCGATGACGGCGCGCGGTCCGTCCGGGAGCCGCAAGCCGCTCCCTATCCCTTTAGGGCCGCTCCGGAAGCGGCAGACGGCGACATATTTCGCGCGAAAGGCGCACATAGGGCGGCGTGCGGAGGCTCTCGATCTTTTCAATGAAGGACTTGCGCAGCGGCTTCCGCCTCCACTCGTGAAAGGACGCCGGATCAGCCTTGCGCATATGGTCGGCGAGTTCCTGCGGGTCAGGGAACCTGGAGGCATCGATGTAGCAATTGTCTCCCGGAGCGAACTCTTCGATGTTGGGTGCGCCGAGATAGATCGGAACCGTGCCTGACATCAGCGGCTGGAAGAACTTCTCCGTCACATAACCCTCTGCAATGCTGTTTTCGAATGCGAGCGTAAAGGCATATCTGTGCAGGATCCGCATCTTGGTGGCAGCGCCCCTGTCGAAAAACAAATGCCGGTTGCGCATGAATTGCCCATAGGAGGCGATCGGAACATGCTCCGACAGCGCGGCCATATATTGCCGGCGGTTGCTCATGTCGAAATTGCTTGAAACGAAGGCGCAGCAAAGCTTGCGACGTGTCTTGAACCCGGTATCGCGAAATTTGTCGATGACGCCTGCATCGACATAGGGATGCCAGACATCGGCTGACTGCCGGTAGGAAACTTCAAGGTCGAACAATTGCATGAAGTCGCTGTCGCCGAGTTCGGGATAGATGGCGGCGCTCTCCTGGCATTCGGCGATCCAGAGCTGGCTTTTCGGCATGACCTTCCGCAGCGAGCGGAGGGCTCCCGCGCCGCTGGTGGCGAGGATGCTCGGAAGATGCACCAGGACACAAGGCGCTGCCGGCAGGACGGCGGGATCGGTGGTCACATTCACGCCCGGAAGTCTGGGCTCAGGCTTGTGCCCTTTGAAGAATGCCGAGTTGAACAGATGGTGCAGGGTCAGGGGAGTGGAGTTCCCCGGCGCAGTGTCGGGCGCGCCAACCATCTCTCCTGACTTCCCCAATGCCATGCTGCCCGCCGGCCTTGCATCTTGCGCCACCATCGGAACTATAGCATTCAATGTGAACCGGAACATCGCCCGGCATCGCTGCTCCTGGCGAGTCCGCCTGGTGCTTACGGCAGCAGTGGATGGCCCGAGCGGCGCGTCGGCGGGCAAGCAAGATCGATCGAGGACTTGGGTGCCGAAGATCTTTGAGAAATTGATTGCGCCGCTCGCATGGTCGGTTTCCTCATTCATTCAACGCGAAATCCGCAAATCCGGCCAGGACATAATTGCCGCCATCAGGGAAGAAGGGCAGCTGGCTCGGGCATTGCAGCGCTTCCACAATCTCGATGACCGGACCATCCGCTTCGAACACAACGGCATAGGAGTAAGCCTCCATATTCCCGATGGGGATTTCGATTTGCTGCAGCGGGACATCGTCATCTGGAAGCGCTTCTTCGAATCCGAGTGGCTCGAGCATGTTCGGTTGAATTGCGACCTCGCTGGCAAGACCATCGTGGATGTGGGCGCCAATATCGGCAATCACACGGTCTTCTTTTCGAAAATATGCGGAGCGGCGCGTTGTCTGGCGTTCGAGCCGAGTGCGTCGCTCTTCAGGATCCTCGAGAGAAATATCGAGCTCAACCAGCTCACCTCGGTCGAGGCATTTCCGCTCGGCCTGTCGGACCGCGCCGAACCGCTCTATTACATGACCCAGCCGAGCGATAATCTGGGTCACACGAGCTTCGCGCATGAAGGAAGCGGCCCCGCGGTTTCGGCGCGCCGGATCGACGATCTCGGCCTCGACCGGCTGGATTTCCTCAAGATCGACGTCGAGGGCATGGCCGACAAGGTACTCAGGGGAGCCGCCACGACACTGGCACGGTGCCGTCCCATGATCATGGTGGAGCTCTTCCCGGACGAACTCGCCAATGCGGAACGGGAACTGCACCGCCTTGGATACGGACGCACACACGCGTTCAATGCAGAGAACTTCCTCTATTCGCCCAACGCCCGGCGTTTCAGTTGAGATCGCCGCCGATTACAGACCGATCGTGGTCCACATATAAGTCGTGGCGATCTCGATCGAAGCAGAGTTCCGATCCGATCCGCCATAAAACCCAAATCAATTGGCTTGAGGTACAATCGACCTGGCAAATGCCGTGTTGAATATCTCTCTGACCACCCGCGAATCTGGATTGAGGAGAGGATTAGCGCCCGACTTGAAACTCTGCTATTCTTCCTGCATCGCTGGCCATCAATGGACATGCCAGCGGCTGAGAGACGCCGACAGGGCTCCCGTTCGAGAACCGGGAGCGTCGCATGTCTCGACCGAACAACCCCAATTCCTTGTTTACGGCCCGCGAGGCCTTCCTGTATTGGGCGGATGGAGTGGCGGTCAGCACACTCATGTCGATAAAACGGTCTGAGAGGCTTCTAAACGACACGGCCCATATGGTCGATCCGCAATCCCGCTTGATCATCGGCCGGGCACGCCAGACGGACGGGGCGGCGCTGGTCGGTAGTCGGGTTGATGGCGCGGCCGGATCCGAGCCCCGATCGTTGGCGTCCGTAAATCTCCGCCGCCGGACCAGATGAGACCCGAGCAAGCGAGGTTGGGTGCGAAAGCCCTGGCCCGAAGCGGCAGCGATCAGGAGTTCCGGGCACCGCGGCATGTTTGAAGAGCGCCAAGAAATGCGGGTGCGCAGCCGCTTTCCCCGCGGCGGCCACACGCGCCTTGTCGGATTGATGAAAGAATACCGTCGGCTCCCTGATGGCGAAGCCAGTCATCCTATGCGGTAATGATGTGCAACAGCCCTTGAATTGCATGCTGCCGATGCCGTGAATTCCCATGCCCGCCTCCCACGTCCCCTCACTTGATAAGATGCCGCTCGAACCCGTGGAAATGCGCTTTCTGCAGGAGGCGGTGGCAGAGGCCGCCGAGCCGGTGAGACCTCGTGTGAATCGCTGGACGATCAAGCACATCGAGCGCCTGATCTTCGAGGCCTATAGGGATGGTGTGAGGGACAGGGGCATGTTGGTCAGGATCGGTCAGATTGCGATCGATCCGCGGATCTGGTGCGCGCATTGAGCAGAGGCCGCAGCGGCCGACGCTTTCAATTTCAGTACCCGCAGGTTCCCCGATCGGGTAGGTTCTCGATCAGGTTCATAACATGATCCATGCCGCACCGAGCAGCTTCGGAGACTGATTCCTTGTCGGTCCCGAACACCTGGTCGAAGGCCTCGACGTCCGAACGGAAACGGGTTTCAGAACCTGAAGGATTCAAATTTCGAAAATCCCGTCGGCTACGGCAAGATCACCCAATAATCCATTTCGATGGTATACCCCTGCTGGTTGCCTAGACTAAGGAAAGAACGCGTATTCGGTACACCCTATCCAACCGTGCTCGAAAACCCCCGGGTATGCTACCGAAGAACCAAGTCGATCTTGTTCAGGATTTCAATTGGCTTTCTGGTGAGCGCGATGGGGCTCGAACCCATGACCTACTGATTAAAAGTCAGTTGCTCTACCGGCTGAGCTACGCGCTCCCAATCGGCCGGCAAGCGCTCGCCTGCGGCCGGAAAGTGCGGCGGACCATAAGGGGGGCGGCGCGGCGGGGCAATAAGCAAGGAACCATCGGAATCGGAGCGGCACACGGGTCTGGATCTGTGGCGAGACGGCTTGCCCACGGCGCCTTGGAGTTGCGGGGACCTGTACTCCACGCCGCTCACGCCGAATTGACGCAGATGCCGGGCAGCCCGCTTGGTTTTTGCGGCGCAGACGGATATCTGGAGCCGGTAAGGCAATTGCAGGAAAGGTGGGCATCGGTTTTCCGTCCGGAATTGCCACGGAACAAGATGAAGCGATGGCACGGCCCGGCCGATGCGGATCGCACCTGCGAAAGGCGGAGAGCCTGGCGAATGGCGCTCGAAATATCCTATGTGACTGCCGCCGGCGCGGGGGCGCTTTCGTTCCTGTCGCCCTGCGTGCTGCCGCTCGTGCCACCATACCTGTGCTACATGGCCGGTGTCTCCGTGGAGGATTTCCGGCAGGCGAGAAAGCCCGGCTCAAGTCCGGTACGGACGGCGCTGCTTCTGTCTGCGCTGTGCTTCGTGCTCGGCTTTTCGACAGTGTTCGTGCTCCTGGGCGCGGGGGCCTCGACCGTGGGCGCGTTCCTGCGCGCGTGGCAGGAGCAGATCGCCCTGGTGGCGGGCATCGTCGTCATCGTCATGGGGCTCAATTTCCTCGGCATTTTCCGCTTGGCCTTCCTGTCGAGAGAGGCCCGCTTCCAGGCGGCCGCCAATCCGTCCAATCCGCTGGCCGCCTATGTCATGGGGCTTGCCTTCGCCTTCGGCTGGACCCCTTGCATCGGGCCCGTGCTCGGGCCGATCCTCGCCATTGCGGGCAGCGAAAAGACGGTCATTTCCGGAGCGGCCCTGCTGGCGGTCTATTCGGCAGGGCTCGGCGTGCCCTTCCTGCTGGCGGCGCTGTTTTCCGAGGAATTCATGCGCTTCCTCGGGCGCTTCCGCTTTCACCTCGACAAGGTGGAAAAGGTCATGGGCGGCTTCCTCGTGCTTGCCGGGGTTCTCTTTCTCACCGGAGGGATGCAGTCCTTCTCTTTCTGGCTGATCGAGGCCTTCCCGGCGCTCGGCCGCCTCGGCTGACCCGTTTGGGCGAAGCGGGGCGTAGCAATTGCGTCCATGACGGATTCACGCAAATGCAATAGCAAGGGTGCCAGAATCCCGTCAGTCGGGCTATCATGGCACGCGCCAAACAGGATCCCAGAGATGAGCGAACGCAGCTGCCTGTGCGTCATCCTCGCCGCCGGCGAAGGCACCCGCATGAAATCCTCCATGGCCAAGGTGCTGCATCCCGTCGGCGGCCTCGCGATGATCGGCCATGTGGCCAAGGCCGTGTCGGCGGCCGGCATCGGCAATATCGCCCTCGTGGTCGGCCGGGGCGGAGAGGCGGCACGCCAGGCGGTGGAGCCGTTCGCGCCGCACCTCGAGGTCTATGAGCAGACGGAGCGCCGAGGCACGGCTCACGCGGTGCTCGCGGCACGCCATGCGCTCGCCCACGGCTATGATGACGTCATCGTGGTCTTCGGGGATACGCCGCTGGTGCGGCCGGAAGCGCTTGTCGAAGCACGGCGCTGGCTTGCGGGCGCAACCGACGTGGTGGTGCTCGGCTTCCGCCCGCCCGATCCGGCCGGCTATGGACGGCTGATCGAGGAGGACGGCGCGCTGGTCGCGATCCGCGAGGAGAAGGATGCCGACGAGCGGGAAAAGGCAGTTACCTTCTGCAACAGCGGGCTGATGGCGATGTCCGGCCGTTCGGCGCTGGAGATGCTGGAGGCGATCGGCAACGCCAATGCGCAGGGCGAATACTACCTGACGGACATCGTCGAGGTCGCCAGGGCGAAGAACCGCAGCGTCGTTGCCATCGAGGTCGCGGCCGAAAGCGTGGTCGGAATCAATACGCGCGAGGAACTCGCCCGCGCCGAGGCGCTGTGGCAGGCGCGACGGCGCAAGGAGCTGATGCTCGCAGGCGTGACGATGATCGCGCCGGAGACGGTGTTCCTGTCGCATGACACGGAAATTGCCCCGGATGTGGTGATCGAGCCGAATGTCTGGTTCGGGCCCGGCGTGCGCGTCGAGAGCGGCGCGGTGATCCATGCCTTCTCCCATATCGAGGGCGCGCATATCGGCGAAGGCGCATCTGTCGGCCCGTTCGCCAGGCTTAGGCCGGGCGCCGATCTCAGCGCAGGATCGAAGGTCGGCAACTTCTGCGAGGTCAAGCGGGCCGAGATCGGCGAGGGCGCCAAGGTCAATCACCTGACCTATATCGGCGATGCAACGATCGGGGCGGGCGCCAATATCGGGGCGGGTACCATCACCTGCAATTATGACGGGTACGGCAAACACCTCACCCGGATCGGAGCAGGCGTCTTCATCGGCTCGAATTCGGCGCTCGTCGCCCCCGTCAGCATCGGCGATGGCGCCTATGTCGCGTCCGGCAGCGTCATCACCGAGGACGTGCCGGAAGGCGCGCTTGCCATAGGGCGCGCGCGGCAGGTGACGAAAGACGGCCGCGCGGCGGAGCTTCGGGCACGCTTTGCCGCCGCGAAGGAAATGACGCGCAAGAACAAATGAGGGTGTTCGCGCGCCGGTGCCAAGGTTACTCCGTTTACCGTGAAACAATAGGAAATCCAATTTGAACGGCCCCGATGCTAGTCTGGGATAAGCATTGCGGCCGGACATCTTCTCGGGCGGAGAATCATGCATGTGCGGTATAGTCGGAATCATTGGAGTCAGACCGGTAGCGCCGCTCCTCGTGGACGCGCTGAAGCGGCTCGAATATCGCGGCTATGATTCCGCCGGCGTCGCGACGCTGGAGGACCGCCATCTCGCCCGCAGGCGCGCCGAAGGCAAGCTCGTCAATC
>ERZ778029.1903-NODE-1903-length-15395-cov-6.389570_pt1 | contig 15395 bp, 6 predicted proteins | sample MGYA00375759_ERZ778029 | MGnify/ENA primary metagenome ERZ778029 (study PRJEB29350, sample SAMN05389819) | bioreactor metagenome | isolation source: Ammonium sulfate bioreactor | place: South Africa: University of Cape Town | collected 2014-04-04 ...
GGCGCTACTCGATCAGATGGGTGTGCCGGCATGAAAACGTGGGGAAACCTCAGGGTCGAACCCGGTCACGATTCAGTACGGCTATTCTGCTTTCGACCCGTCCACACCTTATTCCGGCAAGGGACTCACCGAAGTCGACTACAACGGCGTCGCCCATGATCTGACCACCTACGACACCAACCATAATGCGGTATCGACCAGCCTGGCCGACGGCACGCAGAAAACCTCGCTGGCTTACGGCAGCAACGGCACTGGCGCCGTGGTCACCATCACCAATCCGCTGGGCCACGTCACGGTCTATCAATACAACGCCAACGCGCTGCCCATTTCGGTCACGGGGCAAGCCTCTTCGCACTGCGCGGCGACCCTGAGCCAGATGACCTACGACGCCAACGGCAACATGCATTCGGAAGTCGACAACAACGGCAACACCACCCATTACACCTACGCAGCCACCGGTCAACTCCTGCAGACGGTGGAAGCAGTCGGTACGCCCATCGCCCGCACGACCGATTACGTGTGGGACAGCACACCGGGCACCGACCGCCTGCTTTCGATCACCGTAGCGGGATGGTCGCAGACCGCCTACAGCTACAACGCGCAGAACCGGTTGGCTTCCATATCGGTCAAGAACCTTTCCTCGAACGGCACCGCCAACCAGACGCTCGCAACCAGCTACGGCTATACGCTCTATGCCAACGGCATGGTCGAGACCATGGCGGTGACGCACCCTTCGCCTGGCAACAGTGACGTCGATACTTACCAGTACGACGCTTTGGGCAACCTGACCTTGGTAACGGACGGGGTGGGGCACGCCACGACCTACAGCAACTACAACGCGCTTGGCGAGCCGAGGCATGTGGTCGGCCCCAACGGGGATGCCACGGACTTCACGTACGACGGGCGTGGCTTGCTGCTGACCAGGACGACGCACCCCAACGGCACGGCAGCCCAATGGGTGTATGCCTATGACCAGTTCGGGATGGTGAACAAGGTCACGGCACCCGATGGCGAAGTGATCACCTGGAATCGCAATGCCGTCGGTGTACTGCAAACCATCACCCACAACGACAAGGATGGCACCTCGACCGAAACGTTCGGCTATGACGCCAACGGCGACATCACCTCGGATACGGTGACTCGTGGCGGCATCGTCAGCCTCGCAAAGACCGTGTCCTATGACGAACTGGGACGACCCTACCGCCGGCAGGGGATGAACGGCCAGAACCTGGCTTACACCTATGACGACAACGGCAATGTCCTGTCCGCCACGAACGCGATGGGACACGTTGCCAACTTTACCTACGACGCGTTGAACCGCGTCACCCAGACAGCCGAATCCGGCGGTGCCAGCCCGGCCATACCCGGTGCGGCCCCTTCGCTGAGCGCACCATCGAGCAACAACACCGGCAGCTATACGGTGAGCTGGGCCGGCGTGAGCGGCGCAAGCAGCTACATCCTGCAACAGCAGATCAACAGCGGCGCATGGCAGACCGTGGAATCGACGGCATCCACCGCATGGAGCGCCATCGGCAAGAGCAATGGTACCTACGGCTACCGCGTGCAGGCCTGCAACAGCAGCGGTTGTGGCCCCTGGAGCGGCGTGGCCTCCGTGCTGGTGAATCTGGCACCCACGAGCCCGCCGCGCTTGAGTGCTCCCGCCAATTCAAGCAGCGGCTCTTACGGCTATCGCGTCCAGGCTTGCAACAGCCATGGTTGCGGCCCCTGGAGCGGAACAGCCACCGTCACGGTGCTGCTGCCGCCCCAGAGTGCGCCCGCCCCGTCGCTTCCCGCATCGAGCACCAACGGGGCCTATACCGTGAGCTGGACCGCGGTCGGTGACGCCGCCAGCTACACCCTGCAGGAGCAAGTCAATGGGGGTGGATGGGCCACGGTCCAGTCCAGCAGTGCCATGTCATGGAGTACGAGCGGTCGCGCGAATGCGAGCTACGGTTACCGCGTGCAGGCCTGCAACAGCAGCGGCTGTGGCCCCTGGAGCGGAACGGCCGCCATCGCGGTGAAAGTCGTTCCCGTGGCGCCATCGCTGTCGGTGCCGGCGTCGAACGCGAGCGGTGCCTACACGGCGAGTTGGGGCGGCGTGGCGTATGCCACCAGCTACACCCTGCAAGAGCAGGTCAACGGCGGCAGCTGGGCCTCCGTCTATTCCGGGGCGAGCGGCAGTTGGAGCACCAGTGGCCGTGCCGCCGGAACCTACGGTTATCGCGTCCAGGCATGCGACACCTACGGTTGCAGTGGATGGAGCCCGGTCGGCACGGTCACGGTGTCCATACCCATCGGGATCAACGGACAGTCCTATACGCAGATCACTTACCTTCCTGCCGGCGGGAACCCGGTGACGCCGGGCGGCGGCTCGGCCGCCGGCGACATCGGCATTCGCATCGCCAACGGCACGACGTGGCAGATATACAGCGACGGTCGGAGGTTGGGTGGCGGAACCATGGCTTCCGGACCGGTCCCGGCCGCGGCCGTAACGGTCCAGTTCACCTGGACGTTCTTGGGCGTGCCGAGCGGGTACAGCGATGGTCAAGGCGGGGTCAGCAACGGCGCGTCCTCCCCCACGGCGGTAACCAGCAACCCCTCAAGTCAGTACGCGACAAAAACCATGTCCGGTGCAACCACCCAGGCGGGACGCACCTACAGCGTCAGGGTGGATTTCTTCAATGCCACTGGGGCGAAGATCTCGTCGTCGACGTGCACGTTGACGGCGGAACTGGAGGCGCCATGAGAGTCACCGCACGATCCACGCGACTGCTCCGCGGCATGACGCCCCGCCCGTTGCCGCACGCCATCGGCACGGCGTTGTGCGGGATCCTGCTCGCCGCCAGCGCCACGGCGTATGCCGGTAGTCCGGTGGTGACCCAATACACCTACGATGCGGGCGACCACGTCACCACGGTCACCGACCCGCGTGGCCTCGTCACGGCCTACAACGTCGATGGCCTGGGCCAGCTCTGGGGCGTATCCAGCCCCGACACCGGCACGACAAGCTACGGCTACGACAGCTACGGGCGCCGCATCAGCCTGACCCGTGCCGACAATGCGACCACCACCTTGGGTTACGACGCCATCAACCGCCCCACCAGCATCAGCGCGGGTGGCCAAACCCAGACCTTCGCCTACGACACCTGCACGAACGGCCAGGGCCGTCTGTGCTCTGTGAGCGACGCCACCGGCTCGACGGCCTACACCTACACGCCCGAGGGCGAGATCGCGGAGCGCAGCTTCTTGATCGGTGGCACCGCCTACGCGCTGGGCTACGGCTACGACGCCATGGGTCATCTGGCCACGGTGACCTATCCCGATGGCTACCAAGCGGTCTACAGCTACAGCCACGGCGCGGTCTCCGGCATCACGTTCATGATCGGCACGACCCCGCTCACCGCGGCGAGCGGCGTGACCTGGCGGCCGATGGATGCGGCGTTGTCCGGGTGGACGTCGAGCAACGGGCTGGCCAACACCCTGAGCTACGACACCGACGGTCGCCTGACCGGCATCGACACGCCGGGCGTGGAAAGCCTGGGCTTCCGCTACGACCCCGCCAACCGCCTCACCGGCATCGACAACGCCCTCGATGGCACGATGAGCCAAGACTTTGGCTACGACGACCAGTCGCGGCTAGTGTCGCTGTACTCGGCGAGCGCCGTGGCCAGCTACGGCTACGATGCCAACGGCAACCGCCTCACCAGCGTGGTGAACGGAGCCAGCAGCGGCGCCGGCTACAGCGCCAGCAGCAATCGCCTGGTGAGCACCACGGGCGTCAGCCCGCAGAGCTACGGCTATGACGCGCTGGGCAACCTCACCACCTTGGGTGGCGCCACGGCTTATCAGTACGATGCCTTCAACCGAATGAGCGCGGCCGGTGGCATGAGCTACTACGTCAACCCGGAAGGGCAGCGGCTGCGCAAGAGCGGCGGGGCGGGCACGACCTACTTCGCGCCGGATGCCAGCGGCCCGCTGCTGGCGGAGTACGGCAACGGCGGCTGGATCGACTACGTGTGGCTGGGCGGGCGGTTGATCGGGCGGGAGGTGAACGGGCAGCTGGAAGCGATCCAGGGCGACCAGCTGGGCCGACCGCAGGTGGTGACGAATGCCTCGCAGGCGGTGGTGTGGAACGCGCAGAACTGGCCGTTCACGCGATCCGTGGGCGTATCGAACTCGGCACCGCTGAACCTCGGCTTCCCGGGGCAGTACTACGATGCGGAGACGGGGCTGTGGAACAACGGCTTCCGGGACTACGACCCGACGCTGGGGCGGTATGTGGAGAGTGATCCCATCGGGTTGGGTGGGGGGATCAATACATATGCTTATGTGGGAAACAACCCGATCGGGAATACTGACCCGCTGGGATTGAAATGCCCGTGTCAACGGGCTAATCAGCCGAATGACCCGGTGCTATATGCGACGGGCAATGGAGTGCAATTCCTTGCTCCAGCCAGGGCAAATTGGGTTGCGGTGCAAATGGCGGGGCTCGCCAGCGGCGGCCCAAATCTTGTTGGAGGGAGGGCTGCCATTGCTCATAATGGAATGTACGATTACCAAAGATACAATGGCAAATTTGATGGAAGATATACAAATGCGGCCAACTACGCCGTTGGTGTTTTCATGGAGGGCGCTGGTTTTTCTCTTTCGACGACCATATGGATCGGCAATAAGTATGCAAGTTTTTATTCAAATAATGCAGGAAGTCCTTCGCAATCTCAGTGGTGGAGGTATGGCTGGGGTGATGCGAAGGATGGTAAGTTAGCTTCACCTGTTGATCCGGTATGTCAGTAAACAGGAGGGCTTCGTGAAAGCAAGAACACCATTAACTATTATAGCTTGCGTCAGCCTGATTCTTAGTGCTGTATTTTATACTTTAAAATGGCGCATGCATAAGGAATATTGTTCGGACAAATCTTACGACATAAATAATGGTGGTCTGACCGCTGTTGTGCAAGAGGAGACATGCGATGGATTTGGCGCTAGCGACGTCATTTCCGTTAGTTTGAAAAGAAGGATCTTTGGCGTCCTCCCGCTAAGGAAGTTGGTGTTCAAGTACGATCCGAGTGAATTCTCTAATCCGATGAAGCTCTCATGGGTGGATAAAAGCACTCTTAAGATCGAGGTCGATAGAGTGCAATATATTGAGTATCAATCAAGTGGAGCGTTTGAAATTTCTGTGATATACAAGATTGGCGCAGTTGGTAATCCATTAGTCAAGAAAAAGGAACCTTAGAACTGAGAGCCAAGACTTTGGCTACGACGACCAGTCGCGGCTAGTGTCGCTGTACTCGGCGAGCGCCGTGGCCAGCTACGGCTACGATGCCAACGGCAACCGCCTCACCAGCGTGGTGAACGGAGCCAGCAGCGGCGCCGGCTACAGCGCCAGCAGCAATCGCCTGGTGAGCACCACGGGCGTCAGCCCGCAGAGCTACGGCTATGACGCGCTGGGCAACCTCACCACCTTGGGTGGCGCCACGGCTTATCAGTACGATGCCTTCAACCGAATGAGCGCGGCCGGTGGCATGAGCTACTACGTCAACCCGGAAGGGCAGCGGCTGCGCAAGAGCGGCGGGGCGGGCACGACCTACTTCGCGCCGGATGCCAGCGGCCCGCTGCTGGCGGAGTACGGCAACGGCGGCTGGATCGACTACGTGTGGCTGGGCGGGCGGTTGATCGGGCGGGAGGTGAACGGGCAGCTGGAAGCGATCCAGGGCGACCAGCTGGGCCGACCGCAGGTGGTGACGAATGCCTCGCAGGCGGTGGTGTGGAACGCGCAGAACTGGCCGTTCACGCGATCCGTGGGCGTATCGAACTCGGCACCGCTGAACCTCGGCTTCCCGGGGCAGTACTACGATGCGGAGACGGGGCTGTGGAACAACGGCTTCCGGGACTACGACCCGACGCTGGGGCGGTATGTGGAGAGTGATCCCATCGGGTTGGGTGGGGGGATCAATACGTATGCTTATGTGGGAAACAACCCGATCGGAAATACTGACCCGCTGGGATTGTGTTCAGAGGAGCACAAGTACGAGTTCAGTATCTATACGCCATGCACAGCTGCGGAAGCCTTTGGCAAGCTTGGATCCCCTCTTATGAGTGCACCGGGCGCACCTGGCGCGATGCCAGGATTGACGCCGTCAATTACCCTGTGGGGCGGTGGATGGAGCAACAAATATCACAGTATGTGAACCCATCGACGATGACGATAGTTAATACAACACTTCCCGGCCATCAATTTTACCCAGGCAACGTTACCTTGCATGTCACACCTGTGCCATTCGGTTTAGGTTCGATTATAAGCGTGATTGGAACGGGAACTGGGGCACATCCCATTTGGAACGATGCCATCGGCTTGTTGTTTTTTGGTGGTTCTGCGAGCGCTATTGCGGCTGACTGTTGGGCGGGTGACTACTGATGGTCACGAAACGATATCTGCTTCTTGCCATCTTGGCGTCGATCTTAGGCATGTTAGTGGGGTGTTCGGGTCAGCGTCCTTTTTTGACAGTTCAGATATGCCTGAAGAATAACCGAGGGGCTGCCACTTTCATGGATACGATGAGGACGATTGCCGATACAGAGCATATGCAATTTATAGACGGGGGTGCGCTAACTCAAAAAAGTCTAGCGACTATGAATGTCAGTCCTAACTACCAGCTTATCTATGTCGGTGTTAAAGGTGACCAAGGCATATCTATGGAGGGCGGTAATATGGGTCTGTCTGCTTATGAGGTTGCTCTTGGATTTTCCGGCGGATCGAATCCTTCCGAGGCTCATCGTTTTGCAGATGTGGTTGTAGAAAAACTGAGGAAAAAGTGGCCCGTCTATACTGTTCCACCTGGTCACGGGGCCACTTCAATGAAGGATTGCGCCAGGTGAATTCAGTTTCGAAGTGCGCCACTTATCGTCATGGAGAGGCACAGGCGCGGCAGCCTGCGCCGGCGAACAGGGCCAGCAGCGAGACGAGGCGCAGCAGGCCGCCAGCGATGACGGCTGAGATCAGACAAAAGGCGGTTAGCGTGCGCTTCCCAAAGGGTGCTTCGGCAACCCCAGAGCCCGAGCGCGCTTTCTGCAGCCGAAGTGTAAGCGTCCAGCCCAGTCACCGGTGAACTCACCACCCTCCATTCCGAATGTCGATCGGTTGTAAGCGTCCGGCGAGGCCTCGGCTATGGTTCGCGTGTTCCGCACCGTGGCGACGTCCCGCGGACAGTGGCCGGCCGGCGCGAACCCGGGTTTGTGGGAAGATGGACTGGATATTTCAGGGACAGGCGACGGGCACCATGCTTCTGGAGTGGCAACTGCGGCGGTTTTCGGTGGGTCAGCGCATCGCGGCGGCCATCGCCCTGTTGCTGTTGCCGCTGGCGGCACTGAGCATGGCCAGCCTGGTGGTGCTCAACGACCAGGAAGCCACCTTTCGCGAGACCGTGGAAGAGTCCATCCACACGTTGTTGCCGCTCAGCACGCTCGAGCACTACCTGCAGCGCGCGCTGGTCGACGAGCTCAAGGCGCAGTCCAACGAATCGGTGCCGAACTTCACCGAGCTGACGGAGAACATCGACAAGAGCTTCTCCAGCATCGACGGCTCCGCCCACGACACGGATCTCCAGGCGGACCTGGTGGGCGACGCGCGCAAGGCGTGGGTCCACGCGCGACCGTCGGTGCAATCGCTGATCGAACAAGTCCATTCGATGCACCAGGATCGCGACGAGGCCTCCCGGCAGGAGGCGCAGGCCAGCCTGCAGCTTGCGATCAGCGACATCGGCATGGCGCGGCAGCAGCTGGCGCAAGCGGTCGAAGCGCGCTACACCGATGCTGTCGCGGCGCGTCGGTCGCAGCTGATGTGGCTGATCTGGAGCTGGATCGTCACACTGGCCGTGGCAGCCTTGCTGATCATCGCCCTGCTTCATTCGCTGCTGGGTCCGGTGCGTGCATTGATTCGCGTGACCCGCCACCTGGAACAAGGCGTCACGGACGCGCGTGCACCGGTGACCGGCAACGACGAGTTCACCGCACTGGCCGAGCACTTCAATCAGATGGCCGCGCACTGGGAAGCCACCCGCGAAAGCCTGCGCAGCGAAGCCGCACAGGATCCCCTCACCGGCGCACTCAACCGTCGCGGCATCATGACCGCGCTGGGCAAGGCACTGGCCGCGGACGGGCGGACGGGTCAGCCGACCAGCATCCTGCTGATGGATCTGGATCATTTCAAGCGCATCAACGACCGCTTCGGCCACGCCGCCGGCGATCGCGCGCTGTTGTGGGTCACCGCCCAGATGCGTGCGGTGCTGCGCGAGGGCGACTTTCTGGGCCGCTACGGCGGCGACGAGTTCCTCGCCGTGCTGCCGGCCACGGACCGTCTGCAGGCGGACCAGGTCGCACAGCGCATGGCGCGCGTCATCGGCGAGGGAGCCGCAGCGGCGGCCGACTATCCCTCGCTCAGCATCGGAGTGGCCTGCGCGCCGGCCGAAGGCAGCCATCCCGAAGACCTGATCAAGGCCGCGGACCAGGCCTTGTACGAGGTCAAGCGTCAGCGCCCGGCTGCGGCGGTCGCCCCGCAGGATGCCGGCGAAAGGCCAGCGGTGTCCTGATCCGCTCGGCGCGGGTGCTGCGATGCCGCTGGCGATCGGTTGTGCTGACCCAGCACTTCCTGCGCGGGTCAGGCCGCCAAAGCATCAAGTGTCGGCGGGTGTCTTCGTGCCGGGCGCTTGATGCGGACGCCGGTGGTTGTGAAACGCGATCCTATAGCCGATCAAACGAACTGATGTTGATCAAAGGGGGTGGAGGTAGTTACCCGAGGCAACTACCTCCGCCCGTTGACCGGCTGCGAGGGCTCAGAACGTCATGTTCAGGTTGGCGGACAGCATTTGCGCGTGATCGCGCTGACCCATCTCGTAGTCGTAATCGAACTTCAGCGAGGTATGCGCCGACAATCTCGCGTCCAGCGCGGCGTCGAACTCGCCGCTGTAGCGCGACAAGCCGATACCGACCAGTGGCTGCCATTGCTGCAGGCCAACGAAGCTGGCGTTGAACTCGTCGCCGTGTGAGGCGAGGGTCCGTTCCCATTGCGCGCGTGCGCTGAAGTCGACGGTGCGGCCGCCATCCAGATCCCAATGGCGGCCCGCGCGCACACCCAGACCGGCTTGCCACCGATCCAGACTCTGCGCATTGCTCCGGAGGCCAAAACCACCGGCCCCCTGCTCGGCGAAGCCGTCGCGGCCGATGCGCGCGTACTCCACATTGGCGAACGGGGTGATGTGGCTGTTGCCATGCTGGAAGCGCAGGCCGCTTTCGCCATGGGCCACGTCATAGTCGCCACCGTACTGGGTTCCCACGCCCTGCGTACGGTCGCCGAGCAGAATCTGTCGCGTTGTGTCCTGCTGAAAATGGCCGAAGCCGACGCGGCCCTGCGTGTACCAGTTGCCATTGAGCCAGGCCGCGTACAGCATGCCCTCGGTGCTGCGGCTGCGGTCGTGATCGTAGCCCTGGTGCAGCCGCTGCTGCCCCTGGCTCTGGCCGAACGCGTAGCCGGCAACGCCGGAACGGCCGATCTGGCGGTCGTTGCCGACCAGCCAGCCATTCAACTGGAAGCCGACATCGCTGTAGCCGGCGCGGGCCATGTCGCCACCCATGCCGAGGTCGTGCGTCCACATGCCGAAGCCGGCGCCCCTGTCGAGCAGATTGTCGAAGCGATCCGACAACGCGCGACTGGACGCGCCGATGGTCTCGAACGTCATCGCGGCGCTGGCCGCATGCAGCTGGCCGGACAGGCTTTGCAGAGAGGCCTGTGCGGCCTGCAGGGTCGGCGCTTGCTGGAACTGCCCGGCGGCCTGCAGGAAGTCGCCGGGCACGTCAGCGAGATTGCCGGTTGCGATCTTGTCGTCCAGTTGCTCGAAGGCACCTTGCACTCGTCGTGCGCTGCCGAAGGAGGCCGGAGTGTAGCTCACGCCATCGCCGGCGGCCGCAGTGGTTACGTCGAGACCGGTGGTGTCCAGCCACACGCTGTTGGCGTCGTAGTTGATGGTGGTTGCCGTGAACACCACGCCGGTGTCCTTGACCAGTTGGTCGAAGGTGCCGCTGACGCCCCCGGCGGCGGCAAGGACATTGGTGTGGGTGTTGCTCACGTAGCCGCTGTCGGCACCCGTGATTTCCAGGGTGCCGCCGTTCAGCGTAGCTGTGCCGGCCACATTGAGTTTGCTGCCCAAGCTGATGGCCAACGTACCCGTCGACGACTGGACATAATTTCCACCTATCGCCGAATCCCCATCGTGAACGGCCACCTTGCCAGCATTGGACAAGGTCCCGGATACGCCGGGCCCGCCATCCAGCGTGCCCTGTGCGGCCAAATTGACCATGCCGGCCAGAACGGTGTTCGAATGCAATGCGCCGTTGTTTACGTCGGTCTCGATTACGCCCGACAGGTCGCCTGTATCGATATTCCAACTACCCGTACCCTCCTTGATCAGGGTGCCGGCAAACGTAGTGGTGCCCGAGACAGCACCCGAGTACGACTGTGGCAGGGCGTTGTCGCCATTGAGTGTCAGGGTGGCCTGCGGATTAGTGCCCAAGGACAAGTTTCCCTGGATCGAACTGCCTGCCATCAGGGTGACGACATTGGCCATAGTGCCCTGGAGATTTACATCGCCGACAATCGTTCCTCCGTTGAGGTTGCTGACAGTGGTTGGGCCGCCCTGGGCAACTATTGCGTCGCCCTGGGCAAGGATAGTGGCGCCATCGTTTGTCACCACGCCCCCGCTGTCCAGCATGACTCCGACGCCGGTGCCAGCAGCGTTCCCGGAAATCACTCCACCATTGCTGTTAAGGATAGTAGAGTCGAAAAGCACCAGGATGCCCGCAGCTCGTCCTTCGATTCTTCCACCATCCGTGTTGATGATGGTGGCGGAAACAGCTGATATGCCGTCCCCGAACTGCAGGTTGGTGGTGGTCCATCCGATGATGCTCCCGCCTGAGTTATTCACCGTGATTGCGCCACCAACGTCCGACGAGATTCCACGAGTGAAACCGCTGATGACGCTACCAGCACCGTTGCTGATGCTTCCGCCGTATCCCAGTTGGATTCCCTGATAGCTTCCGTCAATGCGCGCACCGTCACGGTTCACCACCGTGACGCTACCCGAGTCACTGGATTGCACCGTGGCGTTGGAGACGGATTGGTGGATCGTGCCGGAGTTATCCAGTGTCGCGCCGTCGTATAGAAAGACATTGTTGGGGAGATCCGCACCGGTGTCTAATTTCAGGATTTGTCCCGTGTACTGAGCGGAAGCGCTCCCTACTGAGATGCTCCCGGTACCGAGCCCAGTGCCGGCGAGGACTTCCAGAACACCCTGCTCTACTGTGGAGCCGCCGCTATAAGTGTTGGTTTGCGAGAGGATCAACGTGCCCTCACCGCTCTTGATGACACTTCCATAGCCGCTAATGAGTCCATCGAAGGTAACGTCGTCACTGCGATCGAATACCAGCATTCCATAGTTGACTACCACATCACCTTCAATTGATCCGTGCGTACTGCCGTTCCCAATCTGCAACACGGAAACGCCGGACTGTATGCTGTTGACAGTGGTGCCGCCGGTATATGTGTTGTCACCTGTCAGGACCAGCGTGCCTGGTCCCATTTGTTCCAAGCCGCCGCCGCCGCTGACGAGGCCACTGAAAACTACGTCATCGCTGCGATTGAACACCAGCGATCCATTGTCCAGCACATCGCCGGTGATCCATCCGTTTGTGTCGCCTATGCCAATCTCCAACGTTCCTTGGCTGATCGCGGTACCGCCGGTGTATGTGTTGGCGCCCTTCAGAATCAATGTATCCTTGCCCGCCTGCTCCAGCGATCCACTGCCACTGACGATTCCGCTGAAGATTTGACCGTCACTTCGATCGAACACCAGCGATCCGTTATTCGTGATATCGCCAGTAATCCAGCCGGTCGTGCCTCCGTCACCGACTTGCAGCGTCCCCGCGCTGATCGTGGTACCGCCGGTGTACTGGTTGTCGTTCCCCAGGATCAATGCACCTCCGCCCACCTTCACCAGCGAACCGTAGCCGCCAATCCGGCCATTGAACGTCATGTTGTCGCTGCGGTTGAATACCAGCGACCCGTTGTCCATCACGTCTCCAATGATCGATCCCGCCGTTGCGCCGTTGCCGATCTGCAAAGTGCCGTTGCTGATCGTGGTGCCGCCGGCGTAGGTGTTGGTGCCGCTTAGCGTCAACGTGCCCTTGCCTGCCTGCTCGAGCGAACCGCTCCCGCTCACGATTCCGTTGAAAGTCACATCGCCGCTGCGATCGAACTCCAGGAATCCGTTATCCGCCACGTCACCGATGATCGAGCCGGATACGCCACCGTCGCCGAGCCGCAACCTGCCACTGCTGATCGTGGTGCCGCCGGTGTAGGTGTTGGTGCCCGTCAGCGTCAATGTATCGCTGCCGGCTTGCTCCAGAGAGCCGTCGCCGCTGACGATGCCGTTGAATGTGAAGTCGTTGTGGAGTTTGAACTCCAGCGATCCCTTATCCAGCACATCGCCAACGATCGACCCGTCCGTCCCGCCGTCGCCCAACCGCAGTATGCCGTTGCTGATCGTGGTGCCGCCGGTGTACGTATTTAAGCCAGTCAGCGTCAGCGTGCCTTTGCCGACCTGCTCCAACGACCCGTTACCACTGATCGCGCCGCCGAACCGCACGTCCCCGCCGCGATTGAACACAAGGGAGCTGTTGTCCGTCACGTTGCCGGCAATCGAGCCGGTCGTGCCGCCGTTGCCCAACTGCAATGTTCCTCGGCTGATCAGGGTGCCGCCGAAGTACCAGTGGTCGCCAGTCAGCGTCAATGTACCTTCGCCTGCTTGCTCGAGCGAACCACGGCCAGTGACGGCGCCCGTGAACGTCACATCATCCTTGCGGTCGAATATCAGTGATCCGTCATTTATCACGTTACCGGTGATCGAGCCGGTCGTGCCACCGTTGCCGAGCTGCAGCGTGCCGCCGGTGCCATACATAAGCGGACCGTCGTTGATCGTGGTGCCGCCGGTATACGTACTGTCGTTCGTCAGGATCAACGTACCCTTGCCGGCTATCGCAAGCGAACCTCCGCCGCTTACGATGCCCTTGAAAATCAGGTCATCGCTACGATTGAACACCAGCGATCCATAGTCCAACACATCGCCGTTGATCGAACCGGTTACACCCCCATTGCCCAGCTGCAGGGTGCCATGACTGATCGTGGTGCCGCCGGTGTAGGTGTTCGCGCCGGTCAGCGTCAACTTGCCCTTGCCGGCTTGCTCGAGCGAACCGTTCCCGCTCACGATTCCGTTGAAGGTCACATTGTCGCTACGGTTGAACACCAGGGAGCTGTTGTCCGCCACGTCCCCTGCGATCCATCCGGTCGTGGCTCCATTGCCAAGCTGCAACGTGCCATGACTGATCGTGGTACCACCGGTGTAGGTGTTGGCGCCAGTCAGAGTCAACGTGCCCTTGCCGGCTTGCTCGAGTGAACCGCTTCCGCTCACGATTCCGCTGAAGGTCACGTCGTCGCTGCGGTTGAACACCAGGAAGCCGTTGTCTTTCACGTCTCCCGTGATCGAGCCGGTCGTGCCGGCGTTGCCAAGCTGCAACGTGCCTTCGTCGATCGTGGTACCGCCGGTATAGCTGCCGGTCCCGGTCAGCACCAACGTGCCGGTGCCATCCTTGATCAGATCAATCGAACCCTGGATGTCATCGGTCCAGACAACGACATCGTGGGAGCCGACGATCACCTTGCCACCGGCGAAGCCACTGCCGCCGGCAGGTGGTGGGGGAGGTGGCGGTGTCGAAGGGGTGACGTTGCTGCCGCCGCCTCCGCAGCCAGACAGTCCGAGTGCCGATGCCACTGCAAAAGCGATGACGCACGGCCGGTACCAGCGGCCGGTCATCTCGTGACTCGGCCGAGCCTTTCCCTTCGACTTTTCCATGTGCTTCCCCCTGAAGTCTGCACATAATGATCCTGCGTCGGTACTTCCGGCAACACCGGCCTTCGAGCTGGGGTGCCTCGCCGATGGGCACTGTTCAAAGGACAGAAGATCGAGGTCGGGCCCAGGTGACTGGGTATTAGGGGAAATCCTTATCAGGGAAATGGTCCGGCATTTCTTCGTGGACTGGCCGTGGTTCTGCTATGACTCCTGCCTGGATCATGCCGTTCGTTGATTGGTGTTCTGCAGCTCGAACATTCGTCTCGTCGTCATGCAACATCATTGGCCGCCATGCCCGCGCATCCGCTGCTTCGTCTTGCTGGGGTCATCAGGCGCGGCGTATGAAACGCTTTGGGCTGCCAGCCGTGCTTGCAGTACCGGGGGCTTTTGCCGCACTGTCCGGCGTAGTCATCCGCATGTCCCGCCCGCTGTGCTACGCCGGTGCGAGGTCGTTACACGGGGCAAGAAGCCAATGAGCCAGAATCCCGAATTGTTGCGCCGCCTGCTGCGCGCGAAGGACCGGATGGACGCAGCCTCCCACGAGGAGTGGCCGGTCGGGCGGCTGGCGCAGGTGAGCGCGGTGTCGGCGGCGCACTTCGCGCGTTCGTTCCGGGAAGCGTTCGGCGTGCCGCCGCATCGCTATCTGCTCACGCGCCGGATCGAACGCGCCACGGCGCTGCTGCGCGATGGCGATCTGCCGGTCACCGAGATCGCGCTGCGGACCGGTTGGAACAGCATCGGCACGTTCGGGCGGATCTTCCGCGACATCACCGGCGAGAGTCCGGGCGAATTCCGCGCGCGCCAGCGCGCGATCGGGCATGGACACGGACATGTTCCGGAATGCTTCGTGCGCGCCGCGCACCGGCCCGACCTCAGGAGCGCAGTTTCGGAGAAGCGCCGCCGTGCGGCCCCCGGTAAAAAGGCACTCCAATCCACGGAGGTCCCATGACTCAAGGTGTCGATGTAGCCGGACTCTATGTCCGCGACCAGGATGAAGCGCTCGCCTTCTATGTCGGAAAGCTGGGCTTTGTCGTCAGCGCCGATGCGCGCAACGGCGACTATCGCTGGCTCACCGTGCAGCATCCGGAGCAGCCCTCGTTCCAGCTCGGTCTGTTCAGGCCGGGGCCGCCGGTCCACGACGCGGCGACTGCGCAGACGCTCTGCGAGATGGTGGCCAAGGGTGCGATGCCGCCGTTGGTGTTGGCGGTGGACGATTGCCAGGCCGCTTTCGAGCGGCTGCAAGCGCTGGGCGTGGAGTTCACGCAGGAGCCGATGCGCCGCTACGGCACCGTGGATGCAGGCTTCCGCGATCCCTCCGGCAATGGCTGGAAGATGATCGAGGCCAGGGCGAAGGGCGCGGCATGAGCGCGAGCCAGTGGATCCGCCAGAGCCACCGCTGGCTGTCGATCGTGTTCACCCTGACCGTGATCGCGAACTTCG
>ERZ778029.1911-NODE-1911-length-15348-cov-4.529458_pt1 | contig 15348 bp, 15 predicted proteins | sample MGYA00375759_ERZ778029 | MGnify/ENA primary metagenome ERZ778029 (study PRJEB29350, sample SAMN05389819) | bioreactor metagenome | isolation source: Ammonium sulfate bioreactor | place: South Africa: University of Cape Town | collected 2014-04-04 ...
ACGAGATAAGCTAGTGACTGGAGTTCAGACGTGTGCTCTTCCGATCTTGTCGGCGAAGCTCACGTCCGACCAGTTCTACCCGGGCAACGTGAGCTTCGCCGACATCCTCTCCCGGACGCCGGGAGTGGGCACACCGCAGACCCACTTCGCGGCCGGCAACCACGACTTCACCTTCTGGGAGTCGGTCGTCACCGACCAGTTCGCGTTCCTCGGCGCGCACCTCTAGCGAGCGCATCCAGCGAGCACCTCGAGCGGCCCGGGCATCGGAGGTTCTGCGGCCGCGCTGCGGGACCGCCGTACGGCTGCCTACACTTGCCCCGTGACACCTCCGGACGCGGGAGCCGCGCTGAGCCGTCGCTCGCTCCTGCAGGCGATCGGACTGGCACCCCTGGCGGCGGCGTTGCCGCTCGCAGCCCAGACCGTCGCGGCGACGCCGGCGGCAGCGGCGACGTACACCACCATCACCGGCCGGCTCACCTCGGCGGCGACCGGACGCAAGCACAACTGGACGCTCACCTATCCGGCCGGCCACGGCACCGGCGAACACCTTCCGGTCGCGATCGTGCTGCACGGCAGCGAGCAGAACGCGTACACGATGCTCGGCCTCGGCTATCCCGGACGCCTGGACGCGCTGATCGCCGCAGGCGAGGCACCCGCGTTCGCGCTCGCGTCCATCGACGGCTACAACGGCTACTACGAACGCAAGGGCAGCCGCGACTACGGGAAACTCGTCGCCACCGAGTTCCTCGGCCTGCTGGCTGCCCGCGGTCTGGACACCTCGCGGCTCGCCCTGACGGGCTGGTCGATGGGCGGATGGGGAGCGCTGCGGCTCGCCCAGCACCAGCTCCACGGCCGGGTGAAGGTGGTCACCGCCACCAGCACTCCCTGCTACTCGAGCTGGAAGAGCCAGCCGGCGTACGTCCGCTCGGACCAGACCAAGGCACAGTTCACCGCGAACAACTTCTACCACCAGCCCGAGTTGTTGAGGAACCTGCCGATCTATCTCCTCTGCGGCACCAAGGACGGGTTCTACAAGGGCAACAGGGCCTTCGCGAAGGTGCTCGGCAAGGCCAGGGGCGTCCGCAAGCCCAAGACGTCCTTCACCAGCGGCAGCCACTCGACGAAGTACTGGAAGTCCGTGGTCGAGCGGCAGCTGCGCTACATCGGCACCTACCTCTGACCCGGCAGCCCGGGACGCCGGAGCTCTGACGCGGCAGCCCGGGACGGCGGTGCCGGCGACGGCGAGGACGCCGACCGCTCCGTCCGCCTGATCCCCCGAAAGGGCGACAATCCGGCCGCCGGGAACCGCTTTCGCCCCTGGTGAGTGAGGGAATCCTCTTGTTCGGACCCGCTCCGACCTGGGACGGTCCACAATGGTGCGGGGATCAAGAACGACACCGGTTGCTTCTGCGGGGGGAAGCGACCTCGGAGTGAACATGCTTGACAAGACCTCGCAGCCGCCGGCCAGGACCGTCCGGGCCACCACCAGGGTCGGCACGGCAGTATTCGCCGCCGCCCTCGTCGTCTCGCTGTCCGTCGGGCTGCCCCGTCCCACCGTCGCCAGCGCGGCCCCCGCCCGCGCGGTCGCGCCCGCCGCGGTCATGCCGACAGCGGTCGCGGTGAACGGCCTGGTCGTCATCCCGGGCAAGAACCAGCTCACGGCGACGTGGGCCGGCGTCCCCGGCGCGGCCGAGTACCGGGTGCTGGTGGCCGCCAAGTCGTCGATGGCCGGCGCCACCTCGGTCACCACGACGAAGACCACGGCCGTGGTGACCGGGCTGAAGACCCCCAAGACCTACTGGGTCCGGGTGGTCGCGGGCGCCTCGGTCAGCAAGAAGGTCAAGGTCAAGACGAGCAAGGCCAGCACGGGACGCGGCACCGTCACCGGCGTCAGCCGGGCCGGGTCCAACGCCGTCCAGATCACCTGGAAGCGGTTCAAGGTGGGCACGTCGATCGACGTCCGGCTGTCCTGGGACAACAAGCCGCTGGTCGACAACCAGAAGGCCAGGTACGTCGAGGTGACCGGCCTGCCGATCACGGCAACGTCCACCGTGCTGACGATCCCCGAGGGCTACCAGCGCCTGATCGGCTCCACCACCGGCAACCCGGCCTACCTGCGGCTCGTCCCGCACAACGGCCCGCGCAGCCGCAACGGCAAGATCGCCTTCGGCTGGCCGAGCGCCCGGCAGGCGTACGGCACCCAGCTGCGGGTGGCCACCTTCAACGTGACCGACCAGGCGGCCCGCAGGAGCGGTCCCGTCCCGGACTGGTCCAGCTCCCGCGGAGCCGTCGCCAACAGCGTCCGGCTGGCCAACCCCGACGTCCTGATGGTGCAGGAGGCGTCCCGGGTGCACGTCACCGTCAACGGCCAGGACGTGACCCAGGACCAGGACCTGATCAACCTGCTGTCGGGTGAGTGGACGGTGGCTTGGAACCCTCCACCGTCCGGCCAGTCGAGCTGGCCCTCCAACCAGGTGTACTACCGCGCCTCGAAGTTCGACCTGCTCGCGTCCGGGCAGTTCCAGTTCTCCTCCCTGGTCAACGCGGACTGGTCGCGCAACTCCGACCGGTTCTTCGCCTGGGCGCAGCTCAGGGTGAAGGCGACCGGTGAGGTGATGTTCGCGGTCTCCGCCCACCTGCAGGGCGACGACTCCGGCACGAACCGGCGGCAACTGCGCCGGGACCTGGTCGCGGCCCTGAACAGCCGGCTCTCCCAGCTGAACCCGCGCGGCTACCCGGTGGTCGTCGGCGGCGACTTCAACGTGAACTTCGGCGGCATGATCCCGTCCGGCTTCGCGGACGCGCCGCAGGACATGATCGACGCCGGCTACGTCAGCGCGGCCTCGGCCGACAGCCGCACCAACATCACGCGGTCGAGCTCCAACTCGGGCTTCCCGAGCAAGCCGCGCAGCTACACCTACGTGGGCAGCCGGATCGACTACCTGTTCCTGAAGAACACCGGCGGTCCGCTGGCCTACACCAACCAGATGGTGCTGAACTCGAACGGCACGTTCAACAGCGCCTACTACGGCTCGGACCACAACCTGCAGTGGTCGCAGATCACCCTGGGCAGCTGAGCCGGTCCGTCCGGGCGGCCGGGCGTCCGGACGTTGCCGGGTGCGGTGTCGGTGGGGACGGGTAACGTCAGGTCAACGCACGATGCGTGACAGGAGGAACCCATGACCCCACTGAGCGAACGGCCCAACTCGGCGCTGCTGGTGATCGACGTCCAGAACGGCGTCGTGGCCAACGCCTGGCAGCGCGACCAGGTGCTCGGCAACATCACCGCCGCCGTGGCGAAGGCGCGCGCCAGCGGCGTCCCCGTCGTGTGGGTGCAGGACACCGGCGAGGACCGCACGCCCGGGAGCGATCCCTGGCAGATCGTGCCGGAACTGGATCCGGCCGACGACGAGCCTCGCGTCCAGAAGCAGTACGGCGACTCGTTCGAGGACACCGACCTCACCGACGTCCTCGCCGCGGCGAGCGTCGGCCGGCTGTACGTCGCCGGCGCGCAGACGGACGCCTGCGTCCGCTCGACGCTGCACGGGGCGTTCGTCCGCGGCTACGACACGTTCCTGGTCAGTGACGCCCACACCACCGAGGACCTGAGCGAGTGGGGGGCTCCGAGTCCGGACGCCGTCGTCGCGCACACGAACCTGTACTGGCAGTTCCAGGACGCGCCGGGCCGCTCCGCCGGGGTGGTCACGGTCGCCGACCTCGACTTCGCGGAGGTCTGAGTCGATGCCCGTGGACGCGAAGGGCGAGGTCCACCACTACCTCGCCCGGGCTCGAGAGGCCCTGTTGTGGAAGCTGGACGGCCTGGGCGAGTACGACCTGCGCCGTCCCCTGGTGCCGACCGGGACGAACCTGCTCGGCCTGGTCAAGCACCTCGCGTGCTGCGAGGTCGGCTACTTCGGGGACTCGTTCGGCCGCCCGCTGGACGGCTTCCCGGGCTGGTGGGAGGAGGACGAGGACGACCCGAACGCCGACCTGTACGCCACCGCGGAGGAGAGCTCGGCGGAGATCATCGGCTGGTACCGCAAGGCCTGCGAGCACGCCGACCGCACCATCGCCGAGCTGGACGCCGACGCCATCGGCACGGTGGCGTGGTGGCCCGAGGGGCACAACCAGGTCAGTCTGCACCTGATCGAGGCGCACATGCTGGCCGAGACCTCCCGGCACCTCGGCCAGGCCGACATCGTCCGCGAGCTGATCGACGGAGCGGTGGGGCTGCGTCCCGGGGTCTCGAACGTGCCGCGACGCGACGAGGCGTGGTGGCGGACCTACCACGACAAGGTCGAACACCTCGCACGGGAGGCTGCGTCCGGCGACCGCTGAGCGACCACGGTCGCCGTCCGGATGCGCGGCTGGCTAGGTTTGCAGATTGTGGACGAGACCACCGACACCCCGGACTTCCCCGAGCACGAGCATGAGGACGCGCTGGAACCGCGTCACCTGATCCGGCGCTCGAACGTCGTGCTGCGGGCGGGGATCATGATGCTCGCCGCCGGGACGTCCGGGCTGCGGGTCCGCGAGGTGATGTCAGCGGTCGCCCGGACGGTCGGGATCGCCCGGATCCGGGCGCAGGTGACCTACACCGACATCACGCTCACCGTCTTCCGGCGGAACGCCTTCCGCACGCAGGTGTCCGAGATCCCCGCCCCCGGCGTGGACGCGAACCGGATCGCGATGCTGCAGGACTTCGCCCGCGACCTGCCCGAGCGCGCCACGGTCGCCGAGGTGGACGCCGGGCTCGACGCCATCGAGCGGACGCCCAAGCTGTACTCACTGTGGCTGCTGGTGCCGCTGGTCGGCCTGGCCTGCGCTGCGGTCACGCTGCTCACCAACGGCGGCTGGCGGGAGGCGGTGGCGGTGTTCGTCGCGTCCGCCCTGGCCTTCCGGCTGAACCGCACGCTGACCCGGCTGCAGTTCAACCACCTGGCTGTGGTGCTGGTGTCCGCGGCCGTCGCGACCGGTCTGTACGTGGGCTTCACCCGGGTGCTGGACGCGTCCCTTGGCGGCCCCAGCAACCGGATGGCCGCCGGGCTGGTGTGCGCTGCGATCTTCCTGATCCCGGGGTTTCCGCTGGTCACGGCCGGGTTGGACCTGGCCCGGATCGACCTGATGGCCGGCGTCCCGCGGATGGCGTACGCGGCGATGGTGCTGCTGGCGCTGACGATCGGCGTCTGGATGGTGGTGACGTTCAGCGGCGCGTCCCCCGATCCCGTCCCGGTGCTGGACGGGCCGGCGCCCCTGGTCTGGACGGTGCTGCTCGCGGCCAGCTTCGCCGCGGTGTTCGGCTGGGCGACGATGTTCAACTCACCGCTGCGGATGGCGATCACCGCCGGGGTGGCCGCCGCGCTGGGCAACGTCCCGCGGCTGCTACTGCTGGAATCCGGCGCCAAGCCGCACGTCGCCACGTTCGTCGGGACGTTCGTGATGGGCCTGCTCTGCGCGCTGGCCGAGCGCTGGCTCGGCTACAACAAGATCATCATGACGGTGCCGACCGTGCTGGTGACGATTCCCGGGTCAGCGGCCCTGCGAACCTTGATCTACTTCGATCGGGCGGACGTCACCCCGGCGATCGAGAACGGGGTCGCGACGGCGCTGGCGGCGATCGCGATGGTCGCCGGACTCGCCGCCGCCCGGATGCTCACCGATCCGGAGTGGGCGTTCACCCGTCCCGAGGCCGGCGGCTCCTGGTACGTCGGACGCTGGTTCCAGCGTCCGTAGCCCGCCGACGTCCCTACCCCGGCTCCGGCTCCCCCGCCGCCCGCCGGAGCAAGGAACGCTCCCGAAAGGGACGTTCGCTCCCGAAAATTCGGGAGCGAACGTCCCTTTCGGGAGCGAACTTTGGACGCGCGGGGACGGAACAGGCCGACTACCAGCCACGGGCGCGCCACTCGCCCAGATGTGGACGCTCGACGCCGAGCGTGGTCGGCCGACCGTGGCCCGGCCAGACGACGGCGTCGTCGTAGCGGTCGAAGACGCGAGCGACGACGTCGCCGAGCAGACTGGCGAAGCGTCCCGGGTCGTGATCGGTGTTGCCGACGCCGCCGGGGAACAGCGAGTCGCCGGTGAACAGGTTCACCACGCCGTCGATCTCGGCGGCGACCGCGACCGATCCCGGGGTGTGGCCCCGCAGACCGATCACGTCGAGCGTGTGCTCGCCGAGGGCGAGGGTGTCACCGTCGTGCAGCCGCCGCCCGATCCGGACGCCGGTGGCCGCGGTGATCGCGTCCGCGTCCGCGTCCCCAGCGAGGACGGTCGCCTCGGGGTGAGCGGCGGCGACGGCGGCCAAGGCACCGATGTGGTCGTGGTGGCTGTGCGTGTCGATGAACCCCGGCGCGGGGCCGTCGCCGAGCAGGGACGCGATCGCGTCCGGTTCGGCGGCGGCATCGATCAACAGCCGGTCGCCGGAGTCGTGATCGGTGACCAGGTACACGGTGTTGTCCATCGGACCGACCGACCGATGCTGGACGCTGAGTGCCATCCGCATTCCTTTCCGTCCCCGGCCAGCCTAGGCCCGGACGCGGGTGCGGCATCGGCATCTAGGCTGGAGGGGGAACAGGAGGAACGCCCATGCGGCCATCCATCGGCATCGCGGCGACGGTGATCCCGGCGCTGCTGCTGGTCGGCTGCACCAGCCAGGGAGGTCCGATGAGCACGCCGTCCGCGCCCGAGTCGCGCCCGCCGTTCCAGACCGTGCCGCCGCTGAGCACCCCGTCCGGGAGCCCGGCGGAGGTGAGCCCGTCCCGCCTGCAGGCCATCAAGGACGACCTCGCCCAACACGGGGTCACCGGAACGCCGACCGTCGTCAGCGCGGAGTCGGTCACCTGGAACGACTCCTCGCTCGGCTGCCCGAAGCCCGGGATGATGTACTCCCAGGTGATCACTCCCGGTATGCGGGTCGTCGTCACGGTCGACGCCAAGACCTACGACTACCGCTTCGGACGCGGCGACGTCCCCAAGCTGTGCTCCTCGGCTCGCTGACGCCGATCAGCGGACGGTCAGCAGCTGCGCCTCGGCCGAGCCCGCACGGTTGTCGTAGGCGACCACCATCACGCCCAGCGGCTTCTGGGCGGTCCAGCTGGCCCGGTCCACAGCCACCGGGACGGTCAGGCCCCGGTTGGGCTTCACGGACTCGTAGTCGCCGTCCGCGATGGCCCTGGCCCACGGATTGTAGGTGGCCGAGCCGCTGAACTCGTCGCCCGCGTCCGAGTCCTCCAGGCTGAAGCTCTGCACGGTGTAGGTGAACGCGCCTCGCGTCGGCCCGGACGCCTTCAGCCCCAAGTCGCCGGCGAGCACCGGCAACAGGATCGTGCTGGAGTCCGTCGGTGACGTGGCCAGGAAGCCGCTGGAGCCGAACGCGCCGGTCGCGAGATCCCTGATGAACACCTCGACCGTACCGTTGTAGTCGCCGGTCCGGACGTAGCCCGAGTCGTAGCTGAACACGTCGTAGTCGGGCGTCTTGTCCCCGTCGACGTCGATGAGGACGTCGAACTCGTTGGTGGCCGCGTTCGACCAGCGGGTGTAGTTGTTCACCGCGAACACCAGCATCTTGTCGCCGTCGACGTCGAACGACTGGACGCCGGCAGCGCGCAAGTCGTAGCCGGAGCCGCCCCAGCCCCGCTTGGCGTCCGCCTTGTCGGTGAGGCCGAGGGTGTAGAAGTCGGCCGTGGCGGTCAGCGCCCCGAAGGGATTGGCCAGCCTCACGTTCAGCGCCGGCGGCGTCCCCGGCGAGCCCCACTTGGCCAGATCGAAGTGCCCGCCTCCGGCCAGCGACGCGGTCAGCTGGGACGACGCACGCGGTACCAGCAGGTACGGCACCCGCAGCTGACTGCGGTCGCTGGCCGTCAGCAACACCTGTCCCGAGATCTGGTAGAAGTTGAACTGGTCGTCGGGGTCGGCGATCGACGAGCCCACGCTGGCCGCCGCGGCGATCAACGTCACCTTGACCGAGGCGGAGCCGCGGGCCGGCACCACGACACGGTTCGTGCTGAACCGGAGCGTCGCCGGCCGCGAGTCCGGATCCTTCACGTTCGTCAGGGTGTAGACCACCGGCACGTTCCCGGTGTTCGTGATCGTGATCGTCTTCGTCTTGGCGAAACCGATGTTCGACTCGGCGAAGCCGAAGCTGAGCGAGTCCTCCCAGACGGCACCGGCCTTGGGTGATCGAGTTGACGTCATCGGCCAGCTTGTCCGGGTCGGCCGTCCCGACGACGGCGGACGCGATCTGCGACGCCTTCCACTTCGGGTGGGCCTGGACGGTGAGTGCCGCGACGCCGGCGACGTGCGGAGCCGCCATCGAGGTCCCGGACAGCACCGTGGAGTCGCTTCCGGTGCCTACCGCGGCGGACGAGATCGAGACGCCCGGCGCCGCCACCAGCGGGCTCAGCCCGGAGTCGCCGTTCACCGGCCCGCCCGAGCTGAAGTCCGCGTAGTCGCGGAAGCTCGGGTTGTCGATCTGCGTCGAGACCATGGTCAGGTTCTTGCCCGCGAGCCCGCGGACGGTCGCGCCGGCCGACTTGGGCACGCCGAGGAACGGAATCGTGACCGTGAAGCCCTCACCCGTGTCGGGGTTGCTGGTGATCCGGCCTTCGTACGGCGGGTACCCGTCGTCGGTGTTCACCATCAGGACGGCGGCGGCACCGGCCTGCTGGCCGAAGATCGCCTTCGCGGCCCGGGCGCACGTGCCGCGCTCGACCACCGCGAGTTGGTTCTTGCCGGCCTCGATCCCGGCCGCGGTGAACGCGTCGGCCGTGCAGCCGAGCGCCTCGTTGTCCGCGGTGGCCGGGTCGTCGGCGACCACGACCACGCTGAAGTTGCCGCTGGGCAGGTCGGCGCCGTTGGCGTTGATGGCCTTGACCGTGGTGTCGCCCGACTTCAGCGATGCCCCCGGGAACTGGCCGATGCTGTCGACGGCCGCGACCGAGATGACGCCCTGGCCGACGGACGGGGAGCCGACGATGTAGGGCGCATGGCCCTCGTTGCCCGCCGACGCCACGACCACCACACCAGCGGCGACCGCGTTGCTGGCTGCGACGGCGTCCGGGTCGTCGGAGCGTCCGAACGGGCCACCGAGGGACATGTTGATCACGTCCATGCCGTGGTCGACGGCCCAGTCGATGGCCTCGACCGTCACGTCGGTGCTGCCGGCGCAGCCGAACACCCGCAGCGCGTACAGGTCGACCTGTGGCGCGACGCCGGGACCGACCTTGAAGGCCGTCTTCTCGGTGCTCTTGTTGTACGGACCGCCGTAGGTCTTGCCGTCCGTCGTGACCCCGCTGCCGGCCGCGGTGCCGGCGACATGGCTGCCGTGGCCCTCGCAGTCGAGCGGGTTCGCGTCGGGCTTCGGGGTGGCGGCCTCGGCATCGCCGTCGGCGTCGTAGGCGTCGCCGACGAAGTCCCAGCCACCCTTCACCCGGGGGGCGTTCGGCCCGAACAGGTTGGGGTCAGCCGGCGCGGTGGAGTTCGCCGCTGCCTGGGTGAAGGCGGCGGTCGTCCCCGGACCGCCGAAGTCGGCGTGGGTGTAGTCGATGCCGGTGTCGATGATCGCGAGCTTCACGCCCTTGCCGGTCTTGCCGTACGCCTCCCACGCCGTTCCGGAGCCGATGAACGGCACCGACTCGGTGTTGTCCAGCGTCTTCGGCGTCAGCGTGTGGACGGCCTTGACGCCCGGAAGGCTCGTCAGGGCGGCCACCTTCGACGACTGGATCCGCACCCGCACACCGTTGTAGGCGGACTGCATCCGGTAGGTCACGCTGCCGCCCTTGCCGGAGATCTGCTTGGCGAGCGCGTCCTGGGCGGTGCGCAGCGTGCTCTTGACCTGGTTGCGCTTGGTCGTGCTGAAGTCCGACCCTGCCTTGGCCTCGGCCACCGCGACCGGATCGCCGGTGAGCTGGACGATCACGTCCACCTTCTTGTTGTTCTGCACCGCCCGCGGGGTGACCGTCGCGCTGAGCCGTCCGGACGACGGCGCCTTGGCGAAACGGCTGGTCGGGTCGGCTGGTGGAGCGGCGGAGGAGCCGGTGGGCACGGCGATGCCGAGGGCGATGGCGGCGACGACTGCGACGCTGGAGCGAAGATGCACGGCTGACCTTTCGGGGGACGGGGTCGAGCTGGGTGACCAGCCGAGACTATTTCCGCATTCGACCCCGGTCAAGGGAGTCTCAGGTATCCGTTGGCGACCCGGAACGTCGGATTGAGACGTCACCAAATGGCGAACGATGTTCCCTTTGCGAAATCCGCAGGAAATCCGTCACCGCGCCCGGCGGCGGCTCCGGCGGTACCAGGCCCGAGCCGCCACCGCTGCCACGACGCCGGCCGCAAGGGCGAGCGGCACCCAGTTGCGACGCTGCTCGGGCCCGGAGTCGCCGTCGGTGTCGCTGCCGTCGGTGGGCAGCCGGACGGTACCCGCGGCACCGTCCACCGTGATCAGATCGCCGGTGTGGATCGTCCGCGTGGCCACGCCGACCCCGAGGACGGCCGGAATGCCGTATTCGCGGGCGACGATCGAGCCGTGGCTGAGAACGCCGCCGATATCGGTGACCACGCCGGCCGCCATGGCGAACAACGGGGTGTACGCGGGCGTGGTGATGGACGCCACCAGGATCTCGCCGGGCTGGAAGGCTGCGAAATCCGCCGGGCCGCCGAGCACCCTCGCAGGTGCGGTGACGACGCCACCGCTGCCGGCCGTCCCGGTGAGGACGCTGCCGCTGGCCTGGTCCTGTCTGGCGGGGTACATCCACGCGAACGCGTCCATCGCGGCATTCCGCGGCAGGTACTGCGGCGGCTTCGCCAACGCCTCGCCGCGGGCCTCGGCCCGCCGGTCGGCGACGACGTCACGGAGATCGGCGACGGGGCTGCCGGCGTCCAGTGCGGACGCGGCGGCCCGAGCCTCGGCCAGGTGCAGCCAGCACAGGTCCAGCGGCTCGTCGACCGCCCCGGCCGCGACCAGCCGCGAGCCGAGCTCCCGCAGGATCCGCCGGGCCGGTGGCAGGTACAGGCCCATCGCACTCAGCGCGTCCTCGCGCAGCGGGCCGGTGTGCTGCGCGCGCTCCAGCAGCTTGCGGACGCGCTCGCGGCGCCAGCCGTCGAGCCTGGTGATCAGCCTGGCCGTCGCGTCCTCCCGGGCGGCGGCCGCCCGCCTTTGGCGCTCGCGCGGATCGGGGGCGTCCGGCCGCATCGCGAACCGGAGGGCCTGCAGGATCGGTGCCGGGTCGTCCGCCGCGACCGGGTTGACGAAGTCGAGGTTGTACAGCGTGTGGCCGTGCTCGGCGAGGTGGGCGTCCAGCAGCCGCTGCCACTCGGCCCAGGCTGCCGGGTCCACGCCGTCCGGGGCTTCGGCGGACCGGGCGTCCACGGCAGGGTCGGCGACGGCGCCCGCAACGTCGGGACGGCTGCGCACCCACTGCGCGAGGTCGTACAGGTCGCGCTCGGCCCGGATCGGCTCGGCGTCGTAGCCGAGCAGGAACACCTCGGCGGACGGGTCGTCCGGCCGGCGCAGGAGCTTGTCGTAGACCGCCGCCCAGGTGAGCTCCGCGGTTGCGGCGAGCGGGATGATCGTCTGGACGGCGGTGTAGTAGTAGGTGACGGCGTCGACCAGCCGGCCGAGGACGGCGAGCAGCTCGGTTGCCGACAGCTCCGAGCCGGCGACGTCGTTGGCCTTCGCGGCCTCCCGGTACTCGGCGAGGCGGGTGCGCCAGCGGTCCTCCACCCAGCCGGCGTTGCCGTAGAGCAGCTTCGCCAGTTGGGGGGTCAGGCCGATCATCCGTCCCATCGAGGCGAGGCTGTAGCGGTAGAAGGCGTAGCCGTTGATGGTCGGGAAGCCGATGTCGCCGAAGTCGGTGCCGGGCGCGAACTCGGCGAGCATCCGGTTCAGCCCCGCCGGAACGGACGGAGCCATCAGGTCGGCGAACAAGGTCGACAGCGGGTCGGGCAGTTGCTCGACGATGGACGCGCGGAAGTACAGCCCCTTGTCGGGCACCGGCCAGTCCTCCGGGACCGGCCCGACGCGGGCGGCCAGCGCGGTGATCGGCCGGGCCTGCAGGATCGTGAAGTCGCCGCCGACCATCGCCCACTCGATGTCCATGGGACGACCGAAGTGGGCTTCGATCGCGGAACCGATACCGGCAAGGCGCAACGCGTCCGGCACGTCGAGGACGGGTTCGAGCCGGACCTCGCTGACGGTCGGAGAGGTCGCCGTCCCCCCGCCGGGCAGCGGATCGGTGCGGACGGCCTTGTCGGCGATCGCGGCCGACAGGATCGTGCCGCAGTCGGTGTCGACGACGACGGTGTCGGTGTCCACCTCGCCGGAGACGACGGCCTCACCCAGTCCCCACGCCGCCGTGATCACGGTCTCCGACGGCCGCCCGTTGGCCGGGTTCGCGGTGAACATCACCCCGGCGGCCGTGGCCGGCACCATCTCCTGCACGACGACGGCCAGGGCGAGATCCCCGGCGCCGAGACCGCGCTCGGCGCGGTAGCTGATCGCGCGCTGCGTCCACAGCGATGCCCAGCAGGCCTTGACGGCGTCCAGCACGGCGGGGGTGCCGACGATGTTGAGGAAGGTGTCCTGCTGGCCGGCGAAACTGGCGTCCGCCAGATCCTCGGCTGTCGCCGACGAGCGGACGGCGACCGCGACGTCACGGCCCAGACCCGTGTAGGCGGCGGCGATCTCCTCGCCAAGCGCGGCCGGCAGGCTGCCGGCTGCGAAGGCGGCGGCCAGGCTGTCCGAGTCGGCCGGGGTGGCGTCGGCCAGCCGGTCGGCGAGGTCCAGCCCGGCGACGAAGTCGCGGTAGGCGTCGGTGGTGACGACGAAGCCGGCGGGAACGTCGAAGCCGGCCCGGAGCAGTTCTCCAAGGTTGGCGCCCTTGCCACCGGCGAGTCCGAGATCGTCAGCGCTGACGCTCGTGAGATTGCGAATGTTCACTTCTCGAGGTTCCTCTCGCGTTCGAACTCCACCCTAGGACGTACCCACGACGTCCGGGTGGCGCAACAGGTCCGGGGCCGGAACCAGAACACGTGCCCGTGCCGGCCGCAGGCGGCGGCCGTCCCGGCGCGGCTGGAATGCGTCCCTCCGACCTGGAAGGTCATCCACGCTCCCGGCAGCGGACGGCGGCGTCCGGCCGGGCAGGATCACTCGGCCGAGACGGTCGCGACCTGCCGGGTGGTGAGGGTGTGGTACTCGATCCGGGTCAGGGCCAGCGGGTTGGCACCGGACGCGGCGAGCCACTCGGCGACCCGCTCCGGCACCCGGACGTCCATCGCGGTCGCGAACAGGTCGGTGATCATCACCGGCATCAACAGTGCGCCGGACTCGACCGCGGTCACCGGTCCGACGACGAGCGCCCGTCCGTTGAGCCCTGCCTCGGTGAGAAAGATCACCTCGTCCAGCTGGCTGAGCTCAGCCGGGTCATGGTCGACGGTGAGCCCGACCGCCACCTCACCGGACTCGGCGAGCACCCTCGCGAGCGTGTCCGGGTCGTCCGGGCCGAGGCGGACCGCCCAGCGGGTCGCGGGACGCTCCTGGGAGCGGAGCTGGCGGATCACGTCCTCCGGGTTGAGCCCGTGGGAGTCACGCCACCGCCGCAGCACCCGCCGGGCGTTGCGGCGGTGCCGGGCGTCGGCGTCCGTCCGGCCGAGGTGCCAGTCGAGGACGCTGTCGGCGTAGTCGATCACGGCGATCGGGCGGGCGGCCCGGATCGCCTCCAGCGCCTCCCGGATCCCGAACCCCTGGTCGAGCAGGACGGCCAGCGCTGCCGATGGCGCCCGATTGACTCCCATGTGGCAGTGCAGGAGGACCTTGGCGTCCGGCTCACGCAGGGCGTTGCGAACCCATCCGGTGAGGATCTCGAACCAATCGGCGTCGATCAGCTGGCCGGCGTCCGGAATTCCGTAGTGCCAGTACCGGATGCCCGGCGCCCAGCCGGCCACCAGGAGCTCGTCGCTCCACTCCGAGCGAAGGTCGACGATGTGGGTGATCCCGGCCTGGACCAATTCATCAAGCTGGATCCGGGCCGTTGCGAACATCGACGCCACGGCGGGGCCGCCTGGCGGGGGGGCACTGGTCACGGATCCAATGATGCCCCATCGGGGCGTCCCACAGGACCGGTGACGCGGCCACCGCCGGCATCTGTTTGCGCTAGTCGGCGACGGGACGGACGGGTTCCGCGGCGACACCGGCAGCGTCTCCCGGCGGCGGCGGAGCGGTTCCCGCGCGGACGAAATCGGGGCCGGACACGGACTGGCTCTCCCGCTGACGCCCTGGCGAGCACTAGCCTGTCGGCAAGCGCAGTCCGCGTCGGGACCATCGAAGGAGCAGGCATGGCGGCGAAGTTCGAGTTGTACACCGATTCCAAGGGCGAGTACCGCTGGCGCCTCAAGGCCACCAACGGCCAGACCATCGCCACGGGCGGCGAGGGATACAGCAGCGCCAGCGCGGCCCGCAACGGCATCGCGTCGGTCAAGAAGAACGCCCCGGACGCCGAGATCGTCGAGGCGTAGCAGCGGGTTCGAGCCGGGGCCTGACCCGTCCCGGCTCGCCCAGCGCCGGGTGGACGGCGCCCGCTGTCACCACGGAAGCCGCAGTGACGGCGGGCAAACACCACGAATTCATCAGTGAGAGTCCAGGTATTACGTGATTCTCACACCTTCGGGGGAGGGTACAGTCACTCTCGCCTGAAAGCCCAGCGCAGGCACTAGTCGGATGACAGTCGGGGGGCTGCCGGACGGAGAAGCGCTGAACTTGATGGTGACAGCACCTGCCGATCAGCCGATCGCCAGCGGGGGCCGGACGTAAAGGACGGTCTCCGAGGCTGTCGCCTTGCGGCGGACGAGGGGTGTCGTCGCAGAGCGGTCTGTCAACGGACGGGCGGTCGGGAAACCGGCCGCCCGTCCGCATGTCCGGGGGACGATGCCCCGGGTAGCGCACCGTACTGGCGGCGCTGCCCGCCCTGCGTCGGGTCCGGAGGACGATGCCCTGGGCGGTTCTGAGGGGGCCGGACACGACCCGGTCGGTCGCCCGTCCGCTCGTCAGGGGACGGCTACGCTGACCCGGTGCCGACTCCCGACTTCATCCTCGACCTGCGGACCAAGGTGGGCCACCAGCAGCTCTGGCTCTCCGGGGCGACGGCTGTGGTGACTCGCGAGCGGGACGGCGGACTCGAGGTGCTCCTCGTCCGGCGCGCTGACACCGGCGAGTGGACGCCCGTCTCCGGCATCGTCGATCCCGGGGAGCATCCCGCGGCCACCGCCGTCCGCGAGGTCGCCGAGGAGGCCGGCGTCGTCGCGGAGGTCGAGCACCTCGTCTGGCTCACCGTCACCGATGTGATCACCTACGCCAAT
>ERZ778029.1938-NODE-1938-length-15176-cov-4.164407_pt1 | contig 15176 bp, 19 predicted proteins | sample MGYA00375759_ERZ778029 | MGnify/ENA primary metagenome ERZ778029 (study PRJEB29350, sample SAMN05389819) | bioreactor metagenome | isolation source: Ammonium sulfate bioreactor | place: South Africa: University of Cape Town | collected 2014-04-04 ...
GAAATAAAAAATCTCGTACGGATATTCTCTTTGGTGAAACGAAAGATTCCGGTTTAATACCATTAACAATCAATGCACTTTACAATAGTATTGGCGAACATCGAGCTATGAAATATGTAAATCAGACAACATCGAGACTTCGAAACGATTGTTATTTCTTGTTCTAGTATTTTCGACCGATGGGAAGTAATACGTATAAAATTCAATCCGATGCTCAAGCTATGTTTGATCGTCATCAACGTGATTTATTACCGAAAGTTAGCAAAAATATTCTCGGCAATTTGACACATACAAGTATTTTGGAAAAGTAAATCATTGAATCTATTTCAAATTGAATTGATATTGAATAATAAAACGATTCAGATCAATTCTCGATCAAACATCGAATGTGTCTGGTATTGATGATGATTATGTTTATACGATATTTGTTTCGGCAATGGAAATTAATTCAACGAATTCACATTCGAATACAATCGATCTTTTGAAAATCTTTACTGAAGGTCTACAAAATCATGGTTTCGATACGCCACAAACGTGTATCGAAGTTGAATTTGATGATGCAAGAAAAACACGACGAAAATTGTTCGATACGAATAAATTACCGACGAAAGACAATTCAACGAGATTGTATACAATTCGACTTGTTCAAGCGAAAAAATCCGATCAAACTGAAGTAGATATGATTTGTTCGTAGGAAAGACAAGCAGAGTTTTGCGTTTAGAATATTCAACCGATTGTTAGTCAATTGACATTTATCGATTTACCGACGAATAAAAATTCGAGTGGTAGAAGAAAATTACTGATTTTTCTCGAAAGAATAAATATTTGTTTCAGATTTAAAAGCAGTGAAGGATTTTATTGTGCCACCGAAACGACGAACAGTAACGGAAAATGACGTGATTTCAAATGAAAGAAAAATTCGAATTTTAGAATGATTTTTCCAATCATTTACAAGATTTTCTCAGTCGATTTCCTATTCAAGACGGTCAACAACAATTCACTCCGATCAAAATGCTGCTGTGTGCATCGGCTAGTAGTCAAGATGCAGAAGATACTCTCGTAAAACTTTCAAAAAAACATAATATTTTTCTCCAAATCAAATCGTTTTTTTTTTCGTTTTGTTCAGCACGATATCAAATGGTTAATGAGTCTTCAAGCCAATCAATATCTCGTCTACTTGGGTCGAGATGATGAAAATCAAGTCACACGTGATGATGATCATCGACCGCCACGTCCACCACCATCATCTCTTCATTATTCATCATCAATTCATCGTACTGATCATTTGAATTTGCCACAGCATGTTCCTAATCCAACTCCGATTGCTCAATCAACACCACGATCAGTTACTCAAATACCAACGGCAACAACTCTACAATCGATGGATACTCATCGTTCTCGTCAATCACAGTATCATACTATGACCAATACACCGAATCGTTCGTTTACTTATTTGACAAGTTTGTTTTCTATCGAAATGAGACAATATCTTCACTCGCATTTTTAGGTCAACATCCACCACCACCACCACGTCCATCATCATCGTCATCTCGACTTCTGCATTCGAATCGTTCAGAAGAAACACCTTCGTACACACCGAGTACGACTCTATCGCAATTCAATCAAAAAATTCCTCCACGTCTACCACCACGAATGAGTCGACCGCCATCGAAAACATCGCCTTCGATCGAACAAGAAGTACCTTTATCGAATTCAACAACGGAACAACATCGACGACGACGACCACCACCGCCTCCACCTCCGCCACCATTGCCGATCTATAAAACCGAATCAATTAAAACACGTTTATCACGAAGAGATACGAAATCAACATCCAATTGCAATCAACAACAACAACAACAACGAGCATCATCGGCTATTTCAACACAACAAATTTCAACAACAAAACGTACACCTATGCGCGAAGAACACTTATTAAAACGAGCCTCATCGGCCGATCGAATTGGTCGAGAACGTTGGCTACATCATATCACCGAATCTTCGGCTGCCAACAATGGTTTTTACTTCTCTCGTTTATTTGAAAGAAAAACCTCACCGATTTTCTTTCTCTAGGAATTAAACTTCGAACATCATTGCCCAATCCTCTTCAACTCGTATCGAATCATTTTAATTCGATGTCGAAACTACTCAATGCAACGAAATACGCCATCGAACATCGTGATGACGATACAGTTCAGTTATTTCAAGTAATTCTTGGATTTTGTTTTCATATTTATGAAATAATAACGTTTCGCATCGATTAGGGTGATGTCATGGCAACAAGCAAAGGCGGAGTTAAAGTTGTTTTTACTTCGGTTGATCAAGTAACACATAATAGTTTACTTCCAGCAACATGTGAAAATTCTGTTTTGGGTTAGAATATAGAGACACAACAAAAAAACCTAAGCAAACGTTTTGATTTTGTTATTTAAGAAAAGACATTAGTCGTTAATGTATTTTGATCGACGACTAAATTTTTTTTTTATTTCGATTTAGTTCATAATAATTATCTTTTATTCGAGATATATATCGTATTCCAACGAAAGAAAGAAAGAGAGATCTTTGAAAAAGAAAATCGAACAATTTTTTTTTCTTTCTTTTTTGTCATTTAAGAAATTATATATATATATATACATATATGCATATTGTTTGTTTGTTTGTTTTTATTTAACGTTCGTTCTCTCGCTCATTCTTGAATAAACTACACTGATGAACTTGTTCTTTCCATGCATAACAAATAATATTTCCTATCAAAAAGAAATAACCTTCATCAAAAACTATCTTGCTTATTATACTTAGTCAGTCACAGTTGACTGCTTCTTGTACTTTTTTTTTCTACTTTGCATAACGATCAAATAAAATATCGAGTTCGAGAAAAAAAAATTATGTTTCTCTTCCTCTCCCCCCTCTTTTTTCTTGCTCGTTTACGTTTTGTGATTATACAGATGTAATGTAGTATGACATTGAAGATGAAAAGGGAGAGAAAAAAAAACGACTTTATTCAGATAAACAAGAAACATTGATATGCATGCACAATAAAAAAAAAATGTATAGTGGTGTTTGCATGAAAAAGAAAACGAACAAAAGGAGAGAAAAAATGTTGGTGGTAATTTATTCGTATCGTCAATCATCATCGTCGTCATCGTCATTGTGTCGTGCAAAAAAAGGAAAAATAGAAGAAGAGAAAAAAACGGATTTTCAGTTTTCTTTTTGTCTGAATAGATACATTTAGATGGCAAAGAAGAGTAATCGTTGCTGCTGGCAGTTTGATTGATAATAAATTGAGAAGAAAAATAGTTTGTTTTTTTTTGCGTTAATTTTTATTGTTTGAAAAGATCTTCGCGGTCTAGCTTCGTTGTAAACGTCTGATGAAAACATAAAACAATGAAGCAATCATGAGTGTAAAACCGAGATTTAGTTGACCAGCTCCGTTAATACCCGTTTGTCTTCTGTATGCATCAAGAAATTGCTCTACAAAAATGCAAAAGAAAAGATTCATTGTTAAACAAATGAACACAAGTTTTCCAATACGTACTTGTATAGGCTGTAATAGCAACAACACATGAAAATAAGCCTAATGCACCGATGGCTGATAAACAGAGTAAACAACCGAGTGTACCACCTAATGCTCCAAGAGCGCCACCAAGAGCAGCTGAACCACCGGCAGGACCTGCGGCTACAACTGGTCGAGGGCCATAAACTGGTCGAGTGCCGTAAACAGGACGGGCTACTGTTGGTCTAAATAAGGACGAAATTTATTGATGATACATGGTACAGTAATCAATGGTGAATACTTACCGAACTCCATATGGTCGTGGAGGTGGAAGAGGCTGAGCGTATGACATCTGAAACTAGCTAGTTCTGATCTGAAACCGAAACTCTAAAGAATTCTGTATATTATCCAAGGGCAAAAACGGCAATGAATAGCTTTTGTTTGCTGGATTGAAAATGACGAAAACCTATCCACACGTGTTCATATCGAAGTTTCTTTTCATGACCAAATCTCTTCTTTTTGCAATATCTCTCTTTTTTCTCTCTCTCTCCTCTTCTCTTTTTCCTCACTTACCTATACGATACATTTTTTGCTAAATAGCAACGGTAATGACTTGTTTATAATGCAGTATAAAATAAAATACGAGAATATTAGAACCCACTTGTTTTTCTCTACTCTCTCTCTCTCTCTCATTCTCTCTCTGTCTCTATTTTATCCGTATTATCATCGCCTTTTTTTCTGATCAATTGTCTCTCCTTTCTTTTCTTTTTCTCGTCAACTAAACTTAACAAATTATCTCACGATTAGTTTATTGTCTCATTAGAAAATCCTCAATGTTTGTTTTTTTTCTTCTCTCTCATCATTTTGCCTCGCTCTATTACCCTTCGACGACTGACGAAGGAAAAAATATTGTACACAAGCGATCTATTGATGCGTACAAATTTCGTTGACGGCATGATCAAATTACCTATTACTAGTTTCGGTTTTTTTCTTCGCCATCGATTTTTTTTCTTGTACATATTTGCTAAAATGTAAATTGCATTTCTCTCTTCCTGACTACGATACGCATGACTTCACACTGTCATCATCGACAATCTGCACCTGAATCATATACATAATTTTGTCATAATGTATATGTCAGGAGTAAAACAGAAGGAAACGATCTATATCTTTTACTTTTCGTGTCTCGTTTCATTTTCTTCTCTCGTTTCTCAACGAAAGCGAACGCAAAACAGAAAACGCAAAATTCTCGAGACATTCCATCGATCGATCGTCCAATGAATTCCTCTCGAAAATGCTATCGAAACAGAAAAAAAAGCTTTTCAAAATATATCGAACCGTAAAATGTTTCTTCCGAAAATAAATATCCAATCGTCCTATCAACAACAAATATTTTCGTTCTAGCATACATAGACATCGATGCACAATATCGAAGGAAAAAAAAAGTCATCATTATAAACATGTTTAGTTAGTCAGGAGTGTTTCGCTTGATCGATCATCTGCCGCGGCTTTCTCTCTTTTTGCTTCATTTTCGTTGTGCATCTTCCTCTTTTTTCGTTTCATCAGTTTTTTCTTCGCTCCGTTTTCTCTCGTGAAACTCGTATATGAGCATGCATGACAATCATGGACGATATCCTTTCTTGAGACGAAAAAAAAGGACGATGTTTCGCACCCACCATTTCTCTCTTTTTTTCTATGTACAACCTTCAGGTGCAAACCTCATCCTTTTTTTAATAGATGCAGAGAGAATGTTATATTTTTTTTTTCGTATTGATTGCCCAACTAATTTTCCTTTATTTGTCTAAAATCTGTCTTTTTTCTTCTTACGCTCTCTCCCTCTCTCCGTCTGCAAGATGAGTTCTCATTCTCAGGTGAAATCTGTATCGGTTCAATTGACTTTATTCTTTTCGTAGACTCGAGTATTGCCTTTGAATAAGCACGACCTTGAAACGATGTTTTTCATTGATCATGAATATTTCTCTACGAAGACTTTGTTTTTCTAGTAATATCTTAAAATGCCCCGAGTTCGAGTACCTGTCCGACGTTCGGGAGTTCGTTATACTACACGACCTGGCCGACGATATCCAGTTCGGTAAGATTGATAACTCGTGTTATTATCATCATCGAGTAACTCTTCTTGTTCATCTATAGACCAGCTCCAGTTCAGCCAGCTGGTGGTCGTGGCTTATTAGGCGGCTTGGCAGGTCTTCTCTTGTGTCTATTCTGTTTAGCAACACTCGGTTTACTTGGTCTCTTTGCAACCTTCATCGCCGTTACTGCTTATCTCGGTAGAAACTTTTCATAAGATCTATTCGCATACAAATATTTTGTTTCCGTTTTCAGGAGATATCTATCGTGCTCTAAAAGATGCTAACAGCGGTGCTGGTCTCTACATGAACATGATCGTCTTACTGGCTGCTTTATGCTTTGCCGGTTTTCATAAATTGCAACGAGCATTATAAACAAACATCGCATTGTCTGTTAGTAATGCTTTTCTATTTTCAGTCGTCAATTAATCGTTGCTGTTATTTATCTTCTATGATTATTTTTATTTGGAAATCGAACTAGACGGGCTCACTCTCTCTCTTTTCTTCTTTTCTCATCTACTTTACCATTCATATTTTGTCGCAATTTTTTTCCTATCTCTCGAAAACACCAAGATTTTTCTCTTTCTCGAAATTTTTAATTATATGCACACATTTTTTCTTCTCGCTAATTTTTCTACGCCGATTCGAAGATCGAAAAAAAGAAATTGCAACATCACATTCGCAATTATATGAAACAATTATTCCATTGCAGCCATCATCATCATCATCATCAATAACAAAAAAAAACATCAAATGATATCACTTATTGTATTCGCTAAATTTTCCATGGGCAAGGGGAATTATTTTTTTCGTGTAAAGCGAAAATGCTCTTCTTCTTTTTTTTTTCTTCTTCATCATATTTTTATTTCCGTTTTTTTTTCTTCGCGTGTGCATCAAATAAATATACAACGGGCGGTTACAATTTTAAATATCAACTTGTGTCATCTATTGAAAGTTTATTCTATTGAATGTGATTCACATGTACGAATGATTCATTCGTAAGATGAATGATTACCTTATAAGTTGATCGAATCGAAAAAAAAGAGGACGGAACGAATTGTCAGGTTTTGTTTACTAAGATGACGAGACATTGATCAATGAATCATTAACAAGTTTTTAATCTAGCACATTTGTTTCTTTCAGAGATTATTTCATTTTTAATCAACTTCATGTCCGACAAATCTTCTCGTCATTATTAAAAACAACAAGAACAACAACAGGAATTATGCTCGGAGCTAAGTATGATTTTAGTCGAGATCGTGAACGACGTGCTGGCGTTGATGATATGGTAATCGATTTTTATTTTCGACAATTAATTTTACATTGATTTTCGCCAGGTATTCATGTCAAAAAACACCGATTCAGAAATTAGTCAAAATCTCAAAGCACGTTTTGATGTTAATTATATCTATGTAAAAAACCACAAGCATGATTCATTTTTTTTTCGCATCTTTTAAAATGAATTATTTTGTAGACATACATTGGTTCTGTTCTGATCGCAGTGAATCCATATAAAAATGTTGAATATTGTAGTGAAAAACATATGGAAAAATATCGAGGAGCTGTAAGTAGTCGTTGTGTTCGTCGAATTCAATTCGTTTATGTATTCATTAGACTCAAATGGATAATGCTCCGCATATATTTGCTATTGCTGAAGATATGTTTAGTAATATGTTAATCGATTCGGAGAAACAATGTGTAATTATAAGTGGTGAATCGGGTGCTGGTAAAACTGTTAGTGCGAAATTTATTATGTCATACATCGCTGAAGTAGGATTTGAGATTTGTTGATTTTGTTTAAAAGAAAATTTCGAAAAGGTTTCGGGCGGTGGACCGAATGTTCAACAAATAAAAAATGTTATTCTGCAATCAAATCCATTATTAGAAGTAGAAGCTAAAGACTTTCGTTTTTTTTTGAATTTTCTTTTTATTTTGTTTTCTCAAGGCATTTGGTAACGCTAAAACGATTCGTAATGATAATTCAAGTCGTTTTGTAAGTGAAAAAGAAAGAAAAATATTTGTAATCACACAATATCATCTTTCTTTACAGGGTAAATATGTGGAAATTCAATTTTCACGCGGAGGAGAACCAATTGGTGGTGTAATTTCAAATTTTCTTCTGGAAAAAGTACATTGAAACCGATTTTTACTCAAATGCTAGTTGTAGTCTTTGCTTTGTTGTAGTCTCGTGTTGTTAGTCAAGCTGAGAATGAACGTAATTTTCATATATTTTATCAATTATTATCCAACAGAGAATTTTGTCGTATGTGAAAATATATTCAATTCTATTTATTTATTTATTTGTTGATTTTAAGAACAATATTCACTATCTCATGAACTTCGTTTTCAATATATAAATCATTCTGATGCTATTCGAGTAGCTAAAATCGATGATATCAAAGAAATGCAAGCAACACAAGTACGTCTTCTTCGATTGATATATTTGAGTAATCATAAAATTTAACATTTATAGCATGCCATGGATATTATGGGTCTATCGAAAGATGATCAATATTATATATTTAGTTTACTTGCTGGAATATTACATCTTGGCAATGTTCAATTTGGTGATAAGAATAATTATGCGACAGTTCTGTCCGAAAGAGGCAAAAATATTTTGTTTTGAAAATTGACAAATTAAACATTTTGAATGTTCGAATGTATAGATTTACAAGCACCTTGCGCATATTTTGGCATTCAAATTGAATATTTAAAAACGAAATTAATTTCGAAACGATTAGAATTCAAAGAACATTCGGAAAATAAACAAGTCGATCAAACATTTACTGTCGACAAAGCAATATTTACGCGTGATGCATTAGCTAAAGCAATCTATTCGCGAATATTCGACTATCTTATTCAAGTAGAACGAAGATTTTCAATTGAAATTTTGATTTCGATTTTGTTTTTATTTAAAAGACGGTCAATTCAGCATTTCGAATATCAACACGAACTGATCTATCCATTGGCATTCTTGATATTTATGGTTTTGAAATCTTTGAAAAGAATAGTTTCGAACAATTTTGTATTAATTATGTCAACGAAAAGCTTCAACAAATATTTATTGAATTAACACTGAAAAAAGAACAAGTGAATATTTGGAGAAGAAGCAAAAAAAAACGAAATTAATGTTTTTATTTCTATTTATCTCATAGGAAGAATATAAACGTGAAAATATTCAATGGACACCGATTAGTTTCTTTAATAATATCGTTGTTTGTGATTTATTCGAAGCTAAACAACCACCGGGCATGTTTTTCCTTTTGGATGATATCTGTGCAAGTTCACATGCAACGACTGAAAAAGTCGATAAAAGTTATTTACATGTAAATAATCGATTGAGAGCAACAACAAAAAAGAATGAAATCAAACGAATTTTCTTTTTTTTGCTTTGTAACATAGAAATTAAGTAGTTTGTCCAATCAACATTTAATTGTTTCACCGCCGACATTTACTGTTAAACATTATGCTGGTGCTGTTATCTATCATTCGGATCAATTTTGTGAGAAAAATCGAGATGTTTTAAATGTTGATTTGATTGAAATGATGAGATCGAGTACAATGTAAGAGAAATCTTTTCGAACGGAAAATGATTTAGTGTAAAATGTTTGTTAGTCCATTTGTTGCTCGACTTTTTCCTGAAGAAACTTCAACAATGAAATCTCGACCGACAACAGCCGGTACAAAGATTCGTACACAAGCGAATGCTCTCGTTGAAAAACTAATGGGCTGTCAACCACATTGTATGCTGATGCACATCGATTCTTTCTGATAATTCGAATCTTGTATTTTAGATGTTCGATGTATTAAACCCAATGAACGACAAGCACCTGGAGAATGGAGCAACTCGAAGTGAGAATTGCCAGTTTGTTTTTAAAAAAGAAGATTAAAGATTTTGTTGTGTAATTATACAGTGTGATTGAACAAGTGAAATATCTTGGTCTTGTTGCGAATATTGAAGTTCGAAAGGCTGGTTTTGTTTATCGACGTGAATTTGCTAAATTCTTAAGCCGGTAGTTATTTTCATTCAATCAAAATCTTTAAAATATCTCAATTTTAGTTATGCAATTCTCACTAAACAAACGTGGCCGAAATGGAACGGCAAAGTAACCGATGGTATTATGCATATTGTCGATGCCATGCATCTCGATCGACGAGAAGTTCAATTGGGAACAACGAAAGTGTTTATTAAATCGCCTGAGAGTGTACGTGATCGTTGTCGTGTTTATTCGTGAGAAAAAAACAATTGAAATCGATCCTCTTTTTCAGTTGCATTTACTCGAAGATATGCGATTAAGAATGAAACGATTTTGTGCTGTTCGAGTTTATCAACGACAACGTGAACAAGGTAAATCAATCGAATTTGATCATTGATTTGTATTATTTTCGCTTTTTGTTTTGTAATAGCAACTGATATTCTCTATGGTCGAAAAGAACGTAATGCACGTTCACTTGATCGTGATTATGTCGGAGATTATTGTAATCTTCATCAACGACCTGATCTACAACGTTTAATACCACGAAATGAAAAAACCGATTTCAGCTCGTATTTGTACAAATATGATCGACGATTTCGTCGACAAGGAAGATTTTTTATTAGTACGAATCAAGCTTTGTACATTATCGATGAAGAATGTGTATGTTGTTAAACGAAAAATAAAATCGATTTCTTAACAAATTTTCCTTTAGGTCAAAGTTGGCAGTGGCAAAACAGCGAATGGAACTGTTCAAAAAGCTCGATCACAGGAAGGCTATACTTTAGAATATAAAGTTAAACGTCGTATACCTTTAGAATCTATAAGTGAAATCAAATTGAGGTAGCTTTAGAAAAGATTTTCAATTTGCTTAACGAACCTTTAAAAAAACAAAACTTTAGTGAATATCGAGATAATTTCTTTCTTCTCTGCGTGAATAATGATTATGCCACACTATTAGAACTATCGAGTAAAACAGAAGCTGTATCGACTATTGCAAAGAATTATTTAAAAAAGACAAATCGTGCTTTACCAATAACATTTGGTCAAGGGTAAATACACATTCGATTGAAGAAAACGATGAATGAATTTTATTTGTTCGGCATAGTTTCGAATATACAGTTAAAAAACAAGGTTGGATGGGCGGTGGAACACGTAGTGTCAAATTTTCTCATGCATCGACAATACTTCAGATGGTAAGACAAAATCTTGAGGATTTTAAAGTCTCGATTGAATATGTATTATTTCTAGAATCCAATTGATCCAAAAAAATTACGTAAAGGCATCGATATGCCGAGAGATTATGAAGTAAAAGTGAATCGAAATGCAATGACAGTTCTGATTTCAAGTGGTTTACCTAAACAATCTCGTAGATATTTTGAGTTTTCTTTCTGAGAAAGACGAGCGTTTTGTTTTCTCTTAATCTAGGACCAAATCAAAATAATACAGAAAAACCGTCCGGCATACAATTCAAACCACAAAATACGTGAGTTTAACTTGAAAAAAAAACTTGGATATTTCGACGGAGAATAATTCTCTAGAAATGCAACGCGTAAACCACCGGCTAAACCACCACGACCATTAGCTGCTAAACCATCGAAACAACGAAAACTCCGAGCATTATATGATTTCGAAGCACGATCTGCTGATGAACTCTCATTTCAAACTGATGATATTCTACTATTAATCGATAATAGCGGTATGAGAAAATTGTTCTTTGTTTTCTCTACAAAATCGAAAATTTTTCTTTCTTCAGATGAAACTTGGTGGAAAGCTGAACTCAATGGTAAAACTGGTAAGTTCGTTATTTTATCGAATAAGTTTCACTTTTATCTTTCATAGGCGTTGTTCCATCGAATTACGTCGAACTTATGGTCTGATTCTTTCACCGCAATAAAGTTGCTCGAATAACAGTGATTACTTATTAAGTTTCTCGTTCTTTCTAATCTGTATTACTTTCTTTTTTTTTTGCATTATTGTCTATCTCATTTTAAACATTTTCTTTTCAAGTTTGTTTTTTTTTCTTTCTTTTTCTCATTAATCATTTTTCGCGAGCTGGGCTGTTTGTTTATTTGAATTTTTGCCACTCTAGACAGATTAATATTCTCTCATTTTTATTTTTGTATATGATTGATATATAATACTTATTCGATTATTAGACATTCCACATATATGCATACAAACATTAAACAGTTGTTCATTTCTAGATGTCAATTATAAATGTAGATGCAGGAATAAATTCAACAGTAAATTGAATTCGAAAGAAAAACAAATATGTTGACGTTCTCCCTATCTTGTAGCGAACACCAGTCGTGATTATAAAGCCAATTTTATATGGTAATACAGCGAAACATTTAGGAACAAAAAGAGATTCCGATGGACATACACATAAATGGTCGATCTATGTCAAACCGTATAAAAATGAGAATCTAGCAGTTTATATTAGTAAAGTACAATTTCGATTGCATGAAACATATCAAAATCATGTTCGAGGTAGATGTTGAAATGCAAAGATGATCGTTGAGTTTGAATTTCTTTTTCAGTTATTACACAGCCACCGTATGAAGTTGAAGAAAGTGGTTGGGGTGAATTTGAAATTCAAATAACAATCTTTTTTGTTGATCCAAATGAAAAACCTGTAGAACTCTGAAAATTTTTCGATGAAATATTTGTCAATCAAATTGTTAACTATTTAGGTAACATTTTATCATCATTTAAAATTATTCTCAACTGATCCTGATGTGGTTGCGGGCAGTAAAGCTCTAGTCAATGAACATTATGATGAATTAGTAAATTTCAAATAATCATATGAAAACAAAACATATATTTTTTTATCTTCAGATTTTTCAAGAACCATCTGAATTCTTAGCACGTTTATTAAACAATAGTAAATCACTCGCATTATCAACCGATGAAAACGCAGCTATTGAAAAAGAATGTATGTTATGTTAGAGACAAAGAGAAGATTTCATAAATTAGTTTTTTTGCTTTTTTTAGATTCTGAAAAAAAGGCTGACACAATTGCAAATATAAAATCTGCTCGTCAACGTGTTCGAAGTGAAATTCAAGATCTTACCGAACGTCTTCGTGTGACTCAGGAAAATATCAAACGTGTTCGACAACGATCTGTGGAAACGAATATATCGAGTGTTTCAACACACGATCATATTAAACGTGAAATTGTTGATTGATATCTTTAGATTTAGACGAAAAAAAAAGAATAAAACTATTTGAATAAGATTATGTCTTGTCGGTTGTATATAATGTAAAGATGATTTTCTTTATTTCGTGAATAAAAACAGAAAGAGAATGAATGATTATTGTCGGTTGGTTAGTTACTATCAGTAATGAAAAATAAAATCGAAGTAGATTGAAAATGATTCAATCGAGAGAAAAAAAACGAATTGAGATGTCAACAGGTGTTAGTAGTTTTGCATTGCATTGGGCTGACATTGTTGTTTTAGTCGCCTATTTCGCAATTGTTATTGGATTTGGTATATGGGTAAGTAAATTTAACTAAAATACCGTATATACTATCAAAACTTTCGCTAATAGTCATCGTGTAAAAATCGTGGAAGCGTTGGTATGTTTATTTTTGAGAAAAAACAGAAAAAATCCATTTGTACTTTGATTTAATTTGCTTTGTATATAGGCGGATACTTTTTAGCTGGTCGAACGATGACATTTTTGCCAGTAGAAAAAGATCTTTCGAGAAAAAAAAACAACATAATTAATTTGATATTCAGGTTGGAGCATCACTCTTTGCGAGTAATATTGGAAGTGGACATTTTGTTGGTCTAGCAGGTAGTGGAGCGAGTAATGGCATTGGTACAGCTGGTTTTGAATTAAATGTAAACATTTCAATGTATAACCAAAAGAAAAGACAGACAGACAGACATTATTATCGATTTAGGCTGGTTATGTTTTGATGATCCTCGGTTGGGTATTTTTACCTGTTTATATCAAAGCGGACGTAAGTTTAATTGAGAGAATATACATTGAAATTTATGAATCAACGTCTTGTAGGTTTATACAATGCCTGAATTTTTGAAAAAACGATTTGGTGGTGATCGTATTCGTTTTTATTTGACTATTTTAGCTTTGATTTTGTCGATATTTACGAAAATTTCTGTTGATATCTATTCGGGTGCGATATTTCTTAAACAAGCATTAGGTTGGGATTTGTATGCATCAGTTATTGCATTAGTTGCTCTTGCTGCAATTTTTACTATTGGCGGAGGTTTATCGGCTGTTATCTGGACAGACTTTATTCAGACGATTATTATGATTGTTTCAGCTTTTATTTTGATGATTATTTGCTTTGTTAAAGTAGGAAGTTTAAATATGATAAGAGAACTATATCCCTACGCCATTGCACAAACAACAATATTTTCAAATGAAACCAATACATGTGGAATACCGCCCGAAGATTATTTTAGTCTTATTCGACCGTTAGATTCCGATCATGGACCACCTTGGGTAGGAATTATTGGCATAACAATATTGAGTATTTGGTATTGGTGTAGGTACGTAAATTGAATAACAGCAACAAAACAAAACAAGATATCATAATTCTGTTATGCTAGTGATCAGGTAATTGTTCAACGAGCGTTAGCTGCTAAGAATTTAACTCATGCTCGAGCCGGTTGTATTGTTGCAAGTTATTTGAAATTTCTGCCACTTTTTCTCATGATTATACCTGGCATGGCTGCACGTATACTTTTTCCGGACAAGATCGGCTGTGCAACAAGTAAAACATGCCGAGAAATCTGTGGCAATGAAGCATCTTGTACTGATATTGCCTATCCATTGATTGTCGTTGAATTAATGCCCAATGGTCTACGTGGTCTCATGCTTGCTTGTATGATAGCAGCATTGATGTCGTCGTTGACGTCGATATTTAATTCATCATCGACTATATTTACAATTGATATTTGGCAACGATTTCGTTCGAATGCACCACAATGGGAATTGTTGATTGTTGGAAGGTAGAGAAAAATAAATGAATTGAGATCGAACTATTTTTGTAGAGTTTTTACATTGGTACTTGTGGGAATATCGATTCTTTGGATACCAGTTATAAGTGCTGCACAAGGTGGAAAATTATTTGATTATATTCAGTATGAAAATAGATTGAAATCTAATGACAATTAGAAAGAGTATTTTCATTATTCTAGAACAGTAACAAGTTTTCTTGCACCACCAATTTGTGCGATCTATCTGTTAGCTATTTTTTGGAAAAGAATTAATGAAGAAGTAACGTTCGTAGAATAAAGACGAGTCATTTTTCAATGAAATTTATTTTTGAGGGTGCATTTTGGGGTTTAATATCGGGTTTAATTATTGGTTTGATTCGTTTTATCTGGGAATTTTCCTATTCAGTACCATCTTGTGAATTCGCATCTACAGATCGTCGACCAACAGCAATTAAATTTCATTTTCTCTACTTTGCTATTCTACTCTTTGGTTTAACTTGTCTAGTAGCGACTACAGTTAGTCTTCTAACTCGTCCAATACCTGAACAATGTGTAAGTCAAATTATATCATTCAATGACATGATTTTATTCGAGAGAAGTTTAGTTATATGGTTTGAATATATTCGATTTGAATAATCCACTTAAA
>ERZ778029.1940-NODE-1940-length-15165-cov-3.598941_pt1 | contig 15165 bp, 21 predicted proteins | sample MGYA00375759_ERZ778029 | MGnify/ENA primary metagenome ERZ778029 (study PRJEB29350, sample SAMN05389819) | bioreactor metagenome | isolation source: Ammonium sulfate bioreactor | place: South Africa: University of Cape Town | collected 2014-04-04 ...
ATCAAATTCAATCTGTATCTTGGAAAATCTACGATTTTGGTCTTATGATTTTGCTTTTCATTCTTGTTTTCTTAATGTTTTTCTCTGACTTCTAAAATAAAAGAACTCTTCTCCATGAAAATTACCTTTCCTCGTTCATTCAACGCAGTTAACATAACAATAATCGGAACGTTATGTTCCCAAATCATTCGCCAATGATCATTAACTGTTGTTTTCAATGGACCTTGACAGGCGATATATTCACGCGGATTATTCAAACCCTGATAAATTCAAAATACGAGATTCTTTTGTAGGAACGAAATTAGATGTGACTTACATTAATGAAATTGGCGTTGATATAACCTGAATCACATTCATCCGTTGGAATTAATTTAACACGAGAATGTTCATCTAAAGACGAAAGAGAAATCAATTGAGAAGAATTCGACGAGAAACCACTGACAAGGTCGAATATCTTTGTATCGATTTTTGAATAATTGATCACATTCGACTACTTTTGGGAATTGTTCGAGATTATTTTGAAGTTTCTGTTGTTGTTGTTGTTTTTTTTGGGTAAATAGAAATAAAATATTATAGAATATTTAAAAATGAAAGAACAAACAAGAAATTCTTGTGAAATTTGATAATAATTATTTGCAATTAATTGTTCGTATTCAAAAGGAAGATCTTTTATTCGAATTAATCTAAAAATAGATTGTTCTTTTTTGTCAAATATAGATCATTTATTTTCGAATTACTTTGAAAAAGGATTTTGTGCATGAGTTGAAGGTGTTTTCTTGGACAGAGAATATCTAAATCGAAACATTATGCTTTTAGTTCTCTTATGAAATGATTTACATATTGACTTGATTGAGAATATGATTCATTTTCATCGTATTATTTGTCTGATTGATTTCGATGATCGTTTGTTCTTTTTTTGATCTATTCGAATATATAAAATGATCTCTGTAAAAAAAGAAAAAGAACGCGTATCTTCATACTGATGACGCCGTCGATAAACAAATAAAAGTGCGCCGAGTAGAATCAGTACAAAGACGACTAGGAATACGATAATCGGGGATATCACAGCGGATACGATTGCAGTTTCTAAGAACGATAATGAAATAAGAGATAAAAAGAAAGATTTCTTTGAAAACTTGTTGTATTCAATTGAGAATCTTGTGTTAGACTGAGTTGAGTTTCAATGAATGTTGAGGAAACACTTGTCCAACCAGTTCGTTTTGTTTCAACAGAAATTCGATAGAATTCATTCGGAATTAGATCGGTACAAATCGTTGAATTGCTGGCAGTTTTTCGTTGTTTCGATGAAAGATTGTCACAAATTAAAATCAATCGATCGAAACAACCAATGGGTCGATCGAAATCGACTTGAATTTCTTTTAATAACGGAGAAATCGAAATAATTCGAAGATTTTCAACAGTTTCCAAAGCTAAACAAAATCGTAATTCAATTTTTCAATTAGAAATTTGATTTCTTTACGTGTTTGAAATTGAATTGTTGTCAAATTCGGATCATTGAATACAAAATCACAATCCGATGTTTGTGAACATAATTTTTGAATATTTGTTTGATTAAATTTCACTCGAAAAACATATCGACATCCGCATAAAAGTTGATTACAATTCAAAATTCGGTCATTTGACAGACATTCAATCGAATGATCGAACGCATAATGATTTAACAAATCGACACCACAAGTTTTCTCAACTTTCCACGGTTGAACTCGTAATGGAGATAAATCTAGAAAATTTGATTTGTTTTTATTAAAATTTCGAAAGAAAAATAAATTTACTCGTATTGACAAACTTCGAAACCGTTTGTTTCGTCCAAAAGAATTTCATTTGAAATGAATCTCGTTGAATATGAACTGAAACATTATAAATTCTTCCCGAAGATAAATCAGAAAAGATGTTCGATGTTGAACAAATCTGAAGATTTGCATCGTCTAACTGTTCGATACAATATATGACGTGAATTCGAAATGAATCATATTCATTTATATTGATTATTAAAATATTATCCGATAAACGAATAACAGATTCGATGGTTAATTTTTTAAAATCTGAAAATTTGAGTTTCTTCAAGTGTTTTGTTTTCTGTTTTAGTGGAGAAATTGACCTGTTTGTATGAGATAATTAGTTATTTGATTGAGTGATGGAAAATTTCGTTTTGAAATTGTGAATTCTAGTTGATAGATCGATGCTTGAGGTAGATCGATGAATAACGCTGATTTTCGATTGATTTCATTTGGATATTTGTACGAATTTGTTTCGAGATTCTTCAAACGAACTTCAAGTGAAAATAATTGTTCCAACCAAAAGATTCGAACGGTTGTTTCATTGAGAAATTCATGTCGAATTGAATTTAATGAAATTTCACTCAAATCTAAACAAATTAAATTTGTATTTTGTCAAATAAAAAACCAAAAATTTTTTCACTTGTTTTAATTGAACATGTTTCTGTTCTTTGTCCATGAAAATTCGAAAATATTTTTGTTAATTTCGCATTGATTTCATATTCTTTTCCCGGTTCGAATCGATAGGATCTTGTTGAACAAATACCCGATGATACATATGGATCACAAACAAGATTTCCTATTGTTTGATTGTCATTGGTTTTGATGACAATCGACAGATTCTTATAATCTACTCCAAGTAAATTCGCCCAGGAGAAATCAATTTGTTGACTTGTTCGATTTAATTGACAAGAAAAATTCAAATTTTCTAATTCTAAATTCACTTATATAAAAATTCAATGAATGAATTAATGACATACCGGTATAAACAATGTGAATATCTCCTGATAATGTTTCATTATTTGTTGTTACTAATGAAGAGGTTAAAACAAACTGTTGTGCTGGAGGCAAATTATTGAATAAACAATGATAAAATGGAGATTTTATTGATGAATATTCAATTGAACATGTTCGATTGGCATCGGTTAATTCGACAATCAATCGATTAAATAAACCAGGTAGAAGAAATAAACTATCGATGGACTTTGATGTTGAATTACTATTCACATATTTCGGTTGGATGGTTTCTGAAAATCGAAACGAAATCTTTTCTCAAATAAAATTCAATTGAATTTCTTTTTGTACCATAGAGTTGTTCTTGAGTTGTTAAACTAATATTTCTATTTCCACATAAAATAAATCCATCGATGGTATAATTAACCCCTTGAAGAAAAATCTCGTTTCAAATTGTGAATTAACCTTTGTTTTATTACCATAAACAAGTTGATCACAAATCGAATGTTTAGTTGATAGAAAACAACGTTGAATTGGATAATTCATCGATTGAAAAATGAATGTTTGATTGATTTGAGGATGTTGTTTCGTCGAGCATGTTGTATTCGTTTGAATATCAACCGAATAGAAATATTCGTTTTCATTGATTCGAGCCGGTCGAATTGTTAAAGATATTATCGAAAATAATATCGGAACTAAATTAGATTTTGAACAATTTTATTCACAAATAAGAAAAAAAACTCACTGCCAACCGACATTCTCGTTTTTCTTTTTCTTTTAGACAAAAAGACGAAACTCAGCTTTTTTTCTGTCTGATGAGGAAAATTGAAACTTTTTTTTATCACTGATTTTAATTAGAAGAAAGTAGTAACAATACGAAAACATCTCTTTTTTCTGTTTTGTACCTTGATCAATTAAATTAACAAACGATGTCGAATTGAATATCTCATAATTAGTTGTTTCTTCATGACAATCCGAAATTAAACAATGAAAAAATAAAAGCCAAATCTAGAAAAGTTGTAATTTCGATGATTTTATCTTGTTTTTGACGGTAACTACTCACAACGAAGAAAATCAATCGATTTGACATTAACATCGATGAAAATGTTTGATGATTTTACTTCTTCATTGATAAGAACAAAAAGAGAACAGCAAAACAAGAACAATTTCTTGTTCTCTCTCGTGTTCTCTCCACGGACTTTGACGTAATATTGTTTGATTTAAAAAATTAGGTTCTCTTTCTCTGTCTCTCTCGTGGTTTTATATTCATTAATCAAACAGATTTGGATTGTTGATAATTTATCACAACTCGCAAATGACAATTTCAACGCGGAAACACCTGTCAAACGAAGGATCTATGCTTTATCGACTACTAAAATCGTTGATTACAATCAAAAATCAATTCTACCGAGATTTCGAGAGATAACCTTCATCAAGTTTCTTTTTTAATCAAATTACAATCAGGTAGAATTCTTATTCTTTATCTGCATTACATAACATATCGATTCACATCGGACATTGATTTTAATCAGACAGTTAGTTAGCTTTCAAAAATCAAGTAAAAAAGTTCTATTCGTTGGTATCTTGCGGCAATTGTTCGTCTTTTAAAGATAGTGATGATACATCCACAGTTGTTGTTGGCTCTTCGGTTTTAGTTTCTGTTGTTGTTGGTGGTGATGGATTATTATCGATAGGCAAATCGAAAAGAAATAGAAATTGAAAAAGTCGAGTTGATCTGCCTTGTGAAAAACTGCCTCCTGTGATATCACAAAATTGCTCGTAGAAAGTATTGTGAATGTCCGGTTGTTGTTTAACTTGATGCCAGAGAATCGGCAAAAGTTCTTCGACATCGATTTCATTTCTCGAATCGAAATTACTCGGTCGTTGTGTTCGAAGAATTCGAAGCGATCGACGTGCTCGACCGATTCGTTTGACATTGTAATATTTCGCGTCTAACCACGCTTCGATTTCATTCACTGTTGCTTCAAATGAAAGACACTTGGGAAGATATTTTTCTAGTAACATCGGTCTCATTTCAAACCACTTAGCACGCAATTGTCCATCGTAATCATGAGTATTGCATGATGTTGGCATCACGACGATTTATCTACGAGCAATTAGCAAAATTATTTCTCAATAGTCGATGAAATGACTCATTCAATTGAATATTTATTCAGTAATTTTTTTTTGCATTTTCGTAAGAGAAAAATATAAATAAATATGCGGTGTGTCACGTCGACGAATGGTTAGCGTCATCTATGTTGACGTGAAAAATGTTTTTATTTGTTTTGAAATAAATAAAATTTGTGAAATGATGAATTGATGGAACGAGAAAATATTTGTTGAAAATGTAAAATCGTTTTGTAAATGAATGAAATGAAGCAATGAGAGAGGAGAATGGACACTCTCAATTATCCAATTGGTTTAAAATGGAAATTTCTCGCTTTGTTTTATTAATATTTTCTTCTCCTTCTACTTTAAGATTTCAAATCGAATGGCTGGAATTTCAGCTGCACGTCTTACTGAAGAACGTAAAGCTTGGAGACGAGATCATCCTTTTGGTTTCATTGCTGTAAGATTCATCAATTTCAATTCCACTGATCTCACCTTTTTCTTTGTAGAGACCTTCGAAGAATCCTGATGGTACTCTAAATCTTCTCAACTGGGAATGTGGAATTCCAGGTAAGTAAAACAACGAATTCGAATGCATTTCTATTCGATTTACGATTCAGGCAAAGCAGGTACCGCGTGGGACGGTGGTTTATTCAAATTACGTTCGTATTTTTTGTGTTTTTCTGTCAAAAAAAAAACGAAAATCAAATCGAATTTTTCAGGCATGATCTTCAAAGATGATTATCCATCGACGCCGCCTAAATGTAAATTTGAACCACCACTCTTTCATCCGAATATTTATCCCGTAAGATAGATAGTTCGACGAGAGAAATCGATGATTGATTGCGAAATATTTAGAGTGGAACAGTATGTTTATCGTTACTCGACGAAGAAAAAGATTGGCGTCCTGCAATAACAATCAAACAGATTCTACTTGGCATTCAAGAATTATTAAACGAACCAAATGCCAAAGATCCAGCTCAAGCCGAAGCTTATGCGATTTATATGCAAGATAAAGCAGAATATGAAAAAAGTCTGAAGAAATTTTGGTTTAAAAATGTTCCTTTGACTTTCGTTTGTTTGTAGGAGTTCGAGAACAAGCCGCACGTTTCCGTGCAACAGACATTTAATAAACAGCAGAAAATCTGTCGAAATCTATTTTTTGATTTGATGTGTGTACAAACGGACAGACAAATACACGATGAGCAGAAGTCTTCTTCATTTCTTTTCTTCTTTTTTTTTTGTCTTTTACTGTATCGATGTTGTTCGAATCGATCTCTTTCTCTTTTTTTTTTCTTCTTCGAAAAAAAAGAAATAAAACAAAATTCAATATCCCTCAGACAATGCACTGCTACGTGCAATTATCATCAACGACTTTTAGCCACAGAGAGCTGGGTTTAAATCAACAACATCATCGGGATATTCAAACGACTATAACCACTCGACTATTCTTCTTAGTCGAGAGAGAACGAAAAAAAAGCAGCAGTACGTTGATTTCTTTTCTCTTCTCTTCACGTGTCGTGACGAGATATTCAGCTGACTGAACTTCTATTTTGCTGAATATCATCTGCCAATTCTTCTCGTGAAATATTTTTCGCAGATGAAAAATAGCCGTAGCAAATTTGTGTGATAAGAGACTGTATATGTGTGTAACAAATGAGTGCACATAGATTGAAGCGTTTTTTTTCTCTTTCGTGTTGTTATTGAAAAGAAAGAGATAACAGACAAATATTCGACTATAAAAAGACGAGTATGCTGCGGATTGGCATTCATTTCTTCGTTTTTCTTTTTTGAATAAAAACAATGCCTTCAACAACCGAAGCGAGTTCAACAACCGGCTCAGCTGTTGCGCATACAGCTGTTGCTGAAAATGTGGCTGTGAAATCGATTGTTAGTACGGAAACTCAATCGAGAGTTTCCATGGAAAATACACAAAAAATGGCCGTTCTTCTCGGTCGATTAGGTTTCTTTTGTTTTTCACTTCGAATTTTCGTTAATAAATTTCGTTTTTTCTCGAATTTAAGGTACAACTCATCAACAAATCGACGAATATTCTCGTCAGAAAACTGAACTCATCTCCGAAGAAGTTACATTCGCCATTGCCAAAGTCGTTGCCGATACCCAAGCTCAACAACAAACCTTATTAACCGATGCTAATATTCGTACGGCAACAATCGAAGACGAATATAAAGATAAATTACAGAAATATGTCGAAGAATTAGACACAGCTAAAGCAGCTAATTTAGCCGCATTGGAAAAAGATTTAAATTTACGTCAAGAATTGATTCTCGAACAAGCACGAAAACGTATCGATGAGTTGAATGAAGAAGCCAATCGATTGAAAATGGGCGTTTTACGTGAAGCTCAAGCACAAGCCAATGCTCATGTCGATGCGATTACTCAACAAGTGGCTGCGTAAGTTCTTTCGGCATTCGTCGATAATTTCGAATTTTTGAAAAATTTTAGTTTGGGAGCTGAAGATGCCAATCGTCTTCTCACATCAAGATCAACAACTGTTATTCGTACTGAGGCTATCGCTTCAAGTGAAGCACATCTTACAACACAGGCTGTTGTTGCTGCTACTCCTGCTGCTCCTGCTTCTGTTGTTGGGACAACAGCACAGATTGTTGAACGAACAACAAGTTCACATTCATCGGGTTCAATTGCAACAAGTCAATAGACGATTTCTAAAATTCATATTCGAACGTTTTATTTAATCCAGCTTGTTGTTAATCTTGATCCTTTTTTTTTGTCGGTCGATATATGAGAAAATGTAGCACGAAGACAAATTATCAAAAGGAATGTTTTGTATCTTTCAAAAGCATTTTATTACGAATGTGCGGTTTGCTTCTTTTTTTGTATCGAAATGAATAAAGAAAAAGAATAATTTCTCAATCAATCAACTGGTGACATCTCTCAACAGAGAAAAACAAAGCCAATACGAATAGTATTTTGTTTTACATTCATTCATACAGATATTCTTCTTCTAATTATGGTTTCAACATCGTTATTTGACGATGGACCAGAAATTGAATTTCCAACTGAAATTATGTGTTCACAATTTCATCCGACAATCCCGAATTTCTTTCTCTCTGGTTCGATATCCGGTCATCTTCACTGGTATTTAAACAGAAAAACAAATCGATCATCATCGTGTTGTGTTTTGTTTTTGTTAGGATAAAAATCAATGATGATGAAAACGAACGATCGATGACCAACGATCGTTCGATGAAAGTTCATAAGAAATCAGTTCGATCGGTTGGTTTCAGTCCCGATGGTGAAACAATTCTTACGGTTTCAAAAGATAAATCAATTAAATTACGATCAACAGAAACCGGGAAAATGATTACAAAATATAAGCGAGCTCATGAGTTTGTTCACCCTCAACTTTTTCTTTTCAAATTCCATTCGAATTTCGATTTAGTTCGCCAATTAATTGTTTATGTGTTGTGGATAATTGTGTTTTAGCTACTGGAGATGACGATGGTTTTGTTAAAGTAAAATCTCACGATGAATGAAGACAAAATAAATTTTCAATGATTAGTTATGGGATTACAGACAGAAGAAACCATTGGCTGAATTTCATGATTGTGAAGATTATATCAGTGATTTGACTTGTGCACCTGATCGAAGGACTTTATTAGCAACAAGGTTTTGGTTTTTTTCGAAATAAGAAAATAAATCGAATTTTGTATTTAGTGGCGAAGGAACATTAACTGTTTACAATGTTCGAAAGAAAAAACTACAAATTCAATCAGAATTAATGGACAGTGATTTGACTGCATGTCGAATTATAAAAGTAGAATTTTCTAATTATCAAAAGAAAATTGAATTGAATTTTGCTATTGAAAAGGATGGAAAGAAAATAGTTTGCAGTACAATGGAAGGTGTTTTGTACTTTTTCAATTGGAAAGAATTCGGTAATATGTCGGATCGATTTCCTGGTCATCCAGGTGGCATCGAATGTCTCACTCTACTTGATCAATCTCTACTCGTCACCGGTTGTGAAGATGGAAAAATTCGGTAGAAAAAAGAAATTTTATTATTTTTAGCAAAAAGAAATCATTTTAAATTTGAAGTGCAATCAATTTGTATCCTCATCGAATCATGTCAGTTATTGGTCGAACAAGTACAATGCCTATTCAAGGTTTAAGTACATCGTGTGACACAAATTATTTAATTAGTACTTCGACTTCACCAGAAACTTTACAATTAATTGATTCTCAACAATTAAAAATCAATTTAAATCAGAAGAAAATCAAAGGAGGAAAAAAACAAACAAACTCGTTCTTTGCTGATTTAGAAGGTGAAGACGAACAAGAACAAAATCAAAGTGATGAGGATGATGATGACGATGATGATGATTCGAGTGATGAAGGTGATTCAAGTGATGAAGAATTGAGAAAACCACCGAAGAAAAAGAAAAAGAAACGTCATTTTTAAAATGATTTAACAATCCGTTGTTATTTAAAATTATTCAAATAAAATTTCCATTTGAAATTCAAAATCTAATCTAAACTATGTTCACCAACTGAAATTGTCATTTTTTGTTTATGTTTTTCTAAATATCTTTGAATATCAACACATAAATAACAATTCAATCGACAGACAATCATCCAAACAAACGCATATTTAATCACAATCGACCAAAATACAGTCCAGTATAAAGTTCGATGACAATAAGTTCCAATAGAATTCAATGAATTTGTATATTGAACTTTCGATTGACTCGTATAAAACCAAACATTGCCCTATTATTGATGTAGATTTGAGAATAAGAAGAATTACGATTCAACTTACAGCTATGAACCAAGACAAACCGAATAAAGCAAAACAAATTGCAATAAAAAATAAAATCTTCGAAGTTATTCTCGCATTTGAATAAACATTTCGAATACTTTTCCATTTGAAATTGTCTAGTAATGGCAAAACAAAAACCCACTAGAAAAAGAAAAACATGAAATCATTTCGTTTTGTTCAAAGTCTTTAGTTAATTACTCCAATGATAATAAATACCAAACAGATCAATGAAATAAATCCAGCAAAAACAAGATAAATCGGAATGTAAATATTCAACGAACAGTCATCGATAAAGACAACACCAATTACTATCTCAATTAATGGTAAAAGAAGAAAAACACTAATAAATGTAATTGATAAAAATACATTGCCAATGGGAATTAAATGTCGAGGTAAATAGGAACAAGTTGTCTCGTGAAAATGATTTTGCATTTCGTTCGTAAGAGTATCCGTTGTGATTGAAATCGGAATAGCTAATTCCATTGAAAATCGATTTGTTGGTTCGTGTTGATCAATACTGTTTCGCTCACTATTAGTTTTAATTACGACTGAATTTGCTTTTTAATAACTTTTTTTTTCTCTCGTTTTCGTTGCCTTCGAAAAGAGAAAAAACACTTTTTTCCTATTAAATACGTCATAGATAATTATCAAGGTCCATGTAATGTTTCGAATAATTTATGTTTTTTTTTCTCATGCTGATTAACTATTCGAAAATTACAATGTTCCAATTCGTTTGATCGTTTTCCTTTTCTTTTTTTATTATTCGACGATCAATTCTATTTGCTTTTCTTCTATTGACTTTTCTAATGACTTCTAACAAATTTGTTCAAACATTCAAATTTTTTTCTTTTTTCTTCTCTTTCTCTCTCTCTTCTACATTGAATAAATAGTCTTACTTTTTTGTCTTCTACTGTTCATTTCACATCAAAGAGAAAGTATCAATGAATACAGAAAATCATTTTCTACCGATGTTTTCTTCGTTAACATATGGATACGAACATTCTCATCATGAATGTAATGATGATAATTTAACAACAATGTCTTCATCAACGGCATTTGAGAAAAATTCTTTTAAAAATAAAAATTATTCGTCGATGTTAAACATTAATGAAAAAATTAATCAAGATGAAGATGAATTTCATTGTAAGTCGATCAATGATTTTGTTGAATATTTATTCTTTATTTACTAAACAAACAGAACTGGTTTTAAACTAGAAGAATTCTAAAGAGTGTCGTTTTTTCTTTGTCTTTTAATTCGTTCGAAGATTAGTCAACTTTTTTAGATTCAACTCATCAAACAATACCAACGAATATGAATGAATCCTCTTCATCATCATCGGCAACATACTACAATCATTCGTATTATCCGTATGCCAATCCATTTGAACATCATCATCATCATCATCGACAAACACAAATTATGATTCCGAATAAACAACAACACTCTCATCTTCAACATCAACAAATGCGTTCATCAAGTACAACAACTACTGCTTCCTCTTCGACGACTTCATCGAAACATTTTGGTGAAGATGAACATTGCAAAATCTGTGGAGATTTAGCATCAGGCTGGCATTGCGGGTATTTTCTATTTTTTTTTTATATCGAATGACAGCTAATGTTTAACTTCTAGAGCAATTACTTGTGAAGCATGCAAAGTAGATCAAATTCGAATTCAGATTGATAAAGAAAATTGTTCGTTTATTTAGAAATTTTTCCTTCGTTCGATTTCAACAGGTGATGCAAAGAAAAAATACAAATGTCAAAAAGATTTGGCTTGTTCCATTACAAAACGATCGAGAACTCAATGTCAATTTTGTCGATTCGAGAAATGTTTAGCAGTTGGAATGAAACCTCATGGTTTGTTTATTTTCGTTTTTTATTGTTTGTTAAAATATTAATTTTAGAATCAGTAGGTCCCAAAACTGAAGATTTATATAAAAAATTGCCATGCCTCGTTTGTGGTGCAGCAGCGTCAGGTATTCATTTCGGTGCTGTGACATGTGAAGCTTGTAAAGTAAGACACATCAACGAATCATCGATGATAAACAATTACGAATTTGTAATGAAAAACAAAAAGGGATTTTTTCGTCGATCAATGAAAGAAAATGCTCCTGAACGATATCAATGTGCCGAAAATAACAATTGTCAAAATCTTTCAATGTCAAAAATCACGTGTCGAGCATGTCGATTTGCAAAATGTATTCAAGCAGGAATGTCCATGAATGGTTCGTTTCTATCAAATACTTTTTTTCTGAATAAACATTTCGTTTAGCGTCTCGAATTGGTCGTCAATCGAATTTGTTTAAAGAAAGGTAAATACGACTAAAAATGAAAAGGATTTCATCAATCAATTCAATGTTAGTATTCGACAATTACAAAATGGTTCAAGTTCGATGGCATCGACAACAGATTCAGCTCGAATAACTTCAATGGCTAAGCAACGAAAACGAAAACGAAAATCTGGAAAAAGTTTTGCATCGAACACTGAAATTGATTTTGGACTTTCACAAGAAACAAAAGATTTCGTTCGAAAAGTTCACCACGCGTATGAAATCTATTTGAAGGTATTTGCGTGTTTTTGTAACAAAAGCAAAGATAAATCGATTGATAAACATTTTCAAATCGTTTTATTTTCGCTTTGATAAAATTTCATTTTCTAATATCAGGATTTACCCGAATGTATTCAACATGATACTGTTTGGCATACAATCGTATCGCAAATGATGATCTACGCCGAAGTAGTTATGCATTTTTGCCAAAAAACAATTTCGAGTAACAAAAAATCGATTCGTCTATTCTCTTTCACGACCTATACGGTGAAAGAGAATAGACTCAAAAAACACGATTTTTATCAACCGAAAATAATAATTTGTTTCTTTTGAAATAGATTTTGCTAATCTGCATGAGAAATACGAGATCGTATCGTCATGTATCAATTCAATTATCATGATATGTTTATCAAGAAAATCAGCATGGAATTATTGGAATGCTGATTTCAATATTTTAAATCAATTGAATTTACATATTCCACAATTAGCCGAAATTGAAAATATATTTCGATCATTCGAGTCGAAATTACAAAATTTTCTCTTAGATGAAAACGAAATTTCTCTTTTAATTTTCATGATCATCACTCGAACAATGAATGAAGAAAATCAATCTTGGTCAACATGTCAATTCGAATGTGTTCAATCATTTTCCGAATATACTCAAGCTCGTCGAATGAATACAAATGGTCAAATGTCATTTGAATTCTACGATCTTATCTTTCTTGTTTCACAATTTCGCGCATTAAATCGTCGTGTAGCTAAATGTCTAACCAGTCTTCCTTGGCCATATGTTGGCAATTTACCTTCATTTTTCTATGACATCTATTTTCCCGTTACTCGATACTATTAACATATGATTACTGTTTTCTTTTCTTTTCTTCTTGTCTCATATCTGCACGTGTTGAAAAATAGTAAATAAATGATAAGAATCTTTTCGACTGATAAAAGAAGGGTGTGAAATCGAAGCCTATTTGTTTTTTTTTTGTTTCGAAAATGAATACAATGGATCGTTCTAATTATCCATCGATGGCAAACGAAATATCGATGTGGAAACGTGATTATACACCTGGACCGTTGACACAAGAAGAGTTTTGTCAATTTTTCGAAGATGGTTTTGTTATGAAACATGATTTATTGAAACGTGATCAATTAGAAAGTGTTATCAAATCGATTGAGAACGTTGTTGATGAATTAGCACGAGATCTTTATAAAGCTGTAAGATTTCATCTTTGTCTTTGATATATTCTCATGGTCGCTTTTTGTATATGTGAATGAAAAGGGTAAAATCAGTGATTTAAAAGAAAACGAAGGTTTCTATCAACGTTTAACAGCAATTGATGCTCAATTTCCAGGTGCTTCTGTTCTTCTTCATAAACGTGGTATTTTACCACCTGAAATCGCTTCATTATGGTCATGTGATACACTACTTAGTATTGCTAAACAATTACTTGGACCAGACATCGCTGGACATCCTGTTTGGAATTTACGAACGAAAGTACATAAGATATATTTTGTTTTATCGGATAAAAATGATGTAATTTAGGTTCCAAATCAAGAACAAGCTACTGTTCCATGGCATCAAGATACTGCTTGTAACGCAAGAATCTTTTTTGTTCTAATATAAACTGTATTTTCCTATAGATTTAAATAAAGAATGTTGGAATGTTTTACAAGTAACAGCATGGATTCCATTATTGGATGCCAACAGAGAGAATGGTTTTCAATTTGAAAAATTTCTTTTTCTTTGAAATTTCGAAATTTCTTTTTCAGGCTGTTTACAAGTTTTACCCGGAGGACATCGTTTAGGTCGAACTTGTAAACATAATTGTTGTGCAGGTGGTACTTGGTATGTTGAATTACCTGTTGAAGAAATGGAATCATCATTAGGCACGCCTGTCAATGAGAAAACAATTGTGACATGTGAAGTACCATTTGGTTCAGTTCTGCTTTTAAATAATTTAATTCCACATAAATCAACAGAAAATTATAGTCAAAATATTCGATGGAGTTTAGATTTGCGATGGTAAACACGAATTAGTTTGCATTCGAAAAAGAAATAATTGTTTGTTTGTTTTTATTTCTATAGGCAAAAACCAAATGAACCCAATGGATTTTATGGTTTGAAAGATAGTATTTTAATGGCAAAAGGCGACGATCCAAATTTTAAACCTGATTGGGACGAATGGTCGAAAATTAATCGATCGAAATTACAAGAAGCTGCTGTTGAAGAAGCGATTAAAAATCAAATTGAAGAATTAAGAGAAAAACAAGAAGATGATCCATTTGATACAACGATTTCTGGACCGTGGATGCATAATTGGCCTATTGTTCATCATAATAAACATACTGCTAAACTAACACATAATGTTTCAACATGGCACAAATCATAAACAAATTTGTTTATTTATTGAAATTGCAGAAATACATGAGGAGAAAGAGAAAAAAAATTATTTTTTATTGTCTTGATTTTGTGGAAGATTCGATGCAGTTAATGATGAAGGATTGATATCTAATCCTGCTACTCGATAGCCAGCTGTATTTGAACTCGGAGATGTTTTGCCGGGATCTTGTGTTGCTTGCCATTGAGACGAAGATGAGCCTGGACCGACATAAGCTGGACGCATTTTGTAAACTAACGCAAAAACTATCGTATTCTCTCTTTTATCGGTAATATAATTGTAGGAGGACAGTTATTGTCAGCAGAACATTAATCATATCTTATCTCAGAGAAAGTTCGAGTAAACGTCATGTTTTGTTAGAAAATATTCTTTTCCTAATATTTAATGTTACTCTCAACATCCTCAAAGGTTAAAAATAATTGCAGAAACTTTCGAACAGACGCGTTTTTCATGTTCAAAATCAGTTATTTAGTCAAGGAAATACGTCAAACAACTAAATTTGAACAAAGATAAAATAACTTTTATCGACTCCTCTTCATTTTAACTTGTATT
>ERZ778029.1943-NODE-1943-length-15138-cov-6.324206_pt1 | contig 15138 bp, 10 predicted proteins | sample MGYA00375759_ERZ778029 | MGnify/ENA primary metagenome ERZ778029 (study PRJEB29350, sample SAMN05389819) | bioreactor metagenome | isolation source: Ammonium sulfate bioreactor | place: South Africa: University of Cape Town | collected 2014-04-04 ...
CCTTGCCCACCGCCATGACGATGCGGCCCCAGTTGGCGTCCTCGCCGGCGATCGCGGTCTTGACCAGCGGTGAATTGGCGATCGACATCGCCACCCGCTTGGCCGACTTGGCCGAGACCGCGCCGGACACGTCGATGCGCACCAGCTTGCCGGCGCCCTCGCCGTCGCGGATCACCTGCAGCGCCAGGTCCAGCAGCACCTCGTTCAGCGCCCGGGCGAAATCCTTCAGCACCGCGCCGCCCTCGGCCGAGACGCGCGGGTGGCGGGCCTTGCCGGTGGCGAACAGCAGCACCGTGTCGGAGGTGGAGGTGTCGCTGTCCACCGTGGTGCAGTTGAAGCTGGCATCCACCCCCTTGGCCAGCCGCTGCTGCATGGCGGTGGCCGGGATTTTGGCGTCGGTGAAGATGAAGCACAGCATGGTCGCCATGTCCGGCGCGATCATGCCGCTGCCCTTGGCGATGCCGGTGATGCGCACCTCGGCGCCGCCGATCTCGGCGGTGCGGGTGCTGGCCTTGGGGAAGGTGTCGGTGGTCATGATGCCGCGCGCCGCCTCCTCCCAGCCATCCTCGCGCAGCGCCGCGTGCAGCGCCGGCAGGGCGGTGGTGAGCTTCTCGTGCGGCAGCACCTCGCCGATCACCCCGGTGGAGGCCAGGAATATCTGCTTGGGCGAGCAGCCCACCAGGTCGGCGGCCGCGCCGGCGGTGGCCTTCGTCGCCTCCAGCCCGGCGCGGCCGGTGAACACGTTGGCGTTGCCGGCATTGACCACCAGCGCCCGCGCCTTGCCGGCCGGCAGCACCGCGCGGCACCAGTCCACCGGCGCGCCCGGGCATTTGCTGCTGGTGAACACCCCGGCGGCGGTGGTGCCGGCGTCCATCTCCGCCATCACCAGGTCGGTGCGGTTCTTGTAGCGGATGCCGGCGGCGGCGGCGCCCAGGCGGACGCCTGCCAGCGGCGGCAGTTCAGGCAACGGCACGGCGAGCGGAGAGACGGCGATGGCCATGGGGAGCGTTTCCTTCGGCTGGAACCTGTCGGGGGGGCCGTTATGGCTTCTTGGTGGCGGCAGGGGGCGGTTCGGCGGCGTCGGTGGCGCGCGGGGTGGTGCCATCCGGGTTGAACTTCTGCACCTCCAGCCCGGCATGGGCCTGTTTCAGCAGGCTGGCCATGCCCTCCTGGATCGCCGCCTGGCGCAGCTCGTCATGCGCCTGCTCGAAGGTCTGGGGCGGGCCCTGGCGGTGGTCCAGCACCTGGATGACGTGCCAGCCGAACTGGCTTTTCACCGGCGTCTGGGTGATCTCGCCGGGCTTGAGGGCGAAGGCGGCGTCGGCGAACTCGGCGACCATGTCGCCCTTCTTGAAGTAGCCCAGGTCGCCGCCCTGCGCGCCGCCCGGGTCGGTGCTGTGCTGCTTGGCGAGGGCCGCGAAATCGGCGCCCTTGTTCAGCTCGGCGATGATCTTTTTCGCCTCGTCCTCGCTGGCGACCAGGATGTGGCGGGCATGCACCTCTTCCTCGCCGGGCTTGCCGGCCACGTCGCGCTCGTAGCGGGCGCGCAGGGCGGCATCGCTCACCAACGGGCCGATGTCGCGGCTGAACAGGGCGGATTGCAGCGCCTGGTCCTCGGCGCGGCGCAGCAGCACCTGCACCTGCGGGTCCTTGTCCAGCCCCTGCTTGCGGGCCAGCAGCACCAGGGCGGTGCGGTCGATCACCTGGTTGAGCAGCATGGGGTACAGGATGTTGGCCGGCATGCCGCGCATATCCGCCGGCAGGGCCTGGGCGGCGGCTGACAGGTCGCTCAGATGGATCGGCGTGCCGGCCACGCGGGCCACCACCGGGTCGGCGTCCGCGGCGGGCGCCTGAGTGGCGGGCGCCGCGGCGGCGGGGGCCGACGTGGAGGGGACCGGAGCGGCGGGCGCGGCGCCCGGCGCGGCGCCCTGGGCGCGTGGCGCGGCGCCCGGCGGCAGGCAGGCCAGCAGCGCCAGGGCGGCGCCGGTAACGGTCAGTCGGGTGGCCCGCATGCGGGGTGAATCCTTCCAGAAGCGGCCCGATCATGGCCGAAGCGAGGTGCGCCTACAAGAAAGGCTGCCATGCTACAAGTCGGCACATCGTTGACCCCGGCCCGCCCGGGTCCTATCTGAAGCCGGTTGAGCCCAGCCCCGCGCGCCCGGCCCCTGCCGGGCGTCGCGGGAGGGTACCCGGCTTTCCCGGAAGGGTCTTCATGTTCGCCAGCATCGCCCGCGCCATTTTCGGCTCCGCCAACGACCGCTCGCTGAAGGCGTACCAGCGCCGGGTGCCGCAGATCAACGCGCTGGAACCCGCCATGGCGGCGCTGTCCGACGACGCGCTGCGGGGCAAGACGGCGGAATTCCGCCAGCGCCTGGCCGCCGGCGCCACGCTGGACGAGATGCTGCCCGAGGCCTTCGCCGTGGTGCGCGAGGCGGCGCGCCGCACCCTGGGCATGCGCCATTTCGACGTGCAGATGATCGGCGGCATGGTGCTGCACGACGGCAAGATCGCCGAGATGAAGACCGGCGAGGGCAAGACTCTGGTCGCCACCCTGCCGGTCTACCTCAACGCGCTGACCGGGCGGGGCGTGCATATCGTCACCGTGAACGACTACCTGGCCCGGCGCGACGCCGAATGGATGGCGCAGGTCTATTCCTTCCTCGGCCTGACCACCGGGGTGATCGTGCACGGCCTGGACGAGAGCGAGCGCCGCGCCGCCTATGCCAGCGACATCACCTATGGCACCAACAACGAGTTCGGCTTCGACTACCTGCGCGACAACATGAAGTACCGCCTGGAGGACATGGTCCAGCGCGACTTCGCCTATGCCATCGTGGACGAGGTGGACAGCATCCTGATCGACGAGGCGCGCACACCGCTGATCATCTCCGGCCCGGCCGAGGATTCCTCGGACCTCTACCGCACCGTCAACGCGGTGGTGGCCGAGCTGGCCAAGCAGCCGGAAACCTTTGAAAAAGACGAGAAATTCCGCACCGTCACGATGACCGAGGACGGCAGCCACGCGGTCGAGGCGATGCTGCGCGAGGCCGGCATCATCAGCGAGGGCAACCTCTACGACATCTTCAACGTCTCGGTGCTGCACCACGTAACCCAGAGCCTGCGCGCCCACACCCTGTTCACCCGCGACGTGGATTACATCGTGCGCGACGACAAGGTGGTGATCATCGACGAGTTCACCGGCCGCATGATGGAAGGCCGTCGCTACTCCGAGGGGCTGCACCAGGCGCTGGAAGCCAAGGAATTCGTCACCGTCCAGCCGGAAAACCAGACGTTGGCCTCCATCACCTTCCAGAACTACTTCCGCACCTACCCCAAGCTGGCCGGCATGACCGGCACGGCGATGACCGAGGCCGACGAGTTCGCCGAGATCTACAAGCTGGACGTGGTGGAAATCCCGACCAACGTGCCGGTCGTCCGCAAGGACTCCGACGACGAGGTCTACCGCTCGGCCGCCGAGAAATACGAGGCGGTGGCCGGCCTGATCGACGAGGCGCGCGGCCGCGGCCAGCCGGTGCTGGTCGGCACCACCAGCATCGAGAAGAGCGAGACGCTCTCCGAGATCCTGAAAAAGAAGAAGGTGCCGCACAAGGTGCTGAACGCCCGCTTCCATGAGCAGGAAGCCGGCATCGTCAGCCAGGCCGGCGCCCCCGGCGCGATCACCATCGCCACCAACATGGCCGGCCGTGGCACCGACATCAAACTCGGCGGCAACCCCGAGATGCGTCTGAAGATCGAACTGGCCGGCATCGAGGACGAGGCCGAGCGCGAGGCCCGTGCCGCCGCCATCAAGGCCGAGATCGCGGTCAACCACGACATCGTGAAAGCCGCCGGCGGCCTGCTGGTGGTGGGCACCGAGCGCCACGAGAGCCGGCGCATCGACAACCAGCTGCGCGGCCGCTCCGGCCGCCAGGGCGACCCCGGCGCCTCGCGCTTCTTCCTGTCGCTGGAAGACGACCTGATGCGTATCTTCGGCTCCGACCGGATGGGCGGCATGCTGCAGAAGCTGGGCCTGAAGGAAGGCGAGGCGATCATCCATCCCTGGATCAACAAGGCGTTGGAAAAGGCCCAGAAAAAGGTCGAGGCGCGCAACTTCGACATGCGCAAGAACGTGCTGAAATACGACGACGTGATGAACGATCAGCGCCGCGAGGTCTATGCCCAGCGCCGCGAGTTCATGCAGGCCGAGGACGTGTCCGAGGTGGTCGCCGACATGCGCCGCGAGATCATCGCCGGCCTGGTCGCCCGCCGCATCCCCGAGAAGGCCTATGCCGAGCAGTGGGAAACCGCCGAGCTGGCCGAGGATGTCCGCCGGGTGCTCAACATGGACCTGCCGGTGGTGGAGTGGGCCCGCGAGGAAGGCATCGACGAGACCCAGATCCGCGAGCGTATCGAGCGCGCGGCCGACGCCCTGATGGCGGCAAAAGCGGCCAATTTCGGCCCGGATATGATGCGTTTCGTCGAAAAAAGCCTGCTTTTGCAGATCCTGGACCAGGTCTGGAAGGAGCATCTGCTGTCGCTGGACCACCTGCGCCAGGGCATCGGCCTGCGCGCCTATGGCCAGCGCGACCCGCTGAACGAGTACAAAAGCGAAGCCTTCGCCATGTTCAACGGCATGCTGGACGAGCTGAAGGAGCGCGTCACCACCTACCTCACCGGCGTCAACCTCAACCAGGAAGCCCCGCCGGCACCGGCGCCGCTGGCCGGGATCGTCGAGAGCCACGCCGACCCGTCGATGCAGACGGCCCTGCAGGGCGCCGAGTTCGAGATGGCTGGCGGCGAGGCGGCGCCGCGGGTGATCGCCACCACGGTGCGCTACGACGCGGTGGACCCGAACGACCCCTCCACCTGGCATAATAGCCCGCGCAACGCGCCCTGCCCGTGCGGCTCGGGCAAGAAGTTCAAGCATTGCCACGGGCGGAATATGTAATATCGGCGGCTGCATGGCTGACCGATGGAAGAAAGCCCCGCCATCGGCGCTGGCAAGCTGAGTATTCACCTCTCCAGGTAGTCGTGCACCACCTTGCCCAGTCCCAGGGTGAGGTCCGCCAGGATATGCACCGCCGACACCACCTCCAGCACCGGCAGTTCCGCCACCGGGGCCAGCGCGTGCGGCTGCAACGACAAGGCTCCCGGTCCGGTCCAGGCGCCTTTGATCCGCACGTCCTCCAGATGATACTCCACCAGTTCGCAGATGCGCGGCGTGCCATCGACATGCGGGATGATCTTGAGCAGGAAATTCGGCGCCGCGAGCGAGGCCGCCACGGCGGCAAGGTCTGCCTCGCGGTGCTTGTAGCCCATCGTCGCCGTGGCGATCCGCACCGGGCCGTAGTCCAGCGTGCCCACCAGCGTGTCGATCTCTGCGCGCAGGGTGGGGTTGGCGAGCTTTTTCGGGAACCCCCACAACTCCCGCCCGCCGGCGATCGGCGGGTGGTCGTTGAGGAACATGCAGTGGGTGTAGCTGCCCGCGCGCCCGCCGAGCGACACCGGGATGACCTGGCCGCTTTCCGTATAGTCGCCGAAGCCGGTTGAATCCGGCATGCGGATGAATTCGAACTTCACCAGCGGCTCGCCGATTTGCAGCGGCTCCGGCACCAGCGCGCGCAGCACCGCCGGATCGGTCCGGTAGGTGATGACCAGGAATTCCCGGCTGAAGAACCGATACGGCCCGGGCGGGTAGGCCGGGCTGGTCAGCGGCATGGCGAATGCGCGCTTGCGGACGTCATCCTCGTTCATCTGGGGTCTTTCATGGTTCCCGGCCCCAGAGTACGATCCGAATTGGTATCGAACATCAGGCGGCGGAGTTCGCCTCGCTCATGTGGGCGGGCCGGGTGCGCAGGTCAACGCTGGCCGGGCGGAACGTCGGCAGGATTGTCCTGGCGCGGCATCGCCTCGGCCTTGCGCCCGCCACGCCTTACGCCCCCACCAATCCCCGCGCGAACTCCTGCGGGTCGAACGGCCGCAGATCGCCGGCCTGCTCGCCCACCCCCACCGCATGCACCGGGATGGCGAATTCCTCGGCCAGCGCCACCACGATGCCGCCGCGGGCGCTGCCGTCCAGCTTGGTGACGACCAGGCCGGTCACGTCCACCATGTCCTTGAACACGTTCACCTGCTGTAGCGCGTTCTGGCCGGTGGTGGCGTCCAGCACCAGCAGCACCGAATGCGGCGCGGTGGGGTCCTGCTTTTTCAGCACGCGGATGATCTTGCGCAGCTCTTCCATCAGCGCCGCCTTGTTGTGCAGCCGGCCGGCGGTATCGACCAGCAGCACGTCGATGTCTTCGGCGCGGGCGCGGGCCAGGGCGTCGAAGGCCAGGCCGGCGGCGTCGGAATTGGCGGGGGCGCTGGCCACCGGGGCGCCGGTGCGCTGGCCCCAGACCTGAAGCTGCTCCACGGCGGCGGCGCGGAAGGTGTCGCCGGCGACCAGCATGGGGCGCAGGCCCTGCTCCTGGTAGGTCTTGGCCAGCTTGCCGATGGTGGTGGTCTTGCCGGTGCCGTTGACGCCGACCACCAGCACCACATGGGGCTTCAGCGCGGGGTCGATCACCAGCGGCCGGGCGACCGGGGCGAGGATGGCGGCGATCTCCTCGGCCAGGGCGGATTTGATCTCGGTGTCGGTCACTTCCTTGCCGAAGCGGGTGCGGCGGAAGCTGGCGATGACGCGGGCGGCGACGGCGGTGCCGAGGTCGGCGCCGATCAGCAGCTCCTCCAGCTCCTCCAGCGCCGCGTCGTCCAGCTTGCGCCGGGTGAAGACCGCGCCGAGGCCCTGGGTGAGTTTCTGGGTGGAGCGGGACAGCCCTTCCTTGAGGCGGGAGAAGAAGCCGAGCGCCATCAGGCCGGTTCCGCCAGCAGGCCGTCGTCATTGGCGGCGACGACGCGGGCGCGCAGCAGCCGGCCGGGGGCGGCGGCGATCCTCACCGGGGCGAAATGCTCGCTGTGGCCCGTGGCGTCGCTCTCGGCCAGCACCGAGATCTCGGCGCCTACCTGGCCGGCGTAGAAGCGCCGGGCGATCGCCTGGCCGGCCTCGCGCAGCCGGGCGGCGCGCTCGCGGCGCAGCGCCTTGTCCACGGCGGGCATGCGCGCGGCGGGGGTGCCCGGGCGCTCGCTATAGGGGAAGACGTGCAGGAACGGGATGTCCGCCTCGTGCACGAAGGCCAGGGTTTCGCCGAACAATGCCTCATCCTCGGTCGGGAAGCCGGCGATCAGGTCGGCGCCGAAGCCGATGCCGGGGCGCAGGGCGCGGGCGCGGGCGACCACTGCCAGGGCGTCGGCGCGCAGATGGCGGCGCTTCATCCGCTTCAGGATCAGGTCCGAGCCGGCCTGCATCGACAGGTGCAGATGCGGCATCAGCCGTGGTTCCTCGGCGATCAGGCGCCACAGATCGGGGTCGATCTCGTTGGGGTCCAGCGAGGAGAGGCGCAGGCGCGGCAGCTCAGGCACCAGGGCGAGCAGGCGGCGGATCATCTGGCCCAGCGTGGGGGCGCCCGGCAGGTCCGGCCCGTAGCTGGTGATGTCCACGCCGGTCAGCACCACCTCGCGGTAGCCGGTGGCGACCAGGGTGCGCACCTGCTCGACGATGGCGCCGACCGGCACGCTGCGGCTGGGGCCGCGGCCGAAGGGGATGATGCAGAAGGTGCAGCGGTGGTCGCAGCCCTGCTGCACCTGCACGAAGGCGCGGGCGCGGCCGGCGAATTCGGTGACCAGATGGGCCGCGGTCTCGCGCGCGGCCATGATGTCCGACACCGCCGAGCCGGCCCCGGGCAGCCAGCTTTCCGGGCGCAGCTTGTCCTCGTTGCCCAGCACGCGGGCGACGCCGGGCAAGGCGGCCCAGGCGGAGGGGTCGATCTGGGCGGCGCAGCCGGTGACGACGATGCGCGCCTCCGGGTGCTCGCGGTGGGCGCGGCGGATGGCCTGGCGGGCCTGGCGCTCCGCCTCGGCGGTGACGGCGCAGGTGTTGACGATGATGGTGCCGGCGCCCCCGCTGGAGGCATGGGCGGCGGCGTGGCCGCGCATCACCTCGGACTCGTAGGTGTTGAGGCGGCAGCCGAAGGTCAGAACCTCAACTGTCATGACGCATAACTATCATGGCGCATAATCATCCAGGTCCAGCGTGCCGCGGAAGGCGGTGGCGACCGGGCCGGTCATCAGCACGTGGCCGTCCTCGCGCCATTCGATCTCCAGCGCGCCGCCATCCACCAGCACGGCGGCGCGCCGCCCGGTGAGGCCGCGGCGGGCGGAATTGACCAGGGCGGCGCAGGCGCCGGAGCCGCAGGCCAGGGTGAGGCCGGCGCCGCGCTCCCACACCCGCAGGCGGATGCGGTCGGGCGCGAGCACCTGCACGAAGCCGATATTGGCGCGGTCGGGGAAGATGGCGGCGTGTTCCAGGCGGGGGCCGAGGGCTTCCACCGGGGTGGCGGCGAGGTCGGCCACGAAGAAGGTGGCGTGCGGGTTGCCCATCGAGGCGGCGGCCGGGTCGGCCACCGGGCCTTCGGCGAGCGGCACGTGCAGCGTGTCGGCGGGGGCGGCGAGCGGCACGTCCCGCCAGCCCAGCCGGGGCGGCCCCATGTCCACCCGCACCCGGCCGTCCGTGAGGATTTCGGCCGGCAGCAGGCCGGAGATGGTCTGGATCACCAGCTGCCGCCGCCCGCTTTCGGCGGCCAGCAGGTGGGCGACGCAGCGCGTGGCGTTGCCGCAGGCGCCGGCCTCGCCGCCATCGGGGTTGCGGATGCGCATGAAGGCGTCGGCGTTGCTGCCGGGCGGCGGCGGCTCGATGGCGATGAACTGGTCGCAGCCGACGCCGGCATGGCGGTCGGCGATGGCCGCCGCGCGGCCGGGCGTGAGGCCGAGCGCGCCCCTCCGCTCGTCGAACACGACGAAGTCGTTGCCGCAGCCGTGCATCTTGAGGAAGGGCGCGTCCATGCGTGGTGTTATATGGGGGTGTGCGCCGCGCGCGAAGCCCGCAACTTGCCCCCATTGCTTGCATCAGCGATGCGCCGTCGCTATAAGCCGCCCCCTGTCTGCGAGTCCGGGCCTGTAGGGCATGCCCGGCCGCGACTGCCTGCGTTCCGCAGGAACCTTATGCGCAAGGAGTCCCAAATGCCCAAGATGAAGACGAAGTCTTCTGTCAAGAAGCGCTTCAAGATCACCGGCACCGGCAAGGTGCTGGCCGGCCCCGGCAACAAGCGCCACGGCCTGATCAACCGGTCCCAGAAAATGAAGCGCAAGGCGCGCGGCAGCCAGACGCTGACCCATGCTGACGGGCTGACCGTCAAGCAGTGGGCGCCGTACGGTCTGGTGTAAGGGGGAGATAGATCATGGCACGCGTCAAGCGGGGCGTCACCACGCACGCCCGCCACAAGAAGGTTCTTGAGCAGTCGAAGGGCTTCGTCGGCCGCTCGTCCACCAACTACCGCATCGCCCTGCAGCGGCTGGAGAAGTCGCTCCAGTACGCCTATCGCGACCGCCGGGTGAAGAAGCGCGAATTCCGCGCGCTGTGGATCCAGCGGATCAATGCCGCCGTGCGCGAGCAGGGGCTGACCTATTCGCGCTTCATCGCCGGGCTGAAGATCGCCGGCATCGAGATGGACCGCAAGGTGCTGGCCGCCATCGCCTATGACGACCCCGCCACCTTCGGCGAGATCGTCAAGAAGGTGCAGGCCGCCCTGGCCTGATCGGCTCCCGGCTCGGGACAGACGATCATACTGCAAAGGGCTGCCCGCACAGGGCGGCCCTTTTTCGTACTCACGGCTGACGGACGGTGGACTCGATGACCGACGACCTGCAAACCCTCCAGAGCGAGACCGACGCGGCGCTGGCCGCCGCCGCCGACCCGCGGGCGCTGGACGCCGTGCGGGTGGCCGTGCTGGGCAAGAGCGGCCGGCTGACCGCGCTGCTGAAGGAGCTTGGCCGCGCCTCGCCCGAGGAGCGGCGGGAGCGCGGGGCGGCGCTGAACCGGCTGAAGGACGCGCTGACGGCGGCCATCGAGGCGCGGCGCGGCGAACTGGATGCGGCCGCGCTCGGCGCCCGGCTGGCCGCCGAGCGGATGGACATGACCCTGCCGCCGCGCCCGCGTGCTCAGGGGCTGATCCATCCGATCAGCCGCACCATGGAGGAGATGGCCGCGATCTTCGGCGCCATGGGCTTCGCCATCGCCGAGGGGCCGGATATCGAGGATGACTGGCGCAATTTCGGCGCGCTGAACATCCCCGCCCACCACCCGGCGCGCCAGGACATGGATACGTTCTACCTGCCCGGCATCGACGCCGACGGCCGCAGCCGCGTGCTGCGCACCCACACCTCGCCGGTGCAGGTGCGCACCATGCTGAACCAGGAACCGCCGATCCGCGTCATCGTGCCCGGCCGCACCTATCGCGCCGATCACGACGCCACCCACTCGCCGATGTTCCACCAGGTGGAGGGGCTGGTGATCGACCGCGCCATCACGCTGGGGCACCTGAAGGGTTGCCTGATCGACTTCCTGCGGGCGTTCTTCGGCATCACCACCCTGCCGGTGCGCTTCCGGTCGAGCTATTTCCCGTTCACCGAGCCCTCGATGGAGGTGGATATCGGCTGGAACCGCAAGACCGGGGAACTCGGTGGGGGCGGCGACTGGCTGGAGATCCTGGGCAGCGGCATGGTGCACCCCAAGGTGCTGGCCAATTGCGGCATCGACCCGCGCGAATGGCAGGGCTTCGCCTTCGGCATGGGGATCGAGCGGGTGACCATGCTGAAGCACGGCATCCCCGACCTGCGGCCGTTCTACGAGAGCGACATACGCTGGCTGCGCCATTACGGGTTCAACCCGCTGGCGCCCGCCATGCTGCACGAGGGGGTGTGAGGCCATGAAGTTCACCCTGTCCTGGCTCAAGACCCATCTTGAGACCACCGCCAGCCTGTCCGAGATCACCGACGCGCTGACCATGATCGGCCTGGAGCTGGAGGGCGTGGAGAATCGCGGCGCCGCCCTCGCCCCGTTCCGCGTGGCGCATGTGATCGAGGCGGTGCAGCACCCCAACGCCGACCGGCTGCGCGCCTGCACGGTGGATACCGGCGCCGGCCTGGTCTCGGTGGTGTGCGGCGCGCCGAACGCGCGCACCGGCATGAAGGCGGTGTTCGCGCCGCCCGGCAGCTTCATCCCCGGCACCGGCATCACGCTCAAGGTCGGCGAGATCCGCGGCGTGCAGTCGGCCGGCATGCTGCTCTCGGTGCGCGAGATGGGGCTGGGCGAGGAGCATGACGGCATCCTGGAGCTGTCGCCCGAGGCGCCGGTGGGCGTGCCGTACGCCGCCTGGGCGGGGCTGGACGACCCGGTGATCGACATCGCGGTGACCCCCAACCGGGGCGATGCACTCTCGGTGCGCGGCGTGGCGCGGGACCTGGCGGCGGCCGGGCTGGGCACGCTGCTGCCCTTCGCGCCGGCCCCGGTGCCGGCGGAGTTCGAGAGCCCGTTCGGCTGGGCGATCGCCATGCAGGATGCCTGCCCCTGGGTGCTCGGGCGGACCATCACCGGGCTGAAGAACGGCCCCAGCCCGCAATGGCTGCAGGACCGGCTGCTGGCCATCGGGCTGCGGCCGATCAACGCGCTGGTGGACGTAACCAATTTCTTCACCATCGACCTCGGCCGGCCGCTGCACGTGTTCGACGCCGGCAAGATTTCCGGCACCACGCTGACCTTCCGGCCGGGCGACGGCGAGACCTTCAAGGCGTTGAACGGCAAGGACTACACCGCCACGCCAGATGATTGCGTGATCGCCGATGCTGCCGGCGTGCAGTCGCTGGCCGGCGTGATCGGCGGCGAGGCGACCGGCTGCGACGCGGCGACCACCAGCGTGTTCGTCGAATGCGCGCTGTTCAACCCGGTGCGGGTGGCGCTGACCGGCCGCCGCCACCAGGTCGCCTCCGACGCCCGCAGCCGCTTCGAGCGCGGCATCGACCCCGCCTTGCTGCCCGACGCCATCGAGGCGGCGACGCGGATGATCCAGCATCTGTGCGGCGGGCAGGCCAGCACCGTCGCCGCCGCCGGCGCCGAGCCGCATTGGCGCCGCACCGCCAGCCTGCGCTTCGAGCGGCTGGCCGGCCTGGGAGGGCTGGATGTGGCCCCCGACGAAGTGGTGGGCGCGCTGGAGCGGCTGGGCTTCACGGTGGCCGGGCGCGACGCGGAGCGCGTGGTGGTGCAGGTGCCGTCCTGGCGCAACGACATCGCCGCCGGCACGCCGCTGGAGCCGTCCGCCACCCTGCCGGCCGAGCGCGCCGCCAAGGCCGCCGCCGGGCGGGCCGAGATCGAGCCGGAATGCGACCTGATCGAGGAGGTGCTGCGCCTGGGCGGGCTGGACCGCATTCCGCCGGTCTCGCTGCCGGCCGGCGGCGCGGTGCCGGCGGCGACGCTCACCCCGCGCCAGGCGCGCGCCTCGGTGGCGCGGCGCACGCTGGCGGCCCAGGGGCTGGCCGAATGCGTCACCTTCAGCTTCATGGAAGGCGCCCGGGCGGCGCTGTTCGGCGGCACCTCCGAGGCGCTGCGACTGGCCAACCCGATCGCCGCTGACCTGGACCAGATGCGCCCGACGCCGCTGGCCACCCTGGCGCTGGCCGCCGCGCGCAACGCCGCACGCGGCCATGCCGAGGTGGGGCTGTTCGAGATCGGGCCGGCCTATCCGGCGATCGACCGCCAGGTGCAGGTGGCCGCCGGGCTGCGCGCCGGGCCGCCGGCGCGCCACTGGGCGGCGCCCGCCACACCCGCGACCGCGATGGACGCCAAGGCCGATGTCTGGACCGTGCTGGCCGCGCTGGGCGTGCCGATGGATGCCCTGACCGTCACCGCCGATGCGCCCGCCCACTACCACCCCGGCCGCTCCGGCTGCGTGCGCCAGGGGCCGAAGACGGTGCTGGCGACCTTCGGCGAGTTGCATCCGCGCGTGCTGGCCGCCCTCGACCTCGCCGGCCCGGCGATCGGCTTCGAGATCGACCTCGACGCCGTGGCCGACCCCAAGCGCCGCCGCAAGACCGCGCCCGACCTGCCCAGCTTCCAGCCGCTGCGGCGCGACTTCGCCTTCCTGGTGGATGCGGGCGTCGCCGCCGACGCGGTGCTGCGCGCGGCGCGCGGGGCGGAGCGCACGCTGATCGCCGGGGTGTCGCTGTTCGACCTCTACCAGGGCGACGGGCTGCCCGAGGGCAAGAAGTCGCTGGCGATCGAGGTGGTGTTCCAGCCGCGCGAGCGCACGTTGACCGACGCCGAGATCGAGGCGGCCTGCCAGAAGGTGGTCGCCGCGGTGGCGAAGGCGACCGGTGCTGCGTTGCGCGGCTGATTCAGTTCATTTGCTGACACTGGTCCCGAAACACCCTATCTGAGCCCCATGACCGACACCCCCATCGAGCGCATCCGCAACTTCTCGATCATCGCCCATATCGACCACGGGAAATCCACCCTGGCCGACCGGCTGATCCAGGCCACCGGCGCGCTCACCTCGCGCGAGATGACCGAGCAGGTGCTCGACAACATGGATCTGGAGAAGGAACGCGGCATCACCATCAAGGCGCAGACCGTCCGCCTCGCCTACAAGGCGCACGACGGGCTGGTCTACACGCTGAACCTGATGGACACGCCGGGCCACGTGGACTTCGCCTACGAGGTCTCGCGCAGCCTGGCCGCCTGCGAGGGCTCGCTGCTGGTGGTGGACGCCTCCCAGGGCGTGGAGGCGCAGACGCTGGCGAACGTGTACCAGGCGATCGAGGCCGGGCACGAGATCGTGCCCATCCTGAACAAGATCGACCTGCCGGCCGCCGAGCCGGAGCGGGTGAAGCAGCAGATCGAGGACGTGATCGGGCTGGATGCGTCCGACGCGGTGATGATCTCGGCCAAGACCGGCATCAACATCGAGGGCGTGCTGGAAGCCCTGGTGACCCGCCTGCCGCCGCCCAAGGGCGACCCGGACGCACCGCTGAAGGCGCTGGTGGTGGATAGCTGGTACGACCAGTACCTGGGCGTGATCATCCTGATCCGCGTGAAGGACGGCCGCATCCGGCGCGGCCAGAAGGTGCGCATGATGGCGCAGGGCTCCACCCACCTGGTCGACCAGGTGGGTGTGTTCAGCCCGCGCATGGTGGCGGTGGACGACCTCGGCCCGGGCGAGATGGGCTACATCAACGCCGCCATCAAGACGGTGGCCGACGTGGCGGTGGGCGACACCATCACCGACGACCGCCACCCCGCCGCCGAGCCGCTGCCGGGCTTCAAGCCCTCCATTCCGGTGGTGTGGTGCGGCCTGTTCCCGGTGGATGCCGACGATTTCGAGAAGCTGCGCGACAGCCTGGCCAAGCTGCGGCTGAACGATGCCAGCTTCCACTACGAGGCGGAAAGCTCGGCGGCGCTGGGCTTCGGCTATCGCTGCGGCTTCCTCGGCCTGCTGCACCTGGAGATCATCCAGGAGCGGCTGTCGCGCGAGTTCGACCTCGACCTGATCGCCACCGCCCCCAGCGTGGTCTACAAGATCCACCGCACCTCCGGCGTGCTGGAGGAGCTGCACAACCCGGCCGATATGCCGGACCCGAGTCTGATCGACCATATCGAGGAGCCGTGGATCAAGGCCACCATCATGGTGCCCGACGAGTATCTCGGCAGCATCCTGACCCTGTGCAGCGAGCGGCGCGGCGTGCAGATCGACCTCACCTATGTCGGCAACCGCGCCATGGCGGTCTACCGGCTGCCGCTGAACGAGGTGGTGTTCGACTTCTACGACCGGCTGAAATCGGTCAGCCGCGGCTATGCCAGCTTCGACTACGCGATCGACGGCTACGAGGAGGGCGACCTCGTGCGCATCTCCATCCTGGTCAACCAGGACCCGGTGGACGCGCTGTCCTTCATCGCCCACCGCAGCCAGGCCGACCGGCGCGGGCGGGCGATCTGCGAGAAGCTGAAGGACCTGATTCCGCGCCAGTTGTTCAAGATCGCCATCCAGGCGGCGATCGGCGGGCGGGTGATCGCGCGCGAGACCATCGGCGCGCTGAGCAAGGACGTGACCGCCAAGTGCTACGGCGGCGACATCAGCCGCAAGCGCAAGCTGCTGGACAAGCAGAAGGAAGGCAAGAAGCGCATGCGCCAGTTCGGCAAGGTGGAAATCCCGCAGG
>ERZ778029.1949-NODE-1949-length-15102-cov-3.284509_pt1 | contig 15102 bp, 14 predicted proteins | sample MGYA00375759_ERZ778029 | MGnify/ENA primary metagenome ERZ778029 (study PRJEB29350, sample SAMN05389819) | bioreactor metagenome | isolation source: Ammonium sulfate bioreactor | place: South Africa: University of Cape Town | collected 2014-04-04 ...
AGACATTTTCATTGAATGTGTTGGTCTTTGTCGATATGTATCGAACGCATTGCATGTGTGTCGGCCGACAGTTTGTATCACAAAAAAATATGTTACAAACCGACGCAAATGTACAGAATGAAAGAGAGAGAGAGAGAGGGAAAGAACGAGAAAAAAAAGAAATACTGAGTAAGATTGTTAGCAATAAAAACATTACATATTCGAATACATTTGACTAAGCATTTTGTTGTTTTATTTTAATTTGATTGGGTGATTGCTTTTGACTTCGATCTTTGATCTTGTTCTTTTAGAATAATTCAGCATGTCGAATGTTTCTACTACGACTAGTTCATTATCAAGTACTACATTGCTTACGACTCTCAATAGTACTATTCTGGCTAATACAACTGCATCGACACTGACAACAATAACAACGACGGCGACGACAACAATATCGTCATTATTATCATCAGTTGTTACCAATGCTTCGATAATATCTACAACAGCCAATTCGAATACAACAATTGATTATTGTTTACAAAGATATTCGGCTGGAACATGTCGATTAGCTAGTTTCATTCGTGTATTAGCATATCTTCTCTTATCATGTTCGTTAATTCCCCAGATTGTTCATTTAATTTATCACGGTTCTCGATACATAGCTGGCGTCAGTTATATGTGGATTGTCATTCGTGTACTTGCATTAAGTTCATTAATTATCGCTCATGCATATAAATGGCCAACTTTCTTTGAATTAATTGCATTAATCTCAACATTGGTCATGTTCGTTCAAATATTTATCTATGCCGATAATCTACATCGACAACAGAAACTTGTTTTAATTATCTCAAGTTTAGCTACTTTGATCATGCTTGGATATTTGTTCCTTGCTGTTCATATGTTACCGCAGGTAAATAAACGAAATGAGATGTTTGGCTTTGGCTTTTACAAATTTGAATATTTCGAATTTTAGATTCTATTAAATTCATTATTACGAACAGCGAAATCATTGTCGAAAGTTTCGATATTACTTTTAGCCATGAGTGATACATTATTATTCGCTAGTTTTTATACAATTAATGATCGTTATGCTTATTTAGTTACTTCTTATTATGCTTTTTCGTTTTTCTTATTTATGTATCTTCAAAGTTTGGTCTACGCTGATTCACATATTCATGTTATAGCTCGTTCAGCACATACAGTTCTCTCTCCTGGCATTGATATTGTATCTGCTGCCGATTCATCACCACGAAACATAGCTGATGAGCCACAAATGTTTTCAATCGATGATTTAGAGCCAAGTGATAGTACTGATGTTGTCTACCAACCAGTTACATCGAATCGATCAGGTCTACCAATAAATCAGCAACCGCCAATGAACCGTTTCGTCTGGTATGCAACTTTATCATCGATTGTCGGCATTGAAATCGTTCTAACAATCATGGTTGTTATTCGAGCTTGGTCGCCATGGATTGTTCTTTTACCGATATCAATACCTGTTATACTAGGAGAATTTTATTTACTACGAACACAATTAAATGACATGCAAATAGAATATTTAAGAAAAATTCTTTAATCTATTATTTTGTTTTCTGTTTTTGTTTTGTATAAAAATCATGTCGGTTGTGATAACAAAAAATGCTTTCGAATGAGATGAACTCTTTTTTTGGTTTGTTTGTTTTTAATAACTGTCAAAGACAAAAAAAAGAAAGAAAGAAAAGATATTTTATTCGACAAAAAAAAGCTTATGTTAAACAAGATTTGCTAATAAACAAATTGCTTCTCAATAGACAAACGTATATACATCACATTTCTCTGTCTTGAACTAATTTAATTTTCTTTTACTCGACATTAATTTAGCATTGATAATTCAAAGGCAAACAGAGACAGAAAATAAAAGCAAACATGAAGAAATCTGACGAACAGAGATTAAAGAAGAAAAAACACAGATGACTATTATTATTATTATTATTGTTTTTTGTCGAAATAAATTATTTAAGTATCGAATAATTCGAGACAGTTAATCGTATGCAATGATCATATTCATCTAATTTAGCTCGCCAATGACGATCCGACCAGAATTTCCCGTTAAATTTTGTGCATGCTAAATGAGGACTCGACGAATTGAGAACTAAACCAGGCTGATTGGCTGATAGAAATGGTTTGGTCAAGGCAATTGTTAGATCGAGTTGATCGAGATAAATTAATGAATTTTGAAAGAGATTTTCCCATTTGTCTGTATCGAAATATTCTTGATGATTTAAAAGTAACCATAGTGAACGTAATTGTTTGAATTCAGCGAGTAGAATTAATAAATGATCGAAACGAATCGAATCAATGACTAGTTTCAATGAATTTAAACGTGAAGATAATTTTCTCGGTAGATTTCCGCGAATTGTTTGTGACCAAATGTCAGCTAAAATCAAGAGAAAACAAATTCCATCGAAAAATCTTCGAAATTCATCAAAATATCTAACCATCATTCAATCCACATATTGTTGCTTTCAGCGTCGATAAACTAGGTGCATGCTGTAACAGATGTGTTAATTCTTGCATTTGACACCAGACAATTGACAATTGTTCGATATTTAAGCTATTTGTTATGCATGTAAATGTTGTTCGAGCACACATATCCATTTTGACGCGTTTCAATTTTTGACCCGATAATAAATTATTATTTATATCAACAGATGATGTTGTATCAACATCGTTACTATCGATGGACAAACGAATATTAACGAGGTGTTTTAAATGGCCAACAGCTGTTTGTATAAGTAAAAAATCTTCTAAAGTCATTTTAATAATAACTAATGTGCGAAGATGTTGAAAACGACTCAAATCAATCGAATATTTATGTAAGAAGAGATGAACTTGCTGATACTAAATCATCAACAAACAAAAAAAACATTCGAATTTTATTCAATCGAATAACGACAAACCTCATCAGTATCGTATGTACCGAATGTGAATGACAGAAGTCGACTTTGTATTAATGGAAGAATCCGTCGAGTATAGGAATGAAATTGTTTTGGAGTTAATGATGAGAGATTATCACGAAAACGCATACGAGCATCATTGAGAATTGTATTCAACCGAGTATTTAAACCGTAAAATGTATCGAATAATTCACTCGGTGTTAAACGATCGAAGATTTCGAAAAATACTTCGTCGGAAAATGTTTCCAATTTGGAACGAATTTGAATCGAATTGTTTTCCATTTGTGGTTTACGAAGAACATCAAATGAAGATATTCAATTGATTTGAATTCATTTGATAACCAGAATTCAATTGAAAATCAAGAAGAAATATTGTTTGAATTCAGTTAAACAAATAATAAAAATAAATGAAAGCGAAAACAACAACAGTTGGTTGAAGTAAGATCTAATTTGACTAGATAAGAAATACAATAGAGGAATCATTCATACTTTTGACAGGCTAGTTGACTAATCTCTTACTCAGTCTTTCCTGAAGATGGGGGTAGTCAGCAATGATTATATCAATTATTCGTATTGATTTATTTTAAGAAAGAAAAAAAGAAGAAAGCATATAGATTAATAAATGAAAATGAGTGATAAATAAACACAAAGTAGCCACTGTTACGAAAAAAAGAAAGAAAACATGTTATTTCACTGTTCAGTTGTAACATCGTCGTTCATCGAACGCGATAGAACAATTGTTGAATATGTTGGTAATCGTGGTTGATGGTAGAATTTCTTTTGAAATTCAATCAATTGACGTATATCTTGTTCGGAGAGATTTTTCAAGATGACATTTGCTGTTGCATTATTATTGTCACGATTGTGGATTATAACATTAACATAGATAACATCGGGAAGTCGAATTGGAATCGAAAATCGACAAGTAATCGAAGTGTAATCGACGAAACGCGATGGACTTTGAGAAGTATTTGCTCGTTCAGATCGGTAATTGACGAAACGATAGACACGTCCATGAGTTTTAAAACGACGTTTTTCACTGAAAAGGAAATAGATTTGAGTATTTCAATTGAAAGTTTCATGAAAACATACGAATAATTTGTTGATATATCGAGCATACGATTGTTGGGATTGAAAATCTGTTGATCAAATGTTGGATGTGGAATTGTGAATGTAGCTAAACAATTGAATAGAATTCTTTTTCTCTCTCTCGCGTAAATTTACTTTCGGGAAGATAAACACTCGTTACAACATCGAGATCATCTCGTATATTCGCTGAATTGATCATTCGAGCGTACTTTGATAATGTCAAATGTTCGACCTTGATTTTACAATAATAAATATAAGACTTCAATCGAATTGAGAATAAAAAAAACTTACATTTAAACTATAGTAAACATCTGTTTGTTCGAGTGGCGTTAGGAAATCGTGACAGAAGATTTGTTGAAGTAATTTACTCGTTAAACCTACGAACAAATCGATAAACTATGAAAACGAAATCGAACGAATTCATTCTTACCAAACCAATCGTTTGGTTCAAGATCTTGATGATTCCAAAATGTATCGATTTGCTGTTTGTTATAATAGGAAAATATTCGAGTTGGATACCATTTTTCGACTAATTGTGTACCTTCGATTAGTACAGCCTAATGATAAATTAGAGAAGAATAAATTTGCAAAAAAAAACCAAAAGATTTCTTTACTGTTAAATCACTTTCAGCCAATCGAATACGATCGTGTTTATATCCTCGATTGAATTGAAGTAACTCATCACGTCTAATCGAAATAGTTGATTCGTTTTAACAAGAGAGAGAGAGAGAAAGCGAATTTTACTTGGCAATTGCCATTTTAAGATTTTGAATATGTCGATTAATAACTTCATTCATTTCACTGTAAACTGTTCCGTTGTCTGCTATTTGAACGTAAGCTGAAAACGGTTGAAATGCACTATTGAAAAACTCTCTGAAAACCGTCAAATCAAAATGAATTCATGTCGAAAATGTCATTCGAACAAACCGATAATCATCGATGGGTTTCTTGAGAATTTCTTCCATGTACGCTCGATAGACTTTCAATTCGTTTTGTTCGATCAGAGACTCTAAAGCTGCGAGAACTTCAGGCGATGAAACTTGATAAAAATATTCAGCTGCTAAACCAGGACCGGCGATACGTCGAGCAAGAAAACTATTATGTGCTGGTATTCGAGCAAAACGTTTGACTATTAATTGATAGAGAATTTTGTCGTATAAACCACGTGTACATCGGTGTAAAATTGCGTCTAAATTTCAATTCAATATTTGTCAAATATCAAAAACAAAAACAACAACGTACAAAGAACTAAGAGAAGAGAAATAATTGGACTAGCTACGAGAGATCCAAGAACGAGAACTGGTTGAATAATACCACAAGCAAGTATGTCAGTCATCACAATGTTTATTAAACAAAACAATTTTCGACTGTATTCACCTGAAAACAAAACAAAAAAAAATGATTTTTTATGCGAATTCAATTGATTTTACCAGCTGAATTAGCGTCGTAGAAGAGAATTTGTAGTATATGAAAGAGTAATGTCGCAATTGGCATCCTATAAAACGCAATCGAATGAGTTTATTTTTGTTTAGTTGAATAAAACGAATTTACCAAATAGGTGAAAGAAGACCTAAGGCAAGCGATCCCGTCGAAATAAGTAAACAAGATGCTGGATAAACGGCACAGACTGCAACAGTTCCAATGAAACCTTTGATAATATAATTCCAAAAACGATTGAAAAATCGTTGCATATTCTTTCCCAGAAATCCTAAAAATCAACAAACTCAAATCGAATTCGATGGTCGACTGGATTTCGATTCAGTACCTCGATCAGGTGTTTGTTCGAATTTCGTTCGTGATTCTCGGACATGCCGCCATAGAGCCACGAGACGTGAGATAAATGTATGCGTTTTCGAACTTTTACTTTCGTACAATTTCAACTAGAGATTTTCAAAAGATTATTTTTTTTCTTCTTCTTTGTTTGAAAAATAAATTTACATCTTTTGCATTTAATTCATAATCGGGATAAAATGGTTTTGGAGAGAACAGTGCTCGAAAACTGACAGGACTGGCAAATGGAATAGCAAGCTAAAATCGAAATAAAATTGAACGAATTTGATTGAGACAACAAATTGTTCGTACACAAAGAGTGAATATGACATTTGAAAGCCAACAAAATGATCGAACGGCGAATAATTTCCATCGCCAAAATGGATATTTGGTTGTTGTTGAATATGTTGTTTGACGTCGACACGCATACGTTGCACCGGGCTAATCAAATCGATAGAATTCGAAAACCGAATTGAAAAAGAAAGATTTCCATACTTCAGTACTGAGTAATTTCAAACGAGCTTCTTCTTCATGTTGTGAATATGTTTGTTTAGCAAGTTGTGTTGGAACACGTTCGACAGGTAACGGATACTGTCGTTCGACAATCCAATGTTCTTAATAAGAACGATTCTTTTCAAATGGAAAATGATTTTTTATTTAAAAATCTACTCGGAAACCAGATGCGTCGACTGCAATTAATTGTTTCTCTCGGTTGAACAGGTGATTTTAAATTTAAACGAAGAACTGATTCGTGCTAAACAAAAAGGATAAAGATTCGAAAATAGATCGAACAAAAAAACTTGACGTAATTTTACATCTTTTCGAAATGCTAAATCTCGTTGAATGAAGTAAGCTGCTTGCTGATTGCCAAGAGCTTTGCATTGTTCAATCGACATGTGATGTGCATCCCATTCGTGTTGTCGAATGTAATTAAGTCGTTCAGTAAATAATTGTCGTTGTAACCAACGATTAATTTTCGATTTAATCGGATGTTCACGAATTAATTTCTCTCGTGTCTAAACAAATCATTCGAAAAAAAAAACAATGATCAAGCGCTTTGAATGCTCACTTCTTTTAAATGATTGTCTAAGTTTTCAGCGAGAATATCAACAACAGATTTCATCGTTAGAATAGCTCGAGCATGAGCGACTAACAAACGTCCGAGACCCGGTGATAACTGCTCGAGTTCAGTCGAATTTTCAATTGTTTCAAAAGCTCTCTCAGCATATTCAGTATTCAATTCTGTTCGAATACGTTTAGCAACTTCTTTTTTTGATAGATTCGGTTGTTCTTGTTTATATTGATTAATTAATCGTCGTTTGGTTGTATTAAACCAATTTTTCGGTGTATTGTTTTTCAATAATGAACTGACAATCCATGTGATTTTAGTTTGTAAATCTCGATTATGTAATCGAAGATCGATATCAACGCTATTCGGTGTGACGAAATGATGCGGATAGGGTAGCATTTCTGGTGGAATTGTTTGATCTTCTCGTCGTGAATATCTTTCATGTTCCAGCATGATATCGAATAAATTCGGGAGTTGTGCACAAAATGCTTCGTGCATTTCTTTTTCACTTGCCTATTTAATAAAAAACGAAACAAAAGTAGGATTATAATTAAAAAGAATTTTGTTTTATCATTTACATGTGGCGAGAGTTCAATTACTAAGAATTTACTTCGTTCATTTTCAACTTGTAAATCGATACTTTGAGTGTAAACAGCAGGTAATCCGATGAATGCATCTAAGAAATAATTATTTCTTTGTTCGAAAACAATAAAGGAAAATGAAATATAACAAACCAAGTAAACCAACGAAACCTTGTTTCAGTGAACGGAGTGATGATTTAAAACTGAAACAATTCGATACAACACGATCTTTTGCGAATATAATCATCATATAAACTGCCCATGAGAGCTCCTGAAGAAAATTTCGTTGGAAATTTCATTTTAAAAAAATCAACGAACTTTTAAGAATGTGTCATTAGCTGGTTGAACACCCGATTGAAGTAGTTTATTTAATTTCCATCGATGTTTTTGTCCAAGAAAATGAATACTATTTACTTCGAATTCTCTGTTATGAAATAAATGCATCGGAATAAATTCCTCGATGTCTAATTTCGGTAGGTTTACCCTGATTCTTTGACAGCTTTAAGTTGTTCTTCATTTAGTTTAATCGGTGATCCGTCAGGATTTGTCGAAACAATTTCGAGTTCATTCAATGTCGGAGTTTGAAATAGAGAATTGAATTGAATCTATCAAAGTCAATTTGTTCGATTTCAATTTCAATTACGAGTCAACGTGATCCTACTCGGTCAGATTCACTTGTGATGCCAGTAATCGACGATGGCAAAGAAACTTCGAAAGATTTACATTGTACAAGACTTTTTTCGGCTTTCTGATAACAAAAGAAAATTATTCTAGGTTAATTTTCGAGAGAAACAAACCTCGCGAACAAAATTTTGAATACTAGCAATATCACTTGATACGCCAGTTGTCGGCGTATTAAAATGAATGGGTTCAGTCTAATGATTCGAAGTTTATTCTTAATCAAATTCTTTCGAAACAAACTTACTTCGTATTTAGGTAAATGAATCGATATAGAATCTGTTTGTGTGGCCATGAGAATCAATTAGTTTTTCTTCTAAAATCTATAAATACATGTATTTCATAGAATATTAACGTTCGAATGCGAGCAGTCGTTTGTATATATAGAACGTTTCATGGTTAAATTTATTAATCATTTTGAAAAAAACGAACGATTGACTCAAGAGGTAAAACTACAAATATGAAAAAAAATGTCGATGTGTCGTTCTTTCTACCTTCGAAGGACAACATAAGTACACGTGTCATTCATACTCAAGTTTTCTTACATCACGGTTGAGTAATAACAAAAAAAAAACTCGCAAAATAAAATTCATGCCGGTAAATGGAGAAGCCATCAGACAAATGCCTCGATTTTCATTCATATTGATGAAAATATTGCAAAATAAAACATTTTACAATATTTATATATCGGACTCGTCATCTATTTATCATCATTTGGCTCCTTCTGGTCTTTAGTTCAATGTGTAAATGTATACAATCGAACAAAATCGTACATAGAGAAAGGAAAAACGTCATTTATCTTGACATGTATATGTGTAAAGTCGTCTTCGATCGGTGATGTGTGAAGTTGATGATGAGAAATGCGCGTGCTCAGAATATGCCATTCTTATTCTTTTCTTTTTTTTTCTCTCTTTCTTTCTTTCTTCCTTTCTTTCCTTTTTTTGCTTTAGTTGCGTTCAGAGAATGACCGTGTCTAATCGACTGGTCGCCCGAATCTACAATCGATAGACATATACAAAGTAGCACTCAGACAGACGATGGACGACAAGAGAAAAAAAGAAAAAGAAGACGAAGAAAAGAGAAATATAGGGAAATATCATGAACAATCTAATCAAAGAGCAGATTGCTCGGTTTCTTCATATCTATGTATTATGCATACGCAGCATTGATTGTTAGATATTATTAGTAGTTGTATGAACAGCTGTCTGATAGATATAAATAGTTGATATCACTGTACTTTGCGAAAATTACTCCGAATTACCCTCGATTTAACAGAAGAAAATGTATCCAATCGACCGAAGATTGTTTTCTTTTTATTGTCAACTAAAAAAGAATGTTCGAATGAAATCATTTCATTTGCTTTCTTGTCAAAGTAACCGACTCTATTCATATGTTGTATACGAAAAAGAAAGAAAGAAAGAACTCATTGATGAATATGATTTATACAAATTTATTTGAATAAATATTATCTTTTCATTTACCGTATTGTCAAACTTTCGTACATTAACCAAAGTGTCTTCTTCAACTTATTGATTTTGTTCGATCGATGAACATTATGCGTACAGCAGAAACCAATACAATGTCAGTCATCTGAAAAGACATTATGTCGAGCAAATTTGGTGCCATCAACTTTATTGTACAGCTTGCAGAAGGAAGAAGAAAATGATGATTCCATCGTACTCTCTCGATACACTATGGACAAGCAATTCATGAGCAAGAGAAAATTGAAATTTATGATTAGTAGTCTTATCTCGAGATGTTCGTTTCGTTTTTTGATAGTAGTAGTATTCATTTATTTTTTTTTTTTCAATTAAACAACCTTTGATCCAGTGATATTTCTATCTGTCATTCGAAAAAAAGATGTCGTTACTAAGTAGTAAAAGGAATTTTATTGAGGAAAATAGGACACACTAAATTTAAAAAGTAAAACTGGGGAAAAAAGATGAACGGTTGTATAATTCGTTATTCATTTCAAAGTAAACATGCGTTCAACATCATCAACATCATTTTCTTCCTATTCCGTTCAATTTATTCGTAATTGTATACCATCATTGCATTTATTTTCGACAACAAATCGATCACCAATGCCAGCTCCGCCTGAGAAATGGCCTGCAGAACTTATCGAAGCCGTATGTATTGCAGCATTTGGTTTAACAGCTCAATTCGAAGAAGAATCCAAATGGACAAAGACAAAATGAAATTATCGTTTTTTATAATCAAATAGAAAAAATGTACATAGATCATAGATATAGGCAATGTTATACATAGAGTCTCGTATATGAAATATTATGAAAAAAAGGTCAAATAAAATAATCAGTTGAATCTAACCTCTCATCAGATAATTTCTATTCAAAATCGAATTTGTGCTGAATACGATTTTTTTAATATAAAGTTATGATAGAGAAATGCTTTTGTTGAGGTAGAAGAACAAGGCGAAAATAACAAAACAGCAAGAAAAAAAAACAAAGCACAGAGAGAAGAAAAGAAAAAAACAAACCGCTATGACAGATAAATAGATATATTTATATATGTATATGTATAATATATAAAAGACAAAAACTAAAATTTCTATGTTAAAAATTGTTTGGTTTCTGTTTATGATGACGAATTCGATATCGACGATGACGTCGAAATGGACAATTGAGATTGTGATCGAGCTGAATTATTCATTAAGAGTGTCGACGGAATATTTTTCAAATTAAAAAATAACAAACGTTTCGCACGATTTTGTGTTTCACTCAATGTTACTAACGTCCACGTACTTTGATCAAGTATAACTGTCCATGGTCGTTCGACATGCAGAATCTTATGTGCTTTCACGTATTCATTACGTCGTATTTGCCAAATGCACGACGCATTATAATCAGCAACAAGCCAACCACCGAATCGATCTGTACTTACTTTGAAGCCTGTGACTTCGATTTGTTTGAGAAGATTTAATTGATAATCGAATATAAGCAAAGCAACATCGCATAGAATAGCTAAATGTTGAGTGTTATCATCGGCTTCAATGTCCCAGATGGTCGATGATTCGAGAATATGTTTGCCGAGAGATTTTAATTTGTAATCGTATCGTTCGAGTAAAAATTGTGGCCGATCTTTGTTCAATGAACGATAATAGGACGATGTTGATGAATCAGTTACTGCAGATGGAGGAATTTTATGCGTATGAAAGATGGACGATTGACATGCAGCAATACGTTTCGGCCAATCTCCTTCGATATCAATCGATTGAAGAATTTTACTAAATGATCGGTTGCAGATAATCTAAACAGAAAATATAAAACAATTGAGATCGATTCTCGGAGCTCAATTTGTTTCTTACGATTTGTGTTTGTGTTGCTACAGCCCATGTATTCGTCGATTTCGACCATGATACATCGACAATTCCATCGTATGGCCACGGAAAACATAAAAGTGTTTCATCTGGTTTGTACATAATGAATTGTTTGTTTAATTGATGATAGAGACATAGATGATGATGACCATCAATTTCTAGGAAACGCCAGAATTCATTGCCTAAATTAATCGTACGTGTATAAGCAAATTCGAGTTGATCGAATAATGATGTATATTCCGCTTTCGAGATTTGATCGTAAAGATCGACAACTTTCGAGTTTGTTTTTGTTGATTTTCGTTCACGAGAATGTTCTGAATTGGCAATTGCTACCGATGTAACGCCTGTTGTGCCTGCTGTTGGTCGCCAACCATTTTCCAATAGATTCATCCAATGTTCTTTATCAATATCGAACCATGTCTCATCGGATCCATCATCGTGTGTCGATTGAGAATGATAATCTTTCGATTTTCTTAATTGTGACTTTTTATCTTGTGTATCTTCACTCGAACGACGAACTATCAAACGGTTTGTTCGATGTTTATGTGATTCCGATCGATGTTGTGTTTGTTGTTTTGTTTTCGATGGACAACCGTAGATTTGATTGTCAACAGCTTTGATTTGATGAGCTTCTAATGTTCGTGAACGATGTCGTCGATCAGTTGGATCTTTCGTTCCATTGGTTTTCGCTGTCTTATCGTTTAATTCTACGACTTCGGAATCAGCTGTTTGAGTGTTTGTAACTGCTGCAACACGTTCAATCGGAATGCTGACAGGTTCACGTGAAAGTAATGTATGACGAGCTTCGCCATTTTTCTTCGGTGGTGTCAGATTTGTACTAACCGATGATTTTATGGTGACAGGTGTCGGAGGAATCGAATGAGTACCGTTGGATAATGGAGGACGATTTGATGTATTCGACGATTTTGGATGAGAAACCGAACGATTATCTGTAATCGTAATGGATTCTGTATTTTCAGCACCGTTCGTTGATGATGTTGGCATTGTTTCGACAGATTTCTAAAGAATATTTAATAACAAAAGTCTCTTTCTTTTTGTTCGTTTATTATTGATCAAACCTGTTGTGATTGTTCATCGTATTTCGTTCGTAGATTTTTTCTTATCTCACGTAAACGTTGAAAACGTCGAATCGAATCATCAAATGATTCAAAAGCAAATAATTTATGGTTATTATGTGCTCCAGCTCCGCCCCCACCATTTTGTTCTGTCGAAACATTTTGTTGCTGTTGTTGAATAGGAACATTAGTTATCGTACGTGAATTACGTCGTTGTGGATTAACTGTTTGTGAACCTTGTTTAGGATGAACTGTTTTAGTTGATTTATTCGGTGTTATTGTCTGTTTTGATTTTGTTTCATGAGAATGATCAACCGATTGTAGAGCTGATAACTAGACAACAAAAGAAATAATGATAATTGTCGTTTTTTTTTATTTTCGAACTATACAATTATATAATCATATCCCTGTTACTGATACGATCGAAATCAATAGATCTATCAAAAATAGCCTTTTCATTGTACAAAGGTCATTGGAGAGGTAAAAAAATGATATGATAATGTTCCCCCATTGCCCATCAAATCATTCGTATATATTTATCTATATACCAATATGTATGTGTGTGCATATATATATATATATATGTTACAAACTGACCTTGACTTTCGAGACTAAATTTGGTTGATGTGCATCAAATTTCTTCTTCTTTTTATTTGTTAATAATACTTTAGGTTTGGGTGGTATGAAACCATACTTCATCTACATGAAAAAGTTTCATTTTTTGTTCTCTTTTCTTTACGATGAACAAATTTGAATAGGTTTTTGATAGTGAAAATGTTAAAAGAAACAACGAATTGACCTTAGTCAAATAATTATGCAACCATGAAATATCTTTCAACTCATTTGTTCTAGTTAGTAGAAAGTAAAAAAATGAAACACCGTTCAAACAGACAATAATAATATTATTTTTTTTTCTTTAAAACTCATGTTCATGCATACAAATGATACAATTTAAAAACACAAGGCCATTTTGAACTCATAGAGATGAAACCCCCATTAACCGAACAAATCATATCGTCATCGAATAATGCTAATACGAATAATAGGTGCATATAAATATGCATGTATTTCTAATACTTTTTAAGTGAAGAGCTTACCATCATACGCTTTTTTTTGTTCAAATGAAAGAAGGAAAAAGAAATACATTGCACATTTAATGTATAGATGAGTTTAGAATAAAGAAATCTTATTCTCATCATAATTTAAGACAAGTGCACTTAAATCACATCGCTTTGTCAAAATGTTTGAGATGATGATGAAGAAAAGAAAACGATCGATTGGCGAATGACTTTTTGTTTTTTACTCGACTTTGATCAGATTCTTAATAACTCAAGTGTCTATGAAGAAAGTTCTCTCATCTCATTTGAAAATCTTATCAAATGCAAAAAAAAATGAAAGATTAATTCGCGTTCAAATGTCTTACCTCATCGGCTGATAACGATGATGATGGACGTTGTGGACTCGTGCATATTTCAAGTACGCGTTTTAATTCCGAGCCTAAATCATTTGCTTCATAGGCTTTATGAACCGGCGTTTTCGAAGATAAACTTCCTCCGTAACGTGATGAACCGAGTAGTTTACCAGGAAGAATATCTTCGATTAAAAATTCGTCCATTTCATCGTCGATTGTTGTTCCAACAAGAATAAATTTCGATTGTTCTAATTCTTCTCGTATTGAACGTAGATTTGTTGATATACGATCGATTTCAGATTTGTTCTGGTAATCCAATGATTCATTTTGCCAAAAACGTTGTTGATTCGCTTTTTTACGTTCGATTTTTTCGACGAATAATTGAGTATCGAATTCCAATCGTTCGAATTTATCTAATAGAGTTTTTTCGAGTTCACGTTGCCGTTCAAGAAGACGTTTGATCGCGGCTTCTCGCCAATGTTTTAATTTTTTAATCGCACGTGTTCGAAGTGTCGGTAAATCGCTCAGCATTGAACGGAGCTTATGAACAAGCTCCTCATTAGCATATTGTGGCCGAATAGTCATTATGATAATAATCTTCTTCGTTGAATGTGTTCGAAAGTAATATTTGTTCGTTCAATTTTTCGTATACCTTTCGTTTATTGTCCCATTTTCAAAATAAGAGAAAACGAAAGAAAAGAAGAAGATGAAGAAAAGAAGAAGAAGAAGAAGAAGAAGAGAGTTAAGATGATGTGATCGTTTTCGGCTTGATGATGACTAGAAACAAAAACATATACTAACAAACGTAAGATGTGTAAACAATGTTGAACGAATATGTAAATTCTATGAACGAGATAAATTAATGTCACTGACGTACACTCCTATGTTTATTATTACACGTCCATACTTAGTAATCAAAAAGAAAAACAAATGAAGAGAAATTCGATGATTTTGTCCAGGTCTTTCTCTCTGTCTCTCTCGACTTACTTACTTACCTTTAACAACGAGGTGGAACGATGTTATCATCGACAAGATCGACGTCAATAATGAAATACGATCTCGTTTGCTGTTAGGTGCCTTGCTAGTAGCGACGAAAACTAGTCAGTCTCTTTACCTGTCTGCTTTATTTTATTTTTTTTCAAAGTGGGACAGAGAAGGAGAACAAGAAAACAAATC
>ERZ778029.1958-NODE-1958-length-15031-cov-4.304020_pt1 | contig 15031 bp, 10 predicted proteins | sample MGYA00375759_ERZ778029 | MGnify/ENA primary metagenome ERZ778029 (study PRJEB29350, sample SAMN05389819) | bioreactor metagenome | isolation source: Ammonium sulfate bioreactor | place: South Africa: University of Cape Town | collected 2014-04-04 ...
CGAGCGCGTGCACGAGACGGCGTCGATTCATGACTGCTCCGTCGTCTGGCAACACGGTGGCTCAAGCCGGCTACCTGGCGACGGAGTTAATGTAGCGACGGAAGTAAGTAGACGTCAATAGCAACAAAAGGTACGATGCTGTGCACCGCTTGACGGAGAGCTACGCACAGGGACCGGCCCGGCGTGTCAGAGTTAGTTGCGCTCGGTAACATTCGGGCGGCAGGAGGGTGTTGAGATGGCACAGGGAGCCGGGCACAAGCTCCACCTGGAGGGGCTGGAGCTCCAGGTCGTCGTCGACCTCCTCCTCGACGGTCCGATCTCACGGGCCGACCTGGCGCGGCGCCACGGCCTGACCGCCAGCACGGTGACCCGTCTCGTCGCGCCATTGCTCAAGGCGGGGCTGATCCGGGAGGCGGACGAGGAGCCCCGCACCGGCAAGCTCGGACGCCCGTCCAAGCCGCTGTCCTTCGTCACCGAGACCCGGCGCTTCGTGGGCATCAAGCTCACCGCCGACGCCGTCGCGGGTGTCCTGGTGGACTTCTCCGCCAACGTCAGCGCGTCCGCGCAGCTCCCGCTCCTGGGCCGTGACCCGGAGGCGGTGGTCGATCGGGTGGCAGAGCTGACCGCCGAACTGGCCGGCGGCGAGTCGATCGCGGGCATCGGGGTCGGGCTCGGCGGCAATGTCACCGAGGACGACACGGTGCAGCACGCGCCGTTCCTGGGCTGGCACGGCGTCCCGCTCGGCGACCTGGTGACGGCGCGAACCGGGGTGCCGACGGCCATCGCCAACGACGTCGCCGGCCTGACCGAGGCGGAACGCTGGTTCGGTGCGGGTCACGGGCTGGACTCGTTCGCCCTCGTCACGATCGGCGCCGGCGTCGGCTACGGGCTGGTCAGCAACGGGGCTCGGGTTCACAGCCCGGACTACGGCGTCGGCCTCCTCGGTCACATCCAGCTCGATTCCAACGGACCGCGGTGCCCCCAAGGCCACATCGGCTGCGCGGCGGCCATGCTGTCGGACTGGGCGATCGCGGCGAACGTCTCCGCCGGCCTGGGCCGGCCGGTCGAGTTCGACGAGGCACTGAACCTCGCGCTCGACGGCAACCCGGTGGCCTCCGGGGTGGTGTCCAGTTCGGGCCGGGCGCTGGGCAGGCTGATCGCGTCCATCGCCAACATCGCGATGCCGCAACGGGTGATCATCTCCGGCGAGGCCGTCCGGCTGGCGGACGTGGCGCTGCACGACCTCGCCGCCGGCATCGACGCCCATCGGGAACCACTCGCCAACGACGTCGACTACGTGATCGAGCACTCCAGCACGTCGGACTGGGCGCGAGGAGCAGCCGTGATCGCGATCCAGCGCTACCTGCTCGGCTAGCGGCCCGCCTGAACCGTCGGGGACAGGTACTTCGGTTCAGGCCTGAGGCCTGGGTCTGAACCGTTGGGGACAGGTACTTCGGTTCAGGTCTGAGGCCTGGGTCTGAACCGTTGGGGACAGGTACTTCGGTTCAGGTCTGAGGCCTGGGACGGGTACGTCGATTCAGGGGTCAGCGGCACCGTCCGCGCACCGATAGCATCATTGGGCACGGGCGGGGTGGCCACGAGCCGCTCGGCCCGCGTGTGTCCGTTCGCTACCGCGGCAAGGGGAGAAGAATGGCCGAGTTCAACCTGCGTGAACACCTCGACCTCACCGAGGAGGTCGTCCCGCTGGTGCGCAGATGGGTCGCCGAAGCAGCCCGCCACAAGGTCAAGGGCTCCGCCAGCCTGCTCGCCGGCCTGCTGCGCGACCCGAAGGGTCCCGCCTTCACCTCCGGCTTCGTGGACGGGGTCGTCCGTCCCGAGGATCCGGCGGAGGCCGCCCGCGTCCTCGCCGAACTCGCCCCGCAGGCGCCTGCGTTCCTGCCCTGGTACCTCAAGGCCGGCGTCCGCATCGGCGGCTGGACGGGACCACTGCTGCCCCAGGTCGTCGTCCCCATGGCCCGGCGCGTCCTTCGGCAGATGGTCGGCCACCTGCTCATCGACGCCACCGACCGCCGCCTCGGCGCGGCCATCGCGAAGCTCCGCCAGCCCGGAATCAAGCTCAACGTGAACCTCCTCGGCGAGGCGGTCCTCGGCGCGTCCGAGGCGAAGCACCGACTCGACGGCACCCGGGCCCTGGTCGGACGCGACGACGTCGACTACGTCTCGATCAAGGTGTCCTCCGTCACCGCCCCGCACAACCCGTGGGCCACCTCCGTCGCAGCGGACGAGGCCATCGACGCGCTGCTGCCCCTGTTCCAGCAGGCCGCCGCCAAGCGTCCGGCGGCCTTCATCAACCTCGACATGGAGGAGTACAAGGACCTCGACCTGACCATCGAGGTGTTCACCCGGCTGCTCGACCGTCCCGAGTTCCTCACCTACTCCGCCGGCATCGTGCTGCAGGCATACCTGCCCGACTCGCTGGCCGCCATGATCCGGCTGCAGGAGTGGTCGGCCGCGCGGGTGGCCCGCGGTGGCGCCCCGATCAAGGTGCGCCTCGTCAAGGGCGCCAACCTGCTGATGGAACGTGTCGAGGCCGAGCTGCACGGCTGGCCGCTGGCGACCTGGGGGACCAAGCAGGACGTCGACACCAACTACCTGCGGATCCTCGACTACGCGCTCCACCCCGAGCGGACGGCGAACGTCCGCCTCGGCGTCGCCGGCCACAACCTGTTCGACGTCGCCCACACCTGGCTGCTCGCCGGCCGCCGCGGCGTCCGGGAGGCGATCGACATCGAAATGCTGCTCGGCATGGCGCCCGGCCAGGTCGAGGCCATCCGCGCCGAGGTCGGCGGGGTGCTCATCTACACGCCCGTCGTCCACCCAGGCGAGTTCGACGTTGCCGTGTCGTACCTTGTCCGCCGGCTGGACGAAGGGGCGGCCAGCGAGAACTTCATGTCGGCCGTCTTCGAGCTCGACACCAGCACCGAGCTCTTCAATCGCGAACGTGACCGCTACCTGGCTTCGGTGGACGGCCTCGATGACACCGTCCCCGGACCGAATCGGGTAGCCGAGCGGTACGCCGCCGTCCCCGCGCCGACCCTGGGTGCGTTCGAGAACACCCCCGACACCGATCCGGCCGTGACCGCCAACCGGGAGTGGGTGGACGCGATCCTCGCGCGGGTGCCCGCGACCACGCTCGGGGCGGACGCGATCGCTGCCGCCCGCGTCCCGGATGCCGAACGCCTGGACGCGCTCATCGCCAGCACGAACGATGCCGCAGCGGCTTGGGCCGCCCGTCCCGCCGCCGAGCGGGCCGCGATCCTGCACGCGGCCGGCGAGGAGCTCGAACGGCGTCGCGGCGACCTGCTGGAGATCATGGCCGCCGAGGGCGGCAAGACCGTCGACCAGGGCGACCCCGAGGTCAGCGAGGCCATCGACTTCGCCCACTACTACGCCGACCAGGCGCTCGCCCTGGAGCAGGTGGACGGCGCCCGGTTCACTCCGGCCGGCGTGATCGCGGTGATCCCGCCGTGGAACTTCCCGGTGGCGATCCCGGCCGGCGGGGTGCTCGCTGCGCTGGCTGCGGGCAATGCGGTGGTCTTCAAGCCGGCCAAGCTGACCCAGCGCTGCGGAGCCGTGGTCGCCGAAGCACTGTGGGCGGCGGGCGTGCCGCGGGACGTCCTCACCCTCGTCGACCTCGCCGACCACGGCCTCGGCCAGCGACTGGTCAGCGACGAGCGGATCGCGCGGGTGATCCTCACCGGCTCGATCGAGACCGCGGAGCTGTTCCGCGGCTTCCGTCCCGACCTGCGGCTGCTGGGGGAGACCAGCGGCAAGAACGCCATCATCGTCACCCCGTCCGCCGACCTCGACCTGGCGGTGAAGGACGTGGTGTCGTCCGCGTTCGGCCATGCCGGGCAGAAGTGCTCGGCCGCGTCCCTGGTGGTGCTGGTCGGCTCGGTGGCGCGGTCGCCGCGGTTCCGGCGCCAGCTGATCGACGCCGTCCGGTCGTTCACGGTAGGGCGGCCGACGGACGTCACGTCCCGGATGGGGCCGATCGTCGAACCGGCCAAGGGCAAGCTGCTGCGCGGGCTGACCACGCTCGGTGAGGGCGAGCGCTGGCTGGTCGAGCCGAGGAAGCTGGACGAGACCGGCACGCTGTGGAGCCCCGGCGTCCGCGAGGGCGTCCAGCGCGGGTCGGAGTACCACCTGGTCGAGTACTTCGGCCCGATCCTCGGGATCATGACCGCGGACACCCTCGCCGAGGCGATCGACATCGTCAACGACGTCGACTACGGACTCACCTCAGGGCTGCACAGCCTGAACCCGGCCGAGGTTTCGCAGTGGGTGGACGGGATCCACGCCGGCAACCTCTACATCAACCGCGGCATCACCGGAGCGATCGTCCGGCGGCAGCCGTTCGGCGGCTGGAAGAAGTCGGCCGTCGGCGCGGGGACGAAGGCCGGCGGCCCGAGCTACGAGTTCGCGCTGGGCTCGTGGAGCCCGGCCGAGGCCACGGAGCTCGGCACCATCGGCACCGAGCCGCGCCGGGTGCTGGCTGCCGCACGCCGCGCGCTGGAGCCCGAGGGGGTGGTGCGGCTGGAGCGGGCGCTCGGTAGCGACGCGCATGCGCTGGCTACGGCTTTCGCTCCGTCCGATGTGTCGGGGCTGGAATGCGAGCGGAACGTCCTGCGGCATTTGCCGGTGACCGAGCCGGTGCAGCTCCGGCTCGGGCCGGACGGCGACGCAGCCGACCTGCTGCGGGTGGTGGCAGCGGCGCTGGCGGCGAAGGCGCCGTTCGCGGTGTCGTCGGCCGTCGAGCTGCCGGCCCGGGTGGACGCGGCCCTCCCGGTCCCCTGCAAGGTGACCTCCGACGAGGCCTGGTACACCGAGGTGGAGGCGCGGCACGCCACCCGCGTCCGCCTGATCGGAGGGGACGCGTCCGCGCTCGCCCGGGCGTGCCGGGGACGGGTCGACCTCGCCGTCTGGGCCGATCCGGTGACCGAGGCCGGACGGGTCGAGCTGCTGCCGTTCCTGCACGAGCAGGCCGTGTCGATGACCGCGCACCGGTTCGGCAGTCCGACGCCGCTGGTGGACGTCCTCGCCTGAACCGAGGTTCACGCGCCGTCCGGATCCTGTCGGTTGCTGGTGTCGCTGTTTCGACGGCTTCGGCCCGCTCGGCCCGTGGATCGTCACCGGCGACGAGTTTGGCCGACCCGCAGGACTGCGGCTGGAGGTGAGGCGCGACGGGATCGTCACGGCCTGCCAGGCAGGCTGGAGGAGCCGCACCGGATTCACCCGTGTCGGGGCGAGACGGCTGCCTTCGGCGCGAGTCCCGTGCGAGGCCTCCCAGGACGGGGTCGTCCCCAACGCTCTGCGGGTTCGAGCACGCCCGTTTCCGCTGGGGATGTCCCGGGATCGCGAATCAGCCGTCGCGCTGCGGCTTCGTGCTAGCTGATGGTGGTTGTGAGAAGTCAGACGAAGCTGGTCGACGACTCGTGCTAGCTGATGGTGGTTCTCAGGCCCGTGGCAGGCTTCACAACCACGATGATCTAGCACGTGGCCGCGGAGATGCCGCCCAGGCGTCCCATAACCACGATCAACTGGCACCCGCGTCCTCCAAAGCCACGCGGCGTTCGACGGGGGCTTCTTGCTGACCGTGACAGATTTCGGGCCGGCTGTTGGCCCGCGCCGGCCCGTCCACCCGAGTCCCCGCTCTCGCCCGACCGCGAGCGGACTCCCGTCCCGTCGAACACCCCCGTCCCCGTCATTCGCCACCTCCTGGGTGGTGGTGTTTGACCGGGAGGGTGGTGTTCGACGGGGAGGGTGGCACCGCGTGCGGGCTCGGGCGCCGGGAGCGGGCTCGCCGAATACACTCTCGGCCCCGGGGCGGTGCGCAAGGCCTCTGGCACTCTGGCCTGCCTCGACCTGACGCTGGTGGGCCGGTCCGTCTTCCTCGACGCACTGCTGGCCGGCGAACCGGTCGTCCGGCTCGGGCCGCGTCGGGGTCTGCCTTCTACCGGCGAACAGTCAACAGCCCGGTCGCCGTTGCGGTGGCGACCGGGCTGCTGGTGAGGGTGACTGTGTGAGGCTCAGGCCTCCGCGGTACGCGGCCCGGTCTCGGTGTGAGGCGCAGCGGCGTGCGGGGCCGGCTCGCTCACGAACACCTCACCGGTAGCGGTCTTGGCGTGCCGCAGGCCGAGGAAGCCGAGGACCGCCAGTGCGATGGCGCCCACGAAGGCCACGATGGACGCGATCATCGCGACGGTCGCCATGGTGCCGAAGGCGTAGGCGTTCAGCAGCATGCCGCGCAGGGTGTTCCCCATGAACAGCGTCTGCCGCAGCGCGCCGAGCTTCGCGAGCTCGTCGGCGTTGGCGTTGGTGTCCTTGCTCATGGCCATGTACTCGCCGCTGACCTCTTCGTAGGTCTTGCCACCGGAGGCGGCGTTCATGTGGGCGAGGATGTAGTAGTTGGCGAAGGCCTGGGCCTGGGCGCCGTTGGTCATGAGCTGGCCGGCGAACGGAGCGAGAGCAGCCTGGTTCTCCGCGGGGAGGCTGCCGAAGGCTTCCTTGGTCGGCATGGTGATCTTCTGGGAAGCAAGCTGTTCGTAGACCTGGCCAGAGATGAAGGAGCTCGCGTAAGCGAGCAGACCGCCCGCGACGAGCAGGACGGCGGCGAGGGCCAGACCGATCCAGGATATGAGTCGGTCAAGGGCACTGCGCTTCATGTGAGGTACTCCTTCGTGAGCTTGAAGCGTCAATTGGGCGTAGGTAATCCTGTCACCTGTTGAACTCGAAATCAACTTGGCGTTACCCCTTGACAGACGGCAATTCAGCACCGTGAGGACATGGGTCTGGGTCTCTCACTACGGACGCCTCCCTGCGCGCCAGCCCCAGCCGGAGCCCTCGCGCACCGAGCGCCGCTCGCGGACGACCTCGTCCTGGCGGGGACGGACGGACCGGTGGCGGGGCGACGGGACGGTCAGGCGAACGGGTTGGGAGTGAGGGTGTACTTGGTCTGGAGATACTCGTGGATGCCTTCGGCGCCACCCTCGCGGCCGAGGCCGGAGAGCTTCCAGCCGCCGAAGGGGGCCGCGGCGTTGGACAGCACGCCCAGGTTGAGACCCATCATCCCGGTGGCGAGGCGTTCGATCATGCGCTGGCCGCGGGCGAGGTTCTGGGTGTACACGTAGGAGACCAGGCCGTACTCGGTGTCGTTGGCGATGGCGACCGCCTCGTCCTCTTCCGCGAAAGTGGTGATGGCCAGGACGGGTCCGAAGATCTCCTCGCGAAGGATGTCGCTGCCCGGCTGGACGTCGGAGACCACGGTGGCCTCGTAGAACGTGCCCGGACGGTCGATGGCGTGCCCCCCGGCGCGGACGGTGGCGCCGCGGCTGACCGCGTCCGCCACCAACTCGGACGCCTTGGCGACCGCCCGGTCGTCGATCAGCGGGCCGATCGTGACGCCGTCCTCGGTGCCGCGCCCGGTCCGGAACCCCCGCACCCTCTCGGTGACGCGCTGGGCGAACTCCTCGGCGACCGACGAGTGGACGATGAACCTGTTCGCGGCGGTGCAGGCCTGGCCGATGTTGCGGAACTTGGCCGCGATCGCCCCGTCCACGGCCTTGTCGAGGTCGGCGTCCTCGAAGACGACGAACGGCGCGTTCCCGCCGAGCTCCATCGACGTCCGCAGGACGCCGTTCGCGGCCTGGGCGAGCAGCTTGCGGCCGACCTCGGTCGACCCGGTGAACGACAGCTTCCGAAGCCTCGGATCGGCGATGATCGCGTCCGATACGTCGCCGGAGTGGGAGGTGGTGATCACGTTCACCACCCCGGCCGGCAACCCGGCGTCGGCGAGCAGCTTCGCGAAGTAGAGCGTGGTCAGCGGCGTCAGCGCTGCCGGCTTCACCACCACCGTGCAGCCGGCGGCCAGGGCCGGCGCGATCTTCCGGGTGGCCATGGCCAGCGGGAAGTTCCACGGGGTGATCAGGTAGCACGGCCCGACCGGATGCTGGCTGACGATCATCCGGCCCGTCCCCTCGGGGTTGGCGCCGTAGCGTCCCTGGACGTGGGCGGCCTCCTCGGAGAACCAGCGCAGGAACTCCCCGCCGTAGGTCACCTCGCCGCGCGCCTCGGCCAGCGGCTTGCCCATCTCCAGGGTCATCAGGAGGGCGAACTCCTCCCTGCGCTCGGTCAGCAGGTCGAACGCCCGGCGGAGCAGTTCGGCCCGCTCCCGGGACGGTGTCCGCGACCACGACTTGAAGGCGTCGCAGGCGGCGTCGAGCGCGGCCGTCCCGTCCGCCACCGATGCTGACGCGATCGTCCGGATCACCTCGCCGGTCGACGGGTCGCCGACGTCGAAGGTCGTCCCGTCCGACGAACCCCGCCACACCCCACCGATGAACAGGCCGTCCGGCACCCCGGCCAGCAGTTCGGCCTCACGGTCCGCACTCATTCGAGACTCCTTGTCGACGTCGGGAGAATCATCGGGGATCCGGACGGATCACGTCGAGGATCTGCTCGAAGTCCTGCTTACCCCATGCCGGGACGGAAGGGAACAGTCCTCGTCGGCCACCTTCGCCCGCGGTCGCCAGGTCAGCCCACCGTGAGCTCGCCGTCCACCACCTTCACCGGCAGCGGGTCGATGATCGTGCCGCCGAAGGAGCCGGCCTCGCTCTCGTTCACGAAGGCCAGGAACCGCCACTCGCCGGAGTCCCGAAGCTGCACCAGGCGACCCACGTACAGCCCGGGGGGCGAGATCACGGTGGCGCCGGCGATGTCGTAGGGCCCGAGTTCGGACGCCGCTTTCGCCGCCCACGTCCCGCCGGGCCGGCCGGACGCCCTGCGCGCGGCCGAGGCGTCCGCGGAGAGGCAGCTGAACAGCAGGAACCTCTCGCCGTCGATCTCCACGGGGTGCATCACCTCGAGCTGGCCGAAGCCCTGGCCCACCTCGCTGAGCGGCGGACGCGCCTCCCACCGCCGGAGATCGGCGCTCCAGCAGTGCCCGACCACTCCCCGGTCATCGACCGGACCGGTGCGTCCGCGCGCGGTGACGAGGAGGTGCCAGCCGTCGCCGGCGGGATCCCGCAGGATCCACGGGTCGCGGAAGGCCTCGTCGTGCCAGCCCTTGTCGGCGAGCTGCTCGTACCAGCGGGCGTCAGCGGACGCGATCTGGCCCCGCTTGGTCCAGGTGCACAGGTCCGGCGAGGTCGCATACCCGATGCTCTGGACGTTCTGGCCCTCGACGAGGCGGGCGCCGGTGTAGACCATGAACCAGGTGCCGTCCGGGCCCTGGGTCACCGAGCCGGTCCAGGTCGCCAGCTCGTCGAAGTCGCCGGGCCGGCCGTGGCCGAGGGCGTCGTCCAGCCGCGTCCAGGTGGCCAGATCGGTGGAGACGGCGTGACCGATCGAGGCGTGGTAGTGCCGGGCGTCCGGGTCGCCGAGTGACTTGGGGGCGTGCAGGAAGAACAGGTGGTACTGCCGGCCGTCGTCGGCGAGCCAGAAGTCCCAGACCCAGTCGTCGGGAAGAGCGAACATCAGCCCTTCACCCCCGAGGATGCGATCGAGTTGATGAACGCCCGCTGGAACGCGACGAACAGGGCCAGCACCGGGACGGTGATGATGGTGGCGTAGGCCATGATCTGTCCCCAGGCGACCTTGAGCTGCTTGAAGTAGTCGATCCCGACCATGACCGGACGCAGCGACTCCGTCTGCACCACCATCAGCGGCCACAGGTACTGGTTCCAGGCCGGCAGGAAGGTGAGGATCGCCACGGTGGCCACGGCCGGTCCGGACAGCGGCATCACGATCGAGCGGTAGATGCGGAACCAGCCGGCGCCGTCCACGCGGGCGGCCTCGTCCAGCTCCTTCGGGATCGAGTCGAAGTACTGGTAGAAGAGGTAGATCGAGAACGCGTTGGCGACGAACGGGACGATCTGCACCGCGTAGGTGTCCAGCCAGCCCTGCGAGCCGTCGAGGTACGGGATCGTGTTCACCCACCACAGCAGCGGCAGTGCCATCGTCTCGAACGGGACGATCAGAGTCGCCAGCACGATGCCGAGGATCACCTTCTGGCCCCGGAACTCGATCCGGGACAACGCGAACGCCGCCATCGAGTTGATGATCAGGCCGAACACCACGGTGCTGGCCGAGATGAACACCGAGTTCAGCAGGAAGGTCGCGAACGGGACGCGGTCGAACACCGCCGTGTAGTTGTCGAGGCTGACATCCCCGACCGGAAGGAACGCCGCCCACGAGCCGAGGTCGGCGAAGATCTGCAGGTCGGGCTTGAAGCTCGAGACGATCATGAACACCAGCGGCAGCCCGAACACCAGCGCGAGGACGATCCGGAGGACCAGCCCCAGCACTTTGCGGGCCGGACCGGGTCGGGACTCCCCGGGACGGAAGGAGGCTGGCCGGCGGGGCTTGTCGGCGCGGGTGGCCACGGGGCTGTCGCCGGTGGCCAGGACGGTGGGTGAGGCGCTCATCGGCGGGCATCCTTGTCTCGGGTGAGGTAGCGCTGGACCAGCGAAACGGCCAGGACGATCACGAAGAAGACCAGCGAGATCGCGGACGCGTATCCGGTCTGCTGCTGCTGGAAGCCGGTGCGCACCGCCATGAACACCACCGTCGAGGTGGAGTCCAGCGGCCCGCCCTCGGTCATGATGTTGACCTGGGTGAACAGGGAGAACGCGGCGATCGTGATCGTGATCAGGATGAAGATCGCCGTCTGCCGCAGGCCGGGCCAGGTGACGTGGACGAACTGCTGCCAGCGGCCGGCGCCGTCCAGGGACGCGGCCTCGTACAGCTCGCCGGGGATCGTCTGCAGGCCGGACAGCCAGATGACCATGTGGAAGCCGCACGCCTGCCAGATCGACAGCAGGATGATCGAGATCAGGGCCCAGTGCGGGTCGCCCAGCCAGTCCGGGCCCTGGATGCCGAACTTCGCCAGCAGCACGTTGAACAGCCCGTCCGGCTGGTACATGAACATCCACAGCATGGAGACCACGACCATCGAGGTGACCACGGGCAGGAAGTAGACGGTCCGGAAGAAGTTGGTGCCGCGCATCCTGGTGTTGATCAGGACGGCGAGGCCGAGCGCGACCGCCGACTGTATGGGGACGATCACGACCGCGAAGATCACGGTGTTGGCCAGCGACTTCCAGAAGGTGTCGTTGCCGAACAGCCGGACGAAGTTGTCGACGCCGATGAACCGGGCCGGCTCCGGCGAGATCAGGCGGGCGTTGGTGAACGCCAGCACGAAGGTGAGCCCGATCGGGATCAGCAGGAAGGTGATCACCAGGACCGCGGCCGGCAGGAGCATCAGGACGGCCGTGCGGCGTGCGGTCCGGTCGGTCTTCTTCAGCGAGTGCGCGGCGGTGGGTGGGATCGCATGCGGCACGGCGGCGGCATCGGCGCTCATGGGAGTCCTCTCTGGTTCGGCTGTTTCGGCTTGTCGAGGCCACCCCACCCACGTCATCCCAGGCTTGACCGGGATGACGGGGAGGTTGGCCGGGAGCTTGTGTTGTCCCTCGGCCTCGTCGTCCCGGGCTTGACCCGGGATCTCGGTCTCCAGGACGGGATCGGGATCCCCGCTTGGCGCCTGGCTGGCGGGAGGTTGGCTACGGCTTGTGTCGTCCCACCCCTCTCGTCGTCCCGGGCTTGACCCGGGATCCCCGTCGCCTGGTCGGGGACAGGATCCCGGCTTGGCGCCTGGCTGGCGGGAGGTTGGCTACGGCTTGTGTCGTCCCACCCCTCTCGTCGTCCCGGGCTTGACCCGGGATCCCCGTCGCCTGGTCGGGGACAGGATCCCGGCTTGGCGCCTGATGGCGGGAGGTTGGCTGCGACTTGTGTCGTCCGTCCCCCCTCGTCATCCCGGGCTTGCCCCGGGATCTCGGCGTGCGCCGGGATGACGAGCGAGGTGGGCGGTGAACTACTGCTGGAAGTAGTTGTTGGACGACTGGTTGGCGTCGATGTCCTTCACGGCCTGGTCGAGGGCCTGCTGGGGATCGGCGCCGTTCAGGATGTCCTGGGCGGTCTTGGTGAACTCGGTCGCGATGAACGGGTAGCCGGGTGTCGGCGGACGGAGCACCGCGAACTTCTGCGAGAACTGGCGGAAGATCTCGTTCTCGCCGCCCTTCTCGAAGCCCTTCACCTGCTGGGCCGCCGCGTCCGTGGCCGGGATGGTGCCGGTGGCGGTGGAGACCGAGGCCACGTACTTGTCCTGGGCGGCGTACTTCATGTAGTCCATCGCACCGGCCTGGTCGGCGCAGCCGGTGGTGATGCCCCACTGCCAGGAGCCGCCACCGATCTTCGGGCCGCTGCCCAGATCGACCGGCGGGATGAACAGCACGTCGTCACCGAACTTCTTGCGGGCGTCCGCTGCACCCCAGGAGCCGTTGTAGATGATCGCGGTCTTGCCGTTGAGGAAGTCGGCGGCCGGGTCGGTGCCCGATTTCAGCGGCATGAACTTGTCCGTGACCAGGCCGCGGAACCACTTCGCCCACGCGAGCGCCTGCGGGCCGTTGAGCGCGCCCTGGGCGGACTTGTAGTCGGTGCGGTTGATCAGGTCGCCGCCAGCGCTCTGCAGGAAGGGGGAGTAGGCGTAGGGCCACCACTCGCCGGTGGAGCTGGTCTGCAGGTCGAGTGGGTACTTGAAGTCGCCGGAGTCGCGGATCTTGGTGAGCGCCGCGGTGAACTCTGCGCTGGTCCACGGTGACTCGATGGTGGGGACGCGGATCCCGTACTTCTTGAGCGTGGACGTGCGTGTGGTGAAGTTCAGCGCGACGTCGTAGTAGCCGTAGGAGTAGGTCTTGTCGTTCCACTTGCCCAGCACGGACGGGAGGAACTTGCTCAGGGTGTCGTCCATCCCCAGCAGCGGCGCGAGGTAGCCGGCCCACGCCCAGTTGGGGACGTTCGGTCCGTCGATGTCGAGGATGCAGGGCAGCTTCTTCGCTGCGGCCGCCGCGACCACGGACTGGTTGTAGGAGTCCTGCGGGAAGGCCTGGACGTCGACCTTGTACTTGGTCTGGCTGGCGTTGTAGTCGGTGACGATCTGCTGGATGGCCGCGAGCTCGGCCTTGTTGCCGGCATTGTGCGTCCACATGGTCAGGGTCTGGACGCCACCCGGGGCGGCCGCTTCGGTGCTGGTCGTCCCACCCTTGGAGCACGCCGCGAGCGAGACGGCGAGGGACACGGCCACGAACGTCGTGGCCACCAGCTTGGCTGTGTGCTTGAGCACTCTTTCCTCCGTTGGATCTGAAGCCCGGGGGAAGCCCCCCGGCTGAAGCCTGCTGAAGTGCTAAAAGGATTTAGCATGGAGAAGGTAGCATCGGCTGGGCCAGGTCGGCAAGGGGGTGCTAAAAGGTTTCTGCGGAGTGTCCCGGTATCATGCTCCGAACGACACCACCACGACACCGGGAGAAGCAGCCATGGCGAAGCGGGCCACGCTCACCGACGTTGCGCGGCTGGCCGGACTGTCCCCGACGACGGTGAGCATGGTGCTCAACGAGCGACCCAACTCCCGCCTCAGCGAGGACGCGGCCGAGCGCGTCCGGGCGGCCGCGGCGAAGCTGAACTACCGGCCGAATCCCGCCGCGCGGGGCCTGCGGCTGGGCAAGACCCGGACGGTGGGCTTCATCTCCGACGAGGTGACCATCACCCGCTACGCGTCCGCCATGATCCGGGGTCTGCTCGAGGTGGCCGAGGAGCGCGACCACACCGTCCTGATCTCCGAGTCCGGCCGGAGGGCCGACCGCATCGCCAGCGCGCTGGAGCTGATGCTCGACCGGCAGGCCGACGGGATCGTGTTCGGGCTGATGGGCGCCAAGCAGATCGACGTGCCGGTGATCGCGGACGTCCCGGTCGTTCTCAGCAACGCCAGGTCGGCGAGCGGGCTGCCGTGCGTCCTCCCGGACGAGTTCCGGGCCGGCTTCGAGGCAGCGCACTACCTGCTGGAGCGCGGCCATCGCCGGATCGCGTTCATCGGGCGCTCCGAGGCCCTGCTCGACCCGGTGCTCTCGGTGACGATCGGCGCGCGCTACGCCGGCCTCGACGCAGCGCTGGCCGAGTCCGGGATCGAGTTCGTCCACCAGGTCGACGGTCGCTTCTGGGAGCCCGATCTGGGCTACGCCGGCGCGCAGGAGGTGTTCCAGCGGACGGAGGTGACCGCGATCATCGCGGCCAACGACCGGGTGGCGTTCGGGGTCTACCAGGCCGCGCAGGAGCGCGGGCTGCGCATTCCGGACGACCTGTCGGTGGTGTCGTTCGACGACGAGTACCTCGCGTCCTACCTGCGTCCGCAGCTGACGACGATGCAGATCCCGTACCTCGACATGGGTCGCGTGGCCATGGAGCTCGTGCTCGACGGGGATCCGCCGACCGAGACGCTGGTGCCGATGCCGCTCCAGGAGCGGGGCTCGGTCCGTGCCCTGAGCTGAGGCCCGCGGCTGCCGGGGTCCGTCAGCGCCGGACCCAGGCGGCCAGGTGCTCGCCGGTCAGGGTGGACGCGGACGCCGCCAGGTCGGCCGGCGTCCCGGTGAACACCACCCGGCCGCCGTCGTGGCCGGCGCCGGGACCGAGGTCGACGATCCAGTCGGCGTGGGCCATCACGGCGAGGTGGTGCTCGATCACGATCACCGTCCGGCCGGCGTCGACCAGCCGGTCGAGCAGGGCGAGGAGGTGCTCGACGTCGGCCAGGTGCAGGCCGGAGGTCGGCTCGTCCAGGATGAAGATCCCGCCGCGTCCGCCCAGGTGGGTGGCCAGCTTCAGCCGCTGCCGTTCGCCTCCGGACAAGGTCGTCAGCGGTTGGCCCAGGGTCAGGTAGCCGAGCCCAACGTCCACCAGCCGGTCGAGGATGGCCTGGGCGGCCGGGGTCTTCGCGTACCCGGCGGAGAGGAACGCCGCCGCCTCGGCGACCGGCAGTTCCAGCACCTCGCTGATGTCCCGGCCGCCCAGCCGGTACTCGAGCACGGCGGCGTCGAACCGGCGTCCCTCGCAGACCTCGCAGGAGGACGCCAGCGAGGTCAGATCGGAAGAGCACACGTCTGAACTCCAGTCACTAGCTTATCTCGTA